>Ga0247833_1008634_pt1 | contig 10255 bp, 5 predicted proteins | sample LaCruzMarch2015__7_FD_187117 | JGI IMG/M metagenome (GOLD analysis project Ga0247833, IMG submission 187117) | Freshwater microbial communities from meromictic Lake La Cruz, Castile-La Mancha, Spain - LaCruzMarch2015_8m | ecosystem: Environmental > Aquatic > Freshwater > Lake | place: Spain...
CAGTACAACGATTCCGCCCCCCGTCATGGCCGTTTCATCCTCCCCATCCCCAGACCCCATTATTGCACTACTACTCGCGAAGCATAGACTAAACATAGCACGTTGGATAACCGACATGGTACGCATTTGTCCCCAAAAACTTTCAGCACGTCTATCCAACCCAACAACGCCACTTGCCAAACCGAGTTCGACATACCCCACCGCATTCGTTTGACATCCGAATGTTAATGGAAAACTAAACGTAAATGCACGATCCAGGTCCGTGCTATCATCTCCCGCCGTATTTGTTGTTGTCGTTGTTGTCGTTGTTGTCGTCGTCGCCGATACGGCATGATCATGTGGATCGGTGGCATATGCCATATCTCGCGCCTCATATGCGATCCATCCTAAATTGTCCGACGTATTCATCGAATTCCCCCCCTCTACGATACAATGTCCTCCATCCTCCTCGCCTTCGCCAAAATGATGAGTCTGCTCGGTCGTCGTCGGGTCCACGAATTGACAACTGCCCAATGAACAGGAAGTTTGTCGTCGTCGTTCGTCATCGTCGTCATCATCGGTATCCCTTTTATTACACCGACTTTCTACGAATGTAGAAGACGACGATGGGTCAAAGTAGTGCGATGCATCATCCCCGGCATTACTACCGCCACTCATTTGCGCGCCACCGACGGCCACGCATCCCGAACATTCGCCGCACGGGAATGCGGTCATCGAGCTCGACGTATCGATGCGCGCCGTTTGGCGTTGGGGCGGCATTCCCACCCATATATCCATGTAGTAGTGGCGGGGCGGCGTCGCGCTCGCGCGGATGGGTCCGACCCATCGACGATCTTCGTCATTTCGCCGTCGCGGTCGAGGGAATCCGTCGTCGTCCCTCCCACGCGAATGATCCTCCTCCCCACTTTCGTCGCGGAGTTCCGCCGCCCCTCCGGACGACGATGGTCCCGGCTCGCGCCGACGTCGTTCGAGGACTCGACGATGACCGAGGATGGGGAATGCGACGATGCGCCGTCGTCCCCCGCCGCTCCTGTCGTCGTCGGCGCTCGATGTTTTCGCGACGAATGCGCGAAAAAACGACGGCGACGACGACGACGACAACAACACTACGACGGAAACGACGACGACGACGACCAATCCACCGGCGTGGCGGTGGCGTACGACGATCATGATGACGACGAGTATTCAAGCCGTCGAGCGACCTTGTGTTGATTGGAGACTTTATTACGGCCCGACGCCGGTCATTCTATTTTTTTACCTCGGAGTCGTTTTAGACTCAGCGTCTCGGCGGGAAACCAAAAGAGGACAATCCACGAACCGGAAGGGAGAAATGAGGTCGCGCTTCTCGTAATAAGCAAAAAATAGTAAAAGAAATCTAACGTCACTACCGTTAAGTATATTTTGTCACTATTTGGACAAACACTGTGTTTATTGGGACAAACAAACTGTGTGGGCCTCCGGACGCTGTGTCTAAAACGACTCCTCGAGAGAAGCGAAGCCTCCGTCGTTCGGGATCATTCCCGCCCTGCGTTAGTTCCCGCCATTCCCATCTAACTCACTCTAACTCTCTCTCGGCCAGGTTTTTAATAGGGAGAAAATAAAAAACGTCCCAAATTGGGTCGATTTTGAAAGGAAGTCGATTTCGATCGAAGTAAGGGTATCGGCGGACTCGCACGGCCTAGGCGATCATGGATTGGGTACTGGTTTGGTCGTCCGACGGCGCCGTGGTGGTGAAATCGACTAAAACAGGGTATAAAATTTTGGCGGGCCCACTGTAAATTAATTGAAACGCACACTCAGCCTCTACTTTGTTGCAATCGATGCCTTTCGTACAACTGACAGCTTACCCCTGATGTCACCATTGCCTCACACTCTGGCTCCAATAATGTATCATAGAAATGGAGAGCACTACTGAAAACCAACTTTGACGTTTTAGTTAATGTACGAAAGGTGTCTTTAGGCGACCGAGAGATTAGACGTGTAATAGAGATTAGATGTGTAATAGATAATAAAAAACTTGTTATCATATTATCACAACCCTCCGTTCGGTACATTATTCTTCATCAAAATATGCATCACCAGAATCATTTTCGTCTTCTCCCACAAGTCCACTTCCCAATGGTGGTTCATACACATCCATTAACTCCCGACAGTATTCCAAGGCTTCCTCGCAGTCATCCTTCTTTGGAATAACACCAGCCATGACATCTTGTGACAAGTAGCCCTTATTTCGTCGCGAGTGCAACGCATCTACAAATCCAGAAGATATTGTATTGAGCCTTGAGTAGGACGAGTAGAATTACCAAGGACTGATAGGATGGGTGTGTGCGATGCACATGTATTTGGAGACATCATGATTCAATACTGCCAACGCCTCCCTTTCCAGACGCTTTTTGTGGTGTCACAGCTGACGTCCTCATATCCGAGAATACTGATCGCCAATACGAATTCACGCCAGTCAAATCCACAACATTGTCCTCGACGACCAAACCCAAACTTACTTAGGGACGATACTTCACACCCATGCTTTCCATCATTGGACGGAGAAACGCTGTTGCTGTACAGTTATCACTGCTAGAGAGAGGGCGAGAATCGGACTTAGCTGGACGCAAGGATGCCGAAAGTGCAAAGTGATGATGATCCGATCGCATTCCAAATGGTATTGAGTTCCCAGAAAGCGATGAAAGTAATCCTCCTCCATCGCAGGTCTTTGTTGAGAAATCGTCCAGACATTCCCCTGGTTCTACTGGCCTCGAGGATGAGACTCTGGCTTGAGAAGAACAATATTGTTGTCGTTGTTGCTCCAACATCATTTGCTCTATGCTTGTCCCCCTGGTAATCCTACGTTGCAACTCTTCTCCCATTGAATTGTTACTGTTGCCACCAATAATGAGACCAGATGATGCCAGGGAAGCCAGCACGGATGAGGACAACCCACCTCCAGAAGTAGAAGAAGTCGATGGGTACGAAAGAGGACGAAGTAATGCATCCAACTCAAGAATGTTGCGACGTCTATCAGATGGACCTCCCTTTCCTTGCTGCGTGTGCTAACAACATTCGTCGTCGTCGTCGTAGCACTAGTTCCATTATTGCTGTCACTTGCTTCGGTAGTCCCATCTGTCATCGCTCCATTGATTCTAACACCTTCACCATCCATAATTTGATCATGACAATCGATGTCAGTAGAGGGGTAGAATGTCTCCTCCCATGCAATCCTCCATGCATATATTACAATCTTTCCGAGCCTGACGTGCTTTATGTTCCATCGATTCCTGACGTCGTCGTCTTGCCTCCCTTGCACGGTAATCATCGTTATCATCAAATTCATCCTCCTCTTCCTCTTCGTCGTCATCCCATTCGACATGTCAACCAGTATTGTAAGATGATGTAGATCTTTGTGCGCTGTAGCATGAAAGCGTGAACTCCCCATCGCCAACGCGGCAAATCTCGTTAGTGAATCATCGATTGTATCTTTTTGTCAGTATTGACATTGTCCATCATTTTCATACCACCACCATCTAATACTGCCGCGTCGAGTGAGGAGGAGGGATCGAATGTTGTTATGTCCCCACTCCACGCCGCGGTTGCATCCTGTTGGTGCGACATTTCACCACCAGCCCATCGTGGGAACGAATCTCGACCGTCGATGATTAGCGTCCGTTGAACGTAGGCATATCTCTTCAAAGATGACGACGACGCTCCCAAATTGTGACTTGAATACCCATCGTCACCATCGAGAGGCGGATTGCACAGCGACTCTCCGCTATTGTCACCGCTGCCACTGTCGGAAGTAGTCGCGGCCAATCCCTGAAGATTGAGGAAGTGAGACGTCAGGTAATTTGCGGTCCAGCCGAGGGAGATGGATTGTTTTCGTAAGAAGTTGTACGAAAGGCAGTGGTTGTTTCTTATCGATGACGATGGACGTATCATCCGTCGCATGTTACTACTCGCACCACCGAAAGACGGCGACGAAGATGACGAGCGGAATGATGCGACAGTACAATGGGGGTAAGCCATCAGTTGTACTAAAGGCATCGATTGCAACGAAAGAGAGGTTGGATGAGTGTTTCATTTAATTTACAGTGGGCCCGCCAAAATTTTATACCCTGTTTTAGTCGATTTCACCACCGCGGCGCCGTCTGACGACCAAACCAGTACCCATTCCATGATCGCCTAGGCCGTGCGAGTCCGCCGATACCCTTACTTTGGTCTAAAACAGCGTCTTTTTGAAATCGACCCAATTTGGGTCGATTTCTGGCTAGCGACCCAAATTGGGTCGCAAAAACTCCTCATGGATATTGATCATATGAAATCTGGTTGATGATGATAGTATTTGCAATTGTATTGTGAAGGTATTATTTTAATTCTCATGGAGTGTTGGTTGCTAGTCGGTCGGCCGACTCATGGAGTATTGCACAAGAGTGTAGCGCCTCTCAACACCCAGTGGCTAGAAGGCTTTCCTTCAGGGCAAGGTAGATCCACGAAAAGTATGAAGTATTTGTCCCCGCGACAACCATACTTGTATAATGGGGAAGCGTAAGTGTTTGGTTGATCCTTCTTTCCCTTCTCCACGGTGACATGAAGGACAGGCAGCTGAGTAAACAGAACCTTTGGCTGCGACTCAGTCAAGATACTTTCCTGTCGATTCCAAGCAGCGCCCTCGAGGAATATTCCGTGAATGTAAATTCCTTCATCAGGTGGGGCCTTGACTTGATCTGGGCGCTCCATTGCTGTCACAGTTGTGTGATATACGACATCATTCAACGCCCACTTCTTGGACTTGTTATTTCGTGTGACTTCTTGCTTCATCGCCGTCAAAATGCCATTCGGATTGAAAAAGCCCGTAATCCAGAACGAATTTGGACGACCATTGTTCAACCACATTCTATACTGAGAATCACGATTTAATAGACTCGTAAACCATAGACCCAGATTAGGCACACGCCACGAGAATTCATCACCTGTGAGAGTATTTTCCCAGTAATGTGGCACCCTTGCATCGAACATGCTATTCAACGTTTCTTGAAGTTCAGCAGTCATCACAACTTCTCCACGAATCGCCAACTGCAGCTGAGTTAGAGTGAAGCGAACTTTAGTTACCACGCACTGAAATCGCTGAATTTCTTGGAAGAGGAAGATGTTCATAGGAATTGCCATGCCACCAAGCTTTTTGATCTTTGATTTGTAGTCCTCTTCCTCATAATCCTCTGGCAAACGCTTGAGTAGTTCCGATGACTTTTCAAATACCACGTCTTCTCTCGACACGCCACCGTCACCTCCTCCACCCTTGGGCTGTGACTCGCCAAGAGTTCGGAACAAGGATGTTGCTTCCTTGACGGAAAAAGTCAGGTCAGCGTTGGGATGGAGGCCAAATATCTCCGGCGATTCGTTTTCGGGCAACTGTTCGATGAATTTACGGTAGTCAGCGTGCTCTGGAAATGACGGTACTGAATATTCCCGGTTCTGGTCAAAGGCGAACCCGTCTTGTTCGACACGATCCGTTAGCCACTCCTTCGTATACGTTCGGAACAAACGCACATCCAAGCTATCGGTAATCTTTCCACCGTACTGCACATCGCTTACCATGTATTGAAAGGTGATCCAACTGATTTGACCATTGTATAGGTGCTTCTCCAAAAAGAGCATGCAACTTTGGAGATCACCGTTATTGTATCCATACGGGATGCACCAACCAAGCGGTCCAAACTTGCGACGTTCCTGCACAACACTGTGAAGGAAGCACAATGCAAAGAGTAACTGTCGCCACTGAGGCGTTTCAACTCGTTCAATGCGTTCTTGGTCGACCATTACGCCTGAAGTGTAACTGCGTAAAAGACCTGCTCGAAGTCCTGCAGGTGGATCGTTTGTGACCTTGGAACACATCTGCAGCAAACCCAAAGGAAACTCTGGATGTGGCAAAGCTGTGATGAATAAACGAAAGCCTGGGGCCATGCTGCCTTTCAGCTTGTTGATGATTGACTCCATATCGTTCATCAGGCCGAGTCCGAGCTCACAATTCTGTAGCAGCACCCACGTCCCATTAACGACAGCTGCGTTGATAGCCTTCAAGCCAACTGGCTCCTGTCCTTCACCCAAAGAGATGACGGCTGGTGCGAGTAGTTTCTTCTTGCGACAAAGCTCGATGATGCTATCGGTTGGGTCAGAACCTTGACTCAGGAGGAAGATCACGGGTACTTCTGGATTCATCTGATCATATACATTCTCAATAGTGTCCGTCACAGGGTCAACGTATGCGGGCCCCATTTCCTTTGTATTGCGAATAAATTCCTTGCACATTAAAATACTTCTGTCAACGCGGAGAGACCTGACCAGGAGTAACTTGAGGAAAGGGCCGATGTCGTTTTGGTCTGCCAGTCTTTGCTTGTAGCCCGGTATGGGCACGTCTTCCGGCTGATTCTCGTCATACCACTTCTTCCACATGCCTTCATTAGCCACCATGTCATCGACAAGATTGGTGTAGAACTTGCTGCTCTCACATAGTTGAACCACGTTGAGCCATACTTCATTACTCATCCATTGAAAGGGCTTCTTTTGCACGCCATTGATGTCAAGTGCCGCCCCTCCTCTCAAGAAAAGTGTGACATCACTGCTCTTGAGATGACCTGCCGTCACGAGGATTTTCAATGCGACTAGGAGCACAAACGTCAACTTGTCTTGTTCATACAAACCGCGGTTGATGTATCGATATGTCATGTAAGTCATGGTCTCGATAATGTTCGATACACGCTTGCTTGCAAGAGTCGCCTTCTCTGCCTTGTCGATGCCTCCCATGAAGAGTTCAAGGAACTGCGTCAGGCTCGTTTGATACATGACATTGACTAAACTCATTTCAACGATGCTGAAGTATAAGACTGATCCTCGGGTAGCCGCGGGACGGAATTGTTCGCGCTTCTCCGCAATGTTAGACCTTGTTTCGTCGGCCGCAATTAGCTTGGCGTTGACTTCTGCAGCATTTGCCTTTGTACTGGCCAAGACCGACACAAGTTCTTCATCATCGAGGAGGTCACCAGAATTACTGGTCAAGCGTTCCAAGAGGCTGGCATCAAGCAACATCAAACTCTTTGTGTTTGCGTTCACTTGTTCCAGCACCTGTGTCAGCTGCTCCTCGAGCGCTTTTTGCTCTTTGCTAATGACTCTACTCAGGAGCTGCTCTTCCAATCCCTTCTGTGTGACTGTAAAGTTGATCAACGTCGTCTTCGCTTGGAGCTCGGGGCTGAAATTCGGGTTCGGCAATCTCGTGATGAAATACATCTTGAACCTGGGATCGTAGTCCATCATCTTATCACTAACATTGATGTACATCCTTGACCCCTTCTTGACAATTTCCTTGGTCAAGACAGGGTCGAGCATGGGGTCGATTTCATCCTCGACTCCCACAACAATCAGGCTCTTGCCCTCCCCCATGCAAAACTCTAATTTATCCTTGAGTCTGGGGTCTGACAACTCGACAACATTTTGTCCATTAAATGACGGAAGATTTGCACGTTCCTTGTTCTTGATCCAGCTTAGTGCTTGACCCTGGGGATCAATCAACAAGGGGAATCTTGTACTACTTGTAACCAGGATGCCATTCTGCGTAGAGAGTGGATCCGTTGGTAGTCCGTCCATTTGCCAATCGCCTATTGTCCCCGCATCAGCCAAGAAAGTAATAACGTCAAGGTTTCGAGTGACTGGAACGTTGCGTGCCTCACAATCGGCTGCAAATTTCTCGTTAATGATGTATGTCCTGAAACTCTGATCAAATGGACCGCAGTAACTCATAAAGGCACAACCAATAGCGCAATCACCAACCAAGCGTTCCTTTTGATCACTGAAGTGGGCCGCGTCTTCGGTCCATCTCATGCGTTCGCCTGCGAGTCCATTGATCAAGGCTGCCGCTTGGCTACTCTTCTTCTGCAAGGATATGGCTCCCTCTTCGATGATACGTTTCTTGCTCATTTGTTCATCAAATAGTCGCTGAAGGTCACAAAGCTTCTCGTTGCACGCAGCCAATCGTCCCTCGGCGGCGAAGAGTGCTTTACTCGCAGCCTCCATTTGTCCCTCGGCTATAGCCAAGGCTTCCAGCTTTGGTTTGACGATTTTGCTAGCCTCGTGATAAAACTTCATTGCTCGCACATACGTACACAGCCCTTCCGCCGCAATACTCGCATTCTTGGCCACTGATGGCGAGAATTGCTCCACCTCAACGTAACAAGCCAGGAACTCGATCGTTTCGTCATTCATCAAATCCTTCCCTTTATTTCCGAACTCCACCAGCTGGCCAAGGAAGTTCGGATTGCTCATCATTTGAAGGGCCTGCTTGAAGCTTGGTTCGAACCAATTTATGTCCGTCTTGGCAATGGTGACTTTCTTCGGCTGGATACTGTTGAGTGGAAGCTGGAAAAGAATGAGGACACAGTCAAAGACGAGTTTGATAATGTCGCTCGGGTTGGCTAGTTTCTTTATCTCTCCAATATGGGCGGGCTTGATGCTGTTGATCGCTGCATTAGCTTCGTCAACGAATGGCTGAGCCTTGGCTAAGTCGTTTGTACAGCTCTCTTTCTCGGATGCAATACGCGCCGCATCGGCCTCGCATCTCGCCTTGATGCCTGCCACTTGTTCGCCTTCTGTCTTTGCTTGGGCCGAACTGACCTCGAGACTCTTCAACATGTTGTTGGTGCTAATTGTAGCCTCCTCAAGCTTCACCTGTTCAGCGGCGAGTACAACCTTCATCGCCTCAACATCCTTGGATCCTTGGATGAGCTTATCCAGCCCAAGCTTCACGCGGCTCTCTTTCTCTTTGAGAGCAGCGAGTTTTTCACGGTAGATTGATTTGTAGGCCGCAATGAAGCTAAGATAGCTCTTGGGTGTTTGATACACCTGCCGCCTCATGCCGCGAAAGTACTCATCGCAAACATCGGTTACCATCTTGTGTACGTATCCCATGTGCGTTGTCAGCGATTTCTTGACCTCGTCGGAACAGTCAAGTGCAAAGTCCTTGATAAAACCGTTGCTGACACTGACTAGAGCATCTTCAGGCCAAGCCAAGAACCAATCAATCGTGGGACTACTGACTAGACTAGGGAACTTACGAGCTCGGGTAGAAAACTTGGTATTCATTGGAGACATACACAGGACTATGTGCAAGTTGTCACGAACGCAATCGGTAAAGTATTGCTTTAAATTGTCCGGTGTTTCCTCCTTGCCTGGACGCTCGCGTAAAAAGTCTTGGCGGAGATCGGAAGTCATGGCCATCATTTCGTCCTTTGCGAATAGACCTGGCACTTCTCCCGTTGAGAGAATAGAGTTGATCGTTTCGAGGAATACCTCATCTTTGATTTCACTCTCGGTGAATAAGAACGTCGTTTTCTGACGCTTGTGGCCGGCATTCTTGTACAGCATACGAATGTCATCCATCAGAGCAGCACGATTGTACTGCTTCGTAAGAGTTATCTGGAAGCACAGCGATTTGGAAATATAAGACGCTAGACGAGTCAAGCTTTGTTTTCCACTGCCACCCACGCCTACCAGCAGCCCACTGCCGCGTGGCATCTCAAGCAGCCTGCTGATTCTCAGCATGTGCTTTAGCGCATCCTCAAACAATACAAGCTCCATCCGCTTCGACGGGTACTGTTCATTGTATTTGTCCAGGAACATACACGCGCGTTCGCGGATCATCGCTAATGACCCACCGTCTTCGTAAACCCTCGGAGCTTCCTGAACCATGATGCCCTCGCTGTCGTAAACATCATCACGAAGGAAGCTCACCATGTACTTCGGGGTGGCACATGCGGCATTGAAAAGGTCAGATCCAAATACATCCCTACCGATCTCGGATATGAAACCGTCATAGCTTTCCTTGTCCTTCATTGTGGCAAGTTTATCGCTGAATACACGATCACACTCGTGCCGCCATAGCCCAAGCATCATATTCTGCGATGAAAAATCAATAAGCTTGCCCTCCTTGGCACGAAGGCCGCCGGTAATGATGGATTCCTTGGGCGTGAAAAGTATGCCTTGGAATACCCTACTCAAATCTCGCATGTTAAATACATAATGAAACTTGGAAGGAGTGGGCAGCATCTTTGTTTTCATCACTTTCCACAAACGAATCGTGGCGTCGGTGAGATTTCCAACGACATCCAGTGTCGGCGCATCAAAGTCTTTGCTTGTAAAGTGACCGTCCAACATCTGCCCATAAATGTCGTTTATGCTTGTAATGCTTGGAAGCACAAGGTTAAAGATGAAGAAGTTC
>Ga0247833_1008638_pt1 | contig 10251 bp, 8 predicted proteins | sample LaCruzMarch2015__7_FD_187117 | JGI IMG/M metagenome (GOLD analysis project Ga0247833, IMG submission 187117) | Freshwater microbial communities from meromictic Lake La Cruz, Castile-La Mancha, Spain - LaCruzMarch2015_8m | ecosystem: Environmental > Aquatic > Freshwater > Lake | place: Spain...
AGTTATACTATACATTATATCTTTATATCGGAGTGTTACTGCTAATGGTAATGTTGTAACAGGAACTCCGTATCCTAACGACGCAAGAAATTTTGTAAGCAGTCAGTCAGCTGCGGTACTTCCATATATTGGTACTAAAACTTTTGGTTCAGTTGCTGGTGGTTTTAATATTAAACTTGTTACGGGCATCCAGACTTGTTATCTTGGCTCAGCTATTGCTGATGGTCCTCAACTTACATACAAAGTATCAGTTGGAGCTGCTGCTGGTGGTTCTGTAATAGTTTAAGCTGATTATGCTATTAAGAGCAGGAAAATATTCTTTTTCGATATAATATACTTTACTTGATCATATATAATGCTTTTCCTAAAATAAATTAAATTATATAAAATATATATATAACAAGTGTTTTTCCAAAATAGATAACAAAAAATAATTAATTTAATTTCCCATTCCCATTATCGATTTTAAATATATCAATTCATCGTACAATAGTACATTTAATTTAAATTTTAAACTAAAAGTAAAAAAACACAAATTACAATTTAAAATGAAAAAATATTTAATTTCTTTATTACTACCTCTAAGTACATTTGCACAAATACAAGTTAATGATGCATTATCTAAAATATATCAGTTGCCTGCCAATGGCCAAATTGTTGGTAAGATTAAGTTAAAAAATGCTGGAAAAAAACCAGAAACTTTCGTGTCTTCAAAAAGTGAAATAATATTTGAATGTGGATTTTATGGTGCTTTTACTGATGTTAAAACCCATGATAGAAGTTTAAACAAATGGTTAGAGTTTGATGTAGACGAGCAAACTTTAAGCCCTAATCAAGAGTATGATTTGGTTTTTAGGATAAATATTCCTGATGATGCTGCATCGGGAACCTATTGGAGTGCAGTTATGATAGAATACGGTGATCCATATAAAGCTACACAAGGAATTGCCGTAGAACAAAAACCTAGGTATGCAGTTCAAATAATTGTAAACAAAGGCACTATTGAGGCTCCAAAATTAACTTACAAACAAGTTAGAATTATTAGCAAAAGCAAAAATAGCAAAACAGTAATGGTAGAATTAGAAAATACTGGTTTTTATTCAGTATATCTAAAAACTCAATTAGAATTGTATAATGAAAATGGTACAAAAATTCATACTATAAAGGGAGAAAATAAAAATATTTATCCAAATCGATGCAATATTTTTAACATAGAGGTTGAAAATTTGGCAAGTGGGAAATATGATGGTATCATTTTGGCGGATACAGGAAAAAAGATTTTTGGCTCGAATATTACTTTAAAAATTGACTAAATACTTTAGCCAAGGAATATAAGACAACACATTTCTTTCGGTTTGCAGTGACGATAAATTAATTGTAACGAAACATTGTAACTAAAATTAGTAAAATTTTTATAATTGATTATATCATAAAATACGTGTCTAAAAGCAAAGAAATATATTCGTTGTAATAATATTTCATTAAAATAAAAACGTAGACAAACTTATGACCACTGATAATTATAATTGTTCATCGTAAAAATAATCAGTGTTAATATCTTAAATAATTTTAAGATTAACAATTATCAGTTCATTGTTCAATAAATCCACAGTACGATAAAAAGTAATTTTGCAGATATTTAGATATTTACAAATTTGTTGATAATAATTACCACAATTCGATTTCCTGTATTTATTTCTGTCAATATATCTAGGTTTCAGTAATTATATATAGGAAATAAAAAATAAACCAAGTAGGTGAAAATTATCATTTTGTACTTTGCGGTTTACAAAAATTAGGCATGACATTTGATATTTAATTATATTGTTATATTAACCATTAAAATATATAAAATAATCATTTAAAAGTTTGTTTCACTTTGGATAAAAATCAATTTTATTATAAATTATTTAATGATTAAACAATAATACACTTTGAAAAAGTACACCTACATAAAGTACACCTACATATTGTTATTGGTATTTAATTCTATATTGTGTGTGGCACAAAGTGGTATAAAAGTCAATTTATTAAATATTCCTAAAAAAATTTCTCCTGGTTCTTATTTTAATTTGATATTTGATGTAGAAAGTGCAAATACTTTTTCAGAACCGATGACGGTATCTTTAAATATACCTGAGACTTGGGAAATATTATCTCAAAAAGATCCTGAAATAATCATAGGAGAAAAAAAAATAAAATATATATTTTCGGTAAATACTTCCATGTTTTCACCACCTGGAAACATCACCTCTCGTTTATTAATCAACACAGCGTCGGGGTATCGGATAGAAAAGCCTTTTCAGATTCAAGTTTTATCTGTACGAAATATAATTATATCACCTGTTTTACTTCCTGAATCGGCAAAAGAAGGTGACAGCTTAAAGGTTGAATACTTAGTGGAAAACAGAGGAAATGTAAAAGACAACCTAAAATTAGAGGCATTGGGTGGTAAAATTGTTGGTAAAACTGAAATTAATGGATTGAATCCTGATGAATCTACAAATATATTTGCTAACTTTAAAATTCCTGAAGGGGAACAGAATTCCTTTAATTTTGGGTTTGGTATTAGAGCAGTTTTAAAAGATTCTCTGAAACCCATCAACTTTACAAACACAATACTAGTTTATTCAAATAAGATAAAAAAGACCGAACGCTACAACCGTTTCCCCATAAGTGTGGGTTTTGTTGGAAATGCATTTTTGATAAACAAAACATCATATTATCTCTTTCAACCAGAAATCAGTGGAACGGGTTTTTTAGATAAAAATAATAAACATTATTTAGGTTTCTATCTTCGTGGACCAAGTAATATATCTAACCAAATTGAAGCCCAATATTTTAATAATTTCAATGTTTATAATTTAAATTATAAATACAGTAAAAATAAGATTACGTCAAAAGTTCAAATTGGAGATTATGATTTACAATTTACTCCAATAATAGATAACGGTCGTTTTGGCAGGGGAGTCAACTTCGAAACAAAGTATAATAATATTGGTATTTATGGTTTTTATTTAAAACCAAGATTTTTTAGTCAACAAAGACAAACATTTGGGGGAAGTATATATTATTTACCTAATCCAAAACAACGAGTTTCTATTGATTATTCTTCTAAATATTTTCGAATCAATCGTTATGTTTGGGTAAATTTTCTGGGCTTCCAGTACTCATATAAAACTGAAAAATTCAATATTCAATCAGGACTTGCTGGAAGTATGTACAGCAAAAAATATGATTTTGGTGCATCAACAATATTAAATTTAAAAATAAATAAATTTAATATTGCAGGTAATTATCTTTATGCAGGAAAAGAATTTTATGGTTTTTTTAGAGATAGTTACTTAATATCAAACACAGTAACAGTAGAATTAAGTAAAAAAATATCCCTAGGTGTAGATGTTTTTGCTTCAAGAACAAATACAAGTAAGGATAGTATCTATTATAATATATCACCCTTCTCGACTATCTTAACAGGCTATTCGAGTTATAAAATTAACGGAGTTAGCAACGCAATATTTGGCTATACATGGGCAAATATTGAAGATAGAATGGAACCTAAACGTTTTTTCTATCAACAACAATTTTTAAGATTAGGGTATAATTTAAATGCTAAAAGACTAAATATTTTCTATGAGGGAAGACTTGGAACAGCAAAAAATCTTCTGTTTTTAGAAGACCTATTAGTTGATAAACTATATATATCTAATATCTTGAAGCCTGAAGTGCAGGTTTATCGTTGGGCTTGGGCAGGAATTTTTGCACAACATGAACGTACGAGCAGGTTTTCAAATGAAAATAAACTTACTGATCTTTATTATTACGGTGCAACTATTAGATTACCAATTAATAATAAATTAAGTTTCGACTTGAGTTATACAACTAATTTTGCCCCTGATAAACTTAATGAAACACAAAATAATTTATTAGCTTCCACAAATATAAATATAGGCAATCATAGATTACAATTATCGGGTGGTAAAAGAATTGTACCAGTAAATAAATTTACGATTTTAAGTGATCTGTTTTTTCTTGCTAGGTACTCTTATATGTTTAAAGTACCAGTTTCAAAACTGAAAAATTTAGGCAATATACAAGGCCAAATATCAGTGTCTTCCGAAGGTTTAAAGAAAGAGGGTATTGTAATGACTTTGGGTGATAGAAAATTTGTATCTGATAAAGATGGTAAATTTTATTTTAAATATTTGGTAGCAGATAAATACTTCCTCGACATTGATCAAAAGAGTCTTCCAAAAGGTGTAATCTCTAATCTTAAACTACCATTGGAAGTGGATTTAAAAGGAGATAGCACTAGTCAAATAAATTTATCGCTAACCAAAACGGGAACAATACTTGGGAAAGTTTTATTTACAAATATTGAAAACGACGAGGGCAAAGGAAAGCCATCTGTTTTAATCACATTATCAAATGGCACTGAAACATCATATACGAGAGTAAATAAAAATGATGAGTTTTCCTGTAAACAAGTTAAACCAGGAAAATGGTCAGTAACAGCAAGTATAATTAGTGGAAATACTGAAGATTATACCATTACAGAAGCTTCTCAATATATCGAGGTAGAAGCGGATGGTAGTATAGAGGTACAATATACGATTGAAAACTATAAACGTACAATTGAATTTAACCAAAGTACTTTTAATGTGGTTGAAGGAAAAGCCCCTACAATTAATAACGACACCAAAGAAAATAGTGTTAGTAAAGAAAACAGTGCCACCAATGAAAACAGTGTCACTAAAGAAAATAGTGTTTCTAAAGAAAATAGTGCCGCCAAAGAAAATAGTGCCGCCAAAGAAAATAGTGCCGCCAAAGAAAATAATGTCAGTAAAGAAAATAATGTCAGTAAAGAAAATAGTGTCACTAAAGAAAACAATATCAGTAAAGAAGATAATGTCCCGAAAGAAAATGAAGATACATGGACAAATAAAACCCCTCCTCCAAACCAGACTAAACCTAAAACAATACCAAAAACTAAGTCAATTGTAAAAGATGTAAAGCAAATTAAAAATTCAACAAAAAATACAAACAATAATAATACTAAAAAGCAAAGTTTAAAGAAAAAACCAAATTATACAATTATAAGTATTTGATAAGTACTGAGCCAAAAGACATGAAACGGCTCTCCACAGCGGTTAAAGATAAGTGAAAGTTCACCGCTGCAACAAAATACTTATTATCAATAAATTAAATCGTTTCAATTTGTCGAATAATATAGTCTCATTACTTAATAAAAGGTTGGACAATTGATTAATAAAATATTATTTTACAGAATTTTATGATAAGAAGAATATTAATCAACAATTACAATTAGTAAAATTTATTGTTTCATCGTATATGATGTGATATCTTTTATCATTAGTTTAGGTGTTTGTTAAAAATTATGATCAAATGAACAATAAAGTAAGTAAAATAACTCTTATACAAACATGAAGTTTATTAAAGCGATAGTATTTATTCTCATTCAAACTGCGTGTTTTGGACAGTCAAAAGCTAAAGTATCTTTTTCACTCTACTTAGCCGATGTTGCTACTATTGCTGTTGCAAAGTCAAATACTACGACTAATTTTGTTGGGACTGCTTCCTCATTAGCTGGAAGTGCATTAACATTTTCAAGCAACAATAATCTATGGATAAATTTCACATCTCAAGTTTCATCGGGTATTACCAGAAATATTACAGCTCAAATCACCTCCGGCAGCCTACCAATTGGCACTACATTAAAGTTAACTTTAATTAGTCTACACGGAACTGGTTCGGGCACACCTGGTACTACTACCACTGTACCGATAACCATATCAAGTAGTCCAACAATTATAATTAGAGATATTGGCAATGCATTCACAGCCACAGGTGTCGGAAATGGATATAATCTAACATTCGAATTGGCTATAACTGATTACAGTCAATTAAGATCCGGAAATACAAGTATAAGTATTACATTCACCATAACTTAATAAAAACATGAAAAGATTATTGAGTATATTTTTTTTCTGTAGTGTAGCAATAGATACTTTTTCTCAGTGCACTATCTTTACCCCAACTATAAGTTTGGGTTCTAATTCTATTTCTGCCTCTCCTTCTTTTCTGGGTAATAGAATAGGATCAGATCGAACACCCGAACTAACAATTTCTTCAGGTACTCTTACTATTTCAATAGCAAATTCCAATACTTGCTCAAATTGGGAAGTATCAGTTGTTAGAGATAATACTATCAATACAGACTTAAGATTATATGTAATAAGAACTTCAGAGGGAATTGGTGCTCCAGATTCATCAATTGAACAAGCAAGTTTAGCGAATTATGTTGAAATAACAACCATTCCACAAACCTTCATGAGAGGGGTTAATAACCGGTCATCAATCCAAATTAGCTATAAAATTACTGGTATATCAGTAAATATGGATGCATCAAGATATTTATCTAATATTACTTTTTCAGTTATAGGTACGCCATAATAAATAATCCTTTTATAAATACACATTGATTTTTAACACTAAATTTAAATTACTTATGCTGTTAAACTATAAAAGCTTAGAAAACATCAATGATTTTCAGTTTTTACAAAAAAAAGAAAATCAATGGTATCTTTGTAAAGAAAATGAGGAAGATTGGGAAAAGTATGCTTTTGTAGAGGATATAAGCTCCTTTTTATCGCAATATCCACAATTTTCAAAGATCAATGAAGTAAAATTAATAAACTTAAACTTCTTTCTTGATTCTTCTGATCAGAGTATTGAAAATCTTTTTGTCAAAAATGTAGTCCATAAAAAGTATTTAGCATCAACAAAATTGGCCTTCAAAATATTGATTAATAAAAAAAAAGAAGTTGAAGTAATAGATTCCATTGCTGAAATTACAGAAAAAAAGAAAATAGATTTTGAAAAAATTAAAATCGAAAAAATAAAATTTATTATTCGAGTAGGAAGTATTACTGAAATTCATTTTGAAGAGAATTCTATTTCTTATGTTTATGAAACATTAAACAAATTTGAAAATAATTTACTACAAAACTCAACATTTATTCGAATTAGCAGGGGCTGCATAATTAATATTGAATATATCAGTTTTTTTAAATTAGACAACAAAAAGAGGTTTGCAGAGTTAAAAATTGGAGAGATTCCTTTTAAGATTTCACGAAGATTGATTAATAGTTTTAAAATAAAAGCAATAAAAATTACCTAAATTTTAGATTCTTTAGTTTAAAACAAACATTTCTTAATAAAGCTTGTAAAAATAATAGCCCCGATAATCAATGTAAGATTATCAGGGTTTTTGCTTTAAAATATATCAGATGTATGGTCAATTTGCTAAATCATATTTGTCGTTTAAAATTATTCTATTCCTTTAGTTCGAAACTACATTCTACAAAAAGAAAAAACCCCGCCTGTATGACGGAATGTTTTTCAACCTTTGTCTTCATGAAAACTAATACTTTGTTTGACGAGCAGGCTCGCAAAAGAGTTTATGCTAGTGAAAGCTTCAATTCATTTAATCTCTTTCTAACCGAAGTATCAATTTGTGTATCGCCTACACTTAAAATATAACCTCCAATGAGGTTTTCATTTACTTTCTCTTCCAAAACAATCTGTTTACCAGTTGAGCCTCCAACGATTTTAATGAATTCAGCTTTTTGAGCATCTGTCAACGGCGTAACACTTGTTACAGTCACTTTCTGAATTCCTTTTTGTAGATTATACAATTTGTCAAACTCTTCAGCTATGGAATAAATCAGATTTTCTCTGTTTTTCTTTGTTAAAAGGCTAAAAATTGAGAAAGTCACAGGATGCACGTTTTTTTCGAAAGTTTTTTTCAAAATACCAAGCTTTGTATGATGACGGACAATTGGATTGCCCAAAACCACTAAAAACTGACGATTTTCGTCACAAACTGTTTTAAACAAAACCATGTCGTCATTTACTTCATTGACGACTTTTTTTTCTGTAGCCAAATCAAACAATGATTTAGCGTATCTATAAGCAACTATTGAGTCTGCCATTGTATTTTGAGCGAATTCATGGTGGTGATATAGTGTGATTAGCACATATATACAACCGAGTGTTTCAATAAAACAAATTTTGTAAAATAATTTTTGCAAATGTTTGCAATTGCTTCGCAAAACATTGAATATCTCAGAGGATAGTGAAATGTTTGCAAATAAAGTAAAAAAACTAAAAATAGTCTATTTTGCAGACCTATCAGTTAAGTTTTGCTTCTGAAATCAAACTTGAAACCAATGCTTCTTGCGAAGTTTTGTCTAACAATTCTCTACGAATTACTTTTTCAGCGATTTCAATTGAGAAACTTGCCATATCTTTCTTCATTTGAGAAACCATTGCAACTTTTTCTTGCTGGATAGCCTCTCGAGCATCAGCAATAATTTTATTTCCTTCTAGCACTGCTTTTTCTTTTGCATCAGCTATCATTTTATCGGTGATACCTTTAGCATCACGAATCATTTTATCGCGTTCAGCACGAGCTTCAGCTAAAATCTTGTCATTATCTGACTTTAATTTTGCCATTTCGGCACGTGTTTCTTCTGCCATGCGAAGAGCTGATTCAATTGAATCTTCACGCTCTTTCAATGAAGAAAGGATTGGTAGCCAAGCAAATTTTTTCAGGAAGAAAACTAAAATTCCGAAAACTAATGCCATCCAAAACAACAGACCAATGGCTGGGGTTAGCAATTCCATGTTATTATAAAATTATAATAATTAGTAATAATTAAGTTAATTTGAAAATTTGGCAATTTGGAAATGAATACTATATATTATTTCTAAAATTTATTATCTAAACCAAACATCCATTTTATTTATTTAGCAAAATTGTCAAGGGTAAATTATGAAACCTGCACCGACGCCTAATGCGAACGGGGCAGGTTATCATTTAGCAAATAATTACTTGATGCGGGTATTGCCCGTGATTCTTACGCTAATTTGAAAGATATCAACAAACAAATTACAGCTGCAAATAAAGCTACGGCTTCTACAAGGGCTGCGATGATAATCATCATAGTCTGGATTTTATTAGCAGCTTCTGGTTGACGAGCTACGCCTTCCAATGCACTACCACCAATACGACCTAAACCAAGACCTGCACCAATTGCAGCAAGACCAGCACCAATTGCAGCACCCATTACCGCGAATCCACGTCCGCCATCAGTGGCAGCTTGTAAAAGAACTTGTAAAAAAGACATAATAAAACAATTTATATAAGTGAAACAAAAAATGCAAAATAGACAATAGACAATAGACAATAGACAATAGACAATAGCCAATAGACGATGGTCGATAGTTCAGTTTTAACTGTGTACTTATTGACTATAGTCTGCGGACTAAAAATCAATGTCCGTGATCTGCTTCGTGGTGTTCTTCGATTGCAGAACCAATATACATAGATGAAAGCAATGTAAAGATAAATGCTTGCAAGAACGCTACTAAAAGTTCGATGGCATTCATAAACAATGTAAACAATGTTACGACTCCACCTACGGCAAAACTTTGGAATATGAAAATCAAACCAAGTAAACTCAAAATGATAATGTGACCAGCAGTAATATTTGCAAAAAGTCGTATAGTTAATGACATCGGCTTCATGAAAACACCCGCAATTTCAACAACCCACATTAAAGGTAACATCAAAGTTGGTACACCTTCTGGTTTCACTAAGTGTAACCAATAGTGTTTGTTGGCGTTGATGTGAGTAATAAAAAAGGTAAGTACTGCTAAAAATAAAGTTATTGTGATATTGCCAGTAAGGTTAGCTCCACCTGGGATTAGCCCTAGAAGGTTGTTTATCAAAATAAAGAAAAACAATGTGAGCAAATATGGTAAGTACTTCTCATATTTGGGACCGATGTTTGGTATCACCACCTCATCACGGATAAAAAATATGATTGGTTCAATAAATGATTGAATTCCTTTCGGAGCTTTACCACGGTTTTTAGCAAAACTTTTGGCAACTGTTGACATCAATACTATCAAAATAAATGCACTTAATAGCATTGAAGCTACATTTTTGGTAATTGATAAGTCCCAAACGTGAACTTCTTCGTCGATTCCTCCTTTTGGATTTAAACGAAGTATATGCTCGTGATTATTAATATAACAATTGTAAACACCTTTTCCTTCGGTAAATCTTTTTGAAGAAAAAACTTCAAGACCATTTTGTTTGGTATAAAGAATAACCGGTAAATGCAATGTAAGTCCATGAGCAAATTCCCACTCGTGAGAGTC
>Ga0247833_1008640_pt1 | contig 10248 bp, 6 predicted proteins | sample LaCruzMarch2015__7_FD_187117 | JGI IMG/M metagenome (GOLD analysis project Ga0247833, IMG submission 187117) | Freshwater microbial communities from meromictic Lake La Cruz, Castile-La Mancha, Spain - LaCruzMarch2015_8m | ecosystem: Environmental > Aquatic > Freshwater > Lake | place: Spain...
AACAGACTGTACGCGATATCCGACACCGTCAATTTGTCAAGCAGAGTTTTTCCACGATTATTCTTGTAGTACTTCCCCATTGCACGCACTCCTCCAACCACAATGGTTGCATATTTCATCAGAAGTTGTCATATGGATGATCGATGGGACATTTGACCATCGACTTGGTAGGTCCCTTTTATTAGATCATCTTAAACCTAAAATGGATCATATTTTCGGACATTTTCGTTTTTTCGTCCATTTGTGTTACACTGTTTTCGGTCATTCAATGTTGATATTTATCAAATTATATTTTGATTTTTAATTATTACCTGCGCTCAAATCGGCCATATATGTCCCATATTACTATCATTTTTATGTCCGATAACAATAATAATATGCCCGATAATATTCTCATATTGACCTAATCATTTATTTATATTTGATATTAAGCATAATAATTCTTATTTTTAATACATTTTATCGTCATTTTTTCTACCATCACCGTAACACATAAATTATCCATTTTCGTTCCTTTTATTCAAACGGGCCACATTTTCTGTCGTTTTGCAGCGTGTTTACTGTAATCATTGTTATCACCATCATCCGAATATTCGTCATCAAACTCAATATTGTCATTATCCAATTCTCCTGGCAGTGACACAATACAGTCATCATCATTGTTTACTTCAGGTTCCTTGTTTTGTTTCGACTCCATCCCAATATCCGTCTCTTCTAGTACCACATAACTGTACTTGTGGTATTTTTTCGTGTATGTCTTCCAATGTACATTTAACGTCGCCCAAAGTGTGTCATTGTTCTTGATGGCTTGAAATTCGGCACACATTTCGTTATAGTAGTTTTGGCCTTCATTAGTCCATCCATCTTGATACAATGGAAGTCTTGCGCCTCGTTTGACATGATACTTGTTCTTTGCAGTGCCTTGGTATAGCTTTTTCTCCTCTGCGGTTGTGCAGGTCTTCGCTTTATCCATCTCTTCACTCCACACATCATAAGAACTCTCGTACACTAACAGACTGTACGCAATATCTGACACCGTCAATTTGTCAAGCAGAGTTTTTCCACGATTATTCTTGTAGTACTTCCCCATTGCACGCACTCCTCCAACCACAATGGTTGCATATTTATCCAAAAAGTATAGCAATGGTTCCGCTGCTGCAAAGGATGGCTTGTACATCTTCTTCTTGATCCACAATCGAGCGCGGGGAACCATCTTTCCATCTTCATAATTAATTGTTTCATGCATCGTTAGATCATCCACTGTCATTATTAACATAGAAACAATGTAAGGTAACCTTTTGTAACTCTAAATAATAACCATAACATTTCATACCTTTGAATTGCCCGAACATTGCCTGTTTTGTGTTGGATCTCAAAGCGCACAACTTCTCATTTGCAATGCACCGCGCAACTCCCAACCAATACTCTTCATTCGAAAATCCGGTCGGAACTCCTACTACTGCCATAACTCGTTGACATATACTCTTTGGATTTTCACACCATTTGTGCCATTGATCCGGCATCAACTTCACATGTGGCCACAAACACTCGCGGAACCAATGACTGATCTCGCTTGCATTTAACCTGTCGCTTGATGTTAACATCCTGTCCTTCAATTTTTTGACACTGTTCTTACCGGTCACCTTCACAATCGACATGCGCAAGTCCTGGAATTCTTTAATTTGATGTTTTAATGTCACTAGTTCATTTTGTAATGTTTCAATTAGAGCGTCTTTTTGGTTATTGTCGGCCATGGTTCATTTGTTATTTATTATAACTGCTGTGCATTCAACATACAATTGTTGTCACAAACACCTGCAATTGTCGTTAATCCTTGTTTGAATCAGTGCACTTTATTTTTCTTTCTTGTGTCCTATGTCATGTCCCAATTCCTATGAACACGTTCATTTCAACTTTAACGTCATTGTTCATGTACCAGATCCTAGGTTTGTGTATCCCTCTTTTTTTCTTTTCTCATTTCCACCACACTTTATGTGGCGCCAAAAAGTATTTGTGTTATCTTCACCTCTGAGTGATTTTTTGATCATCATATTATTTTATTCTATCAATCTCCACTATCAATCATCATCGATCTAACCACCATGGCTCAAAACTCATTTGCCGAACCTGAAACCTGTCCTAGATGCAATGTAGGCACTTACCATTCTCAGCGTGCGTTATCAATTCATCTTGCCAAATGTGGCAATAACAATTTATTTCTACCATCGCTACCCAAGAAACAAAAACGATCATCATTAATACAACTAACGAATTCTCAACGTGCGGAACAAATTTTCAACTCAATGACGTCAGCCCATATATCTGGTGATTCTGTAAATATCAATCGTTTATTGGTCATACCGCCATTGTCGTTATCTGCTTTTGCACCAAACAACACTACTGCAATGACCGAATCAGGAACTTCCTCCGACTTTGAAAATGATAATAACTTCGATTTTGAGGTCGACATATCTGAAACACTGGAGGAACACACAAACACCTCTTCATCGACCAAGTGTGTAGTGAATTTTTCTCATGCATCAATGAATCTGCCTCCTGGTGTCAAGTTTGGAATTCATTTGCAACATATTTTGTCGTCGCACCGAGGTGTTGATCTGAAATTATTCGACGACATCACCAACCTAATCAAATATCATGCCATCGTCGAAACAACAAACTTTTCTTCTGTCAAATTATACCAACGAAACGAATTAACGACGTCATTGTCATCCCTTTACAACCTGCATCATCTGAAACCAATTTTACATCAAGTTCAATTGACTGATTCATCCATTGTCACTGTTCCAATTTTCGATGTCAAAGCAGTTATCTTGTCAATATTACATGACACGAAACGGATGCAAACCAAACATTTTGCACATGGATACGACTTGTTTTCAGGAAAACCTACATCATCTACTACTACCATGCATGAAATTCACACTGGTGCATTATGGAATACAGCGCGCAATTACTACTGCAGAGATACAATGAATGCATTTCCGTTGGCACTGGTTTGTTTTTATGATAAAACACACACTGATCTCCATGGAGCATTGTCGTGTGCCCCTTTCGTTATGACATTTTCATTTTTTAATGAGAAAGCACGCAGTTGTGATGAATTTTATTCGGTTCTTGGTTATATTCCCAACCTGTCATATGGTTCTGGACAATTTAGCAAAAAGACTGCCCGCGAAAAACTTCAAGATGAACACATGTGTCTTAAACTTATTACTGCCCAGATTGACGCTCTATCTGCTGGTTTTGAAACAACAATAATGGGTCAACATGTCACCGTGAAACCATGGATCCATTTTATTGCTGGCGATACGTCAGGCCACAACAATATTGTTGGTCAATACAACAGTTCAAGTGCAACCTTTCCGTATCGTGATTGTAAATGCACTTGCGACCAGCTATCAGACATAATTCCAGACTGTTCTCTTCTTACTATGGAGGAATATACTGATGCAAAAGAAAGCGGTACACTAAGTCAATTTAGCCTACATGACATTGACAATGCATTCATTGGATTACCATTTGCCGATTTGACTCATGGTATATTTGGATGTGTGCCTGCAGAAATGCTTCATGTCAGTGGAAATGGGATAATGAAGTACCAGCTGGAAATCATCCAAACTATTATTGGATATGGCAACAGGAAACAACACACTATTAATATGTTGGACACCCTACACCGCAATTTGGTACGTGATGCACTGACACAGAGTGAGAAGGATGTTCCCAGGATGTCTGATCGTAATGGTGTGACCGACGGAACTAAAATGTCTGCTAGTGAACGTGTCGGTAATATGTTTATATTACTCTGTGCTATGCACACTGAGCATGGGAAACAACTGTTTATCGATGGATGCAATGAATCACGTATCTCGTTCAACAATATGAAGTATTGCATCAAATTACAACTGGGTTTTGAAAAATGGGTAAATGAGCCCAACACAATGCAAGACATTGATCAAGCGAAACATGTTATAAGTGACTTATTGTCATTAATTCAAACATGTTTTCCACGAAACAATGGTAATGGATGGTGCATACCAAAAATGCATTCATTGGCAAAAATGACACATTACATGAAACAGTTTGGTTGTGCACAAAATTTTTCCGGACAAGTTGGTGAGAGAGTGTTAAAAACAATTGTGAAGAACCACGCGCAACAAACACAACGCCGTGTAAATGTGTTTGCATCACAATGTGCTGACAGAGAATTTGAGTCACAAGTGTATCGATATGCGTACAACAATATTAGTGACCAACTGGACACCCATCAAATTCGAATTCCAAACACAGACACAGAATTTACTGACTGTAAAGGAAAATTTGTTGTGCAATTTACAGGCTCCGACCTACATGGTCGGGGTGGTTGTAAAGTCACGTGGGCGGATAACATGCGCAACAAATGTAACATTCCAATACATGACTTAGTAACCCACGCGCTGCGAACGCATGCTTGTGCAGTGAAATGGACAAAACCATTTTCTGTGGAAGGATTCACATCCGGAAAAATCAACTTGGTTGGATATGACAAACCTATTTTATTTCATGCAAACGACTCCCTTTTTGGCAACCAACGTTATCATTATTGTTTTGTCAATTTCGATTCCAATGATGAACAAGTCCCACACAACACCTGTCCTGCCAAGATATTGGCCTTTGTGCGGTTTCAAACACCAGGATTTCCTACACCAGAATCCACTGAGTCTGAAAACAATCAAGACAAATCTGATACCAAACTTTATGCAGTGATTCACACTGCATCAAATTATTTATCATGGGACGAAATGAATGAAAATTTCATTTCGGAATTTACACTAGGGAACATCAAAACCTGTGTATATATTGTTGATGTTGCGACAATCAGTGATCCATTATTTGTTTTTCGTAACTATGGAAAAGATTCATTCCATCATCTTTGTAGTTTACCATATCGTCGATGGGGAATTTATTTTCGAAACAAATTGTGACTTTTCAGATAACAATTAGAAATGGAATTTTTAATATGGTCATCTGGGCTCAAAGTAGTAGCCTGTCGGAGCAGATGGTTATATTTTAAACTGTCAAACACTTGTATCATGAACTCATTCTCATGAATCATTTCGAAAAAAGATGAGCCATAGTTCCCCGCATAATACTCTCACCCCAATCACTGAGATCACACATACTGATTTTCATTTGTCTAGATGGTAAGATCATGTATCCACGATTAATTTTCGAAAAGGAATTTTTTGGTCCGCAGATACGATCAACGTTGGCCACTGTCAACTGATATGTATACTGCGATTCGAAGTCAATTATCTCATTCCTCCACACAACCACAACATGGTTGAACAGCGAGTTCTTGCCCGACACTGATAGAATTACTGGTACCATAATTGGACTCAGGTAATTAACGACCTGATTTGCTGTTCGAAAGTGTGATGTATTCAGCATCCATCCATACCTACGACAGTTAAATCGTTTTTCCAATATCCAAATACATTTCTCAATGGGATCAATGTGATGTCGGTTGTTTAACATTCTTTTCGGAATTGCATCCACACCCATAGCAACTTTCAATTCATTGATAGTAGTAATTGATGATATTTGACGAAATTCTACCGCATCATTTTGCAGATTCATGTGAAACAGCAAATTCGCAACTGAGCCTTCTGCGCATAGCTTTTCACTATTGTTTTCAGAATACCAAAAATTCTTCTTCATCCCATCAGATTCGTGTCCAAATTGGAGTTCATCCTTTGATGACTTTGCACCCTCTCCAAAAATTAGTTTCATATAACTACGAACAGCGCACAATGATTTCACATTGTCCAGAATCCATGGTTCTTTTTGCAGGAAGTATGTTGCAACCTCATCTTTGACATATGCGGTTTTGATTGATTTTTGGCCAACATTGGTATCGTATTCGACCAAATAAGTTCTCTCAATTTTGATCTTTGAGTCCTTGGTAATCATCCTGTGCCTCCAAAGCTGTATGCTCTTGATATTATTCGATTCTGATTGAATCGCATCGTTTTTTACTGTGTTACGCCATGTTTTAGGTAGTGGAGTGTCTTTCCCAACACGAAGTTTTTCAACAAAGCCGAATGGTAAACTTGTAACCAGTGAATTACTGCATTCAAAGGTAGGTTTTTCAAAAAAAGATTTGTATGGTCCAGTTAGAAGCGAAGGATTTTTCTTGATCATGTCATTGACATTACATGTCATAGAGTAGCCCTTTCCATATTCGTTGTCGTACACAAGTAGTATTGATGACAGTGACTGGAGTATGTACACAGTTTCTTTTGCTTCGGCAATAGTAGTAATTTTCCGTCCAGAAATATTCTGTACCTTATTGGTTGTGTTCTTGATGTTACTGTTTGTGTTGAACCACGTCGAAACCTTGGCCCGATCCCATCCACTACCAAGTTTAGAAATAGTTCCTCGTTCAGCCAATGACTCCGACAGAACGTCTTCTTGTACTGGTCGATTGAAACAAGCATAAGTCACTGGTACTTGTGTTTCGAGATTGACGAGATGTGTTGTAAAGTCTTGAACTGATTCGAATGACATGTCATATTGCTGACACACGCCAAGAAATTTAGGACATCGATTGTCTAAACCAATCTTGCTCATCAATTCCTCGGCCCGAAATGACTGACTTGTTGCCATGTCATAAGATCGACACACTTTTTTACAAAGGTAACCAAAGTTTAGCAGCATTTGTTGGGTAAGCAGCAAGCACCAACCTTGTAGAATACGATATTGATTGAATAGCTCCTTATCGCAATTGGATTGAATCCATTTCTCGCCGGTGTCCACAGCCGATTCTAGTTGAACTGCATACTCGTCAAATGTAATATCCTTTGATTCATTTGATTGTCCAACAACATCTTCACAGTAACGATGATGGGCAACATCAAATAGACTCAATAGTAACGCAGATGTGTGGTTTACGCGTTGTTGAAGAATAGTCTCATTTCCAGCGAAATAAGTGTCAATCTTCATGGCCTCGTGCAATCCATGTAAATATTGGATGTTCTTCTCATCATCAACGCGTGACAACTCTTTCCCTGTTCCATATTTACATCGTTGGTTATCCATCATATGAAGTCGATGAATAATGCTGATAGAAAATTTACCCATCAGATGCGACATTGTGTGCATTGGTAACGAGTTCATGAAACGTTGATCATTCATATTTTCGTACTCATCACTTTTTTTCAATTCGTCAAGTTCCAAACCATGATGGAATAAAATTGTATTTGATGCCTCTGCCAGTACCTTAAAAATATTTCCGGGTAATCCAAATTTCTGTTTGCATTTCTCGCAGTAAAGAGAACACAGGTGACAATCACCAATGTAAGATTTGTGATAGGGTGCAACATTCACTAAGGCGATTGAAACATATTGGATCAATTCCAGTGTAGTTTCATGAATCACTTTGTGTTGTGTTTTTCCTGACTTCAAACGATTGATGATAGCGTGAGTGAACACGGCGAATGGGATGTGGGTTAATTCAACCGCAACCTTCATTATTTCAACAAAACACTGATCCTTGTCATGACGAGCAACTTGATTGATCAAAGACACTTTTTCATCTATCAACTGTTGGTTGAATTTCATACCCAACGAATTGGTCATATTGATTGGTCTCAACATTAATTGAAAAACAATGCGACACATGAAATTGAGTAGAGGATCTGAGCCTTCATCGGGTTCACCTGGTAGGGACAAATATTTTCCAAAACGACCCCACAAAGTACGGTTCGTGAACTTGGCAAGCTTAATAACAGAGTTTCGTCGAAACATCAAACGGCTGTTATCTGCTGGATTTGTTTCTTCATAGAAACCCAAATAAGTATAAGCTTGACGTAAATCACTAGTAAGTTGAAAGTCTGGAGCAATTACTAATGCCGATGTCCCAACTTGATCACTTTGGAGCATTTGAAGAATTTGCAGCAGGCGCTCTTGTACAGATGAATGAACCAATTTAGATTCAGTTAGAATCAGATGGACCCGTGTCATTTTCGCCTTTGGTAGATAACAATAAAGTAAGAAGCTGTGGAGACGGAATGCAGTCACCATGGTTTCTGATTTCGTCTGAAATAGAGAAACCAGTCCCAAAAATTGAATAGGATGATGATGATAATCCTTTTTGGAACTAGCAGCCAACAATGTTTTCCAAAGCGGCGCGGGTTCATATCTTTTATCATCAAATACAGCGTCTTTGTATGCCGCAAGTATAGCCTTAGACAGCATCATTGACTTGCATATGTCAGAACAGTGCCAAATCTTTTTTGTTGTATTGCCCACAAAATCAATTAATTCGACATCATCCATTGACGACACAAATTCCTCTGCTGCAACATATGCTGAGTGGAGGAAGATGTCTTGACCCAAAGAAGCATCATGAATTGATGATCTAGTTGGTGGTTTTGTTTCTGCTGAATGTATACGGTTAATCAAATTGCCAACTGGTTTGATTAACCAATGTGAGTCCTCTTCCATGTTGCACAAAGAGTGATCCATGACAAGATGATGTAACTCATACGCAGAAATCACACGATCATCAACACTTGCCGGGATGCAATACTTGGTTGATGAGCATAGCTGGTTTGAGGACTGAAAACCATCAGTAAAGTTGTACTTGGATTCATATGCTTTGATTGCGGCGTTTCGGTCGGCTGGTCTTGTGGAAGGTAGAAGCCAATCAAAATCATCCTTAACTTGTTTCTTACGTCGCTCACCAGTAGCTGGAAATATTTCAATACGCCTAGCGATATCGGCATCCAAGTTCCACTCATTATCATTGATAAAACGCTCATAGATGGTAAAGGGTGGATCATAATTGTAGTGTTCAGCAACATCAACTGGGTTGGAGAAGCCGGATGAAGTAGCAGAGGATACATCATCATGTTTATCACCTTCCTTATCCGCTACAACGCTTGTCGGTGGATCTGGGATTACTTCAGGATCGTCACCCCCCATTACTGGATTTGTCTTTGTCTTGTGACGCTTCGATTGCTTTTGTTTAGCCTTGGGAAGTAATGTGGCAGAAGGAGACTGGTCATCTCGTGATACCCCCAATGACAGAGTGCTTGGCTTGCCATCCTCATCTGCCGCAACGCTTATTGGAGGATCTGGGATTAGTCCAGGATCGCCCCCCCCCATGACAGGATTAGTCTTCGTCTTGTGACGCTTTGGTTGCTGTTTTTTAGCCTTGGCAAGTAATGTGGAAGATTCATCTGCCGCAACGCTTGTTGGAGGATCTGGGATTAGTCCAGGATCGCCCCCCCCCATGACACGATTAGTCTTCGTCTTGTGACGCTTTGGTTGCTGTTTTTTAGCCTTGGCAAGTAATGTGGAAGATTGAGACTGGTCATCTCGTGATTCCCCCAATGTCAACGTGTTTGGATCGCCTTCCTTATCCGCTGCAACGCTTGTCGGTGGATCTGGGATTGCTTCAGGATCGTCACCCCCCTCTGTGACTTTGTTCCTACGTGCTCGTTTCTTCGTCCCCTTCGACATTGTACTCAACTTCAAAAATGGAGCGTGTGCGTTGTAACGTTTGACCAGATGTCTGTGGAATTCAGATCTACTAAATTATCACTGACAAAAGGTTCTGAAACAGCGTGTGAACTCGGCCGTGAATCCGCCAAGCGATATTTAACTTCCAATGTCAGTGTTACGCCAATGGCAGTGAAAACTGACCCAATTTCCACGAATGAGCGCAATCTATACGTCGGTGGATAAGGTAGGGGATAAATATCTGCTCGGCAGGATATCAACAGTTTTATTTTGAAGAAGGGTTCTTATGCGATGAGGAATGGTCAAATCGAACACTTGGAGAACACAAGTTATTGTGGGAGGAGAGGATCAGATGATGACTGAAAAAATTTAATTATTAACAATAACAAACGAAGGAGAGTTAATATATATTATTTAAAAATTACAACGTTAAAGATAAATCGTGAAATGATAATGTGAAATAAAACAAACTTACAGAAATCACACCAGCACGAGCGGCCACAATCTGTAATAAGCACGGAAGATGAAAGGGAGTGATAATAGAGAATGGAGACGTTAATGATGACAAAAAATGTTAATAAATAGATAATATTGTTGTTCGCAATGAAGACAATGATGACAATGGTGCGATGACGACGACAACGATGACAACAAACTACGGCAACGACGACACCAACTACGACGATGACCACGACAACAACTACGACAACAACGACGACA
>Ga0247833_1008644_pt1 | contig 10242 bp, 9 predicted proteins | sample LaCruzMarch2015__7_FD_187117 | JGI IMG/M metagenome (GOLD analysis project Ga0247833, IMG submission 187117) | Freshwater microbial communities from meromictic Lake La Cruz, Castile-La Mancha, Spain - LaCruzMarch2015_8m | ecosystem: Environmental > Aquatic > Freshwater > Lake | place: Spain...
CGCCACCTTCAGCACCGGCTCGGCCGGCAGATCGAAGAACTTCGCCGCTGAACTCCAGGCATGGCTGTGTGCCTTGCCCATGAACTTCGTGCCGATCAGGGCGACGTTGAGTTTCTTACCCGGCATTTTTCACTCCCTCACAGAAAAACGGTCACGCACAGAGGTCTTCCACCGCGAGCCCAAACACATTGCCGATCATCCGCAGGTCGGCCATGTGGTCACCCACCATCACAAGCGCGTGGTGCGATGGCAGCCGCTCCATCATGCGGCGTCCATCCCGCACGCGGATCACGCCGCCATTCAAACAATCACTACCCGGATAGCCGACATACCCGGTCAGCTCCGCGGCCGTCGCCACGAGCGAGTCGAACGTGGGCAGCAGCTTGGCCATCGTGATCGGCCCCTCGGGCAACCGGGCGTCGATCGCCGTGGCATTATCGTCGACGATTGCGAGCACCTTGGGCCTGAGCGTCCACGACGTGGCCATCGAGCGGGGGATCACGCCCATGTAGCCGCAGTGCGCGACGAGAATGTGGTTCTCTGGATCCGCGACGGTCGGAAACGCCGCAATCCGCTCGTGCTTGAGCGCCGCCTGCCCCATCAGAAACGGATAGAGGTTCGTCATGATCACCGGGGCCCCGGTCGATCGCCGCAGGATGTGCTTTGTCAGCATCGCGACCGTGTCGGCCTCGCAGCCCCAGATCAGCCCCCGTTCGTCATGCAGCAGGCTCCAGGCGAGGCAGGGGGTGGTATCCGAGAACATCGACTCATTGAGGCAGTTGATCCCCATGCCCCGGATCGCGGGATCGGCATCGAGGTCATCCCGCAGTGCGAGATACATCTTCATCGCGCTGGTCACCGACCGACCGGCGCAGCCGCTGACCGGCTGCTGCTTCTCCTTCCAGGCCCGCTCGGCATCGGGATCGGCGATCGCCTTGGCCCGAGCCCCTAATTCGCGAAAGCTCCGCTTCTCGATCGTGAGCCCAAATCGATCGCGGATCCGCTGCGAGCACTCGTCCTCCCACCAATAGAAGCGTTTAAAAATCGGCGCCTGCATTCCTTCGCCGGGATCGTCCTGATAGACGACGAATTTTCCAGCGGCCAGCTCCCGCCGCACCTGCAGGGCGGCGCAGACTCTGCGGGTCTGGGCGAGGTCGTAGGCCGCGATTGGCCGCACGCCCTCTGCCCGCAGCCAGGCAAGAATCTCCCAGTCCCACATGGAGAGCGTGCCAAACTCGCTCGTCACCACCAGGATCGGCACGGTAATCGCCTTGAAGGCATCGAGCTGACGGTAGGCGTCTCCCAGCACCTGCGGCAGGATGACGGCATCGCACTCAGGCAGCACGCCGCCGAGCACGGCCGGCGGCAGGAGTTCAATCCGGTCTCCCAGGAGCCGGCGGATCGCCTCGCACTGCATGCGAAATCCGTCGTCGGGTGTCGTGGAAAACGACAGCGGCACGACGCGGGCTTTCGCCAGCGATGGCGGCTCGAACTGATGAGTCGACTGGTTTGTCATTTCGTATGTCTCACATTGTGGCAGCCAGGATCGGCGTATTGGGCTCGAAGTTCATGCCTCGGCTGCGATCTTTTTGAGCGCGGCGACGCTCTGGGCGACGGCCTCGTCTTCGTCTGCATAGTCGGGATGGAGGAAGTCGGTCTCGACCGCCAGGAAACCTTTGTAGCCGGCCTCCTTCAGGAGCCGGGCCAATGCCAGATTATCGACGAACCCGTCCCCGACGGGCGTCGACGAAAAGAAGAACCAGTCATCCACGCTGGCCTGGGGATTCACCTTCAGATCCTTGATGTGCGTGGCGAGAACCCGCGGGGCGAGCTTCCGCATGCCCTTGACGGGATCGTCGAGGAGCCGAGCGAAGTTGGCCGTGTCGAAATTCACGCCGAGATGGTCCGAGTCGACCCGGTCGAGCAGCTGCACGATCTCGTCGCTGGTGAAATCGATATGGTTCTCGATCGCCAGCTTCACACCATGGTCGGCGGCGACGCGGACGGCCTCGCGAAACATCCCGGTGAGACGCTTGATCTGCTCCTGATGGTTTTCGAACCGGAACATCAGGCTCGAGCCCACCACCCGCATCACGTCGGCCCCGAGCCGCCGCGCGTGGGGGATCATCTCGACCATCTCCTTGTAGGCAGTCTTGCTCTTGCCTCCCTCGAGCCCGTCGGGATGGCCCCAGGCGAAGACCCGCATCAGACCGGCCGCATCGAGCTGCGACTTGAGACCGTCGAGATACGCCGGCTCGAACCCCGGGAAGAAGCAGCTCTCGAGCGACACGCCATCGACGCCGAGCTGCTTCGCGCGGTCCACGAACCACTCGATCGTGATCCGCCGGCCCGGATCCTTCTGCTGGGCATAGATCTCGCCGAAGAACCGGTGGTAGCAGTAGTTGTCGATGCCAACTTTCATGGGGCCGGCCGTCATGGTTGGGTTTCCGTGGGCAATGGAGGGGCGGTGAGTCGAAGCGATGTGTCGAGATCAGGAGTTACCACGCGGGGAGAGGTGCACTGACGCAGGAGCTCCAGATCGGCGGGGCTTGCGGTATTGAACGCGAACATGCCGAAATGGTGCGGAACGAGCAGCGGGATGCCGGCGGCGTTGCAGAGGTCGATCGCCTCGACCGCCGTCATGTTGCCGGGCACGCCCCGACTGGCACGGTAGGCATCCCGGCCGTTGACCGGCAGCAGGGCACAGTCGATCGCCTCGTCGGCGAGCGTGGCGGCCAGTCCGGGATAGACGATGGTGTCGCCCGAGTGATAGAGCGTCAGGCAACCTGTCTTAACCACGTAGCCGAGAAATCGATGACGGCCTGCTGCATCCTGCTGGAACGACTCGTGCGCAGCGGGGATCGCCTTCACCATGACGCCGTCGCCCAAGGGTAGCGTGTCACCGGCGTCGATCGGCAGCACCCGTTCCGCAGGCAGGCCGAGCGACAAGGCATGGTCCAGCTCAGCCGCCGGCACCACGAACCGGCAGCCGGGCTGCTGGCGTGTTACCGCGGCGAGCGTTTCGGGATCCATGTGGTCGGAATGCCTGTGCGTGCAGAGGATGAAGTCGAGCCGGCACATCTGTGCCCCGCCGATCTCGTCGAGGGCGATCGGCGGCGGCATAAGCCGCTCATGAACGAATTCCCGGCCGCGGTATTTCGTGGCCAGCGAATCAGAAAGATAGGGATCGATCAGGATCACTCGCCCCGCCGTCTGCACAAGGAAGCCAGCCTGCCCAAGCCAGCCAAGGTCGATCGCACGATCGAGGGGCCCGGCACCACGAACCAGCGCACGCGGGCCTCCCGCCAGACAGTCAATTCGAGCCTCGGAGGATGTCATCATGCCACGGGGCTCCCAGCCGCGATGGCCACGGCCGCACGGGTCCGCGCGGCGATCTCCGTGAACAACCCGGCCTGCAGGTCGGCTGGCTTCGCGAGCCATGTGCCCCCCACCGCCACCACGGCGTCGCAGGACAGATAGGCAGCAAGATTCGCCGGGCTCACACCGCCGGTGGGCACGAACCGCACGCCGGTGTGCCTGTAAGGCGCGTAGATGGCCTCGAGCATCGTGACGCCGCCGGCCGCCTCGGCGGGGAAGAATTTCAACGTGCGGCAGCCGAGCGACAGGGCCAATTCAACGTCCGATGGCGTCTGCACACCCGGCACGAACGGCAGTCCCAGAGCCTTCGCCCGATGAATCGTGGCGGGAAGACAGCCCGGCGCGAGGGCAAACCTCGCGCCCGCCTCGACCGCCGCCTCCATCGTGGCCGGATCGAGCACCGTGCCCGCGCCCACAAGCAGTTCCGGCCGTTCGCGGGCGAGCAGCCGAATCACATCAAGAGCCGCCTTCGTGCGAAACGTCACCTCGATAATCGGCAGTCCGCCGGCAATCAATGCGTCGGCCAGCGGCAGCGCCTGGTCGACCGATTCGATGGCGATCACCGGCACGACACGATGCCTGGCAATCAGTGCGAGGGGATCGCGGTCACTCATGGGCGGCTCCGGGTTGTTTTCATGTTTGTTTCCAACGCTGGTGTGAGGGGCCGCATGCCTGCGGCGGGCTGCAACGACAAGGCTTCAAGCAGGTTGGTCACTGCGACATCGACCGCCCGATCGACGCTTTCGTCGGTGAAGCCGCCGATGTGCGGCGTGGCGAGGATCCGGTCGCTCGCCAGATACGACCGCTCGACCGGCGGCTCGGCATCGAATACGTCGAGGGCCGCACCGGCCACGTGGCCTCGCTCGATCGCGGCCACGAGTGCAGAAATATCGATGAGCGAGTGGCGGGCCGTGTTGACGATCACGACGCCCGGCATCGTGAGCCCGAGCCGCCGCGCATCGACGAGCGGCCGGCCATCGGCCGGCGGCGGACAGTGCAGCGTGATCACATGGCTTATGGCAAAAAGCTCTTCCAGATATACCAACGGGAGATCAGACGCGGCTTGTCCTCCTATCGGGAGAGCAGACGCCGCTTGGAATTTTTCAGCGAACGGATCGTGACCGACGACGTGCATGCCGAGACCTCGCGCGAGCGCCGCCACAATCTGCCCGATCCTTCCGTAGCCCACGACACCGAGCGTCTTCCCTTCGAGTTCAAAACCCTTGCGGCGGGACCAGCCGCCGGCCTTGATCGCCGCGTCGGAGAAGGGGAGCGACCGGGCGAGGGACAGGATCATGCCGATCGCCAGTTCCGCCACGCCGCGGGCATTGGCTCCATCGGCGCGGCGAATCTCGATGCCACGCCGCCGGGCCGACTCCAGGTCGATCGCATCGACCCCCGTGCCGTTGCGGCTGATGACGCGGAGATCGCTCGCGGTGGAGAGCACGTCATCGGTGATCAGCTCGACGCCGGCGAGCCAGCCGACGCAGCCGGGCAGGAGCTGTTTCAAGTCGGACGCCGTCGGCATCTTCCCGGCTGGCGGCATCACGATCTCGAAGCCCGCGCGGGCGAGCCGCTCGAGAGCCGGATGGCCCTCGGACGTTACCGATCGTGGTGTGACGAGAATCCGCGGCATCTATTCGATGACCTCCCGGCCGTCGCGGATAAATACCCGCCGCGGAAAGCCTTCGACCGCGATGTCGCCGTAGTTATGGCCGGCCTCGGCCGGATAGACGCAGAAGCTCAGGAGCGGCTCGTTGCCGGTATTGATGGAGCGGTGGCCCCAGTGCGGTGGCACGTAGACCATCCGGCCGCGGCGCATCGGTTCGGCCCGCCACGAGCCGTCGGCGAGCTTGCACATCATGTGCCCGGTGCCGCCGAGACAGAGATAGGTTTCGGCGGTGCCGCTGACGGTGTGATAGTGCCCCTTTGTCATGAAACACTCATCGCCCACCCGGCCCGGATAGAGCTTCGAGATGCAGAAGAGGAGATGTCCGTAGGTCTCCGGGATCACCTTCTCAAACACCTCGTAGTGGACGGGATCGCCGGCGGCGATCAGCCGGTCGAGCGCTGTCGCGTCCTTGTAGTAGCCCTTCATATCGCTCGCCCGACGGACAAGCACGCGGTCGGGCTCCCGCATCGTGCCGGTAACGAGGTCGATGTCGACGCCAAAGGGGATGCCGGCATCGGTCGCGGGTGAGCGGGGATCAACGGTTGCATGTGCCATGCTGAATCAGAACTCCTTTCGGTTAGGGAAGCGTCGGTTGGGGCAGTCAGGTACGGGCGGTCGCGGCGATCTCTCCAAGCTTCTCAAACTCCGGGCCACGGACCGGGATGTCGATGTGAAACACCTCCGCGATGACGCGGGTCCAGCCGTGGAGGAAGTAGACCCAGCCATCCTCCACGTGGAGCTGGCGGGCGGCCGCCTGCCGGCGGGCCTGGGCGAGGAAGAGCAGGTCGCCCCGATAATTAAAGTCCCAGGCGAAGCCCTGCTCCGGGAAGACGGCGGCGTCGGTGAGCGGCGAACCGGGAGCGTCTTTGCCGAGGCCGGTGGCGTTGGCCACGAGCGAGCCGGCCGTCACGCGATCGAGCACGCGGTCGTTGTCTTCCGGGTGGGGCGTATGGATGTATTCCACTGGGATGCTCACACCGATCCTTCGGTGGATCGCCTCGATCTCGTGAAGACGGCCGGGGCTGCGGTTTGTGACGAACAGCCGCCGGGGCACGCTGTCGCCATGCTTCGGGTCGAGGAGCGCACAGGAAAGCGCGATCGATGAACCACCTGCCCCGAGAATGACCGCGTCGGCGTTGGATCTGGTCCAGTAGTTCTCGGGGAGAAACGACTCAAGCGACAGTCCGCTGGTGATCATGTCCTTGGCATGGCCGACGAGCAGGACATGGTTTCCTGGGACTCCCTCCACAGTCTGCTTCGAGATGCTGCTGATCTCACCGAGCAGTTCGGCGTGGGGGTCGAGCATGTCGAACAGGTCGCGGCAGGCCGTGAGCAGGTCGATCTTGTGCGTGGTCACGAGCGCCCCGAGCGACTGCGGATCGCTCTTGATGAACTGCACGACACGGCGGTACACGGCCGGGTCGTCGTGCCACTTGCAGTCGATGCCCCGCAGAGCGACACCGCCCGCGCCCTTACTTAAGCCGAGGTGCGAGGCCCACTTCGGAAAGACCGACATGATCGAGCTCTTGCCGGTGGTCACCCCGATAAAATACATCGTCGGCCGTGTGGCCGGCTCGAACACAATGTCGGCCGTGGCCTGCACGGCGGGCAGGATGATGGCTGTCGATGAAGGTGAGCCGTGGGCGGGCGACAGGGCAGGGCACATGTCAGGTCATCTCCGGTTCGCCGGCCACTCGGGCGGGCCTGGTGGCATGTGGATCGAGCGTGTGCAGGAGCGACTGGTAGCGGGCGAGCCGGCGATTCACGACGGCCGCTGCGGTACGACGGGGACGAACTGGCAAACCGGGTGAGACCCATCGCCGTGCCGCGGCCTCCGGTGACGGAAACACTCCCATGCCCCATCCGGCGATGATCGCCGCACCAGCGGCCGCCCCTTGGCTCTGTTGCACCGGCCGCACGGGTAGTTGCAGCACGTCCGCCTTCATGGCGTTCCAGATGCCGCTCGCGGCACCGCCACCGGTCACCCGCAGCTCACGGAGCGAAACCGACGGGGCAAGTTCGTTGATCGCCGCCGCATAGAGTGCGTATTCAAGCGGCACGCTCTCGAGCACAGCACGGTAGAGCGCGGCAAGGCCATGCTCGTGCGTCAGCCCTGTCCAGGCTCCGCGGAGCGCGGGCTGCGGCGGCGAATTGCGGCCAGTGAGATGGGGCACGAAGATCGGCAGATCGTCCGTGAAGGGGATCGCGGCCGCGAGCCTGTCGAGGGTCGAAAGATCGACAGGATCTCGTGCCGCCCCGCCGCGGGGGCCAACGCCGGCGGCCAGCGATCGGAACCATTCGAGGTTTATGCCGCCGCCGTTGACATAGGCATAGGGGTGCCAGAGTCCGGGGGTGGCCGACCTCGCGCAGGAGAGCATGCCCCGCTGAATGTCTGGCACAAACGCCGCCGTCGTCGCCGCAAACACGCTCGCCGTGCCCGCCACGTCGACACAGACACCCGGCCTCACGGCGCCGCAGGCCAGCAGGCTCGCGGCCGTATCACCGCAGCCGGCGACGACAGGCACGCCCGCTGAGAGTCCGCAGGCCCGCGCACTCGCGGCAGTGAGTTCTCCGACGATCGACTGCGGCTCGACGATTCGCGGGAGTTTTCCTGCATCGAACCGAAACAGCGTGCAGAGTTCATCGTCCCAAGTTCCCCGGGCGGTGTCGGCAAACCCTGAGAAATGAAGGTAGGTGTGGTCGATGAAGGCCAGATCGCCCTTGAGCCTGCAGAGCCGCATCGCTGCGTAGCCGCCCGGTTGGACGAACGCAGCGATCCGCCGGAAGTCGGCCGGACGCTCGTCCCGCCACCACAGTTTCTTCGGACCGTGATTGAAGCTCGGCGGACCACCGGTCCGAGCGACGACAAGCGGCCCGGCCTTCGCGAGCATCCGATCGATAAAGGGACCGCAGCGGGTGTCGAGCCAAGAGTCGTAGGGCGTGACATGGCGACCATCGGCGCCGACGCCGATCACGCCCGCCATCTGGCCGGCGATCCCGATCGCGGTCACCGCATGCGGATCGATCCCGCCGTCTGCCACACAGCTGCGGATCGTGCGGCAGACACTGGAAAACTGCCGGGCCGGATCCTCCTCGACGACGCCGGGCTTCGGCCGCATCAGCCTCGACGGCTCGAACGCCGACGCGAGGAGCGTGCCGTCAGCTTCGAAGGCGGCGGCCTTCGTGCCCTGGGTGCCGATGTCGATACCGATGAGAATCGCCACGCCTGCTCCTGCCCCCGTCACGGTTGCGACGCGATTACGACCTTGAGCGCCGTTCCGCCTGCCGCGGCGTCGTATGCGGTCGCCAGATCAGCGAACGAAAACACGTGCGACACGATCCGCCGCACTTCGACGCGGCCCGACCCGATCAGCTTCAAGCTCGCGATGTAGTCTCCCGGCCCGCCGCCGGTCGTGCCAGTGACGACGAGGCTCTTGTAATGAATCGGATTCGTGTCGAGCGGCACGCCCGTGGTGCCCCGCGGCCAGCCGGCAAACAGGCAGAGGCGTCCGAGCGGCGCGAGGATGTCCATGGCCTCGCTCTGAATCTCGGGGACGGGCACGGCGATGATCGCGACATCGATGCCGGCAGGCTCATGCTCTGCGGCCCAGTCGCGGACCGACCGTGTCGTCACGTTCACGGTGTCGGCGGCGCCTACCTCGCGGGCCAGTTCGAGCCGCGCGTCGTTTCTGTCGGCCACCACGATCCGCCCGGCGCCGCCGGCTTTGGCCAGCATCACGTGCAGGAGGCCCATGGGCCCGGCCCCGTAGATCACGACCGTGTTGCCATGCTCGATCCGCGTCGCCCGCTGCGCCGCCACGACGCAGGAGAGCGGCTCGGCGAGGGTGGCGGCCTTCGCGTCGATACCCTCGGGCAGCGGAATCACGAGCGACTGCTCGACCGCCGCCGCCGGAATGGCAACCAGCGGCGCATGGGCTCCATCGCGGTCGATGCCGAATGCCGAATAGGAGGGGCACATGTTGCCCATGCCCTGCAGACACATTCCGCAGTGGCCGCAGCCGATGTTTGGGGCCACGCCCACCCGCTGGCCGACGTGAAAGCCGTGCGTGCCGCCGCCTGTGTCGCGGATGGTGCCCACGAACTCGTGGCCGAGCGTGATCGTCTGGCCGTCGCGGAGCTTCCGGTGGCCGTGCTTGAGAATCTTGAGATCGGTGCCGCAGATGCTGGCTGCCTCGACCTCGATCACGAGGCCGCCCTGTTCAGCGACCGGCTCGGCCGTGTCGGCAACGGCGAATCCGCCCCCCTGTGTGTAGCGTGCCGCGATCATGCCTTCACCTCCGCCGTGCCGCAGGGCACGGGCATGCCGGTCCGCAGGCTCTCGTTAATCGCCACCACCGCCTCGACCGCCCAGCGGCCGTCGGCGCCGGTCACTTTCGTGGGTTGGTCGTCGAGCACCGCAGCCACAAAACTCTCCATCTCGGCCAGGTAGGCATCGCGGAAGAGGGTCCGCCAGCTGGCCACCGCCTCGCCGTGCAGCCCCGATTCGACCGTGATCCACTCGCAGCCGTGCCTGCGGGCGCTGCCGACGAAGAGCACACCCTTCTCGCAGAGGATCTCGACGCGGGCGTCGTAGCCGTAGTGGGCCGGGCAGGTGCCATCGACGACCGCGATCGTGTCGTCGTCGAGCCGCAGCGTCGCCACGACGTTGTCGTAGAAGTCGGGAAACTTCTCCCGGGCCTCGGGCATCTTGAAGTTGTGGGCCTCGGCGTAGACGTGCCGCACGCGGGCACCAGTGAACCAGTGGATCGAGTCGAGATCGTGGCTGTTGACCTCGGCGACGATGCCGTTGCTCTTGGCGAGGTCCCACATCCAGGGCCCCGGGCCGCCGGGGCCGCGGCCGGTGCTCTTGATGATCATCACGCGGCCTAAGTCTCCCGAGTCGAGCACGGCCTTGGCCTTGGCGAAGCCCTCGTCGAACCGCCGCATGAAACCGATCTGCAGCTTGACACCGGCATCTTTGCAGGCCAGCTCGATGGCCGCGCACTCGTCGACCGAGAGCGCCATCGGCTTTTCGAGAAAAACGTGCTTTCCAGCCGCAGCCGCCGCGCAGGCGATCTCGGAGTGGAGAAACGTCGGCGTCACGATCACGACGGCGTCGATGGCGGGATCGGCGCACACCGCTGCATAGTCGGCGTGGCAGGTGGCGACACCGAGGTCCTTCGCGGCCGCCG
>Ga0247833_1008653_pt1 | contig 10234 bp, 8 predicted proteins | sample LaCruzMarch2015__7_FD_187117 | JGI IMG/M metagenome (GOLD analysis project Ga0247833, IMG submission 187117) | Freshwater microbial communities from meromictic Lake La Cruz, Castile-La Mancha, Spain - LaCruzMarch2015_8m | ecosystem: Environmental > Aquatic > Freshwater > Lake | place: Spain...
GATGCCCGTAAAGCAGTAGTTGATGAACTAAGAAAATTAGGAAGAGTTGTGGCAGAAAAGCGGCCATATGTTCACGCAGTAGGTCACTGCCAAAGATGTGACACCACAGTTGAACCACGTCTTTCAAAACAATGGTTTGTGAAGGTTGCACCTCTTGCAAAAGCAGCAGCTGATGCAGTCAGAGATGGCCGAGTAAAGATTGAACCAAGTGAGATGTCACCAAGATACTTTGAGTGGGTAGATAACATGCATGATTGGTGTATCTCGCGCCAACTTTGGTGGGGACATCGAATTCCAGTTTTTTATGGACCAAATGATGAAGTAGTTGTTTGTGGTCCAGATGAAAAACCACCAGCTGGTTACACCCAAGATCTCGATGTATTAGATACCTGGTTCTCATCTGCGCTTTGGCCATTTTCAACCTTAGGTTGGCCAGCGCAAACGGAAGATTTAAAAAAGTTTTATCCAACATCGGTTTTAGTAACAGGTTATGACATCTTATTTTTCTGGGTAGCCAGAATGATGATGATGGGCTTATTTGCCATGGATGGCAAACAACCATTTGATGTAATTGTTTTGCATGGTTTAGTGCGGGATCAATTTGGTAAAAAGATGAGCAAGAGCCGCGGAAATACCATTGATCCAATTGAGTTTATGGATAAGTATGGCTCTGACGCACTTCGCTTTACTTTAGCAAGGGGTGCTAATCCAGGAACAGATCAAGCATTAGCCGAAGATTGGGTAGCAGGCTCTAGAAACTTTGCAACTAAATTATGGAATGCGACCAGATTTGCGATGATGAATGGCGCCACCACAACTGGTCCATTGCCAAAACGAGGTGAGTTAAATGCAATCGATAATTGGATATTAACTAGATTAGATCAAACAATATCTGAGGGCAGTGAGTTATTTGAAAAGTATGAGTTTGCTAAGGCCTGTGAATTAATTTATCACTTTGCCTGGGATGACTTATGTGATTGGTATTTAGAACTTTCTAAATCAACATTTGCTGCCGGTGGCACTAACGCTGCCAAGAGCCAACGAGTACTTGGTGAAGTTTTAGATCAGCTCCTTAGATTGATGCATCCAGCGATGCCATTTATAACTGAAGAGCTTTGGTGCTCACTAACTGGTGGAAAATCTCTAATGATTGCGCAGTGGCCAACACCTGATGCAGCTAATCAAGATTTGAAATCAGTTAAGTTGGTGGATCAAATGCGTGAGATTGTTACTGAGGTTAGAAGATTTAGAAATGATCAGGGAATTAAAACCACCGCCAAAATTGGCGCAAAGTTTTCTGGCTTAAATGAGATTGGCTTAGCTGATTATGAAGCTTCACTTCGCCATATTCTTAAGTGTGAGGTTGCTGATTCAAACTTCACCGCTAAAACTCAGGTGGGCAAAGTTGTCATTGAGTTTGATTTAACTGGTGCGATTGATTTAGTTGCAGAACGAACTCGCTTAAGTAAAGACTTACAAGCAGCTCAAAAAGATCGCGATACTGCAAAGGTTAAGTTAGAAAATGCAGGCTTTATGGCAAAGGCACCAGCTGATGTTGTAGTTGAGATTAAAGCCAGACTTACTCAAACCACCGCTGATATCGAGCGGTTAACCACTCTGCTTGAAAAACTACCAAAGTAAATGAGTAGCGCAGATAATCTTGCAAAATTAGATGCAATTGAGGCGGCATTAAATAAGCGCTGGCCTGAGAATAAAATCGAGCCAACCTTAGATCGCATCTCAGCTTTAGTAGATGCCCTTGGTTCACCGCAACTTTCTTATCCAACAATTCATCTTGCTGGCACAAATGGCAAGACAACAACTGCTCGAATGATTGATCAACTACTTGCAAATCTTGGTTATCGAGTGGGTAGATATACATCACCACACCTTGAAAGCTTTACCGAGCGAATTAGTATTAAGGGAGAGCCAATCTCTGCTGCTCAAATGATTGCAACATATGATGATATTGCACTTTATTTAGATCTAATTGACTCACGCCAGCCACATCCAATCTCATACTTTGAGGCATTAACTGCAATGGCATTTGTTGCATTTGCCGAGTTTCCAGTAGATATTGCAGTAATTGAATCTGGCTTAGGGGGTGAGTGGGATGCGACAAATGTGGTCTCATCTCAAGTATCTGTAATGACACCAATCGGCTTTGATCATATGGAGTACTTAGGAAATACCTTAACTGAGATTGCGCAAACTAAATCTGGAATATTCAAACCTGAATCAAATGTGGTGCTGGCTGCACAAAGTAGTGAGGTAGCAAAGGTGTTAATGGCACAGGTTGCAAAGGTTTCAGCTATTCCATTTAGAGAGGGTGTTGAATTCTCAGTTAAGAAAAGATCCCTTGCCGTCGGTGGGCAATTGATTTCACTTCAAGGCATCTATGGTGAAGTCGATGATATTTACCTACCGCTATACGGTGATCACCAGGCAAATAATGCCGCTGTTGCACTTGCTGCAGTTGAAGCATTTGCTGGCGTAAAAATAGATGAAGAGTTGGTTAAAGATGCATTTAGTAAAATTAAGTCACCAGGCAGATGTGAGATTGTTTATAAAGATCCAACTGTGATTATCGATGCTGCCCATAATCCGCACGGGGCGGCTGCGATCGCAAAGACAATTAGTAGTGAATTTGATTTTGAGATGGTAATTGGTGTGGTGGCTGTTTTGGCAGATAAAGATGTGGCAGGAATTTTGGCAGAGCTATCTACTTGTGTTGATTACCTGATCGCCACCCAAAATAGTTCAAGCCGTGCAATGGCAGCCGATGAGCTTGCCAAGATTGCCAGTTCCTACTTTAAGCCGGAGCAGATTGAGGTAATCACAGATTTGAATAGCGCCATCACTTATGCACTTGAGAAGGCAACACTTTCAAATCAGGTAAGTGAGGGAGTCTCATCGGTGCTGATTACTGGCTCAGTCGTTACCGCTGGCTCTGCTCGATCAATTCTTCGAAAGTTAGGAGCAAGTAAATCATGAGGGTTATGTGCGCAGCTGTACTCACAATGGAGTCATTGCTGATGGGATTTGCGCTGTTAATTGCAAAAGACTCTGCTACTTCAAGTGAACTTTTACTGGGCGGCGTGCTTGCAATTCTATTTATTTTGAATGCTGGCATATTGAAGCGTCGAGGTGGGTATTTGCTGGGAAGTATTTTGCAACTTTGCTTAATTGGATATGGCCTCGTTGTTCCGCTGATGTATTTCATGGGCGGGTTGTTTTTGATTCTATGGATTTTTGCAATTGTTCTAGGGCGACGGGGTGAGGCGATTAAGGCGAGCCTTATCGCGCAGCGGGATAAGCAGGGGTCAAAAAACCCTTAGTTTTCTGACTTAAGCCAAAGGTGCGTAGAATATGCAAGTGAGTTCAGAACAAACATTGATTTTGGTCAAACCAGATGGCGTTAAACGCGGTTTAGTTGGCGAAGTTATTGCACGGATTGAACGCAAAGGTTACAAAGTTACTAATTTAAAAATGTTAACTGCGGACCGAACACTTCTTGCAAAGCACTATGCCGAGCATGAAGGTAAACCTTTTTACGAACCACTTATGGAGTTCATGGCATCAGGGCCAATCGTGGCAATGGTTGCACAAGGTGAGCGAGTGATCGAAGGGTTTAGAAAGATGGCTGGTGCAACTGATCCAACAGTGGCAGAGGCTGGAACTATTCGTGGCGACTTAGCTAGAGATATGGGAACCAAGGTTGTGCAAAATATTGTGCACGGTTCTGATTCAGTTGAGTCAGCAGAGCGAGAGATAAAGATTTTTTTCGGTAATTAAAGTTTTAACCAAGTAGAGCAAGAAGGAGAAGCGCAGATGGCTAAAGGAACAAATCGTATGTCTTGGATTGGCCGTGATATGGCGGTAGATCTAGGAACAGCTAACACTTTGGTTTACGTGCGCGGTCGCGGAATTGTTTTAAATGAACCATCTGTAGTGGCAGTAAACCAAGACACCGGCGCCATCTTGGCGGTAGGTCTTGAGGCAAAGCGAATGATTGGTAGAACACCAGGAAACATTGTGGCAATTCGTCCACTTAAAGATGGTGTGATTGCAGATTTTGATACAACTGAGCGAATGCTTAAATACTTTATTCAAAAAGTTCACAAACGTCGCTATTTAGCAAAGCCAAGAATTGTGGTTTGTGTGCCATCTGGAATTACTGGTGTGGAACAACGTGCGGTTAAAGATGCTGGATATGCAGCCGGTGCTCGTAAGGTTTACATCATCGAAGAGCCAATGGCGGCAGCAATTGGCGCAGATCTTCCAATCCATGAACCAACTGGAAATATGGTGGTTGATATTGGTGGCGGAACAACTGAGGTTGCAGTTATTTCACTTGGTGGAATAGTTGCCGCACTTTCAATTCGTGTTGGTGGCGATGAGCTTGATCAATCAATTATTAATTGGGTAAAACGTGAGTATTCATTACTACTTGGAGAGCGAACTGCAGAAGAGATAAAGATGGCAATTGGTTCAGCATTTCCACTTCCAGGTGAGCCAGATGCAGAGATTCGTGGTCGAGATCTAGCAACCGGATTGCCAAAAACAATCTTGGTAACCTCAGCAGATATTCGCAAAGCATTAGAGGAGCCAGTAGCAGCGATTGTTAATGCTGTGAAAAATACATTGGATAAGACACCACCTGAGCTTGCAAGTGATCTAATGGATCGCGGAATTGTTCTTACTGGTGGCGGAGCACTCCTTCGTGGTATTGATGAAAGATTGCGTCATGAGACTGGAATGCCAATCCATATTTCTGAGCGTCCATTGCAAGCAGTCGCTGAAGGTTCTGGAAAATGTATTGAAGAGTTTGAAGCCTTGGAGAAGGTTTTAATCTCTGAACCTCGTCGTTAATTAATTTGTAAGGGAGTTTATTTGTGGCTAGGGGCGGCGGTAATCGTTCGCGACTGCTTCTAGTCCTCTTACTAGTTTCATCCTTATTCCTAATCACTTTAGATCTTCGCGGAGTTAATTTAGCTGGCAGTATTAGATCCGGAGTTGCTACCGCATTTTCACCACTTGAAAGTCTTGCTTCAAAGGTTTTTTCACCTATAGGTAACTTCACTTCAGATCTAAAGAATTTTAACCAATCGAAACGAAAGATCGAACAGCTTACAAAAGAGGTTGATCTTCTTAAATCAGCGCAAATTTTAGATGAAGATACGGTTGGACAACTTAGCCAATTAAGGAATGTATTAGATCTAGCCGGTAGAGGTGGTTACAAAGTTGTAGCAGCTAAGGTTATAAATAGAGGCTCATCAGCAACCTTCAAACAAACCATAACTATTGATGCCGGCAAAAGCTCTGGCGTAGGAATCAATATGACGGTTATCTCCGATAGTGGATTAGTCGGAGTTGTAAAATCAGTTACTAGCAATAGCGCAATAGTTTTATTAATGAGTGATCCAACTTTTAAGATTGGTGTTCGTATTGCTGGTACTCAAAGTATTGGCGTGGTCTCCGGCCAAGGCGGAAGCACATATCTACTTCAATTACTAGATGCGACTGGTGAGATTAAAAAAGGTGATGTTTTAGTTGCCAGAGGAAGCCAAGATGGAAAACCATTTGTGCCAGGTGTGCCGGTTGGTACCGTTACAACAGTTCAAAGTAATGCCTCTTCTATTACTCAAAATGCTGATGTGGTTGGAGTAAGCAATTTGGAACGAATTGGCGTAGTTGCAGTTGTTACCTCACCGCCAAAAAATGATCCAAGAGACTCATTGGTTCCAAAGCCAAGACCTACGCAAACTATTTTTATAACCCCAACACCAACTCCATTACCAACTGAGTAGTAAACATGAGTGCCCTGCGAGTTTTATACACCTCAATTTTTCTATTCTTGTTATTTGTAATCCAAGAGATAGTTATTGCTCGCGTAAATTTTCCATTTAACGGCTTTTCACTTTACTTAGCGGCACTCACGATTGTGCTGGCATTGGAAGACCGCACCGGATCCTTAGTCTTTGGATTTACTGGTGGTTTGATAATGGACTTATCAACCTCAGCAGACACCCCGTTTGGTCAATGGGCATTAGTAATGACCATTATTGGTTATCTATTTACCGTTAATCGAGAAACTATCGGAGACTTTACGGAAAGTCCCTTCACTTTTGTTATTTTCGTTAGCGCAGCCGTTGCACTTTCATTAGTAACATTCCTAATTATTGGCTTAATGCTTGGCCAGAATAACGGTGGTTTATTACACAATATCGGATTAATTTTAGTTAATTCGCTTTGGACCTTCTTGATAACCCCGATTTTTCTGCCCGCAATTATTCGTATCAGAAAGTTAATGCTTGATAATCGGGAACGAGTATGAGTCTTCGCGCAAAAATAAACTTAATCATCTTTCAAACTTTAGTATTTTCACTTTTGTTTGCACTATTTGGCAGATTGCTTTATTTACAAGTATTAGAAAATGGAAAGTATAAAGATGCTGCAATAAGCATTCAAAGTAGAGATATTGTCACACCAGCTGTTAGAGGTGCGATTACTGATATTAATGGCGTACCAATGGTGGTGGATTTACCGGGCTTGGTAGTTTCAATTGATAGAAGTAAATTAGATAAGCTGCCAGATAAGGGCTCATCTGTACTGGCAAAGACAGCAGCACTTTTTAATCTTGAGTATGCCGATATTTATCAGCGCACCAGGTTATGCGGAGAATTACCAAGAGATAATCGCGCAGGTTGTTGGAATGGAACTAGATATCAACCAATTCCACTGTTAGGAAATGCCTCCCAAGATCTTGCTCTTAAAGTTATGGAGAATAGCGATCAGTATCCGGGCGTTGAGGTGCAATCAGTTCCAATTAGAAGTTATCCCTCATTAGAGGGTGAAAATACAGCGCATGTTTTAGGTTATGTCGGATCTGTAACAGATGAAGATTTGAATAACCCAGATGTAAATTACTATCGTAATGAGGTTGTTGGTAAAACTGGGCTCGAGGTTAAGTACAACGAATACTTGCGGGGTGTTCCAGGGGTTCGTACAGTTCTAGTAAACCGAAAAGAGGTAGTTACTAAAGAATCTAAGAATATTAAGGCAGTAGCTGGTAATAACTTAATTACAAATATTGATTCAAAGTTACAGGCCGGTGTTGAGAAAGCACTTGAGGGCGCGATAAAGCGGGCTCGTGCATCTGGTTACAAAGGTGATTCTGGCGCCGCTGTAGTACTTGAGATTAAAACTGGGCGAGTACTCGCGATGGCCTCTTACCCAAGTTATGACCCAACTATTTGGCAAAAGGGTTTAACAGTTAAACAAGCCGAGGATTTATTTAGTGAAGCAAAAGGTGTTCCAGCATTATCTCGGCCGCTTCAAGGTTTATTTGCACCTGCTTCTACCTTTAAATCGATATCAGTACTTGCCGCAGCCAATGCCGGTTATAACTTAAATGCCAACTATAACTGCCCAGCAACTGTTGAGATTGGAAACCGAACCTTTAATAACTTTGAGAGCAAAGCCGCCGGTAGGTTGCCATTAGATCTTGGCCTAGCAATATCTTGTGACTCACTTTGGTATCAGATTGCCTACGATGAATGGGTAAGAGATGGTGGATTAAGGCCAAAATCAAATGCCAACGATCACTTTTTCAATGCTGCCAAGGCTTTTGGTATTGGGAAAACAACTGGAATTGACCTACCAAGTGAGTTAAGTGGCAGGCTTGCAAATCGGCAGTGGAAGCAAAATTGGTATGACCAAAACAAGGATTTTTATTGCAATTACAAGCAACGTGCTAAAAAATCAGATTTGACCCCATACCTAATTGAAATTGCTAGAGAGAACTGTCTTGATGGAAATAAGGTAAGAGCTGGAGATGCGGTTAACTTTTCAATTGGACAAGGCGATACCTTAGTTACCCCGCTTCGCTTAGCGGAAATTTATGCAGCGATTGCAAACAATGGAACTTACTATCGACCTCAAGTTGCCCGAGCAGTTGTTGATTTTGATGGCAAGGTGATTAAAGAATTTAAACCAGAGGTTTCAGATACCGTTAAGGCGGCGCAAAGTACTTGGGATTTCTTACATCGTGCGCTGCGGATGGTTGTCACCAAGGGAACGGGAGCAGGCGCATTCTCAGGTTTTCCAGTTGCGGTAAGTGGAAAGACTGGAACTGCCCAAGTCTTTGGTAAGAATCCAAACGGCAGTGCAAAAGATGACACTTCATGGTTTGCATCCTATGGACCAACTGAGAATCCACAGTACTCAGTTGTAATGATGGTAAGTCAGGGTGGGTTTGGTGCCTCTACTTCTGGTATTGGCGTAAGAGATATTTATGCAACCCTTTTTGGTGTTACTGGAAATAAAATAGATCCCACCAAAGTGGTATTTCCAAATGGCGTACCTACTACGATCGCTAAGGTAGATTTAAAGAAGGCTGCAAGTGAGGTTGATCTAACAGGAATTAAAGTGGACGGGGTGAAGCTAAAGTGAGTCAGAGCATCAGATACCGTAGAGCTAGTCGCATCGACTTTAGAAACTTTGATAACTTACTTAACTTTGCAGTAATTGGATTGCTATTAATTGGCACCTTACTCGTCTATGCCGGAACTAGGGAGTGGTTTAGATCCTATGATCTAGATCCGGAGTACTACTTGAAGCGTCATATTCTAAATATTTTAATTGGTTCACTCCTTGCCTACGGAACAACCTTGATCGATTACCGACTATTGCGGGCCTATACGCCAATAATCTGGCTTGTTGCGGTAATTGGATTAGTAATTGTTTTAATTCCAGGCCTTGGTGCAGAAATTAATGGCGCGAGAGCATGGATTGCCTTGCCTGGTGGATTTCAAATTCAGCCGGCTGAGTTAGCCAAGATTGCGATCATTGTTGGTATCGCCATGATTTTGGCTGATAGAGATAATGCCCAAGAGGATCCAACTGATCTTGATGTATTAAAAGCATTAGCACTTGCGGCAGTTCCGATCTTATTAATCGTTGCCCAACCCGACCTTGGTACGGTGTTAATTATTTGCGCCGCAATTTTGGCAATGATTGGTGCATCAGGTGCACCATCGAGGTGGGTAGTTGGGTTACTAATTCTTGCGATAGTTGGTATTTTTACAGCGGTACAAACTGGTGCGGTTAGCCAGTATCAAATTGCCAGACTTCAATCATTTGTTGATCCAAGTGCTGATCCACAATCAACGGGTTATCAGCTTCGTCAATCTAGAATCACAATTGGCTCCGGCGGCATATTAGGTAAAGGTTTATTTAATGGCCCGCAAACAAATGGCCGGTTTGTACCAGAGCAACAGACGGACTTTATTTTTACCGTAGCTGGTGAGGAGTTAGGTTTTATCGGCTGCTCAATAATTTTGGCACTTTACTTATTATTCTTTATCAGAGCTTTTGCGATCTGCCGGCGAAGTAGTGATCTATTTGGCAGATTAGTTTGTATTGGCGTGATTGCCTGGTTTAGCTTTCAAGCATTTGAAAATATTGGTATGACTATGGGGTTAATGCCGATGACTGGTGTGCCATTACCATTTTTGTCCTACGGTGGATCATCTATGTTTGCTAATTTAATTGGCGTAGGTCTACTGCAAAATGTTCACTCTCGGAGCCGATAAACACGCTTAAAAGCAGGCAAGTTGGCGGTTTAACCTCTATCTGCGATACTTAGCCCACGCAATCAGCGCGAGGATAAAGATCCAACGCCGCGGTTACGTCGATATTTTTAGCAAGTTAATTAACCAGATTAATGAAAAAAAGTATTGAAAGAGATACTGCAAAACTGCAGTAATTAGTTTTTGAAAAGGATTTGATTTATATGGCCGATGAGCCTAAAGCACCACGTAAGCGCGCTGCCAAAAAAGCAGTAGCGGGCGAAGAGAAGAAATCCACTAAGAAGGCAGGATCAATTCCTGTTCCACTATTCCAAGCAGCGCCAACAACTAAAACGGCTAAAGCGCCAAAGAGTGCACCTGTTGAGGTGAGTGCTGAAGTTAAAACCAGTGAGGGTGAGAGCGAAGAGTTTCGCCGTCGCCGTCGCCGCGGAGGTAGAGGCCGTCGCCGTAATGGCAAAGAAGAATCTGATGGTGATGAAGATAATTCTGCAGTAACAGCTGATGAGAGTGAATCTAGTGATGGCGCAACTCATAAGCGTCGTCGCCGTCGCCGAGCACGTGGTGAAGGTGTAACACCAGGCGAAACCATTGAAGAAGATGGTGTTTTAACGGTAGTTAAAGTTCGTGAGGCTCGAGTTCGC
>Ga0247833_1008663_pt1 | contig 10220 bp, 6 predicted proteins | sample LaCruzMarch2015__7_FD_187117 | JGI IMG/M metagenome (GOLD analysis project Ga0247833, IMG submission 187117) | Freshwater microbial communities from meromictic Lake La Cruz, Castile-La Mancha, Spain - LaCruzMarch2015_8m | ecosystem: Environmental > Aquatic > Freshwater > Lake | place: Spain...
CTCTGATCTTTCTGGCTCGTCGGTTCTCACAGAATTAAAAAAGAACCAGTCCTCTCTACTCCAATCGATCAGTCGTTCGGTCTGAAGCACATTTGGGATAAGGAAGGTGGCAGGGATTCCAATTATGATTGGGATCAAAATCTTGGTTATAAGGATGAGAGACGGCAAGGCATCAAATTTGCAATTTTCCCCCACTGTGACCATTCCACTCCAACGAATTATCCCCGCTCCAATAAGAGTATTCACAATATCACAGAAACAGAACATTCCACCGACATAAGCTAGAAAAGAGTTGAGAAATAAGGAATATGTAATAAAAGCAACCAGTATTCAATGAGTGCACGTATCATCTCACCAACGATAGCTGCCTCCATGCCCTCAGGAGCCATTTTAGCGTACATCGCGTTGAGAGGAATAAATTGAAGCGAATTCACTATTGTCCCAACAATCGTGTTACCGAATAGAAAGAATACTTTGTCAGGAATTCCAAATTCAGTTATATTCCAGCGCTTGACTACAATCCAGTCAAACACACTCGCCAATGCACCAATTAGTATTGTGAGCAAAAGTAGTGGTCTGAATTTCCAGTCGCTGAAGAGGAACTGCGACGCAAAGACAGATAGAAAGCTGATAAACGACCCCACTACGCCATTTACTGTAATGTAATAAGTATAATCAAAGTTTGGTCCTGAAATCATCATAAAATGCTTTGTCAAAAGGCTTCTTGAGATGATCATAAAACATATCTAATATCCAAGAACTTACCATTAGGTACGCAAGTTTCACTAGCCGTGTAGTAGTATCCTAATCCTGATTCGATATTGACATTAGAAAGTCGAATAAGAATAATTGACATGAAACAAAAGAAGAACTAATGAAAGAAGCAGTTGAGCTATGAAACAAATTAACGTGACGAGGTTAATACATGCAACTGCTATTAACTCACACTTCTTGGAAATAGTAACAAGGTAGCCGTACAGAATGAGACAAGGAGCACTGTGGCAACTCCTAAAACAGCTGTTAGGCTGGCAAAGTTGGCCACCAATGCCATCACAGGTGTTGATAAGCCGCAAAGAGCGATGACGATGTACATTGATTTCTTTTCTTGAAATGAACCTCTGTCAAATAATAACCACTGACCGCACATCGAAATCATTCCAGGATCCCCCTTCGTTCGTTTCTTTTCAGGTAACCAGCCAGCCAATGTTGGCAGCAGTGGCATCAGAACAAAGACTAGGCATATCCACAATAATATGTGGATGTGTCCACCATCAGCAAGTGGCCCTACTAATGATTTGACCAACACCTTACCCAATCGCAGCCAAGAATAATTGAAAGTGATGATATTAGAACCCGACGCAGGGTGTAGGTTCATTATCTCAGCATACTAGTGGGTGTTAACATATGTAATATGAAAGGGAGTGAATAGAAGGTCAAGGTTGTACAAATAAATCAGGCACATGCAAAAAATGATATCAGCCTTCATTATTCTTACCTTGCCACTCCCCATGATATCTAATGTCGCGGCTTCGTAGCTCACGGCAGTGAAGCATAAAACAATACTGTTGGCAAGAGCGCTGACGGCACTCTCACCCTTCTCCATCTCATGCTCTTCGACATCAGCTGAAGGTGAGATCCATAGCAAGGCTGAGCTGCCAATTATCCCTACCAGAATGGCAAAGAGAGAAACATATCTCTTATGATATCCGAGTATTGGCACCAAATCACTTACCACTCCAGTACAAGGTTTCATGGCCCAAGGTGAATTGATCATGCAAGTGTATAGCTGTTGTCTTGAAGCGTCGATACCTAGGCCTTTAAAGAGCGGAAGGCTTAAAGCTGAGACAAGGGTGTATGATCCTCCACTAACGAAGAAATTACTGATTGCCAACCACGACAAAAATGTGCCTGAGAAGTAGCTCGAGAGTTCGGAGAAGTACATCATGGTGGAGCTGTAGGGGAAATACCATGCTCCAGATCCCCATGGTGGTAAGGCAGGAGCCTCTGGAAGTGCGCTGTATGCACAATCATCGTTCGAAGCATTACACATTACATCATCACTTGTATCTTGGGTAATGCGTTCATAATCCTCCAAGAGTGCCGACTGGTCAATCGACGAAGAAATTGAATGGGGTGACGGGTCTCCTACGGAAGAGCAATAATTTTGCTGAATTCTATTGGTTGACATAATTATACACTTCGTTTATTGCTGTCTCCTGCTGGGAAGTGGCTGTGCGATCTTTCGTATTAAGAAGTCTTTCCATAGGTGGGACTAGGCGGGGCTAGGCGGGGCTACGGGCAATTCGCCCGAAAGCAAACAAGAGGGAGAAGAGAAAAGAATTTGTCGAAGGTTTTCCCTCTACAACAAATCAACATTTATACTAATACTAGTATTATAAAGGGTCTATTATAAACGAGTATCAATAAGTGTAGAGCACACCCTTCGCTCTTGTTTGATATATCTCATGACTGTGCTGCAAGTGCACTCGTCTTTTTGACCGCGAAGTGAGATGATTTGGGCGGGAAAATCAAGTAAGACCCTTTTTCACCGGACGTATTTACGTAGACAATTTAGCTGTTTTTTCCCGCTAAATTTCGGGCGATGGACTTTGACCATGAATATCGCCCCTACTACGATGAGTTAGGTCCTGGGTAGAAATGCGATTAGGTAGCTCCGATAGTCGTCTATCTATCCATTGATGTTAATAGTTTAATATATGACAGCCGTTTTTTATGACATTTATCTATTCTCGATATCGACCCTATTTAAGAAAAATGTGCCACGGAGTCGTTTTAGACTCAACGTCTCGCGGGAAGCCAAAAGAGGGCAATCCACGAACCGGAAGGGAGAAATGAGTCGCGCTTCTCATCAATAAGCAAAAAATAGTAAAAGAAATCTAAACGTCACTATCGTTAGGTATATTTTGTCACTATTCGGACCAATCGTGTTTCTATTTGGACAAACAAACTGTGTGGGCCTTCGGACGTTGTGTCCAAAACAACTCCACGGTGAACAAAGGGTTAAGAATTAATGAATTCTAGGCGGGAAGCTTTCCACTTGCAGGCAAGAAGAAGATACTACAAGTACTACGTACCTACATCGCAATCAAACAAATGGACGATACGACTACCACTACCACTACTGCTACTACTGTTCCGACGGTGCAATGGATTCAATGCGACGGACCCGATTGTGGACGTTGGTTTTCCGACAATGACTATGAACCGCAACAACAACAACAACAACTTTCGGCATCTCCCGGCGAATTATCTAGTAAATTTGACATTTGGTATTGTCCGAGCTGCGTCCCATATTACGGCATCGGTACGTACAAGTCGAGCAAACGTCCTGGACTGCGTAAGCGAAGTAGACCGATTGATTTTTATACCAAGTTGAATGATCCAGGGGGTAATGTGGGGAATACTACTACTATTGATGTGTGTATGAGCAGTAGTGGTAATGGTAATGATGACGATGACGATGGGTCACTGCTATCAGCAATAATGAGTAGCCAGGATATTGAATCTATTGCAATAAATGTCGATTTTGGTAAATTATTACAAACCAAACGCCGAACTAATACATCGGGGGTAGGATCGTCATACTTTGTTACTGATACTATTGAAAAGATACGCCACAGTCCGACCATCAGTGGCAGTAGGGGTGGTTATTCAGGTGGTGTCGATGATACTGAGGAATTCGACGTATCGGCCATCTTTACCAAACATGGCTACGATCGTCCATTACTATTCGATACGAGTATTACACCTAAAATGTTAGGCATGATCCTACCTCCACGACCATTTGGTTATGATAATGTTTGTCAATTAGTCGGCCCATATCGACCGATACAGGTTACGGATGTGGCCACTCAACGTACCGTTGACTGTACATTGAAAGAATTTGTTAATTATCTCCTCCATTATTATGATGAAATTACTACAACAACGACAAGAAAAGATATCAAGCGGGGTAGTAGTGGTAACAAACAACAAAAATGTAGAACAAGGATTATAAATTCGATTACACTCGAGGTTAGTAAAACACTATTGGGGGAACTAGTTAAAGAGCCTAAATTTGCGAGAGATGTCGATTTAGTTGAATTGCATTGGCCTAGATCTGTCGATGAAATTATTCATGGCAGGAGTACTAACAGTTACCAACAATGTTGTAGTAGTAGTGAAGAGGAGAAAAGCAGTCTTTCATCCATTCCCACCAATACTTCATCATTACCACCATCATCATCATCTTCAATAACAGCATCAACTAAGAAGGAAGAGATGAATCACAAATGGAATGAAGAAGGAAGTGTCAGCAACAACCTTCATAATAATGAACTTGAATATACTACAACAATAATCAATGAAAAACCACATGTCACAAAGTATTGTCTAATGAGTGCGGCGGGTAGCTATACAGATTATCATGTTGACTTTGGCGGGACATCCGTGTGATATCATGTATATACAGGTACAAAAATATTTCACTTTATTGAACCAACGATTACCAATATTAATATATATACCAATTGGGCAACGAATAAAAAAAAACTCATAACAAAGAAAAAGGTTGGTACTGCTGTTGCTGCTACTACTTCTGTGACTGAGAAATATGTATTTTTACCTGATCTTATCCATGCAGCCGGTGGAGTTGTACATGAGGTTACAGTTACACAGGGACAGACATTATTTATACCAAGTGGATGGTTCCATGCTGTCTTTACACCCATTGATTCATTAATATTTGGTGGTAATTTTTTACATCAACAGTCATTGGATATGCAATTACAAATACATAGACTTGAAAATGTTATGAAAGTTGGACCAGAGTTTCGTTTTCCATACTTTCAGAAACTACTTTGGTATACAGCACGAGACTTTATTATGGAATGTACAGAATTGATAAAACGGACTAAACTATCAGGTGAGGAGAAAGAGGAAGAGGTAGTGATGAAGATGGTGAATGCAAGTAACAAAGAAGTTGTAGTGAAGCCGAGAGGATCAAAGAGTAGTCCTCCAAGGGAACAAATAGCTAAGAAGGATACTGAGAAGTCTCAGCTCGATCATCATCAAGCGAGGATACTTTGTGTGACATATCCATCTCATGTTCTACGGGGGTACGGTGCATTAGCAAAAGAGTTAAGTCGTTGGTCAAATTCGAGAATTAAGTCCACCATTGAACAATATCCTGTGCATTTGGACGTTGTGGCGGTTGCCAGTGAGCTTGGTAGGATAATTAGACTATGCATGACCCACCTTTATAAGAAGAAATGAGTGTGTGGAATACAGAATCATGTTAATATTTCATATGTACATATTTAATAGGGTATCATAGGTTATGGAGATCGTGAACTGTCGTAATACAGTCCGAAGTAGTAGGCTGGGTAAGCATTATTTTTCACAAAGATGATTATTTGATCAAATAATCCCACCTTCCTTGCCCGCGAAAGATAATAAACTTCTTGGAAGTAGCACCTCCCGCAGTGCTCGTTGAACGAGTGATTTCTGCTCATCGACATCCACCAGTACCATCTCTGGTATCATATTGGTACTAGCCATTGTCTCCTTCCGAAGGTATTGTGCCATTAATTGCACGGCGTCTGTCTTTATTTCCATCTCCTCTCTCTTCTGCCGTTGCCAGAATCGTAATCGTCTACCCAGGGACAAGCTTGAATCATCTCCACCATTATTATTGCCATCATTTATTTCCCCATCCTCATCGTCGGTGTGCCTCTGCATCGTGTCCTTCACCTGTATATCAAATTGTGATGCATTTGCTGGCGCATTTTCCAAACTAGACCGAAAATCGTCTGGAATTGAAGCAATTAGTTCTCTCTCCATCCTCAACAAAGGATCATCCCTCATCAATGACAGAATCTGCATCGGATTTAAGAGTGGCTTCGACTTAAACGGAGCAGGCGCTGACACTACCGCCCGTCGTGGCCATAATACTTCATCGGCCACCGACTTATCAAGCATTTTTGCAAAGTAGGACTGGAGCCATGGTATTTGTGTTATCATCCCTCCAGCAACTTTGACATCAAAGCCGACTTTGGGTGGACGTGGCAATGATATAAGCATTGCCTCCCACCCCGGCTCTTCCCGTCGTAATCCGACTAGTATCAGTCTGACAGGTCCATCAAAACGTAGATTTTGTATGGTTACGGGTATTTTCGTTCCGAATGTTGAAATACGTAAATCAATGTCAGCACGTGCCTTGGAAGTCCAAGACATTTCTAAATCAAATGCCATATCCCGATTGCCAAGATCGAACAGCCGTGCCTCGAGTAAGCGTGGTGCCACATCCCCCATACTAAATCTCCGTAATGTCAATTTTTGTATCTGTGGATTATCTTTCGCCGTCTGTAGCAAAGCATCCTCGATTGCACTTTCAAATGGTGCAGTTAGCATTGATGGGAATATCCTATCAAAGATGTATTGTATAGGTATCAGACCAGGCAGACCAATGGCCGCGGAATACATTTGTGTTTCCTTCTTAATGGCATCGACACTTTCGGTAAATACACGTCGTATCTCGGCAACTCCGTCCCTGAGTGCCTGTATTGCCGCTGGGATGCGATTTTTGAATCCACTCATTTGTTCCTTGCCACGTAGAACGTTCATTGTAAATTGTGCGGATAATTTAACAACACTCCAATTCCTTCGTATGACAATAAGCAACACGTCTTTTGCACGACGCGTGTTTTCCCTCCCTAATGCAATGACACCGGTCACGATCGCGGCCACGGTACTAAAGAACAACCCACCCAATAAGAATGATATTGCGAGACTTAGCAGTGGCGCCTTGTAAACAACTGTCGACGATGCTAGGGCGGCATGTGTGGCATATTCAAGTGCGACATCGGCCACGACCGACCCTGCGGAACGTTCGGCAAGGACGCTTGAAGTTCGATCGGGCGTGAATAGCCACGCTGAAGCGGCAGCGGCGGCATCTAGTGATGTCTCGTGACGTCTTCGTTTCGTTGTCGACGTTAAGGATTTTGATTTAAAGAGGACAAACGAGTCGACCAGTAGAGGTAGAACGGCAACAACTGCGAGTCCAGAACGTCGCCGCATTGCCGTCGTCATCTCGAAAATTTGGGTGAATCGGCTCGGTGCATTTTTTGAGTCTCCGGAACCAGCTCAAATACGGAGCGCTGATGCGTTGATGAAGGGCTCGATGATGGTCTCTGATACTCATCGATGGCTCCTCTGCACTGGTCAGCCGGGAAGTGGCAAAACCACACTTGTCCGTCGTTTGTACGAAACACTATCAGATAAAGGTGTTAGTCTTCGAGGATTCTACACTGATGAGGTACTTGATAAACCAGGTGGCACACGAATTGGCTTTGATATTGTTACCATCCCAAATGGAGAACGTGGTATACTCTCACGGAAACGTGGACTACCAACAACATTCCCTCGAACGGGTGCCTATGTTGTTGATGTTGCAAGCTTTGAATCACTAGCACTCCCGTCGATTTCATGTCCAAGTCACAATAACAACAACAACAACGACATCGCCGTAATTGTTATTGATGAGATTGGTCGTATGGAGCTGCACAGTAATGAATTCCAACATTGTATACAGCAGCTACTTGCATCACCATCAGTCCGTGTTATTGGGGCTATTACTAGTCCAATAATGGACATCGTGTTCCATTCTGTGATGACATTACATCAAGACCGGAGGTGTCTGTTCGGCGTATTACCAAGAAGAATCGTGATGCAGTCTATGATGAAATGCTAACAGAGGTCTTGTCACTTGCTGGAGTTGTTTAGAGTATATAAATTTTTAGTTACATTATCTAGCATGACTAGCTATAAATCTCTTCCAGACGCTCCATATTCCACAATGAGACTCGGTCGGATGATATAGGGTGCCTTCTTTTCCTCTCTTATGCTTATTGGTTTAAGCTTGGGCTTGACAAAGCTCCCACGTTGCCTCGATGCCATGTCTGTCGAGACTACATTCCTCGTCCAATTTTGTGGCAACTCAACTAGTGTCACCGAATACACCTTACGTTGCTGCCGTTGTGGTGTGTCATATCCACAATCAGCCAGTAGTGACAAGAATAATGGAGGTGGCATACATCGTCGGATCTCATCCAAGCACATCCCACCGACTAATCCATCAGCACAGCACGATGTAAATAGTCTTGATGCAATAGCACTTCGTTGATCGCCTGGTGGAAGGAGGTTGGCACACGCCTTTAGCATATTCCCGTAAGATACCGCATCTACAATATTCGATTCGTCACCCTGTCTCATTAGATTGAATGTCTTAACAGCCACTGCAAGCGCCTGACGTAATTCAGACTCACTAGTACCTGGTGATGCCGAGAATGCACAAGCGTTTAATACAGTATTGTAGCAAATCACATTCGGCTTTGTAAATTGACTACCATCCTTTTCATGCAAGTCTATCATAATTTGCAATAGAGTGCTACATTTCTCTGCCTTTTTCTTAACTGTTTTGGACTTGGCAATTGCATTTAGGACAGTAGAGAATGTCGCAACGTCGGGTGTGGCTAATGGCACTGACTTGGAGTATCGTATCATACGTAGCAATAACGCTTCTGCACGCTGAGCTGACTCTGGTAATTGACTTCTCGCCCATGCATTAATCACGGTGTTATAACTAAGACGATTCGGCCTAACAATGAGATTACCATCACTACCTCGATTTGGATATTGTGGATTGGTTTCAAGTTTGGATAATACCTGTTCTGCCATGATTGGAGAATTTGGTAAGTTACTGTTACACCATGCTTTTATGCAAGTATTGTATGAAATAGTATCAGGTTGGATATTATACTTTTCTACTCTTGATAGCCCCTCCATTCTATGAAGGAGAGCTTGTGCTTTTTCACCTGCCTCAGCACTGCCACTACATGCCCATGCATCCATTACACTGTTGACGACAACATTGTTTGGTCTTATTTCTTCTTCATATTGGAAAAGCTTTTCGTTCTGCAGCAGCAGCAGCAGCAGCACCTCATCATACTCCTTCATGAATCTATTAAGTATACCTTCTGCCATTTCAGCGGCTTCAGGAATACCACACTTGGCCCATGCCGAAATTGCAATCGAATAGGAATGCACTGTTGGTTTAATAGAGTGACCAAATCTCTTTAAATATTCCATCCGTTCTAGTATCGTTGTTGCCTTTTCTGCTGATTCTACATTACCAATGGCAGCATAAGTTGACATGATGGCATTTAACATTTGTGCAGTGGGAGAAATCGAAATCACAGTGCTTGCAGCTTCATTAGATGATGATGATGATCCATCGACTGCATTCCCAAGCAATCGTTCAATTACTGCCTCAGCACGCTTTATTGCATCGACTGTCCCACTTTTGCCATATGCATCAATTAGTAGAGTGTACTCTACCGGGCCGGGAAGATAGGCTGTATTATTTTCCTGCTTGGCCATCCTTTCAAGTGTGATAATCATTTCTTCCGCCTTTGCTGGGGCACTTGGATCAGCGGCTTTGATTAATTCACGTATTTCATTCGTCTTCCAAAATCTTTTTCTCTTGGCTCGTCGAGTTGATGCACTTTCACCCATACCCTCCTCTTGAATATCAGTTGTAATATGTTCTTTGACGTCGTTATCATGGCTATCCAAAGTAATATCATTGATTGACACATCAACATTACTCCTAAATTCTACCTCTGGCATTTGCTCACTGGTTCTCAGTCTTTCTATAAGCTCAGCCTTGCGTCCACCAACTGCAAGACCAAGTGTTCGCAACCTTTCCTTTAATACAGGAACTGTCAAGATATCCAAGTCTATAGAAGAATGATCAGAAGACTCATCGGCATTATTATGAAGTCGCGTATTCCAATAATCTCCAGTCGACATTGTACCACGCGAGGATTCAAGGGTAGGTGGGATAAACGCCCAGACTACGTAATCGTCGTGCCATGGCGACGTCAGTACGACGATTGCGTTGATAACGACACGGTGGAGGAGGTGAGTCATTCTCCTCCCTGTCTTGGCCAAAAGCACCTCATAACTCCTATCCTCATCGCCTTGTTTTCGGCGGGGGGAAAGTTTCCCGTCACTTGACCATACACCATACCTACCTAGCACCAGCTCTGGTGCTTCTGGAAGACAAAGGAATCTTCGTATTTGGAAAATAGTACGTAAATAGGTGGCCTTGCCGAAATATTTTCGAGCGGTACGTAAATTAATGGGAAATATGAAAACAC
>Ga0247833_1008665_pt1 | contig 10219 bp, 8 predicted proteins | sample LaCruzMarch2015__7_FD_187117 | JGI IMG/M metagenome (GOLD analysis project Ga0247833, IMG submission 187117) | Freshwater microbial communities from meromictic Lake La Cruz, Castile-La Mancha, Spain - LaCruzMarch2015_8m | ecosystem: Environmental > Aquatic > Freshwater > Lake | place: Spain...
GCAACGTATCGAGCCGCTGGAATGTGTCGAGCCCTAAGAGCTCCGCTGCCGGGTTGACGAGCAACGGCGCGAAGGCCGCCGCGGAGACCTCGGCCAGTCCCGTCAGCAGGCTGACGTCGTCGGGGTGGTGGCTGAACTGGTAGTCGGCCACAAGGAGACCGTAAGGCGTGCCGCCCGCTGTGCCAAACTCCTCCTCGTAGATTTTTCGCCACATGGCCGAGCGATCGAACTCAACGGCATCCGAGCGGTCGCGTGCCAGTTCCCGCTTCGTCACCGACAGGAGCCGTACTTCAACCTTCGACCGGCCGTCCGCGGCGTCGTTGGCGTCGACCGCCTGGCCGACCATCCAGGCGAGGCCCCGCCACGAAGACTCGAGTTGCTGAAACTTCGGGTGGTGCAGGATGGCGTCGAGCTGCCGTGACAGGGCCTCGTCGATGGCCGCGATGTCCTCGCCCAGACGAACGAGCAGCACCGACCGTGACAGCCGCTCACCAACAGCCACGCGGCGGGCCGCCCACGCGCGAAGCGCCTCCGCGGAATTCTGCGCTGTCAGCAGATCGGCCAGACCCCGGTCATCCGTCGCGGCAGCCGCGATGTCACGGATGAACGCCGACTCCGGCGACGATGGCCGCGGCCCTGAAGGCTCACGAAATGCCGCCGAAGTAACGCCCGGCGACGCGGATGTGGAAGCCATTCAAGCCCACCTCTGCCGGCGGTCTGCCGGCGGTCCGCCGCCACACCACCAGATAACCCATCGGATGACCATCCGATGACCATCTAATAACCATCCGATAACAACGAGCGTGCGAACAGACGTATCAACCGCCCTTTGCCGCCGCCGGAATCTTCGCCACCATCCGCAGGCTGGCTGTGAGCTCTTCCAGTTGCAGCCACGGCCGCAGCCAAGCGACCGCGTTGTAGCTGCCCGGAGCACCCGGAATCTCTTCCACTTTGATCTCGGCCTCGGCCAGCGGATAGCGGGCCTTGACCTCGTCGGACGGGTGCGGATCGGACGAGACGTAGTTGGCGATCCAACGCTTCAGCCACTCCTCGCAGTCCTGCCGCTCCATGAACGAGCCAATCTTGTCGCGGGCGATCACCTTCAGAAAGTGGGCAATCCGCGAGCTGGCCATGATGTACGGCAGCCGCGCGGAGATCGCGGCGTTGGCCGTCGCCTCGGGCCGGTCGTACTTCTTCGCCTTCTGCGCTGTCTGAGCGCCGAAGAAGACGGCGTAGTCGGTGTTTTTATAGTGGCACAGTGGCAGGAAGCCGAGCTTCGACAGCTCCGCCTCCCGGCGGTCGGTGATCGCGATCTCGGTGGGGCACTTGAGGGCCTTGTCACCGTCGTCGGCGGTAAACACGTGGGCCGGCAGTCCCTCGACCTTGCCGCCATTCTCGGCACCGCGGATCGCCGTGCACCAGCCGGTCTTGGCAAAGGCATCAGTGAGCCGGGCACCCAGCACGTACGACGCGTTCATCCACGAGTAGTTGTCGTGGGGCACCGGCTTGGAGTCGCCCTTCTCATCGAGTTCGACCTCCTCAAAATCGAACTCCTCGACCACCTTCGTGTTCTTGCCATAGGGGAGCCGTGCGAGCGACCGCGGCATCGTCAGCACTACGTAACGGGCATCGTCGGAATCGCGGAAGCTGCGCCACTTCGTGTAGGTCTCGTCGAGGAAGATCTTCTCGAGATCGCGGGGCTTCGACAGCTCGGAGAAGCTGTCCATGCCCAGCAGTTTCGGCGAGGCGGCGGAGACGAACGGACAGAAACCAGCGGCTGAGATCTGCGACATCTTGCCGAGCAGGTCGACGTCTTCGGGGTGATTCGAGAATTCGTAGTCGCCGATCATGGCGCCGTAGGGCTCGCCGCCCGGGGAGCCAAACTCAGCCTCATAGATCTTCTTGAAGATCTGGCTCTGATCAAACTCGACGGCCTTGTCCAGATCCTTGAACAGTTCCCGCTTCGAGATGTTCATGACGCGGATCTTGAGTTGGGCTCCTGTTTCGGAGTTCATCACGAGGTGATGCATGCCCCGCCACGAACCCTCCAGCTTTTGGAAGTCGGCGTTGTGCATGATCGCGGCCAACTGCTGCGACATCGTCGTGTCGATCGAAGAGATCGCCTGATTGATCGTCTTCGTGATGCTCTTGTCGAACGTCACCGTTCCCTTGAGCGACTCTTCGACGAGGGAGCGGATGAGTTCGTCGCGACGCGGCTTCTCCACGGCGCGGGGCATCATGCTGGTGATCTGGTCCAGCAGGCTTCCCGCTGCTGCGGCTGATGCCGCCTCTGGCTGCTTGGCGGATTCTCCGGCAGTACTCATGGCTGTTCTCCGTCGTGGGCAACACGGGCGTCAATGCCCGGCGGCGTGGTGTGGGAAAAGATGTGAATCGATTCGGTGGTGTGACAAAAACAACGCAGACAGCGGAACGATTACTTGCCCTCGGGCTCAACGCCCAACTCTCCGGCAAGTTTCTTCACCTGCTCGGCATCCTGCAGCAGCTTTTCCAGTTCGCCCTCGAGGCCGTCGGCGCGATCCACGGCGCTGAGCAGTTCCCGCAGGCGGTTGCGCGTGTCGAGGAGCTTTCGCAGGGGCTCGACCTGTTCGACGATTTTCGCTGGCTCGAAGTCTCCGATCGATGAGAACTTCAGTTTGACGGCCATCTCACTGCCGTCGCCGGCGAGGGTGTTTTCGACCTTCATCTCGACACCCGGGGTCATTCGCTTCATGACCTCGTCGAAGGAATCACGGTCGATCGACACGAACTTGCGATCCTTGAGCGGCTTGAGGGGCTCAGTCGGATTGCCAGAAAAATCACCCATGACGCCGACCACGAAGGGCAGTTCTTTGACGACGGTTGCCCCTTCCGTCTCGACGTCATACGTGATGTGCACCCGCGGTTTCCGCACGCGGGACAACTTGCCGTGTACCGACTCTGGCATGATTTGGCTCCTTCGACCCCTAGAAAAGGTTTTTGTTACTTGGGGAACTTGGGGAGAATAGCCCAGCCGGCTGGCAGATGTCAAAGCGGCCGCATACATGCGGGTCGATATCACCCGCTGCTATCGTCCCCGCCCCCGCCAGGACCACTTCCGTCGCCATCCATGCCCGCAGCCCGGAACAGCAGCGCCAGGGCAGATTCGTCACGGAGCAGTTCTCGGTAGTAGGCCTCCCGCGGCAACCGCCCCAGCCGCACGACGTTGCGAATCTGCGCCCCGACGAGGCTGTGCGGATCATGCCGTTCGAAGAAGTCGGCGATTGATTCCAACTGTTGAAGGGCATCCCCGCGGCCGGTAGGGGCCCCCGGCCGGCCGCCACCGCCCCCATCCTGAGCCTCGGCACCATCGGCGGCAGCGTCGCCACCGTCGATGCCGGCCTGTTCCGGCGCTGGAATTGCTGCTGGGGCGAAGGTCCGGATCGCTGCGTCACATTCCTCGAAGAGGTCGCGGATCGGGCCGGCCGGCAGCACGGCTGTGCCGTCGGAGCCGCTCGAAACGGAGTCCGACAAGCGTTCCCACTGCTCCGCGGCCTGACAGAGTTCGCGGTAGACCTCCTTCATGTGTGGCAGCGGCGTGCTGGCGACGGCCTGTTCGAACTGCGAGGGTGAAACCGCTCCCCGTTCGACAGCCAGCTTCAGCTTCTCCTCACTCTTCTCGTTCACGAGGTCGCGGCTACTCCGCCAGTGGCAGAGCGCGTACTGTTCGTCTGAGCGGCTCTGCGTGAGCGGGATGTGGAGAATAGCTGGAATAAGCAGACCCTCGGAATCGATGCCCACGAGCCGCTGCAGCGGCAGGGTCCGTTCCTCGACCACTGCCTCTTCGTCCGCGGGCCCGTCTTCTGGATCAGGAATCGGAAACAGGTCATGCCAGGACGATTCCACCATCGCCCGCGTCATGGCGAAGCCGGCAGCCAGTCCGAGAAAGCCGTCGGTTCGGGCGAGTGCTTCGATGGTCATCGCCGCGATGTCGAGGTCGCGGGAACGGTTCCGAAGAATCTCGAGGCCGCCGTCTCGCATCTTGGCCCAGACGCCGCGAGCCGCGGGCCAGCCCCCCTCGGATGTGTCGCCGTCATCGGCACGGCGTTCGATCCGCCGAGCTTCCTCGCGAAGATCTCGCAGGGACGACCGCGCAGCCCTACCCTCCTCGGAAGTCTGAAGATTCTCGCCGCAGGGCGATTCTCCGCTGATGGGAGAGCGGAAGTCATCGGGTTCGATGTCTACGGAGAGTGCCATGAGCAAGGTTCCGGCGTGGCGGTAGGGTCTCCCCAGACTCTACAATGTGACTCGATGTCTGGGCCTATTTGACCGGCCAACCCGTGACCGGATTGTGAAGCGTGGGCCGTGGTGGGGTTGGGTTGTGCTGGTCGTGCCGGGATTGTGGCCCCCGGTTTTTCCTGACCATCCTGACACGGCAGTCTGATCATTCAGCCAAAACCGCTGCGTTCGAGGGCGATCCGCAGGTCGGCGAGTGTCCGGGTCTGGAGCCGGCTGGCCCAGGCTGTGCTGATGCCCACCCGCCGCGCCGACTCGGTGAGCGTTCGGCCCTCGAAGAACGTTCCCCGCAGGAGGCCGGCCTCCTTCTCGGGCAGGGCGGAGACAAGGTCTCGCAGGAACATGACCAGCTCAAGATGGAGCGACGCTTCGCCGGCGTCGGCCTCCCTCGACATCACGCTCACGTTTTCCAGGTCGGTCTGCACGGGACGTCGCGGCCGGGGCTGGCCGGCATTTCCGCTGGCGGAGTTCGTGCCTGCGGGGGATGCGAGCGGGATCCTGCCCCCCTCGGTCGAAGAAGTGGCCGCAGACGTTTCAGTGTTGGCGGGCTTCTGTTCGTACTGGCGGCCCTCAAACGCGGCGCGATCAAACCATGCCATCTTGCCGAGTCCGTCGAGCATCGCGCCACGGATGCGATGCCAGGCGTAGGTGGTGAACTTTCGTCCCCGGGTGGCATCGAACGCTGTGATCGCCTCCAGCAGGCCGATCTGGCCATAGGCCACGAGGTCATCCAGTTCGACGTTGCGTGGCACTCGCTGATGGGTCTTCCAGGCGATGGCCCGCACGAGTCCCTGGTGCAGCAGGAATATCTCGTCCCGCTGCGCCCCCGACCGCGCCGCGGTCATTGCGACATTCTCCACCAGACGATTCCCACGATCGCGGCGGCCATCAATGCCGCGGCGGCGAACAGGATTCGCGACACTCGTCCAGCCCACGCTTCGGCCCGCAGGCTCTCGTCGGTCCAGTCGAGTTCACCCTGCATTTGGACGACGGAGTCGAGCAGCCCCCTGACATACGCCTGCCGGCTGGGAGTTCCGGAGATCGACGCCACATAACAGCCGGCGAGGAGGGGCAGGACGCAGCGGCGACCATCGACGCCGCCATGCAGAGTGGGGGAGAACGCCTGCTGGAGCACCCGGGCGAGCTGCGTGCTGACATGAAGTCGTAGTCGGCCGAGCATGGCAAGCAGGTGGCGGTTGGCGGGTTGTTGAGCAATCCTGCGGGAGTCGAGCAGCAATTCCGCCAAGCGATCGTTGAGCGAACCGGTCGCATTCAATGCGAGGGCATGCAGGTGTTCAGGTGTCGGCGGCAAGCCCGGAGGGAACGGCTGGCCACACGCAGCGGCCCGTTTACCCGCCTCGAGCAGAGACAGCAGATCATCGATCGCGGGGTCGTCCTGCAGAACGCCCGCCACCAACGTGACGGGCGCCCGCACCCCGAGCACACGCGTGATGGTCGCCAGGTCTTCGCCCACTGCCTGGCCGAGGCTCGCGGCCTCCGCATCGGCGGTATCATTCATCTGCAGCGGGAGCAGCACGACGACGCCATTGACCGCCGCCATGGGGCTCCGAGCCTGGCGGAGTTGGTCGCAGGCAAACTCCAGGCGGTCGGTCGCCTCGCGGCGTTCCTTCCCTGATCGCGGGAGCGTACCCGATCCCGCGGCACGGTGGTCGGCGCCCGACTCCGCAACCGCCGTCTGCCCGGCCCCGGAAACACAGAGGAAGATCGCCTCGCGAGAGGCAAAGAAGTGGAGCGGTCCGCCACCGGCCGGCGACTGGTTCACCACCAGCGGCGTTGGAGTTTCAGTGAACATGGCCCGCTCCGACTCGCCTCCATTGCTCCCGAGCACGAGAAACAGTGGCGATTCCGTCAGGGAAATCTGCTGCCGGTCGAGTTCCGTGACAGCCGCAGACCAGGCCGCCGCAATGTCGGGCCAGCGTCCGCCCTGGTGTTCCAGCCACAGGCGGGCTGCCTGATAGACCAACCCCGGCACCAGAACCAGCAACAGAAGAAGCGCAATCGCCTTCCCCGGACTCCACCAGGCCTGGATCACGGCACGGTCGCCCGTCCCAAGCACCACGATGACAGCCAGCACCACGACGACAAACTGAAAGAGAGCGACGATCCAGGCGATCCGTGCGGCCAGGGATGCCCTGGCGAACCAGTGCACTGCCGCCACGATGGCCGCAAATGGAGCGAGCAGGATGGTGGTCACAGGAGGAAGGCCCCCCACGCGGTGACGATCAGCGCGGCAGCCGCCAACGCCGACGACAGGATCGCCCACATCAGTTCCGATCGGCCCGCCAGCGGCGGCGCCCCGGGCATGTCCGGCCCGACCGCAGGCACGAGTGGACGATCGGCGCTTAGTTTGATGAGTTGCCCATTCGATCGGAGCCAGGTGTCAAGTGCGTCGGGCCGGTCGCGGAGAATGCCACGGAAGCCCATCAGGACGGCGGCCACGAAGACCTGCAGCGCATTGTGGGAGGCGACTGCGTTGGCCTTTTCGGCCCGCGCGTAAAACTCCGTGGCCCGGCGTCGCGTGCCGAACAGTTCGACTTCCAGCGCATGGTTTTCCCACCACGACTGCCCCGGCCAGGCGATGTCGACGATCATCAGTTCGTCGGCCGCCGCGGCCAACGCATAGCCTGCCAAATCCCAATCGGCAGCGAGGGGCCCGCGGCATCTGGCCGCGGCCGTATCGAAACCCGCCCGCAGCAACGCCCGTTCGGCTTCGACGGGGCCGGCTGTTCCCGACGCCGCTCGATCCGCCAGAGCGAGCACGCTCTGCATCAGCGGAACTACGGCGGCGATGAATTCTGGCGTCATTGCCCAATTGCCCGCTTGATCAACCGGTCATGCGCGGAAGCATTCGCGTTGCATGTCACTTTGGTATGGCGAAGAGAGCAAACTCGAGCGAACCCGTCCGGCTCTCAAAAGCCACCTCCACGCGGCGGCGTCCGGTCAGTTCATCGAGGTTGAGGATCGAAGAGTCCCTGAGCCGGATACCCATTGACTGTGTCGCCTGCACCGATCGCCAGGCGGGGTTCTCCGTGCCGATCCGATAGTACAGCCAACCACTCCGCGCGGGCAGGGCCTGGGGCGGGCGCTCGACCGGAAAGAGTTCCAGGCCGGGCAGGCCCATGCGAAACAATCGATCCACCTCTTCTGTGCTCCCCAGCTTCCAGTCGAGGTGGCTATCACCTGTCAGCAGGCGGTGGCAGATCTCTTCCGACATGTCGCCTCGAAGGACGCCGACGTAGCATTGCCAGTCGGTTTGCAGCCACTTGGGCTCGACCGCAGCCGACAGGGTGGCTGTGCCGATGCCGACGAAATAACGCTGTTCAAACTCCAGCACCGCCACCCGCGCCAGGATCGCCTCGATAACGTCCTTGACCCGCCGAAAGATTCTCGCGAGTTCGTCGTGGTCGTAGACGGGGAGATCCTCGAGTCGGCGATCAGCCCCGAAGATCGCCAACTGACCGGCCGCTCGACAGAGCTCCATGTAGGCCGTCCTTGGATGGATGCCGCGGGCGAAGGCGATCACCCGCAGCACGGCTCGGGCTTCGAGAAGCTTCGAGAGCATGACCAGTCGATCCAGGTCGCCGGGCTCCGAACTGGAGAATCCAACCTGCCGACCGACGACCTGCTCGGTCAGCACCTCGACCTTGCGGCCGATCAGGTCATAAATACCTCGCACGATGTCACGGCCCAGCGGCGACCACGCCTCCACGGAAAGCATCGGCGGAAAAAAATCGGGGTCAATTTCCGGCCCCATCTCGCGGTTGCCCGACTGGCGAATCTGGGCGATCGGCAACAGTTCGAAGCCAGAGAGATCTTCGGTGGACAGCTTGAGCCTGACATTGACCCGGCGAAACTCCACCTCCTGGTCGTTGCCGCCCGATGCTTCGTCTTGCAGCGATTGCCGCAGCGCGATGGACCGGCTGCGGTCGTGCGGGCCGGGCGGGGAGACGTTGGGACCACCAGGATCAAATCGGGGCACTGCCAGGTAGACCCGCACGACTTCGCCCGACTGCAGCGACTCGTCGAGGGCGGCCGCCAGTTTGGCCACTTCAGCCGACGCAGTGGCGAGGCTCACCCGCTCGGGCTCCTCACCCGGCTCGAGCCAAACGACTGTGCCATCCCGCAGGCGGGCCTGGCACGCGCGGAGTTCGAACTGCCGGTTGGCAAGCGCCACCGGATCGATTTCCAGCCTCACGATCCCGTAGCAGTAGGGATCATTCGCCACGGTCGACAAAGCCAGCCGCTCCGCCGCGTGACGATCGGCTGCCTGGAAATGATGCGGCCGAAGGAACATTCCCTCGGACCAGTTGACGGGAAGATGGCGCATAACTTCATTCCGGATGGCGGCGACGACCAGAAAGACTGCGACGAGCAGAGGAATTCCGACGACGAAAGCCGCTCCAACGACCGGGGATCAAGGTCTCTGCCATGGAGTTGAGCGACCGCCTGAGGCTGCGTTATCGGAGATCGCGGCGAAATCGTTATCCTACCGTGCGCCGCTGAGTCGGTAAACTGCGGCGCCGCTAAAAACGAGCCTCTATGCCCGAGTCACGCCGCACAAACGCCGAGCCTGCCGGATTCGACGGCGATGCCTTCAGGCAGCGGCAGAATAGATGGCGGGCGGGCGCTGCTTCGGCAACCCGACCGGCATCGCGGAGGGTTGCGGCCGGCGCCGCGCTTAGCTTGGCGGCGGTCGCAGCACTCCTCCTCGCGACTGCGCTGGTCGTCGCCCCACTTTTTTCCTGGCACACGGCCGGAGTCGCCCTGATTGTGGATGACTATTTGCCGACCACACTGCCAACGGTGCCCTTCGCTCACGAAGACGGAGCTGCCCTCGCGGCGTCGCTGTCGGGTCGGCTCGCGCCATCGTTGGCAGCCGAACTGGTGCGACTCAAGGGCTTTGAGACCGTGGAGGCGATGCGGGACCGGTTGCATGGTTACTTCGTCGGCATGCCTCTCCGCGGCAGGGACTCGATGATCGCTTATGTCCGCGGTCAATGCTTCGTTCCTCCCCCGGTTCTTGATGCCGAAGGAAATGAACGCCCCGACCCGCGCGGGGGCCACGCCTGCCTGGTGGCGGCCGACGCGACACTGCGGGGCGAGGGTCTCCGTGAGATGGTGCCCTGCCGTGAGATCGTGGAATCAATCGGCTCCGCAGCCAGCCTGACAACGCTGGTCGCGATCGATCTGGGAGACCTCCGTTGGGATCCGAGGATCGGCGTGATCTGCGGGCTCGTACCGCGGCAGTTGGATCGTGACCTCAAGGCCCCGCCGTTGCGGGCCAACGGCCAGAACTGGGTGATTGCATCGCACGATACCCTGCAGTATTCCGGGGCGAGCGGCACGGCGAAGCGGACGTTCTTTGCGGCCGCCCTCGAGCAGGGGCTCGCTGGGGCCGCCGACCGGGCCCCGTGGGGCGACAGTAATGGCGTGGTCGAACTCCACGAACTGGCCCCGTTCGTTGTCGCGTGGACGTCCGAATGGTCGCGAGGCACGACCGGTGGCCGCGGGCTCCAGCGACCTATTGTCTGGAAACTCGGCGTTGGACGGGTCGCCCTCGGCGACATCCCACGTGGCATACGGTTGGTGCGGGTGTCGCCGACACCGGGCGCAGGAGTTCTGGCGGCCCTGCGTCGACTTCTACCCGGTAGGTCGCCCGCAAAGCCCGCGACGCCCGCTCCCGCAGCGGCCACACCGCCGGTTGCCGGAGCGGTTCCGGTGATTGCGACACGGATCGCGGCTCCGGCGGAAACCGCGGTCGCCACGGCACTCACGGATGCAATGCCAGCCGCCGTGGCCTCCGGCGCTGCCGCCGTGCGTGACGCTGAGACAACGGCCGCTGCAGCCGCCGGCTCCGTCGCGCCCCCTCCGCCACAGGCAACGGCCGTGACAGCACCCGCGCAGCCGGTTCTGCCGGCCGTGCAAC
>Ga0247833_1008667_pt1 | contig 10216 bp, 9 predicted proteins | sample LaCruzMarch2015__7_FD_187117 | JGI IMG/M metagenome (GOLD analysis project Ga0247833, IMG submission 187117) | Freshwater microbial communities from meromictic Lake La Cruz, Castile-La Mancha, Spain - LaCruzMarch2015_8m | ecosystem: Environmental > Aquatic > Freshwater > Lake | place: Spain...
TAAGACCATGACTAAAGCACCTAAGTGGTGTTCAGTTGATTTACGAGATGGCAATCAAGCATTAATTGATCCAATGGATGCTAATCGAAAACTTGCCATGTTTAAGTTGCTTGTAAAAATGGGATATAAAGAGATTGAAGTTGGCTTTCCAGCAGCTAGTCAGACCGATTTTGATTTTATTCGCAAAATTATTGATGAGAAGTTAATTCCAGATGATGTAATCATCCAGGTCCTAACCCAAGCTCGTAAACCATTAATTGAGCGCACCTTTGAATCAATTAAAGGATCAAAGCAGGCGATTGTGCACTTATATAACTCAACTTCAACCTTGCAAAGACGAGTCGTCTTTAATCAAGATAAGGCTGGAATTGAAAAGATTGCAACTGATGGCGCACAAATCTGTTTAGATCTAGTTAAAACTGTGCCCGGCACTTTGGTCTCATTTGAGTACTCACCTGAGTCATACACTGGAACAGAGCTTGAGTTTGCGGTGCAGGTTTGTAACGCCGTTAATGATATTTGGAAACCAACTCCTACTTGGAAAACTATTATGAATCTACCTGCCACAGTTGAGATGGCAACTCCAAATATTTATGCAGATTCAATTGAATGGATGCATCGCAATCTTAAATACCGCGACAGTGTCATCTTAAGTTTGCACCCACATAATGATCGTGGCACAGGCGTTGCAGCAGCTGAGCTTGCCTATCTTGCAGGTGCTGATCGAATTGAGGGAACATTATTTGGCAATGGTGAGCGAACTGGAAATGTTTGCTTAATTACCTTAGGGCTTAACTTGTTAAGCCATGGAATTGATCCAATGATTGATTTCTCAGATATTGATGAGATTAGGCGAACAGTTGAGTATTGCAATCAATTAAGAGTGCCTGAGCGCCATCCTTATGGTGGCGATTTAGTCTTTACCGCTTTTTCTGGATCACATCAGGATGCAATTAAAAAAGGCTTTGATCACTTAGAAAAAGATGCCAAGGCTGCTGGAGTTGATAAAGATAAGTTCACTTGGGCAATTCCTTATCTACCAATTGATCCAAAAGATATTGGCAGATCATATGAAGCTGTTATTCGTGTGAATAGCCAATCTGGTAAGGGTGGCGTTGCATATTTGATGAAGCATGAACACCAACTTGATCTACCACGCAGATTACAAATTGAGTTTAGCCAGGTAATTCAAGCCTTAACAGATAGTGAAGGTGGTGAGGTTTCACCTGAGGCTATGTGGAACACCTTTGAGGATGAGTATCTACCAGCTAAAGACAATCAATGGGGACGCTTTAAATTAGCCGCACTTTCTCAAAGTTCACAGATGGATCAAGATGTTGATCTTTCAATTGAGTTAATTGATAAGAAGGAAAGCAAAAAGTTATCTGGAAAAGGTAATGGCCCTATTGCAGCCTTTGTTGCAATTTTAAATGCACATGAGCCAACACTTTCACTTCGTGTATTAGATTATTACGAGCACGCTTTATCAGCAGGTGGTGACGCAAAGGCAGCGGCATATCTTGAATGTGAGATTGCTGGAAAGATTTTCTGGGGAGTAGGAATTGATCCCAGCACAACCACAGCTGCGCTTAAGGCCGTAATCTCATCTATTAATCGCGCAGTTCGTTAACTAACTCTGTCTTACTCCTCTAGTAACTTAGGGGCATGCCGCTATACCGTGATCAGGGAATAGTTCTTCGTACCCAAAAATTAGGTGAGGCTGATCGAATAATTACATTGTTCACCAAAGAACATGGCCGAATTAAAGCGGTGGCAAAGGGCGTGCGGCGAACTAAATCAAGGTTCGGCGCTCGCCTTGAACCTGCAAGTTATGTTGATTTACAACTTTATACCGGGCGAACCTTTGACACAATTACACAGGTTGTAAGTATTGAAAATTATGGTGATGTCTTATCTAGTGATTATCAAAGCTGGACAATAGCTAGTGCGATATTAGAAGCGGCTGAGCGCTTTACCCAAGCAGAGCATGAGCCCTCACTTCAACAATACTTATTAGTTACTGGCTCCCTTAAAGTATTAGCCGAGCGCAGATATGACGCTTCATTAATCTTAGATGCATATTTACTACGTTCACTTTCAGTTGCCGGATACGCACCATCACTAACTGATTGCTCAAGATGTGATGCACCAGGTCCGCATAAGTTTTTCTCACTGCAAGGCGGCGGGTCTGTATGCGTTAGCTGTAAACCATCTGCATCTGCAACGCCAAGTGTTGCCACCTTAGATCTAATGGCTAATTTGTTAACAGGTAATTGGGAAGGAGCATCAAAGAGTGAAAGTAAGAATAGAAATGAGGCATCAGGCTTAATCGCTGCCTACCTGCAATGGCACTTAGAGCGGGGCTTACGTTCGCTGCCATTAGTTGAGAGAATTAGCCGTGGCTAAAAAAGTTAAGCAAGCAACACCGCACCACAATGGAATTAAGCCGCCAAAATTAGAGCGTAAGCAAATTCCAAATCATGTGGCAATTGTGATGGATGGCAATGGCAGGTGGGCAAAGAGTCGGGGATTAGCTAGAACTGCCGGACATGAAGCTGGTGAGAAAGCGTTAGTAGATATTGTTCATGGCGCAATTGAAATTGGTGTTAAAGAGTTAAGCGTTTACGCCTTTTCAACAGAGAACTGGAAAAGATCACCGGAAGAGGTTAAATTCCTAATGGGATTTAATCGAGAAGTTATTCATAGTAGGCGAGAAGAATTAAATGATCTTGGTGTAAAGATTCGCTGGGTAGGAAGAGAAAAAAGACTTTGGAAAACTGTTATCGATGAGTTAAAGCAAGCAGAATCTTTAACAAAAAATAATAAAGTTTTAACCTTAAATATGTGTATTAACTATGGCGGCCGAGCTGAGATGTTAGATGCAGCTGTCTCTATTGCAAAAGAGGCGGTTAAAAAGAAGATTAAGCCAGATGCTTTAACTGAAAAATCAATTACTAAATACCTCTACGCACCTTTAATGAGTGATGTTGATTTATTTATTCGCTCATCCGGTGAGCAGCGAACTAGTAATTTTCTAATGTGGCAATCAGCATATGCTGAGATGGTATTTCTAGATGTGCTTTGGCCAGATGCTGATAGGCGAACTCTTTGGAAAGCGATTGAGATATATGCCGAGCGTGAGCGAAGGTTTGGTAAGGCTTAACTTAAGCAGCTGTGTAATCAGCAGGTGTTGGTGCGGTAAGAAGTGCCTGGCAAGTTGCACATTGTGCGTTATCTAAAAAGTACATATCTAGCTCGTATGTATCTGGATCAAAGCTTGCGGTAATAGTTATTAAGTTACCACCACAAGCAGGACAAACTGGAGTTGGAATTCCTCTAAAGTCTCCCATCATTAACACTTAGCGCATAAGCCAAATAGCTCAACTACATGCGAAACCTTTCTAAATCCATGATTTTTTGCCACAGTGTTGGCCCATCTTTCAACCGAGCTGCCCTCTACCTCAATAGTTTTGCCACAGCTAGTACAAACTAAATGATGGTGATGTCCTGTTTCACATAAGCGGTACAACGCCTCACCATCATCTTTGCGCAAAACATCAACAGTATTTCGAGCAGCAGCTTTTTGCAGTGTTCGATAAACGGTTGCTAACCCAGTTGATTCACCATCTTTTCGTAGCAACTGATAAACCGATTGAGCGCTAGCAAATTTACCTTGTTTTTTTAGCGCACCAATTACCTTAACCTCAGATTTATTCAGTAGGGCTTGATCTTGCGCCACTACTTGCCCTCCTCGTCATGATCATGATCTTCGTCCTCGGCATGACCTTCCTCTTTAGCATGATCCTCATCCTCGTGCACACCCTCTTCTTGGTGTATCTCTGAATGAGCGCCATCATCATGGCCATGGACATGTACTGCTTCAAGCTGACTTACCAATGCCCACATAATTGCAACTCCTGCAAGTGTTGCAGCTAATGTCCAACGTGATGAATGTCTTGCATGCGCCTCAGGAAGAATATGACTAGTTGCTATGTAAATCACAATTCCAGAAAATGCAGCAAGATATAAAGCGGTCATGTTTTCAGAAAGTACCAAACTTGAACCAATTGCTGCGCCGCTAACTCTTGCAATCGAGTCAACACCTAGTAGCCAATAACCCTTCTTGCTCCATTTATTAGTTTTTACAAGCATGGCAACGGTATTTAAACCATCACTAAATGCATGGACAAGTAAAGCTACAAACACTGCAATTCCTAATTTTTCATCAATTGAAAATGCCACACCCAATGCCAAACCATCTAGGAATACATGTAAGCCCATCGCCAAAGCACCGACGGTGCCAGTGAGATTTGCTGTGTGTTTATGGTCATGACCATAATCTGATTCAGCTGGTTCATGGGAGCCAGAAAATTTCTCATAAAGATGTAATAGTAAAAAGCCACCGACTAATGCCACTGAAACACTTGGCGCACCTAAGAAGGTAGTGGAGGACATCTCAAAAACTTCAGGTAGAAGATCAAAGGCAACTAGGCCAAGTAGTAATCCTGCGGCTAAACCTAAAACTAGGTGTAGACGATCACGAGCTCGAAGTGCGATTACGCCGCCAAGGGCAGTTGCTACTGCGGTGGCTGCGGCTAAAGCGATGGCTATGTTCATGAAATGCAAAGTACCATAAATGAGAATGATTATCAATATCATTTCTATCAAGCCTGTATCGGCCCATAACCCTTGCCTTTGGCTAGATAGATATGCCTAACCCCTACACTTATTCCAAGAGCAAGCCGCCGACAGCCAGCCGGATGGAGATCAAATGGCGCAGGATCGTTTAGAGACAATTGTTTCATTAGCCAAACGTCGTGGCTTTGTTTATCCCTCATCTGAAATTTATGGCGGCCTTCGTGCTTCTTGGGATTACGGTCCATTAGGTGTTGAATTAAAAAATAATATTAAGCGCCAGTGGTGGAAATCCATGGTGCAGGGTAGAGATGATGTTGTCGGTTTAGATTCCTGCGTGATTCTAGCTCGTGAAGTTTGGCAAGCATCTGGACATGTTGAAACTTTTTCTGATCCATTAACAGAGTGCACAAGTTGTCATAAAAGATACCGAGCTGATCACTTAGAAGAGGCTTATGAAAATAAGCATAAGAAAAAACCTGAATCACTAGCTGAAGTAAATTGTCCAAACTGTGGCACTAAAGGAAAATTCACAGCGCCAAAACAATTCTCTGGCCTTCTTAAAACTTATCTTGGCCCAGTAGAAGATGAATCAGGGCTTGCCTATTTGCGCCCGGAGACTGCGCAAGGAATTTTTATTAACTTTGATAATGTGGCATCAACTTCTAGAAAGAAACCACCATTTGGAATTGGTCAGATTGGTAAATCATTTAGAAATGAAATCACTCCTGGAAACTTTATCTTTAGAACCCGTGAGTTTGAGCAGATGGAGATGGAGTTTTTTGTAGTTCCAGGAACAGATGAAACCTGGCATCAGTATTGGATTGATACCAGACTCACTTGGTATAAAGATTTGGGAATTAATCCTGATCGACTTAGAATATTTGAACATCCAAAGGAAAAACTCTCTCATTACTCAAAGCGAACCGCAGATATTGAATACAAGTTTGAGTTCGCAGGAACTGAGTGGGGTGAGCTTGAAGGAATTGCCAATCGAACTGATTATGATTTGAAATCTCACTCAAGAGCATCTGGTGAAAACTTAACTTGGTTTGATCAAGAAAAAAATGAACGCTGGACGCCTTATGTAATTGAACCAGCAGCAGGTGTGGACAGATGCGCTCTAACATTTATGATGGATGCATACACAGAAGATGAGGCGCCAAACTCCAAGGGTGAGATGGAAAAGCGGGCGCTAATGAAATTAGATTACCGATTAGCACCAGTAAAAATAGGCGTCCTGCCGCTATCTAGAAATGCTGATTTATCACCTAAAGCTAAAGATTTAGCAGATCAACTTCGAAAGAATTGGAATGTTGATTTTGATGATGCTGGCGCAATTGGGCGGCGTTATCGAAGGCAGGATGAGATCGGAACGCCATTTTGTATCACTATTGATTTTGAAACCTTAGATGATCAAGCAGTAACAATTCGTGAGCGCGATTCAATGGCGCAATCTCGAATCGCCATTGATCAAGTTCAAAGTTATTTAGCAACTAAATTATTAGGTTGCTAATTGTTAACAAAGATTAAACCTCTTCGTCTGCCAATTTCTAATGGCAACTTTGAAAATAACGAGGTAATACTTAATACTCCAGTAGTTCTTGCGCCAATGGCTGGCATTACCAACGCCGCCTTTAGAAGATTATGCAGAGAACAAGGTGCTGGCTTATTTGTTTCAGAGATGGTCACAGCCAGGGCATTAATTGAGAGGCGCGAGGAAACCTTCAGGTTTATTAAGCCAGGAGTTGGTGAGACACCTAGATCTATTCAACTTTACGCAGTTGATCCAGTTGTGTTAGGTAAGGCAGTTGATTTATTAGGAAGTGAAAACTTAGCTGATCACATTGATTTAAATTTTGGTTGCCCGGTTCCAAAAGTTACCCGCCGCGGTGGTGGGGCGGCATTGCCATATAAGCGAAGATTATTTTCAGCAATTGTTGAATCAGCAGTTAGCGCAGCTAGCAAGTATGGAATACCGGTAACGGTAAAGATGCGAGTTGGAATTGATTCTGATCATCAAACTTTTTTAGATTCAGCAAAATCTGCAGCAGATTTAGGTGTTACCTGGGTAGCACTCCATGCTAGAACTGCAGCGCAGTTATATGAAGGCAGATCTGACTGGAATAAAATTACAGAGTTAGTTGAGCATCTGGCTCCAACTGGTGTGCCAGTACTTGGTAACGGTGATATTTGGTCAGGAAAAGATGCGACATCAATGATGGAGCAAACCGGTTGTGCTGGTGTTGTTGTTGGTCGAGGATGTTTGGGGCGGCCCTGGTTATTTGCTGATTTAGTTAGCGCAATTAATGGTGAAAATAAGCGAGTAAATCCAACTCTGTTTGAAGTCCGCCAGATTATGTTGCGCCATGGCCAGTTACTAGTTGAGTACTTTGAGAATGAAGATCGGGCTATGCGAGATATTAGGAAGCATATGGCTTGGTACTTAAAGGGTTTTTCAGTTCCACGAGAGATTAGAGCAAATCTTGGGATGGTTAATTCATTAGAACATATGCAGCAATTACTTTCTAATGTAGTTGATCAGCCATATCCGCAAGAGGTTGGTGATGGACCAAGAGGTAGAACTAGCCATGGGCGACAAGTAAAACTGCCTGATGGTTGGCTGGATGATCCAGATGAGTTTGCCACGATATCAATTGATGATGCAATCTCTGGTGGATAAGTAATTGTTTATATTTAGATTAATTAGAAGAGTTATCTCATTCATACTTTTATTAATAATAGCTATTCCACTCTACGTTGCTGGAAGTATTTGGTATAGCGCAAGAAATAGTGAGCCAGTTAAATCTGATGTGATTTTAGTAATGGGAGCTGCTCAATTTGATGGCCGGCCAAGTGATGTTTTACTTGCCAGACTTAAGCAAACTAAAATTATTTTTAATGACAAACTTGCGCCCAGAATATACACAATTGGAGCAGGTGCGCCCGGAGATAGAACAACTGAGGCAGCGGCAAGTAGGGCTTGGTTAATAAATAATGGAGTTAAGAAGTCTAATATTTTAGCTATTGCGAAGGGGCGGGATACTTTAAGTAGCACAAAGGCATATGCAGCGCAGATGAAAAAAGCTAATCTTTCTTCAGTGGTTATTGTTAGCGATCCTTATCACTGCTACCGAGTAATTAAGATGGCTAAGGATTTAGGACTAACCCCTACCTGCTCACCAGTTAAAAGTGGAGTAGCAGCTGTTGAAAACTCTAGTTTTAAGTATTTAGCAAGAGAAACTGGCGCCTATCTCGCGTATGTAACTGTTGGCAGACTTGGAATCAAGTTAAGTGATCGCAGTTAAATTTAGCCCCGCTAGGATTAGAAAATGGTAATTAGTCAAGCTAGTGAACATCCTGGCTATAGCAGCGCTGATCGCGCCAGATTTTTAGATGAACCAGCAAAACGTGCTGGTAGAACTGAGTTTGCTAGAGATCGCGCAAGAATTATTCATTCATTTGCACTAAGACGCCTGGCTGCTAAAACACAGGTTGCTGTGCCATGGGCAACTGATTTTCCAAGAACAAGACTCTCGCACTCACTTGAGTGCGCCCAAGTTGGTAGAGAGTTAGGAGCAGCGCTCGGTGCTGATCCTGATTTAATGGAAGGAGCTTGTCTTGCTCATGACATAGGTCATCCACCTTTTGGACATAACGGTGAAGAGGCTTTAAATCAATTAGCCCAAACATGCGGCGGCTTTGAGGGAAACGCCCAAAGTATTAGGTTGCTAATAAGGCTTGAAGCAAAAACTGTTTTACCAGATGGTAAATCAATTGGTTTAAATTTAACTAGAGCATCCCTTGATGCTGCTACTAAGTATCCGTGGAGCAGAGTTGATGATGCTAAGAAGTTTGGTGTTTATGAAGATGATCTTGAAATATTTAACTGGTATCGCCAAGGTGCTAAATCTGGTGAAATTTCTATGGAAGCACAGATCATGGATTGGTCTGATGATGTTGCCTATAGCGTTCATGATCTAGAGGATTCACTCGTTTCAGGTCAGGTAAAACTTGATCAATTAAGTAATGATCTACCAAAATTATTTAAAGTTGCCCAGCAGATGTATTTAGCAGATATTACGCAGGCTGAAATGGAAATAGCCTTAGTATCACTGCAACAACTATCTTGCTGGCCTCGTTACTACGATGGTACACACCGATCTTTAGCCAGATTAAAAGATCTAGCTAGCCAATTAATTGGCCGCTTTGCACAAGCTGCTGAAGTAGCAACTGGGGAAAAATACGGTGACGGGGATTTAACTAGGTATAACGCAAATTTAGTAGTACCAAGAGCGCAACGAGTTGAAGTTGCATTACTTAAATCAATGGCTGGTCATTATGTTATAAACGCCGATGATTCACAGATTAGATACGCCGGGCAACAAAAACTACTAACCCAGTTAGTTGAGGTCATATTAGAAACTGCCCCTAATAGCCTTGAGAGTTTTTTCCTGCAAGATTGGCAGCGGGCACAAAATGATCAGCAACGGCTTCGGGTAGTAATTGATCAGGTCGCCTCTCTGACTGATCCTGGCGCCTTATCCCTGCATGAGCGCTTAATTAACAGGAAGTAATTTCAAAAGTTAAATAGGAAACTAGAATAGGAAGTATGGCCGGTCGAATTAAAGATGAGGATGTCACCCACATCCGTGATCACTCACCAATTGATGAAGTAGTTGGTGATTATGTTCAGCTAAAAAATGCTGGTGGTGGTCAGAAAAAAGGACTATGCCCATTTCATGATGAGAAAAGTCCATCTTTTCATGTGACACCGAGTAAAGGATATTTTCACTGCTTTGGTTGCCAAGTAGGCGGTGATGTAATTGCATTTATTATGAAATTAGAGCATTTAACATTTATGGAGACAATTGAAAGATTAGCCGATCGAATTGGCTACACACTTCGATATGAGAGCTCAGGTATTAACACTGGGCCATCAATTAATCGTTCAAGGTTAGTAGCAGCAAATACAGCTGCCTCAATTTTTTATCAAGAGCAACTACAACTTCCCACAGCCCAGATTGGTAGAGATTTTTTAACTAAACGCGGCTTTGATCGTGATGCTGCAAAAAACTTTAATGTTGGCTACGCCCCAGATGAATGGGATGGACTGTATAAGCATCTTAAAGGAGCAGGTTTTAGTGATGAAGAGTTAAATCTAGCTGGCTTAGTTAAAGAGGGAAGTAAGGGAATGATTGATCGATATCGAAATCGATTGATCTGGCCAGTTAAAGATATTTCAGGAGATGTAGTTGGTTTTGGCGCTAGAAAATTAGCAAGTGATGAAGTTGATACAGGTCCAAAGTATTTAAATTCACCAGAGACGCCAGTATATAAAAAGAATCAAATTTTATACGGCCTGGATATGGCAAAAAAAGAGATTGCAAAAAATCGCCAAGTAGTAATTGTTGAAGGCTACACCGATGTAATGGCTGCTCACCTTGCGGGGATAAGTACTGCAGTTGCTACCTGTGGCACAGCTTTCGGTGATGAACACATCAGAATCATTCGAAGATTACTAATGGATGCAGATGCTTTTCGTGGTGAGGTTATCTTTACATTTGATGGGGATGCTGCG
>Ga0247833_1008673_pt1 | contig 10210 bp, 7 predicted proteins | sample LaCruzMarch2015__7_FD_187117 | JGI IMG/M metagenome (GOLD analysis project Ga0247833, IMG submission 187117) | Freshwater microbial communities from meromictic Lake La Cruz, Castile-La Mancha, Spain - LaCruzMarch2015_8m | ecosystem: Environmental > Aquatic > Freshwater > Lake | place: Spain...
GCCTAATGCGCCGGTCCTAATAGTTGAAGGCGAGAAAACAGCAGACGCAGCCGCCAAACTATTTCCATCTGCTATAGCAATTACCTGGCCTAGCGGTTGCAAAGCCATCGACAAAGCAGACTGGTCGCCATTAATAGGTCGCAATTGCACGCTATGGCCTGATGCAGACGCTCCTGGTATCCAAGCCATGGATAAGTTATCAGCCAAATTAATTAAACTCGGTGCCGCTCAGGTGCGCATCATCACACCACCAGCAGACGTACCTGAAGGTTGGGATCTAGCTGATGCAGACTGGTCCACCGCAGACGCCGCTGCATACCTCAAGGCCAACCGGTCTGCTCCTACGGCACCGGTTACACCAGAGCCCGCATTAGAGTTGGAAACCACGCCAGTAACACAGGTAGACAAGCTGCCATTCCGTTGCTTAGGTTTTGATCGTGGCTCTTATTTCTATCTACCAACAAATGGAGGCCAAGTATTAGAATTTACCGCTTCACAACATACCAAACTTAATCTTCTTAATCTTGCACCTCTTGCCTGGTGGAATGAAGCATATAAAAAAGGTACAGGTGCTGATTGGGATCGTGCTGCTGATTGCTTAATTGCGCTTTGTATGCAACAGGGCGTCTACGATCCAGATCGCGTTCGTGGTCGTGGCGCTTGGTATGACAGGGGTCGCGTCATCGTTCACCTTGGTGATCGCCTAATCGTTGACAACAAAGAACATGAAATTTGCGCACCACCACCGACCAATTATTTTTATGAACATGCCAAATCCTTAGATGGCCCATCCGACAAGCCACTTACTGATGAGTTAGCTACCAAAATACGTAATATCGCTATCGGCTTCCGCTGGGAAATGCCAGTCAATGCCTACTTCCTTTTAGGTTGGACCGTCCTAGCGCCCGTATGCGGCGCCTTAGACTGGCGCCCACATGCATGGATAACAGGTGCTGCTGGCACCGGCAAAACCTGCATCCTTAAAGATTTCCTTAAACCATTAATGGGTGGTATCTATCAAGGCGCAACAGGTGGTACCACTGAAGCTGGCCTCCGTGGCACCTTATGCTCTGATGCTATACCTGTAATATTTGATGAATTTGAACAAAATGATCAACGCGATAAACAAATTGTTCAAAATGTATTAGCACTTGCACGTATTGCATCATCTGAAGGTGGCAAAATCTATAAAGGCACAACCACTGGCGGCGCTAACGCCTTTGAAATACGTAGCATGTTTTGCGTATCATCTATAAATGTTGCATTAATACAAAAAGCTGATGTTGATCGCTTTTGTGTTCTAGCACTAAGAAAGGACACTATACAAAAACAAGAGTGGACTGCCTTTGAAGCTGAAATAAAAACTACAATTACAATGGAAGTTGGCCGCCAATTAATAGCAAGAACTATACAAAATATACCTGTGATTAGAGCTAATGCTAAAATACTAGCTAGGGCACTTGCTATAACTTTTGGCCAGCGCTACGGTGATCAATATGGCACCCTACTTGCAGGTGCATGGTCCTTGTCTATTGATGGCGGTAAGTTATTAAGCATTGAAGAAGCATTAGAATGGATTAAAACTTTAGATTGGGAATCTAACCAGCTTGATCCACAAGAAGCTGATGAAGTTAAGTGCCTTGATTATATTCTTAATACTATGGTTACTGTTGACCATAAGCGTATTTCTATACGTGAAATATTCTTAGCGGCACGGTTATCGGCCTCTATCGGCGATGAGCCTGCTGATCTCGTACTAGCCCGTCATGGCATCAAATACCACGAAGGTGGCCTAGCCATTGCCAATACCCATAGCATTTTGCATGGCCTGTTACGCGATACACCATGGTCTGGTGGTGCCCATAAGCAGGCTTTACAGCGCGTAAAGGGTGCCGCAAAAGTTGGTCCGATCCGTTTTGGCTCACACACCATGCGATGCACATTAATTCCACTTGAAAGTGCTGGCATTATTTCCTGATTTCCTGAAACCGCCAGCAGCGCAATAAGTCTCAGCTTTGTAACAGATCGTTGCGTGTTACACCTTGTTACAATGCTGTTACGCTGAGATCCCTTGCGCTGCAACGGTTGTCACGATGTTACGCTTGTTACGCTAAAAACAAAACACAACCCCATAGAGATACATATACACATCCCCCCTCTCACACCCTTAAAGACCCCCTCTCTATATATATATATTTTATTTTAAAAAAAATGTAACAACGTAACAAACGCTGCGCTGCAAGGATTTTGGGCGTAACACGGACCGTAACAGGGCGTAACAAGCGTAACAGGCTTTTGTTGCGCAATGTTAAGCAAAGTAGACCTAACCAGCCTTATCGGTTACTATCAACCTGTAACACCTAATCACAGCATGATTTGTATTTCTGAACGCAACCGGCCCTGCATCGACAAACTTGACGTATTAATGTCTGAAGCCGTGGCGGTAGCAAATGCCATCCGCGACAATGCCCAAGACGAGCAGCAACCCATACCACCTGAACTGGTCTATAGCTTCAGTCGCGACTACGATAAAATCATTGAAGCCTTAGCCGATGCATCATGAATGTAAACATCGCAGTTAAATCAGACTTAGATAAAGCAGCTAACTATGTTGCTGCTATGTCAAAGCAAATGCGCTTTGCTACTGCCAATGCAATCAACTCCACTGCCTTTGATGCACGCACATCACTAGGCGGTGCAACACGACAATACTTTAATAACCCAACATCATTCACACAGAAAGGTTTTCAAGTAGAAAAAGCAAACAAAGCTACCCTATTGGGTATTGTTGGCGCTGAATCAAAACGTGGCCGATACCTACGCACACAGATCAAAGGTGGTGACCGTGGCATCAAACCATTCGAGCAACGCTTTAACCTTGGCCGCTTAGTACCTGCTGCAATCAAGCTCAACTCATATGGCAACCCAACCAAAGCAGCAATCACCAAGCTTGGTGCTGCTACCAATGCAACAGGTAAAGGCTCAGTATTTGTTGGTACACCTAAAGGTGGTAACCGTGAGCCAGGTGTATGGCAACGGCAAGGCAGGGATGGCCGCGACCGTTTAGTTCCTATGTTTATTACTGCAACACCTAGATACCAAGCGCGTTATCCAATGGAAGATATAGTTAATAAAGTAATTCAAAGAAGATTCGATTTTTATTTTCAATCATCTTTGGAAAAAGCAATTGCGTCCGCACGTTAACGGGTCCCTTTTTTACCTTTGACCGTGGGTAGTCCACGCGCACGTTTATTGCCTAGCGTCAGCGTTGAAACCTTCTAAAGCCTTGCGCTGCAAGGGGTTTGGATATCGCAAGACACAAGAAGCCTAAAGGTGTTTAAGATGTGTTTAGTTTGGGTTTAGCAGTTGCTAGTTACGTTTTCAGAATTTGCAACGATTAAAGGTTGTAGTCGTGGTGCTGTAACACATGCGACTAAGGACCGTATTGCAGAAGCTGTTGTTGAAAAGGATGGTAAGCGATGGCTTGATCGCGATATGGCGCTTGAGTTATGGCGAAAGAATACATTAAAAACACATAATTCTAAGGTATCAGATGCTGACCCTATAGACCCGCAACAATTGAAGCAGGTTATTAAGTCATTACCTGATGATTCGATACCAGAGTTAAATGAAAGCAGGGCAAGGCGTGAGCATTACCAAGCGGAGTTGGCAAAGTTGCAGGTTTCATTGCAGCGTGGTGAGTTGGTTGCTGCTGATGAAGTAAAGAAGCAGGCGTATCAGGTAGGGCGGTCGATACGTGAGGCGCTTGCTAATTTAGCTGATAGGTTAAGCCATCAGTTAGCAGGTGAAACTGACGCGATGGTAATTCATAAGATGTTGAGCGAGGAGCATAGGGACGCATTGTTGGCATTGATTGAGGCAGAGCGATGAGCGTATGGCGTGATGCGTTTATGGATGGGCTGCGGCCTGATTTGGCGTTAACGGTTAGTGAATGGGCTGATGCCAATAGAAGGCTTAGCAGTAAGGCAAGCGCGGAGCCAGGGCCATGGCGGACTAGCAGAACGCCTTATTTGAAGGAACCGATGGACTGCCTTAGCAGTAGCAGCAACGTGCAACGTGTTGTGATGATGTTTGCAGCGCAGACGGGCAAGACAGAGGCTGGCAGCAACTGGCTGGGATATGTAATCAATTCAGCGCCGGGGCCGATGCTGCTGGTGCAACCTACGGTGGAGATGGCAAAGCGATTATCAAAGCAAAGGTTGGAATCGCTTATTAGTGAGACGCCATGTTTAGCGGATAAGATTGCACCGGCTAGAAGTAGGGATAGCGGTAATACGATGTTTGCTAAGGAGTTTCCAGGTGGGATGATGCTGCTTACTGGCGCCAATAGCGCGACTGGGTTGAGGTCTACACCATGCCGTTATATTTTTATGGATGAGGTTGACGCGTTCCCTGCTGATGTAGATGGCGAGGGTGACCCGGTTAGTTTGGCAGAGAAGCGTGCTACTACATTTGCTAGGCGTAAGATTTTACTTACTAGCACACCAACGGTAAAAGATTTTAGCCGTATTGAAGCTGAATATTTACGTAGCGACCAAAGGCGGTTTTATGTGCCGTGCCCTAAGTGCAGTGAGATGCAATGGCTGAAGTGGGCACAGCTTAAATGGGCTGATAATGATGCGAGCACAGTGCGATATGAATGCGAGAAATGCAAGGAGCAGTTTGCAGAAATCCATAAACCGATGATGCTGCGGCAAGGTGAGTGGAGAGCTACAGCACCATGTGATGGCAAAACGGCTGGATTCCATTTGTCGGGTTTGTATTCACCATTGGGATGGCTTAGCTGGGTTGATATGGTTGATGATTTTTTACGTGCAAAGGCTGATGCGCCAATGCTTAAGAGCTTTGTTAATACTAGATTAGCTGAAACATGGGAAGAAGATTATGCAAGCAAGGTAAGTGCTGATGGATTAATTGCAAAGCGCTTAAATTATGCGTCTGGCATATGCCCAGATGGCGTGCTGCTGCTGACGGCTGGTGTTGACGTGCAGGATAATAGGTTGGCGATTAGTGTATGGGGCTGGGGTGAAGCTGAAACAGGTTGGTTGATATGGCATCAAGAAGTTATGGGTGACCCAACGCAGATTGAAGTATGGGGCCAGCTTGACCAAGTATTAGCTACAGCATGGGCTACTGAAAGCGATAAGGAATTAAAGATTACACAAATGGCAATTGACTCTGGCGGCCACTGCACACATGAAGTTTATAATTATGTACGGGACCGAATACGGCAAGGTGTGGTTGCGATTAAAGGTAGCAGTAAGCGCGGCAGTGTAGCAGTTAGCAAAGGCAATAAGGTGGATGTTAATACTAAAGGCCGCACGTTAAAACGTGGTGTTACATTATTTAGTGTTGGTAGTGATACAATTAAAACTACATTATTTGGCAGGATGAAACATAACGATGAAGGGCCGGGCGGGTTGCGGTTTGGCTTGGCTGCTGATGAAGAATATTTTGAGCAGTTGACGGCTGAGAAGCAGACGTTGCGTTACCTGCGCGGGTTTCCGATTAGGGAATGGGTAAAGAAACCAAGCGCACGTAATGAGGCGTTGGACTGCGCGGTTTACGCTTATGCAGCATTGCAATTGAGCTATCGCAAATTTAATAGGGCTACGATGTGGCAGCAATTACAAGAGCAACTTGATAGTGGTGCTAAATTGCCGCTAAGATCAAGGAAGCCAAAGCCGGTAGCTACCGGCACTGAGTTCGTTCGCAACTGGTAGCCGTGAAAATCCCAGCACAAATCAGAGCAGGCGATACTGTCAAATGGCGCGATGATGCGGCGGCGGATGGATTTGGCAATGCGATTACCAGTGCTACATGGACGTTGACTTATTATTTGCGCACTAATACAGCAAGTGAAGGCGCAACGGTTGTTGGCACAACTTATGGGACCGGCTGGGAGTTTACGATTGCGGCTGGTACCAGCGCTGCTTTTGATGCTGGGCAATGGTATTGGCAGGCGATTGCAACTTATAGCACCGAAAAGCTGACGCTAGGTGCTGGCCAGCTTGAGGTATTGCAAGCGCTGAGCTATACCGGCGCGCCAGGTGCTATTGATGGCCGCACGCAGTTACAAGAAGATTTAGATGCGGTAAAGGCTGCAATCAGAGCGATTGTATCTGGCGGTGCAGTGCAGCAGTATAGTATTGCAGGGCGTAGCCTTAGTAAGTATTCGCTATCTGACTTGATGCAACTAGAAGCAAAATTAAAAGCTGAGGTTAAACGCGAGCAGGCGGCAGAATTAATTGCTAATGGCCTTGGCAATCCCCATAACTTATTTGTGAGGTTTTAGATGGGCTTACGCACGCAGCTATTTAAGGCAATGGGCTTTGCGCCAATCAAAGGGCGGCAACGTGCATATCAAGGCGCAAGGATAAATCGGTTGACGGCTGATTGGATAACAAGTGCCACCAGCGCCGATAGTGAAATTAAGTCTAGCTTTAAGGCATTACGCAACCGTGCGCGGCAGTTGTGCCGTGATAATGATTATGCACGGCAGGCATTGCGTGCTATTCAAAATAATGTAATTGGCCATGGCATCCGCCACCAAGGGCAAGTACGGATGCAACGCGGCGGCAAATTAGATGAGGCGATTAATGGGCAAATCCATGAAGCATGGGAAAGATGGGGCAACAAAAGCCGTTGTGATGTAAGCGGTATTTTAGGTTTTCATGATATTGAGCGGTTATTAGCGCGGAGTTTAGCTGAAAGCGGCGAAGTATTTGTGCGAATGATACGCAAACCATTTGGCGATAGCCGGGTTCCATTTGCATTGCAGGTGCTGGAAGCTGATTATTTGATTGATGATGATATACCGCAGGCGGCAACTGGTAATACAGTACGAATGGGCATTGAGATTGATAGTTATTTAAGGCCACAAGCTTATCATTTTTATGCTAACCATCCCGGTGATACGTATGCCGGTAACCCACGCACTAATGGAAAGAAACTGCGTGTGCCAGCAGGTGAGGTTATCCATTTGTTTTTACCAGAAAGGCCAGGCCAGACGCGTGGCGTTACATGGTTTGCATCGGCATTGATGCGGTTGCATATGTTGCAAGGGTATGAGGAGGCAGAGGTTGTACGGGCACGCGCTAGCAGCGCGCTGATGGGTTTCATTCAATCACCTGAAGGTGAGTTGATGGGTGATGAAATTTATGATAATGAACGCGTTAGTGAGTTTACCCCAGGTGTATTTAAATATTTAGCACCGGGCGAATCAGTAACGGTGCCAGACCTTAACTCACCTGATGGCCAACTTGAGCCATTTACGCGTAGCATGTTGCGTGCTGTAGCTGCTGGCATCGGCGTTAGCTTTGAAAGCATCAGCAAGAATTTTTCCGAATCTAATTACAGCAGCAGCAGGCTTAGCCTGCTAGAAGAGCGCGATACGTACCGTGTGCTGCAACGTTATATGATAGAAAATTTTCATCAACAAGTATTTGATAACTGGCTTGAGATGGCAGTGCTAAGCGGTGAGTTAAAGCTGCCGGGCTATGAGTTAAATCCAGACCGTTACCGCGCTAGTAAATGGGTGCCACGTACATGGGAATGGGTGGACCCACAAAAAGAAGTTGATGCTTATAAGACAGCAGTGCGATGTGGGTTTAAGACGTTAGCGCAAGTGATTACAGAGCAAGGCGGTGACTTGGATGCAGTATTGCTAGGCCGTCAGGCTGAGCTAGCGATGCTAGATGAGATGAATATTGTCACTGACACCGACCCAAGTGAAGTAAATGCAGGCGGCGGTGCGCAGTCTGCAATGCAACCGTTTGAAGAAACGGAACTGCCAGTGATTGAGTTGGAAGATGAAAGCGATGATTAAAGCAGTTACAATGGAGGCATCATTGAATAAAAGCGTAATGGACCAAAAGCGCCCATACCCAAACGAGCACGCAGCACGGTTGACAGACCCAGAGCAGTATGACGATTTTCGGCGTGAAGATGACGCAGGCGGGCCGGGCATTGATTTTATCTATGGTATTAAAGGTGATACAAGCGAACTGCAAGCAATACGGTTTGACCTAGAGCAATTTACCGCAGATGAAGCGCTTAACTGGTTGATTGAGCATGAGTACGACCCGATTGAATTTGAAGAAGCAACAGGCCGCAGCATGACAGGTAAGTTTCACCGCGCTGAGATGACAGCATTTAGTGAGGTAGAAGACCGCACTTATGAATTTCCATTTAGTTCAGAACATCCAGTTGCTAGGTATTTTGGCAATGAAGTGCTTAGCCATGATGCAAGTGCTGCTGACCTTAGCCGATTAAATGATGGCGCACCATTGCTATTTAACCATGATGTAGACCGTGTTATTGGTGTAGTAGAAGCAGCAAGGATTGATGATAAAGCAAGGCGTGGTTATGCACGTGTTCGGTTTAGCAAGAATGAATTTGCGCAAGAGATTTTAGCTGATGTGAAGGATGGCATTCTTAGGAATGTATCCTTCGGCTATTCCATTGATAAGATGGAAGAGCGCGGCGGTGGTGACTATGTTGCCACTGCATGGAGCCCGTATGAAATCTCAATGGTTTCAATTCCGGCTGACAAAACCGTAGGGATTGGCAGATCACTGCTACCTACCACCACCGCTGCTTCGGCAGCACCATCCCCTGATCCCCTTCCTCCTATGGAAAACACCACCACTGATCTGGCCGTGGTGCGGGCTGAAGCCGCTGAGGCTGAACGCTCACGCATCTCCAGTATCAATTCTCTATGCACTAAGCATGGAATGGCCGACCTTGGCCAACAGCTAGTCGAATCTGGTCGTTCAATCGACGAGGCACGTGCTGCTGTCCTAGACAAAATCAACACCTACCAGGAGCCTGTGACTATGAGCGTTGCCGACATCGGCATGAGCGAAAAGGAAAGCCGCAGCTTTTCATTTTTGCGTGCCATCAACTATTTAGCAAATCCAACCGACCGCGCTGCGCGTGAATCGGCTGCATTTGAGATTGAAGCATCTGATGCTGCGGCTGCCAAATTGGGCCGTCAATCACGTGGTATCACAATTCCACAAGATGTGTTGCGCCGTGATTTATCTGTAGGCACTGCATCTGCTGGCGGTAACTTAGTTGCTACTGATTTGGATGCTGGCAGCTTTATTGATTTGCTGCGTAATGCATCTGCATTGGACCAAGCAGGCGCTACTGTACTAACCGGCTTGGTTGGTAACGTTGCAATCCCCCGCCAATCTGGCGCTGCTACTGCTTATTGGGTAGCTGAGTCTGGCGCACCTACTGAAAGCCAGCAAACGGTTGATCAAGTTAGCCTGACACCACGCACGGTTGCAGCTTTCACTGATTACAGCCGCCGCCTGATGCTGCAATCCAGCATCGACGTTGAGAACATGGTACGTAATGATCTTGCCCGTGTATTAGCGCTCAAGATTGACGTTGCTGGCCTTTATGGCACCGGCAATAGTAGCGAGCCACTAGGTCTGAAGCTAACAACTGGCGTTGGCACTGAAGACTTTGCTGCCAACACCCCTACATTTGCTGAAGTGGTAGCACTAGAAAGCGATGTAGCAGGCGCTAACGCATTGACCGGCAGCCCTGTGTATTTGATGAATGCTGCTATGCGCGGTGCTCTGAAGACTAAGGCCAAGGACACTGGTTCAGGTTTGTTTGTGATGGAAGGTGATTTGGTTAATGGCTATCGGGGCATCTTGTCTAACCAAGTTGCATCTAATGATTTGTGGTTTGGCAATTTTGCCGACTTGATCATTGGTTACTTCTCTGGCTTGGATTTGATGGTTGACCCTTACACACATAGCACCTCTGGTACTGTGCGTGTTGTAGCGATGCAAGATTGTGACATTGCGGTGCGTCACCCTGAATCATTCAGCCGTGGCAACAACACTCTCTGATTATGTTTATTAAGGTCTTACGGCAAACAATGTTGGCAGGCCAGGTTGTTCGTGTTGGGGATGTTGTTGAGGCATCCCTAACCGACGCCAAACTCCTGATTGGCATTGGTAAAGCCATTTTATCTGACCCTATTTCGCCCATTTGCTCTATCCCATCCACTCCCAAACGGAAAGCTAAACCATGACTATCCACAACCTTGGCACCAAGACTACGATCTTGGGCCTCCTGCGCAACGATGTAGTAGCTGCTACCGCCACTGGTTCTGCAATTGATTTGCTGGGCTATGAAGGCGATATGGCAGTATTGCTTGATGCTG
>Ga0247833_1008674_pt1 | contig 10209 bp, 13 predicted proteins | sample LaCruzMarch2015__7_FD_187117 | JGI IMG/M metagenome (GOLD analysis project Ga0247833, IMG submission 187117) | Freshwater microbial communities from meromictic Lake La Cruz, Castile-La Mancha, Spain - LaCruzMarch2015_8m | ecosystem: Environmental > Aquatic > Freshwater > Lake | place: Spain...
AATAAGTTATTATCTAAAGCTTTTAAAATGTTTAGACATAAAGTAAATATTATTTTCTACTTTCTCATTTTTACTATAGCACTTAATACTTTTACTGCGCAAAGTAGAGCTGAACCCAAGACTGCAAAATGCTTTCTAACAGTAAATGGACTAACCTACATCAATGGAGTTTGTAGTTTTGAGTTTCAGCAAGACCAATGGTCTAACGATGGGAGCTTCTACTACAGTGATATGAAGCAACTGACAAGATGTAAAAACTCTTCTCAAAAGCCAGGGCAGTGCTCGGTTGCTGAAACAGTCATAGTAAGAGACGGAATATTTGGTCAGCTTCAAATAACTTCGCCTGGGAAAGGAATACTTTACTGGAATCAGGGCGTAGCTCTTCAGGCAGGCCAAGGTTTTACCGTTGCAAGAAATGGCGCCTGCTGGGAAAACTCGAGGGTTAAATTATGTGCATATAAATAGCATCGTTAGCACTCCTAATAGCCTACTCATGCGAATACATTAGTTTTTTCACAATCCCACCCCAGAACAGATTGCCATTCACATGATGTTTCACCAGCAGGCAGCCGATCAGCTCGGGGATGAAAACCTTGGAGGGAAATGCGTAGAAGGAATGAGGAAGTTGCTGAAAGTAAGTGGTACCTAGATAAAGAGACAGACTCCTCCCATTAATATCATTGGTATCCCAAAGATTGCTCCTATACCTGTAACAGTAAGTATTGTGCCTACTATGATATTAACCAAGCCAACCGCCTTGCGTGTTGGTCCCCAGCCTAGAGGCAGCAAGAGAATAGCCAGCAAAATCGTCAGCGTTTTAGAATTATCATTGGAAGAAGGTGTATTTGTGGTCGAACTATTGGCAGAGGCTGTTTGCGCAAGAAAACTAAAATGCTGTTGTTGATTCTGCAAGAATGCTGAAGCCTTTCTACTAGAAGCTGCGTCTAACAAAAAGGAGTAGGGAGCCACGTTGGTGCTGCTAGCGTTCACGGAAAGCGCCTGAACAGGAGCGGTATTTCCTGTAAGACTAGTGGCTAAGGTGCACGAAAAAGTTATAATAATAAATGCCGCAAAGTGTCGAAGCGACATTAATGAGGCGAACATTCTGGCAATTTAATATTGACTGTAATATTTTAGATAATTTCATCATTATAAAAGTTATCTTTTTGATAAATCTTAATAGAAATGCATTCAATTAGGCGCGGAAGCTAGCATAGCAGTGAAGACCGCATGCTCACCAAGCATCGTTACATTTAAGTATGAGCTTTGAATATTCTCCTGGTGAGAGGTGACATCTTGGGAATAAGCCTCCGTTTCCACAATCACGCCCCACAGCAGCGCGTCTAAGGCTTGGATTTTCACCAGCATGCAGACGAGAGCTCTGGTGCTACCTGCTCGGCAGGTGCGGCAGAAGAAGGCTTGGGGTTGTGCTGGGAGAACGTTGGGGATATAGGCGTGAATTGTGGTATATATGGGGTAAATTCATTTATCAAGTCATGCAATACAAGCCAACCTTAATAACTTTCAGCTATATAATTCTTGGATGTTTATGCATAAATTTAGTTGAAAAGCCAGCCTGGGCGCTTCCATTTGGATCTAGCCCACAGTCATTTCAACAGTATGTGAATAGTATTAAATGGAGAGGTGGAGCCAACTTATACTTTGAAAACTTATATAGCTGCTCCAAAAATGTTTACTCAGTAAGCAATGAAAACTCCCCAAGAATTGTAAATGCTATCAGTAATTACAATGGTTGGAACGAAACGTTAAGAAACATGGAGTTACCCTGGGGTGGCACGGGCGACAACCCAGCGATTAACTTTGATCGTGTTGAATATAAACCGTTAAAAGACGCGAGGAAAAATAGAGACGCGTGGTGGAAACTCGTGGAGCAATACAAAACCGAAGATACGCTTACTTACGAGACATATTCATGCCAAGGATATGTTACAATAAGCGATCCAAGAGGAAGAAAGGTTTGCGAATGTACAGTTGGTTATGATGGACAGAAAGGGGCAAGCTACACAGGACGTTCCTGTGTTTGGAGATGACCGCACCGAATATAATACTAGAAACAAGACTTTTACTAATTAGCCAGCACCTGGGCGGAAGGGTAATTAAATTAAAGCATAAATTTTTTACTGTTCTGCTCCTATCCCTTGCAAATTTGTGGTACTCCTGCTGAATTTGGCTGATGAGAAGACCTTGGAGGACTCTAAAAGCCATATTCCTCTTCTGCACCTTGACAAGCATCGCCGCCTCCACCTCAGGCAGGCGAATGGTGATGGTCTTAACTTGATTACCTCCAGTCATTCCAGTTTCTCAGCAATCGCTTCCCTACAGAAGGCTGAGAGATTGGCAGCGGCTTCTCTTTAACAGCAGCAGTGATTGGTGGCGGTTCTGAGCGTCGCTTCTTGGTTAGATGTTAAATAGTTGTACATTCATATTTTATTCTTGCTAATATGTAGCCTTACAAATTTTTCAAGGTAAAGGTGTAAGAGTCAACAAGTTATCGTGATTATCATAATTATATCTTGCTCGAGTATCATTTTGAGGTTTAGTCGGTTGTTTCTTTAAAGCGTCGTAGTGATTTCGTATGGATTTTATGCGATCTTCATAACCAGGATGGGTTGATTCTGGTTCAGTAATAGAGCCATTACCTATGGAGCTGTACATGAATACAAGCTCTTGCTGGCAAACACGACCAGCATACCCAGAGCGTGTGAGCATCGTGGCAGCATCGCGATCAGCCTCAAGTTCTTGTTTACGAGAAAACTTCATTTCTTCAAGCTTTTTTTGTTCCTTTGAATATCCTTTAAGGTTATGATTAGTAAAGTAAGAAGCCTTAAAAATATGATTACGTTTTAAATGTGCTAACTCGTGAGCAACCGTACAAGCTAAATAATCATTTTGGGAACCGTAGGCACGAAATGATGCACGAGATATAACAATAGTGCCACTAGAAGCTGTCCAGGCCGCAATATCACCAACGGCATAATCCTGTCTAATTAGTTCATCCCAGCCATTGTTGTAACGCTTATAAGGATTGAGTTGAGTAAACATGTCACATTTATCAGGCTTGCAGAGCCCTCGTTGCAGAGCAAGATTTGCTGTGTAGTGGCCACTTGCAACCATGAATGTAATCGGTTGGTTGCCGAAATTGTTACCACGACTAAGCCTTCTGAGCACATTTTCAAGGGTGCGCACTTCTTTTGGAGGCTGTTGGGACAACGACCAACCTGTAATTCCAAGAATGCAGACACCCATTAAAGACAAGGCAATTAAGCCAATATTTTTTATTGTTTGCATGAATTTAATACCGTATTGCACCAAGTTGATTTTAACAATAAAAGCATTATTTGAATATTATGCTCAAACGCAATGCATTGAATTAAATTTTATTATTTCAGCTTATTAGCATTTTAGTACCAGCAGACTGCGGTCTATCTAGTTCGGTAAGCGGCATCTCATATCCTAATGTTAAACTGACGTAATTGCTAATAGTCTTTTTAACCCTTTGCAAATTTTTTTCTAATTATGCTCGACAACTCATTTATCAAGTGATTTTTTTTACAATTAATAGCTACTCGAAATCTGGTAATTTTTATATGCCGATAAGCAGCATTAATGATGCCTTGTAAATTCATAATGAAGCACTTAATGCTGTGCGATTGCTTAAGGGCTTCATGGTAAGAACAATACACTTGGGTCAAATTATGCGAGTAAGAGTAATAAAATTTGTAGCCTTGTTGTTCACTAGCGCAGCAGCTTTGGCATTTTCAAATGCCTTCACATTGGAAACCTTCACGCAATGGATAATAATAGAAAGGGAAAAAGGAGCTTCTCTTGTTTATGACTTGAATTCGCCTAAATCCCTGGCAAATGGCGTCAAGCAGATTGATATGTATTTTCCGAGACTTAGGATGGGGGATGTTGAATAAATTGCTTGCCCGAGATGGAAATGGACTTTTGCGGGACAAACGGAGTGGAATATCATCCACCCAGGTTCATTGATCGAAGTCCTTGCTTACAAGTTATGCGGCTAGGTCTGAGCTTATGCACGTTTATTAGCGCCGTGCCGCTAACCCCAGCAGAAACTGCGAAGAACTAAACGCACCGCGGGAATATTCCATGCCAGCGGTGTAGTGCCACCCATCCAGCAGCGGTAGAAATGATGGCCCGGTAATAAATAGTCAGCCATTCGCCGTCTGGAGATGTAAGCTGAAGCCGCTTGAGCAGCTTTATATCATCAGCAATTAATGCCTTGCCAGTACCAGTGGAGTATTCCACCCGAGCGACTCAGCGTCAAGCTTGTAGACATGCTTGACGTCTAGATAGGCTGAGATTTGATAAATATATCTATGAGTTGAATGTGCACCAACTAGTAACTTCTGCAACTGCACATACAGTACTTGTGAATGTCTCTGCCTTTGCTCAAAAAGTTCCAGCGCTAAAACAAGGAGAGCAATATTTTGACGTTAGTAATAAGCTAATGGAGGCCGGCTGGCAAATGGAAGGAGGAGATAGTATCAATGATTGCCGATTTTACCCCAATATGTAAAAAAATATAGAAAATTGCATCTGCGTATAGCTATGGTTATGGCAAATTCATTTGGAGAAATACGAACGGAAGGCCTTTAGGTATATTTACTTTTCTATGTTATTCTAAGCTACATTTCCTGTTACTGGATGGAGATAGTAATGAGCAAGCGTTTGTCCGTACTATTTTTCTTCCTGTGTCAGCTATTTAACCCTGGCACTATTAGGGCTGCGCCGGAATGGAGAACAACTCATTTCGGCAGCTGCTTTAGCGATGACGGCATCATGCAGGCCGATGGTAGCTGGTGGGTGTATGAGAACCGAGGCCGAGGAATGGTAGGTCAAATCAAGTATGCTGGTTCATATATCACGACTAGGCGAACAATATCGACAAAAGATTATGGCTCAAGGAAGAACGAACGATATGATGCAACTGGAATTAACCTACAGAATATTGATGGTACATGGGTTGACACCTTTTACTTGCAAATGTCAGACGTAGATGTTATTTGCAAGATGTAGTTATCCAAGCCTTAATCCATTTGGGTGTAATGCCATTCATTGATTGATTGCTTTGCTGCTGCTTTGCCACTCCTGTCACTAACTTGATCTGCATTGTCTGCTCTGCTATGTATGCCTATAAGTTGACCTTGAGCATTGAGCACAGCACCACAACTTACTTCTGGAAGCGTCTGTAATGCTGACTTCTCTCCATAAAGCTCAATGCCGGTTCAAATGGTTAGGCATTATATTTAACAGCAGAGAGGAAGACGTTACCTATAGTTTTATTACACTTTGTGATACGCTTCAAAGACTCAAACGATTGAATGTAGAGTGTAAGAATATTTAAAAACTCTTCGTTATGCTAATAAGGCACATCAACAATGCTAAGTACTTGCTTCTAATGTTAGTTCCGCTCTCCTTAGTTGCCATTACTGCCTCTCCTTCTTACTCCGAGCGGCTATCTCTGCGTGATGGACAATATCAAGGTCCATCAGATGACAATGAATTAGTATATGTAGTTGTTCGTTCTGGGCGAATTATAAGTGCAGCTTGGGGTAGAAGGTCTGGTTGCGATGACATTAGAACTGACTGGAACTGCTCAGGAATTAACAAGCAAGTAAAAGTGCTTGACAAATGCAATCTTCTTTGGAGTATTAATTGGGAACAAGATTATATTATTAAAGCAAAACTATATAACCGTTCATGTTGATATTACTAGAATGCCTGAATTCTGTCTGAGCTTCTTTAAGGAGTCGCATATATTCTTGCTATACTTTTAATAGTTTCTCCCTATTTTCTTAAAATTATCCTCCAATTTAGCAGAGCATCTGAGTCACCGTACTCGTGTACTAAAGGGTTTTGGGTATGCGCTCTGGGAACTACGTTTACTTGGAATTGTTATTTCGTTCAATTTCTTGTCGCTGCCTCAACATCCTCCTCTCGAAGTCTTTTTGTTGCTGATTAAGATTTCGCATACCTTCATTCTGAATTTGTTCCTTAAATTGATTCATTTCACGCATCGTTTATTGATCTGCTCGTCGATTAATTTCATTAATGCGGTTAATTTCGCTAGATTTCAACTGCGATCGAGCCTCTGAAAACGACCCTATGCACAAGACTGTAATGATTAGGACTCCTATTTTTTTGAGCATTAGCATTACAAATTTTACATAAATACAATAAAGATTTTATGATTCAAGAAAACGATTTTAAGTGCATTTGTTATTAATATTTATATTCGCTATTTCATGCGATTGGGCAAGCCCTCTGGTTCTGTTAGGCTTAAAAGGCTGCTACTCAATGACTGCCATTCAGACAAAACAAAATAAGTTTAAATATAAATATTTACTACAAAAAACAATGCACAAAAAATTAACGTGCTATTCTCACTATTTAATAATCCCAAAAAGCTAACGCTGCTCCATGGCTTCTTTGCGTCTTAGTCTTTATGAATAAATTTTTTTTATTATTGTATTTGTTCGCGAATGATTTTAATAGGCCGTCAATGGCAGCGCCATTTAATTTAAACTGCGCAGCGATGCAAATTATGCAAATGTTAGATTTAGAGATAATCCGAAGGAAACAACATTTTTGAATTTTAATGCTATAAGAATGAATGTATCTGAGTACTCATTATCTTGTAGCGGTGGTTTTGTGAGAGAATCATCGCCTCTTGGCGTTAGGGTATGTGAAATTTCTCTCAATTATACTCTTGATGGCAAGCTTACGTGGCAATCAGTTTCTTCGGGAGGCACTGCTTGTCGATGGCTGTAATCATGAATCATCTGCGCTCTCGAATTAGTATTATTTTTAATACTAATATAATTAATGTATTGGTTGGTTGCTTTGCATTTTCTATAATTTCATCACTCCCAGCGCAGGCAGATGATTATGACAATGTATGTGATAACGCTCAATACGGCATTCATAATGCACATTGGATGGAATTATACTACGTTGACTTGAATAGAAATGTTTTCTTGGTTTTGGGCGACCTTGACAAACTTTGCTCCCCAGCTTGCAGGCGTGAAATAAATAGAGCAGAATTCGTGGGCACCATTGGGTTATGGAGAGTTGCACCAGGTGGTAAGCAACGAACTTGGAAGATAGAAGGTGATCATCTAGTTGAGTATCATAAGGGATTTACCCCTGCCAGAAAATATTGGGCCTACCCTCCACGTTCCTTTAGTCAAGGGTATAGAAGTTACTGTAGCTGAATATAATAATTAGGGTAAGTCAAATAAGGATATTAATCTATATAGAAAGAGATATTAATTTAGGATGATATTAAAAGTATTCATAGAGGGACATGCGCTATTGCTAGAATTAAAAGATAGTAAACAATGAGATTGGGAGCAACGACTTTATTAGGGAAAGATCTAAAGGATGGTGCGAAGGGGATAGGCGGGTGTGGTAGCTACCAAAGAGGCCAGTACCTATCTTTATGAGTTCTTCGCAGGCCCGAGATGCAAACAGCTGGCCGTTAGGCTAATAGCTACTGCTCTGTTACATTATTTGATGAAAATAATTGTTTTAACAATGTTAAGGCACAGCCTTTTGACAAAAAAACTAGTGTTAGCGCTTGTGATTAGCGTAGGTTTATTGCAGTCATCAGCTTCTGCTCAGCAGATGACGTATTGCCCAGGAACGAAGTTTTTCAAATATCCGCACAACGTTAAGCCTGTTTCGCCTGAAATTCCAGAGGGTGGAATAGGGATGGTGAGTGCCTCTGATGTCTGGAATATTTTAAATCGTGACCCAGGAAGGATAAATGGTTGGGTGGAGGTCTTCCTTGTCGATGGAAGGGGCGGTGACCCGAAAGGTCCTTACTAGATGACGGACATAGCCTTTAGATGCGGGAGATTTGTTGGTAGGTAGTTTCTTGCCTAACCTGCTGCTCTCAACAAATCCTCCAAGCCACTCCCATACCCACCACGATCCCCCAGCGCTTACAATAAAAAATAAAATTGCTGGTTATTGACTAAAGCCAGCTAAGCAAAACACTTCTTGCTATTAACTAATGGAATTTTTTCTTTATCTCACACCAGAAGCAAAGGAAATTATACAGTTAGCACTGCGTGCTAACTATCAAGTAACGCAAAATTCAACGCTCTGCGGAAATAAGCAAGTGGTTGGATATATAAATGATAGGACTTTAACCATCTGTTTGACTAATATTAAAAATACTGTTAGCCCAGTGAGCTATTATGTAAATGAAACCATTTACCATGAAGGCGTTCATATTGCTCAAGGCTGCAAGGGATCAGTATTAAATATACAAACCAATCTCGATCAAGATAAACAGCAGAGTGTTCTAAGATCGCTCAAAGCATCAAATTCATCAAAAACAAAAGAAGCAGAAGCCTATGAATTAGAGGATAAGCCGGAGGAAGTAATAAAATATATTAAACGCTACTGCTTTTAATTATGAGCATGGACGGTGACTGCCAGGAAGAGATTTAACACTAACGCCCTGCGCTCAAAAAGCCCTTTGGCGCACGGCAATCAACCTAGTGCTTTTATGCTAATTGCATACTATAATAATATTGTTAAATTCCTCGGGTTACGCAAACAAAATCACCAACAAAATTGCAAACATTAATGGCGCACACTGTCATCAATCAGCTAATGGATGAAGGCCACACTAATTAGTCCTAATATATTGAAAAAGTTCTTTCGACTCATTCCCCATGCAAGTACCGCTTGCGTCAGAGTCGCAAGCGTAAAACACGACAGTATTATTTTTGTTAACCTGCTCGTATCTCACAGTTCTATATCCACCTGAAAGATAGATATTTCCTTTATAGCTAATTGCTTCCCTATAGTAGGTATAGTCCTTATTTAAGTACCCCCTCAAACTTCCATCCTCACTAACGACTCGCCTATTCTTAGTTAAGCACCAGCGGTGGCACTGCTGCTTATGTCCAAGTGTCGCTTGCAATGTAAATACATCAACATCACGGCTATCACCGCCTTTCTGACGAACTTCCCTAGCGAGTCGCAAACCATCGTTACGGTTTGCCATTGCTTAGCGTCCTAGCTCCCACTTTTCAAGTTTTGCCATCACACCATCCTTGCATCAGTATTGAGAAATTCTTGTTGTAGCGGCTCGGCATAATCTGCCCCGGTGATCAAAAAGGCATATAAATTAAATCAGAACAATTAACTTCATGCACTTCACTTAAATCGCATTTTGTAATACGAATTGTATTTCCTTGGATTGCGGATATCTGCCAATCACTTTGCATATTTTCTTCTTCAGTTAGCAATTCAACGTGCCATTGCCACCTAGTAATGCCATGAGAGGGCACTAGGCACGTTTAGAAGCAGAACAGAAGGAACGAAACAAGGTTGCCTATGAGCAACGGCACAGTGGGCAATCTTAATAGTTGGGTGACTGATGTTTTAGAAATAACGTTGACACATAGATTTGAATGGGGCGTGACTTCTTAACGGACCCATTTTGTACCATGAACTATCCCTTTCCTGTGTATAGCCAACTTGTGAAAGGCAATCAATTTTAAAGACCCTTGTAGTATTATCTTCACCGCAGAGAGTAAAGATTATTCCTCTATTGTAACTGCTAAGACTAGATGGATTTAACTTTGATGGGCTACCTGGCATATTTACTAATGAAGAAGAGCTATAGTTGCAGATCCCTTTCATGGCCCTTTCAAGGGGGTTGGCAAGAACTGGTTGCATAAAAAGAAAAAGTCCTCCAAGTAAAAGGAGTGCAGATTTGGCAAGCATTTGATTTCTCAATGTTTAATGGTATTCCTTCATGGATTATAATACCATTTAGAACCTGCGAAAAACAAGGTTGCTCTCATCGTTCTTCCGCACATATTTGTTGATGTAGTTTCTTTCCCAGTTGACCGAACCCCACGGTGTGTTCAGTTGGTCGTAGAACAGATCCCAAACCACGAATCCCGTGGATTTGGCAAGGTACTGTAATTCTGCTGACATATCACAAATGCCATGTGCACCACGTAGTCCTAATACGTTCAACTGAAAATATTGCTACGAAGAAACCAGCTCCGACCTTTTACTTTAATTCAGATGATGGAGGCCCCCTGTATCAGCAAAGAAGTCCGCTCGTATCAAAGAAACCAGGGGGTGCAACCGATGAACAATGAGACCGATTTACGACGCACAATTTCGTGGTGA
>Ga0247833_1008676_pt1 | contig 10208 bp, 4 predicted proteins | sample LaCruzMarch2015__7_FD_187117 | JGI IMG/M metagenome (GOLD analysis project Ga0247833, IMG submission 187117) | Freshwater microbial communities from meromictic Lake La Cruz, Castile-La Mancha, Spain - LaCruzMarch2015_8m | ecosystem: Environmental > Aquatic > Freshwater > Lake | place: Spain...
ACCAGGAAGGCCCGGCCGCCGTGGATGCCCAAGCTGTCGATCGCCGCCTCGCGGACGCACGTGCTCGCCACCACTTTGGCCGCGATCGCCTCCCATTCGCCCCCTCCCCCGTCGACCGCGGCCGCCGCCCACGAGGCCACCGCGTCGCAGGCCGTGATCGCTGCGGCGATCCGGCCGAGCCGGCCCTGCACAAGCTCACGAGTGGCGATTGGCCGGCCCCAGCTTTCCCGGCGGCCGGCGTGCTCGGCTGCGTGGGCCAGCAAGAGCCGCAGGGTGCCCGCGGCCTGGGCGGCGAGCGTGGTGCGGCCGCGGTTGAGCCCGTGCCAGACGATCGACATGCCGTCGCCGCCGGCTGGTGCGGTGAGCAGATCATGGTCGCTGACTTCGAAGTCCGTGAACTCAAGCGCCGCGTTGTGGGTGTGCTTGAGCGGATGGAGTGGATAGTGTCGCAGTCGAAACGTGGTCGTGTCGGCGGCGGGCAACTGCACGAGCACGATCGCTGGCTTCCCATCGTGCATGGCCAAGAGCTTGACGAGCCGCCCGTAGGTCGCCCCGGTGATAAACATCTTGGTGCCGCTGAGAACGAGCCTCCCCTCCCGCCGCTCGAGCCGGGTCTGCACCCGCGCCAGATCGCAGCCGGCATCGGGCTCGGTGGCCGCGAAGATCGAGAGCGGCCGGCCGACGGCCAGGCTGGGCAGGTGGCGGGCCTGCTGGTCGGGCGTGCCAAAGGCCGCGATCGCCGAGACCGCGCCGATCGAAGAGTGCACAGAAAGCATGCCCGCGGCCGTGGGCACATCGGCCGCCAGCCGCGTGATCGCCCGCGCGAGATCGACCATCGTGGCCCCGCTGCCGCCGAATGCCTCCGGCACCGCCAGCCCCCACAGGCCCGTCTCGCCAAGCGCAGCCTCCGCCGCGATCGAGAACCTGCCCCGCACCGCCGGAGGCGGGTCGTCGAGCGGGGCGACGGCCGTGGGATCACCCGGCGGCTGGTCATAGAGCCGCCCATCTGCACGCAAGGCGGTGATCTCAGCCTCGGCTCGATCAAGCACCGCCGCGACGCCGCTCGCCAACGGGGCGGCAGTGGCCGCGGCCGCCGCAGCAAACCCGCCGTCGCCGCCATGCCAGACCGCCGACACCAAGGAGGCCGCGGGCGAACCGGCCTGCGCCGGGGAGCGTGGATCGGTTGCACCAGCCGCCGCGACGGCCTCGATCTCAGCTGCGAAATGCTCGGCGATCACCTGCCGCTTGAGCTTGAGCGATTCGGTCGCCTCGCCATGGGCCGCGTCAAAGGGCCGGCCCACGAGCACCACCCGCCGCACCTGCCAGGCGCGTGGCAGATGCCGCTGCCGCCGTGTGAGCCGCCGCTCGAGCCAGGCCAGGAGCCGCGGATGCCGGAGCGCTGAACGCCGGCTGAAGACAACCAGTCCAAGCCGCCGAATCGCCGCGCGGATCACCACCGGTTCGGGAACCACAACCGCGACCGGCCGAGCCAGGCCATCTCCGACAACGCACACCTGCGCCACGGCCTCGTCCTCGGCAATCGCCCGCTCGACCTCGGCCGGCGGCAGCTTGACGCCGCTGGCCAGCACGATCACGTCCTTGAGCCGCCCGGTGATCACGAGATGGCCGGCCTCGTCGAGCGTGGCTACGTCGCCGGTCTCGAGCCACTCTTGGGTTGCCGCGACGGCGCCGTGTGGCGGCAGCACGCCCAGCGCCCGGCTGGGTGTCTTCACGAGCAGCTGCCCGCGGCTCTCCGCCCGCTCGTCGATGCGAATCTCGACGCCCGCCAGCGGCGGGCCCACCGTGCCGGTGCGCACGATCCGCGGATTGGAGAGCGCCACGACCGGCCCCGCCTCCGCCAGCCCGTAACCCTCCACCAGCGGCACGCCGCGGTCCGCGAAAAAATCGGCCGTCCGCCGCCGCAAGGCCGCCCCGCCCGAAACGCAGACCCGCACCCCGCCCCCGAGGGCCGCGGCCAAATCTGCCAGCTTGCCGCTTCGCACACCTGCCTCGAGCCGCTCAAAAAAGACGGGCACGCCCAGGATCACCGTCGGCGGCAACGCTCGGCAGGCGGCCAGGACAAGCGTTCGGTCGCCAACGAGATTCAGGCAGCCGCCCCGCTCGAGCGCCGAGTAAAAGTCGCCCACCCGCGCGAGCAGGTGGCTCGCCGGTAGCCAGGAGAGCCGCACGTCCCGCGGGTCCGGCAGAAACACGTCGGAAACAGCCCGCGTGTTGGCTGCCAGGGCCCGCTGCGAATGGAGCACGCCGTGGGGCACGCCTGTGGTGCCCGAGGAGAGCACGATCGTGCAACAGGCATCGGCGACGGCCGCGGCGGCCCGCTCGGCGAGCTGGCGGGAAAGGTCGGGCGTGTGTCCGCCCGCTCGCCAGCAGCCCGCCGGTGCTATCAGGGTGATCCGGCCGCGAACGTCACCGGGGGCGAGACCATGCCGCGGCACCGCGCCGCTGAAGACAACGCCCCGCGGGTCGAGCCAGGCAAGCTGCTCGCGGTGCTCGGCTGCGGTCGCGTCGGCGTGCAATGGCACGTGGATGAGCCCGGCGAGCAGGCAGGCCAGATCGACAACGATCCAGTCGGGCGTGTGCGGCCCCAGATGCACGACCCGGTCGCCGCGGATCAGGCCCGCCGCGGTGAAGTTGGCTGCGAGCGTCAGGGCTGCAGCGGCCACCTCCGCCCAGGTCCGGGTTGTCACGCTCCCGTCCGCCACCACGGCCAGCGCGGGCCGGTCGGGCGTGGCGGCGACCCGAGCGGCCAGGAGGTCGACCAGCGACGCGGCCACGGGCATCCGGGTCGGGCTGGGGTTCATCGCCCCCCCTCCAGCCGTTCGAAGAGGACCGCGATTCCCTGCCCGAGGCCGATGCACATCGTGGCCAGACCGAACCGGCCGCCGGTATCGGCAAGCGTATGCAGGAGCGTGGTGACGATCCGCGCGCCCGATGCGCCGAGCGGGTGGCCGATCGCCAGCGACCCGCCACGGATGTTGACCTTCGCCGCGTCGAGTCCAAGCTCGCGGATGCAATGGATCGCCTGCGCCGCAAAGGCCTCGTTGAGTTCGATCAAATCGATGTCGGCCAGCGTGATGCCCGCGGCCGCTGGCCGGGAGAGGAGCTTCCGCGTGGCGACGATCGGCCCCGTCCCCATCGCCGCCGGCGGCACGCCTACCACCGTCGTGGCCACGACCCGGGCCAGCGGCTCGAGCCCCTGCCGCTCGGCCGCGGCGAGTGACATCACAACCAGCGCCGCGGCTCCATCGCTCAAAGGTGCGCTGGTCGCGGCCGTCACCGAGCCCACCCCCGGGAGGAAGGCCGGCTCGAGTGTTGCCATCGCCTCCAGGCTGGTGGCGGGCCGGATCGACTGGTCAGCCCACGCCTCCATGATCACCCCGGCCTCGTCGTGGCCGATCACCGGCACCAGCTCATCCTCGAACAGGCCGGCCGCCGTGGCCGCCGCCGCGCGGCGGTGGCTTTCCAGGGCGTAGGTCTCCTGCTCACGCCGCGAGATCCCGTGGGCCGCGGCCAGGCACTCCGCCGTGAGCCCCATCGAGAGCATGCCTCGGCTCGACCGGGCGAGCACCCGCGGATGGATGTCGATCGCCGCCTCCATCGGCAGGTGGTGCATGTGCTCGACACCGGCGGCCACCTGCACATCGGCCGCACCGGCGGCGATCGCGTGGCAGGCGCGGGCGACCGCCTCGAGCGACGAGCCGCAGAGGCGGTTGATCGTGGTGCCCGCCGTAGTGAACGGCAGATCGGCCAAGAGCGCCACGCACCGGGCCACGTTGCCGCCAAGCTCGCCGCGCTGCTGCGTGACCCCGAGCAGGAGATCCTCGATCGACCCGGGGTCGACCCCGCTCCGCTCCACCGCAGCCCGCACCACGGCCGTGGCCAGCTCGTCGCCGCGGACGTGGCGAAACACGCCCTGCTCCGGATGCGCCCGCCCGATCGCCGTGCGGCAGGCGGCGACAACGACCGGCGTCGTGGCGGGATCGGGGGATGAACCTGACAAGGGCATGGCGAGAAGCAGCCGGAAGATTCCCGACGTTTGACCTCCAGAGTCTTACCGCGTAGCCACCAAAAAGGGGACATCCCCCGTTTCCTTGAGCCACCTCGGATAGCAAAGCCTGGAGGGAAACGGGGGATGTCCCCTTTTTGGCAACGTCAGTCGATGAATCGGCCGCCCGCCTGGGCGATCGCCAGGAGCCGCGCGGTGGGCTGCATCCGCACGCCGAGATCGGCGAGCGGCTCGAGTCGGCGCACGATCTCGGCGGCGCCCAGTGAATCGGCCCAGGCGAACAGACCGCCGCGAAACGGCGGAAACCCAAGCGCGTGGATCACGGCCAGATCGACGTCGCGGCCGTCGCGAACGAGTCCCTCGTCCAGCACGCGCAGGGCCTCGAGCAGCATTGGCAGAAACAGCCGGTCGGCGATCGTGCGATCGGATGTCTCCCGCGGGGGCAACGCGTATCGCCCCACGATCCGCGCCGCCTCCTCGTCGCTGCCGGCGATCCGGGCCTTGGGGCCGATGCCATGGAAGCGGTAGAAGCCGGCCCCCGACTTCCGGCCGAGCCGGCCGGCCTTCACAAAGGCAGGAATCAGCGGTGAGGCCTCGATTCGGTCGCCGTAGGCGGCGGAGAGCACAAACCCCGCGTAGAAGGCCGTGTCGAGGCCGATCATGTCGTAGAGCTCGATCGGCCCCATCGGCATTCCGAAGCCGCGGGAGATGCGGTCGATCCGGGCCGGCTCAATCCCCTCGCGAACCATCTCCACCGCCTCATGGAGGTAGGGCATGAGCACGCGGTTGACGAGGAAGCCCGGGCTGTCGCGGACCACGACCGGACACTTGCCCAGCCGCTTGGCATGCGCTACCACCGCGGCCACGGTGGCGTCGCTCGTGGCGGGCCCGCGAATCACCTCCACCAGCACCATCCGGCGGACAGGATTGAAAAAGTGCATTCCGCAGAACCGCGCCGGCTCGGCGAGCGCCTCGGCCAGTTTGGCAATCGGGTTGGTCGACGTGTTGGTGGCGATGATCGCGTCGGGGGCGACGGCCTGCTCGATGTCGGCGAGCACCCGCTGCTTGAGGTCGGTCCGCTCCAGCACGCTTTCCACCACGAGATCGCAACCGGCCAACGCGCCCAGGCCCGGTGCCGTCTGCAGCCTGCCAGCCAGGGCGAGGGCCACCGCTGGGTCGCTTTGTCTCGTGAGCCGATTCCAGGCGGCCTCCTCCAAGATGCCGGGCACGGTCGCTGCCAGCGCTTCCAGGTTGACGTCGATGAGCGTCGTCGCGAACCCAGCCCGCAGGCTCGCGGCGGCGATGCCGGCGCCCATGATGCCCGCCCCGACCACGCCCGGGGCCGCGACGGTCCGCGGCTCAGCCTCCCCGCTCTCGCCAACGCCGGGATCCCGCCGGTTGCGCTCGCCGATCCGGAACACCCGCAGCAGGCTCGCGGCGACAGCCGATCCCGCCAGTCGGGCAAAGGCGGCCGATTCGAGTCGGGCCGCATCCGCAGCCGTGACGGCCGACCCGGCCAGGATCGTCTCCAGGATCGCCGGCGGCGCGGGGTAACGGCCTCCGGTGCGGCCGAGCATCACGGCGGCCGCGGTGGCCGCCAGAAACTCCCGCTCGCCCGGGTCGAGTGGCACAGCCGCGGCCAGTTGCCGGCGGCGGCGGGCGATCAGGTCGGTGGCGGCGGCGATGTCGAGCAAGCGGCGGGCCGACTCGAGGGCCGCCTCGGGTGGCACACAGGCATCGACGAGCCCGAGCCTGAAGGCGGCGGGGCCATCCACCGGCTCACCCGAGGCGGCGAGTTCCACGGCGGGGCCGGGCCCAATGAGTCGCGGCAGGCGGACGGTGCCGCCCCAGCCGGGCAGGAGGCCGAGTTTGACCTCCGGCAGACCAAGTAATGTCTGGGGGGACGTGGTCGCCACCCGCAGGTCGCAGGCCAGGGCCAGTTCCAGGCCGCCCCCAAGACACGCCCCGTCGATCACCGCGACGGTGGGCCAGTCGGCAGACAGCCGCGCGAACAACTCCTTCCCGGCGTCGCAGAGCCGGGTGATTTCATCCACCCGGAGCGTGGGCAGGACGTCGAGCCGGTCGAGGTCCGCACCGGCGAAGAACGACCCTGCCCGGCCCGACCGCAGAATTAGTCCCCGGGGCCGGGGGCCATGGGCCAACACATCGAGGGCCGCCGCCAGGTCGGCAAACACCTGCCGGGTGAGGACGTTGTGCCGGTGGTCGGGGACCACAAAGGTCAACTCGGCCATCCCGTCGGCATACCGCTCAAGCACGAGGGTGGGAAATTCCCGGGCGGGGGCGGGCATGGGGGCGGGTGTTGCTTGCCTGGGGCCGGAAAACCGCTAGTGTATCGGGAGTTTTCGCCCGCCACAGGGCGCTCACCGCCAGGGAGGTCGCGGCTGCCGTGATAAATGAACTCGCTCGCCCCGCCGACATGCACACTTGCCCGCCCGCCGGCGGCGGATTTGATGGTCACCAGTCCTCCCCTGGCTCACTCGCCACGGTCTGGCTGTTTGGTGTGGCCTGGCTGTTTCTCGTGACGCTTGCCGTTGTGGGCCGGGCCTGGCAACCGGCGGCGCACGTCACGCCGTTGGCGGCGGTTTCGCTCGCGGCCGGAGCGTTCTTTCCTTCGACGATCCTGGCAGCGAGCGTGCCTGTCGTGGCGCTTGCGATCGGCAACTCCTTCCTGCCGCCGTACGACAACATGGCCATGGCGTTGGTCGTGTATGCCGCACTCGCCTGGCCTGTGGTGCTCGGCCGGATGGGCCTGCTCGGCGGGGCCGGCCGCGACACAAAATGGTTCGCCGTTCTCGGCGGGGCCCTAGCCTGTTCGCTCGGCTTCTTCTTCTCGACCAACGTGGCCTACTGGTTGCTCACCGAGATGTACCCGAAGTCGGCCCCGGGGCTTGTGGCCTGCTTGACCGCCGCCCTCCCTTTCCACCGCTGGATGCCGGTGGGTGACATCGCCTGGAGCGTGGCCGTATTCGGCCTCCTGGCGGGCATGGTGGCCGCCGCCGACGCCGCCGCGGGCCGCCGACTCTCCCCGGCCCGGGTCGCCGCGAAGCCGGAATCCACGCCGGTGGCTTGACTGGCGGGCCGCCGGACTCAGAATGAACCACGCGATGGCCGGAAGTTGGGCGTTTCGCAGCGCTGCGGGAATGGCGGAATTGGCAGACGCGCCAGGTTGAGGGCCTGGTGGTAGTAATACCGTGCAGGTTCAAGTCCTGTTTCCCGCATTTGTTTTCCGGCCATTGGCAGTGCATCTGATGTTTGTCGGCCGTCCCACTTTCACCCTCAACCGGTCGGTCCGATGAGCGATGCTCCGGAAGATCAGGCGGCCAAGTCACGCCGCATTGCCATCGGCACCCAGCGACCCGGCGTGAAGCCGCCGTCCCTGGGGCCGAAGTATCGCTACGTCGGTCCGGCGGCTTTAGCGCCCCCCGATGCGGCGCTCGCGCCCTCGGAGCCCGGGCCGGCCCCCGCCCCGCCTGCAGCCGCGACGGCAGCCGACTCACCCGCCGCCCCCGAGGTCTCCATCGATGCGCCGCAGGTTGCCGACCAGCCGCACGATCGCCAGGGAACTGACGGCTCCGGGCCCGCGCCCCGGGGCGGCCGGGGCAAGCGCCGCGACGGCGTGAAGATGCCGTCGCTCGCCGATGTGCTCCCGCCCAGCAAGCGGGTGGCGGTGCCCAACCTGCGGGCCGGGCTCGACGAAGATCTCGAGGCCGACTTCGAGGCGGCGATCGGTGACCTGGCAATCGACGACATGCTCGAGGCCCAGGCCGCGATCAAGGCGGAAGCGCCGCTCGACCCGGGCACGCGGATCACTGGCGTGGTACTCGCGATCGGGGCCGACACCGCCTTCATCGATCTGGGCGGTCGCCGGCAGGGGGCCCTCAAGTTGGCCGGGTTTCTGGACCGGGGTGAGGATCTGCCCGAGCCCGGCCAGCCGATCAACCTGAGCGTCGGCGGCCGCAACGAGGCCGACGGCCTCTATGAAGTGGCCCCAGCCAACCGGGCGGTGAGCGTCGAAGACTGGTCGCAAATCGAGGCGGGCATGGTGGTCGAGGCCCGCGTGGTCGCGGCCAACAAGGGGGGCCTCGAATGCGAGGTGGCCGGGCTGCGGGGTTTCATGCCGGCGAGCCTGGTGAGCACCTGGCGGGTCGAGAATCTCGAAGAGATGGTGGGCCAGACGCTCGACAGCCTCGTGACGGAGATCGTGCCGGCCGCGCGGCGGTTGGTGCTCTCGCGGCGGGCCGTGATTGAAAAACTGGCCGCCGAGGCCAAGGTCAAGATGCTCGAGACGCTCGAGCCTGGTGACGAGTTTGAGGGGATCGTGCGGAGCGTGCGTGAGTTCGGCGCCTTCGTCGACATCGGCAACGGCGTCGAGGGGCTCGTGCACGTGAGCGAACTCTCCTGGGAGCGGGTCGCCAACCCGGCCGACGTGCTCCAGCAGGGGCAGAAGGTGCGGGTGATCATCAAGAAGATCGACCCCCAGACCGGCAAGATCGGCCTCTCGGCCCGCGCCCTGATCGAGAGCCCCTGGAAGCGGGCCGCCGACAAGTATCACCTCGGCGCCACGGTCCGCGGCGTCGTCAGCCGGATCGCCCAGTTTGGCGCGTTTGTGAGACTGGAGCCTGGCATCGAAGGGCTCGTCCACATCTCCGAACTGGCGACGCGGCGGATCCGCAGCGTCGGCGACGTGGTCAAGGAGGGCGAGCAGGTGGAATGCCGCGTGCTCGCGATTGACCCCGATGAACAGAAGATGGCTCTGTCGATCAAGGCCCTCGCGCCGTCGCCGGCCGCCGCCGACTCAGCCGGCGGGCCGGAGCCCGCGGCGGACGAGGCTCAGGGAGAGAGTCCTCTGCCGCCCCGCAGGCAGCAGACCGCGCCGCTCAAGGGGGGTGTGGGAGGCGACTCCGACGGCGCCCGCTTCGGTCTCAAGTGGTGAGCCGGGGCTGAAAAGCAGCCGCGGGCCTCCAGGGCAAACGCGCCGGCGGGACGCTGGTATCCGGACAGACGAGGCGCAGGGGGGGTCGGCGAACGCTTTCCGCAGCGGAGGCCGCCGTCACTCGCTCTCTCTATACTCGGCCGCATGCCCGACACTCCGCTGCCCCACCCTCCGGCCCCAGAACTGCTCGCCCCTGCCGGCGACCGCGACTGCCTCAAGGCCGCGATCGAGAACGGTGCCGACGCCGTCTACTTCGGGATCGACACCGGGTTCAACGCCCGGGCCCGGGCGACCAACTTCCCGCTCGCCGAACTCCCCGCCGTGATGCAGCTGCTTCATCGCCACGGCCTGCGGGGCTACGCCACGCTCAATACGCTCGTGTTTGAGGACGAACTCCAGGCCTTCGGCGCGGTCGTGCGGCAGGTGGCCGAGGCCGGCGTCGATGCGGTGCTCGTGCAGGACGTGGGAGCGGCCCTGCTCGTGCAGGACGTTGCCCCCGGCCTGGCCCTCCACGCCTCGACCCAGATGACGCTCACGAGCGCCGAGACGATCGGGCTGGCCGAGGCCCTCGGCTGCGAACGGGTGGTGGTGGCCCGCGAACTTTCGCTCGACGAGATCCGGGAAATCCGCCGGGCGACGGCGATGCCGCTCGAGGTCTTCGTGCACGGGGCGCTCTGTGTCGCCTACTCGGGCCAGTGCCTGACGAGCGAGTCGCTCGGCGGCCGCAGCGCCAACCGCGGCCAGTGCGCTCAGGCTTGCCGGCTTCCCTACGAGCTGGTCTGCGACGGTCGCGATGTCGACCTGGGCGCGCAGCGCTACCTGCTCTCTCCCCAGGATCTCGCCGCCTACGCGCTGTCCCCCGAACTGCTCGCGGCGGGTGTGGCGGCCCTCAAGATCGAGGGGCGGCTCAAGACGCCTGAATACGTCGCCAACATCACGCGACACTACCGCCGGGCGATCGACGCAGCCGTGGCGGGCCGTCCCGTGGCCTTCACGCCCAAGGACGTCGAGGAGATGGAGCTTTCCTTCTCCCGCGGCTTCTCTCCCGGCTGGCTGGAGGGCTGCGACCACAAGCGGCTCGTGCCGGCCACGTCGAGCGCCAAGCGGGGCGTGCGGCTGGGCACCGTGGTCGGCACGCACTCCGGCCGGGTCGTGGTCGATCTCGCCACGGGTCTGGCTGGCGGCGTGAAGCGGGGCGACGGCATCGGCTTCGATTGCGGGGCGACC
>Ga0247833_1008687_pt1 | contig 10197 bp, 9 predicted proteins | sample LaCruzMarch2015__7_FD_187117 | JGI IMG/M metagenome (GOLD analysis project Ga0247833, IMG submission 187117) | Freshwater microbial communities from meromictic Lake La Cruz, Castile-La Mancha, Spain - LaCruzMarch2015_8m | ecosystem: Environmental > Aquatic > Freshwater > Lake | place: Spain...
GTGCCAAGAACTCGGTGCTGAAGCTGATGGCCGCCACCCTGATGGCGGATGGTGAGCACACGCTCACGAATGTGCCGGACATCGCCGACGTGCAGATCATGAGCGATCTGCTCGCCGCCATCGGCATCACGACCACCAGCGCAACGCCGGGTGAGCTGACGATGGTGAACTCGGGCGACATCACGCCCGTCGCTCCCTACGAACTGGTCGAACGGATCCGCGCGTCGATCAACGTGCTCGGCCCGCTGATCGGCCGGTTCGGCTACGTGAAGCTGTCTCTGCCCGGCGGCGACGACTTCGGCTCACGCCCGATCGACATGCACCTCAGCGGGCTCGAGGCGATGGGCGCCACCATCACGATCGAGCACGGCTACGTCGAGGCACGCGCCGACCGGCTGCTGGGCGCCGACATCACCTTCGAGTTCCCCAGCGTGGGCGCCACCGAGAACATCCTCACGGCCGCCGTGCACGCCAAGGGCACCACCGTCATCGACAACGCGGCGCGCGAGCCCGAGATCGCCGACCTGTGCACGATGCTCGTGTCGATGGGCGCCGACATCGAGGGCATCGGCACGCAGACCCTGGTGGTCCACGGTGTCGAGCCGGGCGAGCTGCGGGCCACGCAGCACCGCACGGTCACCGACCGCATCCAGGCGGCCACCTACATGGCCGCGGTGGCGATCACCGGCGGTGAACTGCACCTGCGCGGGGTCCGCTCCGACCACATGGAGATGCTGCTGCGGAAGTTCGCCGAGATGGGCCTCCACATCGTGCCCCAACACGACGGCGTCACCGTGCGGTCCGAGGGTCGTCTGCGGTCGATCGACGTGCAGACGCTGCCGTACCCGGGCATCGCCACCGACTACAAGCCGCTCATCGTCACGATGCTGTCGGTGGCCGATGGTGTCGGCATCGTGACGGAGAACCTGTACCCGGGCCGCTTCCGCTACGTCGAGGAACTGCAGCGCCTCGGCGCCGACATCCGCACCGACGGTCACCATGCCGTCGTGCGTGGCCGCCCGCACCTCAGCGGCGCCGAAGTGAAGGCGCCCGACATCCGTGCCGGCGCAGCACTGCTGGTCGCCGGCCTGGCCGCCGAGGGCACCACCACGATCACCGGTGTGCACCACATCGACCGGGGCTACGACGACCTTGTCGGCCGTCTCGCCGCCGTCGGCGCCAGCATCGAACGTCGCTGAGCCGGTCCGGCTCAGTCGTCAGTCGGTTCGACGGGGTCGAGGGGGTCGAGGGGTGCCTGCTGCACCCGGTCGACACGCTTCTTGGCCATCCGCAGCAGGCCGACCACGATGAGAATCGGGCCGACGATCAGCAGGATCTCGTCCCAACCACCCTGGTGCGCCAGCACGTCAACTCACCTGCAGCACGACGAGGACCGCCTCGGTGACATGGCTCTCGACCTCGAACTCGCCGGCCGTGTCGGCAGTGAAGGTGAACGTCGCCGTCTGACCGGGCTCGAACTCCTGGCCGTCGCCCAGGTCGAAGCCGTGGACGTGGTACTCCTGCGCGGCGACCGGGTCGGTGATCGTGAGCACCACGGTGCTGCCGAGCGGCACCTGTTCGATGCGGTCGGCGCCCGAGTCGGTGCCGACGGTGACGTCGATACGGACCGTGCCGTCGTCGGGAGCCGTGGTGGAGGCCGGCGCGTCGGTGGCGGCCGGGCCGGAGTCGGCGGTCGTGGCCGGCGCCGGGGCGGTGGTCGCGGTGGTTGCGGCCGGAGCGGAGGTCGACACCAACGCCTCCTCGTCGGTCCCGCACGCCGTGATGGACAGCAGCAGAAGGGACGCGGGAATGCCGAGCAGGACGACGCGTGTTCTCATGAGTCGTCATCGTACGGCGGCTCCTGCTTGAATGAGGAACGCCCCTTTCGAAAGCAAGTCACCTCATGCGCGCCCAAGTGGAAGAGACCATCGAAGTCATCAGGCCGGCTCTCCAGGCCGACGGCGGAGACATCGTGCTGCGCGACGTGAACGAGGAGACCGGGGTCATCTCGGTCACACTCGTGGGTGCCTGCGGCACCTGCCCGGCCAGCACGCAGACGCTCAAGGCAGGTATCGAGCGCATCATGAAGGACCGGATCGACGGCGTCACCGAAGTCGTGAACGTGGCATGAGCCGGCGGCACGCCCCGCCGGCCGAGCTGTTCGAAGCCGCCCGTTCGGGTGACCGCGCCGCTGTGGCCCGTCTGCTCTCACTGGTCGAGCGTGGCACCGACGAGGCACGAGAGGTCGGCCGTCTCAGCTACCCGCTGGGCGGCAACGCCTACACCGTCGGCCTCACCGGCGCACCCGGTGCCGGCAAGAGCACGCTCACCTCGGCGCTCATCGGCAACCTCCGCAGCCAGGACATCGAGGTCGCCGTGCTGGCGATCGACCCGTCGTCGCCGTTCACCGGAGGCGCCATCCTGGGCGACCGGGTCCGTATGCAGGACCACGCCACCGACCCGGGTGTGTTCATCCGCTCGATGGCAACCCGCGGTCACCTCGGTGGCCTGTCCCTCGCGACGCCGGAGGCCGTCCGCCTGCTCGATGCCGTGGGCCGCCGCTGGATCCTCGTCGAGACCGTCGGCGTGGGCCAGGTCGAGGTCGAGATCGCGGGCAAGGCCGACACCACCGTCGTCGTCGTCAACCCGGGTTGGGGTGACAGCGTGCAGGCCAACAAGGCCGGTCTGATGGAGATCGCCGACATCTTCGTGATCAACAAGGCCGACCGCAAGGGTGCCGACGAGACCCGCCGCGACCTCGATCAGATGCTCGACCTGTCCGACCTCGCCCACGAGGCCTGGCGCCCGCCGATCCTGTCGGTCGTCGCCACCGAGGGCAAGGGCGTCACCGAACTGTGGGACACCGTGCTCGAGCATCGCTCGCGCATCGAGGCGTCCGGCGAGCTCGCCCGCCGACGCGCCTTCCGTCTGCGCGAGGAACTGCGCGAGATCGTCGCCCGCCGCCTCGAGCAGAAGGCCCGCGAGATCACCACCGGTGACCGCTGGGAGTCGCTGCAGGACCAGGTGCTCGAGCGTGCCCTCGACCCGTGGGGCGCCGCCGACGAGATGCTCAAAGGCGTCGACGCCTGACGAACCCCGGCTGATCGAGTCAGGGCCGGCCGATCGAGTCGAAACCGCACACCCGAGTGCAGTGGCGCACCCGTGGTGCCCCGAGCGACTCGGTTAGGTTGGGTTGCATGTCCGATCTGGTGCTGCTCGAACGACGCGACGACGGAGTCGCGGTCGTCTCCCTCAACAACCCCAAGGTGAACGCCCTCTCGCAGGAGGTACTGGCCGCGCTGGCCGACGTGGTGAGCGACCTCGCAGCGGACCTCCCGGGCGCTGTCGTGGTCACCGGTGGCGAGCGGATCTTCGCTGCCGGTGCCGACATCTCGCAGTTCGGCGGACCGGCCGAGGCAGAGCGCATCGGCCGCGGCTTCCACGCCGCCCTCGACTCGCTGGCGGCGCTGCCCCGCTTCACGATCGCGGCCGTCAGTGGCTACGCACTCGGTGGTGGGTGCGAGCTCGCCATGGCGTGCGACTACCGCATCGTCAGCGAACGAGCAGTCTTCGGCCAGCCCGAGGTCCTGCTCGGCATCATCCCCGGCGGCGGCGGCACGCAGCGCCTGCCCCGGCTCGTCGGACCCGGCCGGGCGAAGGAACTGATGATCACGGGTCGTCAGGTGAAGGCCGACGAGGCGCTGCGCATCGGGCTCGCCGACGAGATCGTCGCCCCCGAGGCGCTGACCGAGCGGGCGCTAGCCCTTGCCGCCGAGGTGGCGAAGGGCGCCAGCGTGGCGCAGGGCCTCGTGAAGAAGGCGGTCGACCAGGGACTCAGCCTCGCGCTGCACGATGGCCTTGTGCTCGAGCGTCGGCTGTTCACCGAGGTGTTCCAGAGCGAGGACAGCCAGATCGGCGTCGCCAGCTTCCTCGAGCACGGCCCCGGCAAGGCGACCTTCACCGGCCGGTAGGCCGGCGGTCGAGCTACCAGTCGGCTCGCTCGATCCGGTACCACTCGGTGTCGGTGATATCGGGGAGGTCCCAGTAGCCGGGCTCGTCGGCCGCCAGCGTCACGACGCCGGCTCCGTGCGGGTCGCAGACGATGACGAGGGGGGTGCCGTCATCGGCCACGACCCGCAGCGTGCAGGCATCGACCAGACGGTGGATCCAACGACGCAACAGATGCATGGCTGCCATGTTGCGCCCCCGACCTGACGGTCGGTTGGCGGGCGGATGAACGGACGATGCTGATGCGGTGAAGGGTCAGCCCGCCCAGGCGGCGAGGCCGAGTTCGACGGGCGTGATGAGCCCGTCGTGCCTCGGCAGCACCCGGACGGTGAGGCCGTACGCACCGGCTGCGCTGACGCTGTAGGTGCAGCGGAAGTTGCCGTCGCCGTCGTGCTCCATCGACAGGGTCTCGGGACGGCCGACGAACTCGCCGGTGGAATCGATCGACCCGTGCATGAGCTGCACGTCCACGTCGCTCACCGAGATGACGTCGAGGTGTACGTGCGCCCGAGCGATGCGCTCGTCGCCCTCGTGCGCCGGGCTGGTGTCGGCATCGACGCTCGTGACGCGAACGTTCGGCCACTGCGACGTGATGCGGGCCTTCCAGTCGGCGAGGGACCTGGCGCGGGCCCAATGGTCGTCGGCGACCTGGTGGGCGCTCTGCGCCGCCGGCTCGTAGAGCTCGGTGACGTAGTCGCGCACCATGCGGGCGGCGGTGACGAACGGCCCGAGGGACGTCCAGTTGTGCTTCATCGCGTCGATCCAGCCGTGGGGCAGACCGGCGGCGTCGCGCTGGTAGAAGAGCGGCACGATCTCGCGCTCGAGCAGGCCGAACAGGCTCGTCGCCTCACGCAGGTCGCGGCGCGTGGTGTCGGGATCGTCGCCGGCGGAGGTGATCGCCCAGCCGTTCTCGCCATCGAAGCACTCGTCCCACCAGCCGTCGAGGATGCTGCAGTTCAGCGCACCGTTCAGCGCGGCCTTCATGCCGCTGGTGCCACACGCCTCGAGCGGGCGGCGCGGGTTGTTCAGCCACACGTCGCACCCGTGGTACATCAGCCTGGCGACGGCCATGTCGTAATCGGGCACGAACAGGAACCGGTGACCCACGTCGAGGTGGCGGGCGAACAGTTCGATGTCGCGGATCATGTCCTTGCCCGGCTGATCGGCCGGGTGCGCCTTGCCGGCGAACACGAACTGCACCGGCCGATCGGCGCTGAGCAGCATCTCGCGCAAGCGGTCGGGCTGCGACAGCAGCAGGGTGGCGCGCTTGTAGGTGGCGAAGCGTCGGGCGAAGCCGATCGTCAGGGCGTCGGGGTCGAGGAGCGCGTCGCCGAGGCGCGAGCGGACGAACTCGACCAGTTCGGTGCGGCCGGCACGGCGGGCCGCCCAGATCTCGTCGGCAGGCAGTGATTCGACGCCCTTCCATGATGCCTCGTCGGCACCGTCCCACACGCCACCGACCGAGCGGCGCAGCAGCGCGTCGATCGGGTCGCTGACCCAGGTGTGTGCGTGCACGCCGTTGGTGATCGCGCCGATCGGCACCTCGTCGACCGGGATGTCGGGCCACAGGCCGCCGAACATCTCGCGGCTGACCGCTCCGTGCAACTGCGCAACGCCGTTCGATCGGCCGCCCAGCTTCATGCCCATGACCGCCATGTTGAACCGAGTGTCGTCGGGCTCGTCGGCGCGGTGGCCCAGCTGCATCAGCGTCTGGAAGTCGGTGCCGCACGCCTCGGCGAACGAGCCGAAGTAGCGGTGCATGACGTCGCGCTCGAAGCGGTCGATGCCTGCCGGCACGGGCGTGTGCGTGGTGAACACGCCGCCGGCTCGGACGCTCTCGACCGCCTCGGCGAACGTGAGGCCCTGGCCGACGAGTTCACGGATGCGCTCGAGGGACAGGAATCCGGCATGGCCCTCGTTGGTGTGGAACACCTCGGGGTCGAGCCCGAGTGCACGCAGCACCCGGACGCCGCCGATGCCGAGGACGATCTCCTGGCGCAGGCGGTGCTCGGCGTCGCCGCCGTAGAGCCGGTTCGTGATGCTCGCGCCCTCGGCGCTGTTGCCCTCGACGGCGGTGTCGAGCAGGTAGAGGTTCACCCGACCGACCTGTACCAACCACGCATGCACTCGCACCGGCTCACCGGCGATCTCGACGACCACCTGCACACCCGTGTCGGTGAGCGCGAGGCCACTGGGGTCGAGCCGGGGGAAGCGCTCCTCCTGGTAGCCGTCGGCGTTCAGGCTCTGCCGGAAGTAGCCCTCGGCGTAGAGCAGGCCGATCGCCACCAACGGCACGCCGAGGTCGCTTGCCGCCTTGAGGTGATCGCCGGCCAGCACGCCGAGGCCGCCGCTGTACTGCGGCAGCGTCTCGCTGATCCCGAACTCCGGCGAGAAGTAGGCCACGAGGTGCAGCGGTGACCCGCTACGCCCCTGGAACCAGCGGGGCTCACGGACAGCTGCGTCGAGCCGAGCCTTCGCCGAACGGGTCGACTCGATGATCGACGTGTCAGCGGCGAGCCGCGTCCACCGCTCGGGCTCGATGATGGCCAGCAGGTGGAGCGGGTCGTGGCCCGCCGCCTCCCACGCCTCAGGGTCGAGCTGCGAGAAGAGCTGCTTGGTGTCGCGATCCCAGGTCCAGTGCAGGTTCGTGGCGAGTTCGCGGAGCGCGTCGAGGGCAGGCGGAACGGCAGGTACGACGGTGAACTGGCGGACGGCTCGCATGCCAGGCGAGGGTAGTGGCGCCCCACCCGGCGAAGGTCACGCCTCCGTGAACTCTTGAGGCTCACCCGGACGGGTGGCGACCTCGTACACGGCGATGGTCGAGGCCGCGATCGCGTCCCATGTGTAGTTGGCCTCGATCAGCTTGGCTGCCTCGGTGCGCATCGTCGCTGCCACCGTCTTGTCGGTGAGCACGGTGTGGATCCGGTCGGCGAGGTCGTGGTGGTTGCCCGGCTCGAACAGCATGCCCCCCTTCGTCCCATCGAGTATCTCGGCGAGTCCACCGGTTCGGGCGACGATGGTGGGGGCCCCCGCTGCCATGCCTTCGAGTGCGACGATGCCGAACGGTTCGTACAGCGAGGGGATGATGACGCAGCCGGCGCGCTGCAGGATGGCGCGCAGGTCCTCGTCCGGCACGAAGCCGGCGAGATCGACGATGTCGGTGACACCCTCGACGTCGATCTGGGTCTGGAGCTCGCTCAGGTAGCTGCCCCGGCCCGCGATGATGCAGCGCACGCCCGGAAGGCGGTGGCGCAACTCGCCGATGGCGCGCACCAGCACCTGGAACCCCTTCTCGTACTGCACCCGACCCCAGGCGACCACCAGCTGCTCGCGGGAGACCGGCTTGCCAGTGGTGAGGGCCCACAGCTCGGGGTCGACGCCGTTCGGCACGAGGTGCACCTTCTCGACGGGCAGCTCGAAGCCGCTCACGACCTCGCGCACCATGAACTTCGAGCAGGCGATGACCTCGCGGGCCTGGTAGGTGAGCCACCACTCGACTGCATTGATGGCAGCGGGCATGCCCGGGGGCACGTGGCCGCCGTGGCGGCCGCGCTCGGTGGCGTGGATGGTGGCCACCAGCGGCACGCCGAGCAGCGTCTTCAGGGTGTCGCCCGCCCAGGCGACGAGCCAGTCGTGGGCGTGCACGACCTCGGGCCGCCAGTCGCCCAGTCGGGCCGTGAGACCGACGAGCTGGTGGTTCGCCGACGCCATGCGTGCGACCAGGTCGTCATCGGGCAGCCACGGCAGGTCGGTGACGGCGCGTAGCACCCGCACACCGTCGACGACCTCGTCGTCGGGCACCGGGTCGGTGCCGGGCTCATGGCGCTGCAGGCTGAGCACCACGACGTCGTGACCGCTGCGGGCCATCGCCCGGGCGAGGCCGTCGACATGCGCAGCGATCCCCCCGATCACGAACGGCGGGTACTCCCACGACAGCATCAGGACGCGCATCGACGAGACCGTAGTGCCCCTCCACCGCGGGATTCACCTACGCTGCTGCGCGTGCTGATCTCCGACCTCGACCTGCACCTGTTCGGCGAGGGCACACACCGTCGACTGTGGCAGGTCCTCGGCGCGGTCACCCTGCCGGACGGCCGCATTCGCATGGCGGTGTGGGCGCCGAACGCCGCCGCTGTCGAGGTCGTCGGTGACTGGAACGGCTGGGCGCCTGAGGCCCTCGAGCGCCAGGCGAGTTCGGGTGTGTGGGCGGCTGTCGTCGCCGCCGAGCCCGGCCATCGCTACAAGCTCCGCATCCACGGTGCCGATGGGCGCGTGGTGCTGAAGGCGGACCCGATGGCGATGCGCACCGAGCGCCCACCGTCCGATGCCAGCGTGGTCGCCGGTCCGAGTGCGCACGAATGGCGCGACCTCGACTGGATGCGCCGCAGGGCCGATGGCCAGCGCCGGCCGATGCGCATCTACGAGGTCCACCTCGGCTCGTGGCGACGCGAGGCCGACGACTATCGCACGCAGGCCGATCAGCTCGCCGACCACGTGCGCGCGATGGGCTTCACCCACGTCGAGCTGCTGCCCGTCGCCGAGCACCCCTTCGGCGGGTCGTGGGGCTACCAGGTCACCGGCTATTTCGCACCGACCGCCCGCTACGGCACGCCCGACGATTTCCGCTACCTCGTCGACCGGATGCACCGGGCCGGCATCGGCGTCATCCTCGACTGGGTGCCGGCGCACTTCCCGAAAGATGACTGGAGCCTCGGCCGCTTCGACGGCACGTCGTTGTACGAGCATGCCGACCCCCGCCAGGGCGAGCACCCCGACTGGGGTACGTACGTCTTCAACTACGGCCGCAGCGAGGTGCGGAGCTTCCTGATCGCCAACGCGCTCTACTGGCTCGACGAGTTCCACATCGACGGCCTGCGGGTCGACGCCGTCGCCAGCATGCTCTACCTCGACTACTCGCGCCGCGCCGGCGAGTGGGTGCCGAACGAGCACGGCGGTCGCGAGAACCTGGCTGCGATCGGCTTCCTCCGCCAACTCAACGACGTGGTCCGCGACGAGCAGCCGACGGCCATGGTGATCGCCGAGGAGAGCACCTCGTGGCCCAAGGTCACCCGGCCGACCAGCGAGGGTGGTCTCGGCTTCTCGCACAAGTGGAACATGGGCTGGATGCACGACACGCTCGGCTACCTGCGCGAAGAGCCGGTGCACCGGCAGTGGCACCACCGCGAGCTCACGTTCGGGCTGCTGTATGCGTTCACCGAGTCGTTCGTCCTGCCGCTCAGCCACGACGAGGTCGTGCACGGTAAGGGCAGCCTCCTCGCCAAGATGGCCGGCGACGACTGGCAGCGCTTCGCGAACCTGCGTGCCCTCTACGCCTGGATGTGGGCGATGCCCGGCGCTCCGCTGCTGTTCATGGGCGCCGAGATGGCCCCGTGGACCGAGTGGAACGACGCAGCGTCGCTGCCTTGGCACCTACTCGACCATGCGCCGCACCGTGGCGTGCGCGACCTGATCGTCAGCCTGAACGCGCAGGCCGACCGCTGGCCTGCCGTCTGGGAACGCGACCACGAGCACACCAGCTTCCAGTGGCTCGATGCCGACGACACCGCGCACTCGATCTACGCCTTCATCCGCTGGGCTGAAGGCGGTGCCCACGCCGTCGTCTGCATCGCGAACTTCACGCCGGTGCCGCGCCCCGGCTACCGCGTCGGCCTGCCGTGGGCGGGCGCCTGGCAGGTGGTCGTCGACACCGACGCTGCGCCCTTCGGTGGCAGCGGCTACGGCGGCGGTGCCCCATCCGTCGATGCCGTCGACCATGCCTGGCAGGGCCGGCCGACCTCGGCACTCGTCGACCTCCCGCCGCTGGCAGTCGTCTGGCTCGCCGCACACCGTCCCGTCTGACCCGTCGTCTCGACCGTGCCGTCACATCCCGTACTCCGCGACGCTGCCCTCCGGCCGGTGGTGACGGCCAGCGTCACCCTCGGTGCAGCGGTCGGGGTCTTCGGGATCTCGTTCGGCGTCGGCGCGGTCAGTGCCGGGGCGACCGTGCTGCAGGCGTGCGCGATGTCACTGCTGGTCTTCACCGGCGCGTCGCAGTTCTCGGCCGTCAGCGTCATCGGTGCCGGCGGCAGCACGGCGTCGGCGCTGGGCGGGGCGATGGTGCTCGCAGCCCGCAACGGCGTCTACGGCCTCACGATGGGCCGCCGGATCGAGGGGCCGGTCGCCCGGCGT
>Ga0247833_1008688_pt1 | contig 10197 bp, 8 predicted proteins | sample LaCruzMarch2015__7_FD_187117 | JGI IMG/M metagenome (GOLD analysis project Ga0247833, IMG submission 187117) | Freshwater microbial communities from meromictic Lake La Cruz, Castile-La Mancha, Spain - LaCruzMarch2015_8m | ecosystem: Environmental > Aquatic > Freshwater > Lake | place: Spain...
GAACTCTTCGGCGCCGTCGTCTGCCAGGTGCCGCTCCTCGACATGCGGCGGTTCAACAAACTGCTCGCCGGGGCGAGTTGGGTTGGGGAATACGGCAACCCCGACCTGCCCGAGGAGTGGGCCTTCATCAAGACCTTCTCGCCCTATCACACCGTCACGGCCGATCGCGACTACCCGCCGCTCTTGATCACCACCTCCACCCGCGACGACCGAGTGCATCCCGGCCATGCCCGCAAGATGACGGCCCGGCTGGCCGAGTTCGGCAAGCACGTCGTGTATTACGAGAACATCGAGGGGGGCCACGGCGGGGCCGCCGACAACAAGCAGCGGGCCTTCATGGACGCCCTCGGCTGGACGTTCCTGGAGCAGACCCTCACCCGCTGAACCGTGCGAGCACGGCCCGCGGGGCGCCGATGCCGATCACGTGCACCGCGCCCGCCAAGCCCGCGGCTTCAGCCGCATCGAAGCCCCGCTTCCGGGCCACAAACGTGGCCGTCGCGTCGGCCCTCACGCACTCCCCCGCCGCGGTGCCCGTGTCGCAGTCGAGCCCCGACGGCAGATCGACGGCCAAGACCCGCGCGCTGCCGCGGGCCCGGACCGCGTTCGTGGCGGCGATCGCCGTGGCAACGGCTCCGGTCGGGGCGCCGCTGGCCCCGGTGCCGAGCAGGGCGTCCACGATCCAGGCGGCGGCCGACAGGCGTTGCTCCCAGGCCGCCTGACCAGCTGCGGCGAGGCACTCGATCGCGAGGCCCGAGCGCGCCGCGATCGCCAGGTTTACCGCCGCGTCGCCGCGGATCTCGTCGGGCCGGCAGGCGAGCAGAAGCGCCACGGCGTGCCCCGCCAGATCGAGGTGCCGGGCTATCACAAACCCGTCGCCGCCGTTGTTGCCCTTGCCGCACACGATCACGACCGGCCCGCCGATGCCGAGCGATTCAAGCAGCCGCGCCGCCCCGGCTCCGGCGTTCTCCATCAACACGACGCCCGGCACACCGTAGTCCTCGATCGCCAAGCGATCGACCTCCCGCACCTCGGCCTGCGACAGCGGGCGGATGCCCGGCGCTTTGCCCTCGACTGGTTCCTGCGGGTCGCTCATCGGATCACCGGGCCTGCGGAGCGTCGAGTTCGGTTTGCAACCACGGCAGAATCTTTTCGGCCCAGAGTTCGGCGTGTTGCTTGAGGCCTGCACCGCTGAACGCGCCATTGGCGGCGACCGGCCAGCCCCCGCTCCAGGCCGCATCGGGGCGCGTGAGGAATCGCGCCTCCACCAGCCCGCCCCGCGCGTCGTCACCCCGCACCATGCCCTCGACCCGGAGCGTGCCGGTCGCCCGGCTGCTGCGTTGCACCACCTGGCGATCCACCGGCGACGCAACCTCGATCTCTGCGGCCGGGCATGCAGCGCCGACGATCCCGCCGATCACAAGGGCCCACAGCCACGCCGGCGCCCCGCCCGCCGCCCGGCAGCGGTCGCTGCACCACTTGACGGCCTCCCAACAGCGGGCCCACTTCCGCCGCCACTCGAAAGGGCGGCCGCAGGCCGGGCAGACCTTCGACGGCTTGGGCCCGCGCCGGTTACCGCGGGCGGCGGTTTCGGGGGCGGGTTGTCGGTGACGTGGCATGACCGCTTATCATGCCTCAGCCGCAGGTCGGTCGTCGAACCGCCGCGGATCGTCACCCCCCGCAGCGGAGCCCCGTGCCAGCATGACCGTCAAGCCACTCGAGAGCGTCGTGATCATCGGGAGCGGCCCGGCCGGCTGGTCGGCAGCCACCTACGCCGCGCGGGCCCAGCTCCAGCCGCTCGTGTTCGAGGGAGCGATCACCGAAAAGAATCGAATGGCCGGCACGCTACCGCTCGGCCAGCTCGCCCTCACCAGCGAGGTCGAAAACTACGCCGGCTTCCCGGCGGGCGACCTCGGGGCGTTCCTCGCCTCGGCCCTCCCCGAGGCGCGGCGGATGATGATGCCGCCCCACGAGGGGCATGGCGTGACCGGTCCCGAACTGATGGAGCTGATGCGGCAGCAGGCGGTGAACTTCGGCACCCGGATCGTCACCGACGACATCACGAAGGTCGACTTCTCGAGCCGCCCGTTCAAGTTGTTTCCGGCGGAGGGGGGCGTGGTGCAGGCCAAGTGCGTGATCGTGGCCACTGGCGCGAGTGCCAACTGGCTCGGCCTGCCGAGCGAGGAGAAGTTCAAGAACCGGGGCGTGAGCGCCTGCGCCGTCTGCGACGGGGCCCTGCCGCGGTTTCGCAACAAGCCGCTGGTGGTGGTGGGCGGCGGCGACTCAGCCGTCGAGGAGGCAACCTACCTCACGAAGTTTGCGAGCACGGTGCATCTGGTGCATCGCCGCGACGCCCTGCGGGCCTCGAAGATCATGGCCCAGCGGGCCCTCGACAATCCGAAGATCGAGATCCACTTCGACAGCGGGCTCGCCGAGGTGCTCGGCGACGACACCGCCGGCGTGACGGGCGTGCGACTGGTGAGCACCAAGGGCGGGCCCGACAAGACGCTCCCCGTCACCGGCGTATTTCTGGCGATCGGCCACACACCCAACACGGCCTTTCTCGACGGCCAGCTGCAGCTGACCCCCAAGCACTACATCACCTGGACGGAGCACTTCCGCACCGCCACGAGCGTGGAGGGGGTGTTCGCGGCGGGCGACGTGGCCGACGACTACTATCGCCAGGCCATCTCGGCCGCCGGCACGGGCTGCATGTCGGCGCTCGACGCCGAGCGCTGGCTGGCGCACTGATGACGGGAGGCATGTGACGACCTGCCCGGTGGGTCGGGGTTGCCGAGGTCTTCCTCCTGGATCGCCACAGACTGGAGGGGTTGCCCGTGCCAATCGAGCGGCGTTGATAGCGAGCGCAGGCAGGATGCCGGAGCGAAGCTAACATCGAGCGAGTGGAGGCCAGGATGGCCGGAGCGAGCGTCCGGCGAGATGGCACGGGCAACCCCGGCCCCCTCGGTGAGCGCTCAAAAAAACCCCGCCGAGGCCCCATGCCTTCCACTCCCGCCGACCTCCGCTCCGCCGCCGCCTGGCCTGCCGGCCGGGTGCTCGTGGTCGCGGCCACGTTCAACGAGTGCGACAACCTGCCGGCGCTCGTGGCGGGCGTGCTCGGCGCCGATCCCGGCCTGCAGCTGCTCGTGGTCGATGACGATTCGCCCGACGGCACCGGCACCGCCGCGCTCGAGGCGGCTGCCGCCGAGCCCCGCCTGCACGTGCTCGTGCGCGCCGGCCGCCGCGGCCTGGGTACGGCGATCATGGAGGGGCTGCGGCTGGCCCGCGAGTATGGCTTCGAGGTCGCCGTAAACATCGACGCCGACGCGAGCCACGACCCGGCCGACATCCCCCGGCTCCTGGCAGCGCTCGATCCGGTCGCTGGCCCGGCGGCCGACGTCGTGGTCGGTTCCCGACGCGTGCCCGGGGGCTGCACCGTGGGCTGGCCGTTTGCGCGGCACGCCACGAGCCGCCTGGTCGCCGGCTTCACCCGGCGCGTGCTCGGCGTGCCCGTGCGCGATCCTTCGAGCGGCTACCGCGCGATCCGGCTGGCCGTGCTCGACCGGATCGGCGAACCGGCCACGGCGGGCTACGCCTTTCACGAGGAACTGCTCTGGCTCGCCCACCGGGCCGGCGGCCGGATCGTGGAGGTGCCGATGACCTTTCGCGACCGCACGCGGGGCTCGAGCAAGGCCGGCCTCCGCGAGATCGCCCGCGCTTCCCGCGACCTGCTCGGCCTGGCGCGAAGGACATGGTGCGGCGGGTAGACTTCCCTTCCATGTCACCCGGCAAACCTACGATCGGCATCCTCACCGGCGGCGGCGACTGCCCGGGGCTGAATGCCGTGATCCGCGCGGCCACGAAGACCGCCGAGCGGCTCGGCTACGACTGCATCGGGTTTCTCAAGGGCTACGAGGGGCTTGTCGACCCGGTGGCCTACATGCCGCTCGACTCGCGGGTCACGGCCGACATCCTCCTCAAGGGCGGCACCATTCTCGGGTCGAGCAACAAGGGGCGGTTCACGGCGATCGTCGGGGCCGGCGAGCGGGTGCGGATTGATCCCGACCTGCTCGACCGCGCGGCGCTGACGGTACGGCAGCTCGGCGTCGCGGGGCTGGTGTGCGTGGGGGGTGACGGCTCGCTGGCGATCGCGCAGCAGCTTCATGAGCACGGCATCCCGGTGGTCGGCGTGCCCAAGACGATCGACAACGACCTCGGTGCCACGGCCTTCACGTTCGGCTTCGACTCGGCCGTGGCCACTGCCACCGACGCGCTCGACCGGCTCCACACGACGGCCGCCAGCCATGAGCGAGTGATGGTGCTGGAGGTGATGGGCCGCCATGCCGGCTGGATCGCACTGCATGCGGGAATCGCCGGCGGCGGCGACGTGATCCTGCTGCCGGAGATTCCCTGGACGTTTGACAACGTCTGTCGCAAGATCCTCGAACGCGAGTCCGAAGGCAAGCGGTTCACGCTCGTGGTGGCCGCCGAGGGGGCGGTGCTGCCGGGCGGCGGGCTGGTGCACGAGGGTGACGAGCCGGGCAAGCAGCGGCAGGTGCGGCTCGGCGGGATCGGTGAGATCGTGGGCCGCGAGATCGCCGTCCGGCTCGACCGTGACGTGCGCACCGTGGTGCTCGGTCACCTGCAGCGTGGCGGCACGCCGACCGCGTTCGACCGGATGCTGGCGACGGAGTTTGGCGCGCATGCCGTGCGGCTCGTCCACGAGGGAAGGTTTGGGGAGATGGTCTGCTACCAGCCACCCGAGATCGGGAGCGTTTCGATCGCGGCGGCGATTCGGCAGCTGTCGACGGTCGACCCGCACGGGTCGGCAGTTCAGGCCGCCCGCGCGCTCGGGATCGGCTTCGGCGACGATGCGGATCGTGGCGACCCGTTCCGGCGTGGAGCCGCCTCCGGCGGCGGGGGCATTGCCTGACTGTCCTGGGGATGGTCTGTTGACGATCATCCGGTGGCGGCCGCGGTTCGCCGCCGGCCGCGGAGGGAGGTTTACGATGGCCCGAGGCACGGCTTGGATGGCACTGCAGCGGTCGCTCCAAAGCGGACTCTGGCTGGTGGCCGCGTGCCTCGCGTTGGCCAACGCCCGGGCCGACGAGCCGCCGGCCTGGTTGATCACGGTCGATCCGGGCGACGTGGATCGGTCCAACCTGCCGGTCCGAGTGCCGCTCGACGTTCCCCTGGGCCTGGCTGAGGCCCGAATCCGGATCGTGCTGGCCGATGGCTCCCAGATCGACGCTCAGCTGGTCGAGCCCGGTCTGCTGGCGGGTCGGGCCACGCCCGGGGTGGCCGCCGTGCGCCGCGACCTTCTGTTTGTGCTGCCCCGACTGCCCGCCGGGGCCGTGGTGGAGGTGACCGCCGAACCCGCCCCGCCATCGGCCGAGCCCAAGCCCGCGCGGCTCGCCTGGACTGCCGATTCCGAGTCGGCCAGCCTCCTGCTCGGCGGCAAGCCGCTGGTGCGCTACGAGAAGCCGACCTACGACGCGGCCGACGAGGCGAGCCGTGTGCGCACCTACAAGCCCTTCCACCACGTCTTTGATCCCGCCACCGGCATCCGGCTCACGAAGGGCGACGGCGGGCAATACACCCACCATCGCGGGATCTTCTTTGGCTACAACCGGATCACGCACGGCTCAGGCAAGAGCATCAAGTCTGACTGCTGGCATTGCCCCGGAAAGGCGCGGCAGGAGCACCGCCAGACGCTCGTCGAGTCGGCCGGGCCGGTTGCGGGCGTGCAACGCAGCGCGATCGACTGGCTCGGCAGCGACGCGCAGGTGATCCTCGGGGAGACGCGGGAGATCGACGTGGTGCCAGTCGCCGGCGGCACGGTGATCGACTTTGCGAGCCGGCTCGAGGCCCCGACGGCGGTCCGCCTCGACGGTGATCCGCAGCATGCGGGCGTCCACTTTCGGGCGTCGAACGAGGTCTCCGAGGCGACCAAGGGCCAGACCTACTACATCCGTCCCGACGGCCAGGCTGCCTCCGGCGCGTTTCGCAACTGGCCGCAAGACAAGACCGCCATCAACGCTCCCTGGCACGCTGCCAGCTTCGTGGTCGGGGGCCAACGGTACACGGCCCTGCGGGTCAATCGGCCGGCGAACCCCGGCGAGGCGCGGATGAGCGAGCGCGACTACGCCCGCTTCGGCTCGTATTTTGCCCACGATCTCGAACCGGGCGAGCCGCTCGAGGTTGGGTATCGGTTCTGGATTCAGCCTGGCGAGATGACGGTCGCCGCGGCGGCTCGGATCGCCGCCGATTACGCCCGTCCGGCCCGCGTGACGGTGCGCGAGACCGAGCCGGTGGAGAACTGACCGGCCGGGTGGCCCGGATCGGTCGCAGAGAGACGATTTGTCCAATCCGCGGCGAGCGCGGTGTCGAGAAGCAAGGAGCGGGCGACGATGGCAGAGGCGGGAGCAAAGGCAGCGGGGCGGGTGGCGAGCGTGATGAACGAGGTGCGGGTCTTTCCGCCACCGGCGGAGTTTTCAGCGCGGTCCCGAATCGGGTCGCTCGCCGACTACCAGCGGCTGTACGACGCCGCCGCGGCCGATCCCGCGGCCTTCTGGGACGAGCGGGCCAAGGCCCTCCCCTGGATAACGCCCTACGACACGGTGCTCGACTGGCAGCCGCCGGTGGCGCGGTGGTTTTCCGGGGGCAAGACCAACGCCTCATGCGTCTGCCTTGACGCGCAGATCGCCGCCGGCAAGGGGGACAAAACGGCGATCGTGTGGGTCGGGGAGCCTGCAGGCGAGCGGCGCACGTACACCTTCCGCGAGCTTCAGGCGGAGGTGTGCCGGTTTGCAGCGGGCCTCCGGTCACTAGGCATCGAGGCGGGCGACGTGGTCTCCATCTACATGCCGATGACGCCGGAGCTCGTGATCGCGATGCTGGCCTGCGCCCGGATCGGTGCGGTCCACTCGGTGATCTTCGCCGGATTCTCGAGCGAGGCGATCGCCGACCGCAATCAAGACGCGGCGGCGGTGGCGGTGATCACGGCCGACGGCGGCTATCGCCGCGGAGCACAGCTGCCGCTCAAGCAGAACGTCGACGACGCACTCGCCTCGAAGACGCACCCGCCCACGACCGTGCAGCACGTGGTCGTGCTCAAGCGAACCGGCCAGGAGGTAGTGATGCAGCCGGGCCGTGATGTCTGGTGGCACGAGCTCGTCAAGGATATGCCCGCCGACCTGCCCCCCGCGGCGATGGACTCGGAGGCCCCGCTGTTTATCCTCTACACCAGCGGCTCGACGGGGAAGCCGAAGGGCATCAAGCACACAACGGCAGGGTACATGCTCTGGGCCAAGACCACGGCGGAGTGGGTCTTCGACCTCCGCGACGACGACCTCTTCTGGTGCACGGCCGACTGCGGCTGGATCACCGGCCACAGCTACGTGACCTACGGCCCGCTGGCCGCCGGCGCGAGCATCCTGATCTACGAAGGCGCCCCCAACGCGCCCCATGAGGGACGGTTTTGGGAGATCATCGAGCAGGAGAAGCCCACGATCTTTTACACCGCCCCGACGGCGATTCGCTCATTCATGAAGTGGGGCATGCAGCACATCGAGGGGCGCGACCTCTCGAGCCTCCGGCTCCTGGGCACGGTGGGCGAGGGCATCAATCCCGAGGCCTGGATCTGGTACCACGAGGTGATCGGTGGCACGCGCTGCCCGATCGTCGACACCTGGTGGCAGACGGAGACGGGCGGGATCATGATGAGCCCGTTGCCGGGTTGCGTTCCCACGAAGCCGGGCAGCTGCACGCTCCCGCTACCGGGCGTGGTGCCGGAGATCGTCGACGCCGCCGGCCAGCCGGTGGAGCCGGGGGAAGGGGGCTGGCTGGTGATGAAGCAGCCCTGGCCGGGGATGCTCCGCGGCATCTGGGGCGACGACGCTCGATTCGTGGAGACCTACTGGTCGCGGGTGCCGGGCAAGTATCTGGCGGGTGACAACGCCCGCCAGGATGCCGATGGCTACTACTGGATCATGGGGCGGATCGACGACGTGCTCAACGTCGCCGGCCATCGGCTCTCGACAATCGAGGTCGAGAGCGCGCTGGTGAGCCATCCGGCCGTGGCCGAGGCGGCGGCGGTGGGGCGGCCGCACGAGGTCAAGGGGGAGGCGATCGCGGTGTTTGTGACGCTGCGAGACGGCGAGCCGAGCAAGGACCTCGAAGCCGCACTCCGCAAGCATGTGCGGCACCAGATCGGAGCGCTTGCCGTGCCCGACGACATCCATTTCACCACGACCCTGCCCAAGACCCGCAGCGGCAAGATCATGCGGCGGCTGCTGCGCGACATCGCCGCGGGCCGGGAGACGGTGGGCGACACGACCACGCTCGAGGACTACAGCGTGCTCGCCAAGCTGCGCGGCGACCAGGAATAGCGCCTGCCGGGCCATCTAGCTTCACGGCGGCAATGCCATCCCTGGCCATTGCCGCCTTGCCGGGCCTCCGCCCGCCGGCCGCACCTCCGGGCGGCCGTGTTCGTGCGTGGTTCTGGCCCGCTGCGTGTGTCCAGACGCATCCGTAGCGGCGGGCATCTTGCCCGCTGAAAACGCATCAGCCTGGCAAACGCATTCCGCGGGCCGGAGGCCCGCAGCTACTGGACTGCGAGGGGTTGCCCGTGCCAATCGAGCGGCGTAGGAAACCGAGCGCAGCCCGGAGGGCGAAAGCGAGGGTTCCTCCGAGCGACCGGAGGCCAGGGATGGCCGCAGGGAGCGTCCGGCGAGATGGCATGGGCAACCGCGAGCCCGCGTCACCCGCGACGCGGTGAGTGCGCTGCCTCAGGCTTCGGGCTCGATCGTGGCCGACATCGAGCCCTTCGAGCGGGCCAGCAACGTGTCGGCGCCGTAGGCGTGGATTTGGTCCCGCTTGAGCTCCGCGTGCTCCCGCGTTGTGGTGAGCACCACCACGCGGCCGTCGCGGTCGACCTCCCGGGCCAGCTTGAAGCCGGTGGCGGGCGGATGCCCGAACAGCTTCTTGAGCATCGCGATCACATAGTGATAGGTGTGATTGTTGTCGTTCCAGAGCACCACGTGATATCGCGGCTGCCGCTTGGGACGGGTGTCGTGCTGGGGACGCTCGGCAGGCACGGCAGGGGCCACGTCCGGGTCGGCGACGGTGGCACTGGCGGAAGCGGTCATCTCTCTGGCACACTCGCTACCCCGGGGTTGTCCGAGAGCCCCGGAATAATGCGTAGTCTACGGTGTCGGCCGCCTTGGGCCAGCATTCGATCTCGCCGCCCCTTCCGGAGCCCGTGCCCGTGCTCGACCGCCGCTATGTCGCCGAAAACGTCCCCCTGGTCGCCGCCAACTGCCAGCGTCGCGGGTCGGACGCCGATGTGGCCCGGTTCGCGGAGCTCGACACCCTCCGACGGCAGGTCCAGGCCGAGATCGACCGGCTCAACCAGGAGGCCGGCCGCGTCAGTAAGTCGATCGGCAAGGCCGCCACTGCCGCCGAACGGGAAGCGCTCAAGGTGGAGGGCCGCCGGCTGCGGGAGGAGGGAGCGACGCTCGAGGCCAAGTCGGCCGAGATCGTGGCCGAGGCCGACGCGATCCTGAAGGCGATTCCAAACCTCACCCACCCGGCCGCTCCGGTCGGGGGCGAGGACGCCGCCGTCGAGTTTCGCCGTGGTGCCACGCCCGTGCCCGCGTTCGACTTCCAGCCGCTCGACCACGTCGCCCTGGGCGAGAAGCTGCGGCTGTTCGACTTCGAGGCGGGGGCCCGGGTGGCCGGCCACGGCTTCTACTTTCTGACCGGCGACGGCGTGCTTCTGGAGCTCGCTCTGCAGCGCTACGCCGTCGAGCTCCTGATGAAGGAGGGCTTCTTGGTGATGACCACGCCCGACCTGGCCCGCGACACGATCCTCGAGGGCACGGGCTTCATGCCCCGGGGCCCCGAGACGCAGATTTATTCGATCACGGGCTCCGATTTGTCGCTCGTGGCCACGGCCGAGATCACGCTCGGCGGGGCCTATCACGAGCGGATCTTCGATGCGGCCGAGCTGCCGCTCAAGCTGGGCGGGATCAGCCACTGCTTCCGCACCGAGGCCGGGGCCCATGGCCGGGCCACGCGGGGGCTGTATCGCGTCCACCAGTTCACGAAGGTGGAGATGTTCGCCTTCACGCTGCCCGACCAGAGCGAGGCGATGCACCAACTGCTGCTGGAGCTCGAGTGCCGGCTGTTCGACGGCCT
>Ga0247833_1008691_pt1 | contig 10192 bp, 5 predicted proteins | sample LaCruzMarch2015__7_FD_187117 | JGI IMG/M metagenome (GOLD analysis project Ga0247833, IMG submission 187117) | Freshwater microbial communities from meromictic Lake La Cruz, Castile-La Mancha, Spain - LaCruzMarch2015_8m | ecosystem: Environmental > Aquatic > Freshwater > Lake | place: Spain...
TATTTATTCATATTACTTTATGATAATGATTGCGTGGTAATGAAATAATTATTTCAATTTTAATGCTAGTTAAGGGGGATGTTATTAATTATAATATAAAGTAGTTAGGATAGTAATGATAATAATTGTGATATAGAATAATGATAATAAAATAATTATGATAATTTAATTATTTAGTAATTCATCTTATATCTCATCTACTTGTTTGTTAATTAATCTTACTTTATATATTGTAACCTGACATGTTATAAACGAGATTTCTATCTAATTGAATCGTAGTTATTAATTAATTTATCAATATCAATCTACAATGTCACTTTATAATAATTATCAATTTATTTATTCATATTACTTTATGATAATGATTGCGTGGTAATGAAATAATTATTTCAATTTTAATGCTAGTTAAGGGGGATGTTATTAATTATAATATAAAGTAGTTAGGATAGTAATGATAATAATTATGATATAGAATAATGATAATAAAATAATTATGATAATTTAATTACTTAGTAATTCATCTTATATCTCATCTACTTATTTGTTAATTAATCTTACTTTATATATTGGAACCTGACATGTTATAAACGAGATTTCTGTCAATTTAACCTATACAAATAGAGGCTCTGTCATAATAAATTACAACTTGGATCCACTAAGTATTTGTATTTTGTAGCCTCAACCTGATCCTAGCGCTATGTTGAAATCGTAGTAAATTATATGTATGAAGCAAAATTAGAAGTAAACCGACGATTTCGAATACGATCAAAAAAGTTCTTCTTGACTTATCCTAAGGTTATAAATCTACCAGGCTTGGAGCAATTATTTCTCCGAGGTATAGAAGGAGCGTTTAAGACGAACAAAAAAAAAATAAAGTATATAATAGTGAAAAAATTACACGAGGATGGTATGCCTCACATTTATATCTACCTTGAGTTCAAAAAAAAACAAGCTATATATTCTAGGGGTAGATTACATGTAAAGTTAATAAATACCGATGGGAAAGCAGTTGTTCAGGAAGGCAAGTACGAAGCTGCAAGAAAAAAAGAATCAGTAATACAATACATTTTAAAGAATGTTGATAAAGATTATATAACAAATATGTTTTAAAAACGGTGGGGCATAATTCCGCTACAAATACCTTAATAACGGCCTATAAGAAACTCGCTGTTAGAAAAGGTGCAACAATAGTTAGAAACCTATGAGCGATGAATAATCTACTAGTACAACAAAATAATGGAAAAAATAGTACTACTAAAAATATTGGGGAATTTGTAATACCAGAAGAATAAATAAAGGTAGAAAAGTAATTAAATGTAGAAATTACGCAATTTAAGCCGTACAAATAAGGGCTCTAAAACACCGAATTGCGACTTTGTCACACTTTGAATTAGTAGTCAATCAACTACGATTTCCGTCAACTTGACCTGTAGTTATTAATTTATTTATTCATATTACTTTATGATAATGATTGCGTGGTAATGAAATAATTATTTCAATTTTAATGCTAGTTAAGGGGAATGTTGTTAATTATGATAATTGTTAACCTATTAATATTGATTTATCCTAATCATTAGCATATATTTTGATTCTAAATTTTTGACCTCACTTCTTTGATGTTTTAAATGGGACACTTTAATTTGAAAACAATTACCGGAGCCACGTGTTTCGTAACAACAAAAAGCTTATAGCTCAGTTGGTAAGAGCGTACGCCTGATAAGCGTAAGGTCAGTAGTTCAAGTCTACTTAAGCTTACTCCATCAAAAACACGAAATAATACCCTGAAATCTCAGCGCTCAAGAGTATTTTAGAATTGGTTTATTCAAATACTAACATATGTTACGGGAATTTACGATAATACCTAGTTCTAACTAAAATTCTTAAATTGATTATTTAAAAATTTTTTTCGAAGAACCCGACTTTGTGTTTTAATAAAATGTATTTATTGTTTGGGTATCATCCAAAAAGATTTAAATTGTTAAAAATTATGTTATACACCCCTTTGGAACAGTTTCAAATTATCTTATTATTTCCTATTAAATTGTTTTGCTTTGATTTTTCAATTACTAATTTAGTATTAGTAAACTTTTTAGTTTTATTACTTTTTGGTGCCATTGTAATTCTTTTTAGTTCAAACTTAAACCACCTAAAAGAGAGTAGCTTTTTTTTTATCCCAAGCACATGACAGGTGTTAGTTGAAATATTTTACGAGACTTCACTGCAATTACTATTCGATAACATCAATAAAGAAGGAGAGAAATATTTCCCTTTTATTTCCGTTATCTTCACTTTTATTTTACTTAGTAATTTAATTGGATTAATTCCATATAGTTTTACAACAACGAGTCATCTTATCGTTACATTTACTTTGTCCTTTTCTATATTCATTGGTATAAACATAATTTGTATCCGAAGACACAGGTTTCACATGTTATCGTTTTTCATTCCCGCGAATACTTCTTTCGGCCTAGCTTTGTTACTAGTTCCTATCGAACTTATATCGTATATATTTAGACCAATTAGTTTAGGGGTTCGATTATTCGCCAATCTAATGGCTGGACACACGCTACTGAAAGTGATTGTAGGTTTTTCTTGGAGCATGCTGCTGTTAGAGGATTTTTTAGCCGTTTTTCATGTTATACCTTTATTGATTTTAGTTTTGTTAATGGGTTTAGAGTTAGGAGTAGCTTTGATTCAAGCTTATGTTTTTACTATTTTAACCTGCATTTATCTTAATGATGCTATCAATCTGCATTAAATCGCCTAAATTTCGGCGAATATAACTCAGTTTGGTTAGAGTGTTAGATTGTGATTCTAGATGTCATGGGTTCAAGCCCCATTATCCGCCTTTTAATTAAATCTTTTTAATACATTAAATGGATACCTCAACGTTAATAATAAAAAGAACGTTTATAAAACGAAATGGTATATCGAATAATCTTCGTATACACTTTTTCTAATCATAAAGGAATTTTAAAAAATTTAAATAAATTTTGATTGAAAAACAATTGAAATTTTTTCAAGCTAGTAAACTGAACCATCTAAGTAACTAGACAAAAAATCAACCGAGAAACTGTGAGTAGTGGCGAGCAAAAGCGGGATAGATTATGCTTAAAAGTTGTGGCGAATGTGTTTAAGTACTAATAAACCAAAGAAGGTAGCATGCAAGCAAGAATATGCAGTCCTGTAAAACATGTTTTAAATTTTTAAGGCAGAAAGTAGGAAGACACATGTCATGTGTTATCCCAATATTGGGGGACCACCCTCAAAGTCTATAAAGTATTAATGATTGATAGCGAAAAAGTACCGTAAGGGAAAGGTGAAAAAGATCTGAAAAGAAATTGAAATTTAATGTTTATAATCCGTTGTAACTTATTTTTAAAGTAACAGCGTTCCTTTTGCATAATGAATCAATGAGTTTATATCAATGGCAAGCTTAAACAGTGAAAAGTGTAGGCTAAAAAAAATTAAGTTTTAAATTGCGTTAAAATAATTAGTCTTTGATATAAGACCCGAAACTAAGTGATCTAACCATGAGCAGGCTGAATTTAAAGCGTTACCGCTTATTGAAGGGCCGAACTCGTGTATGTCGAAAAATACTGGGATGACTTGTGGTTAGGGGTGAAAGGCCAATCAAACTTAGAGATAGCTGGTTTTCTGCGAAATCTATGTAAGTAGAGCGTTTAAAATTCTTTATTTTAAGGTAGAGCACTCGATAAATAAGGGGGACGTAAAGTTTTACTGCATTTAATGAAACTCCAAATATAATATTAAAAAGATTTTAAACAGACAGACTATGAGTGCTAAGATTCATAGTCAAGAGGGAAACAGCCCAAATTATTTGTTAAGGCCCTCAAAAGTGATTAAGTGAAAAAGAAAGTAAAAAAATGTTAACAGCTTATAGGTAGGCTTGGAAGCAGCCATCTTTTCAAGAAAGCGTAACAACTCATTAGTTTAGCTTTTTAGCATCGAAAATGTATAGGGGCTAAAATTACTTGCCGAAACAATAAATTTAAAATAGACTAATTTATTGTGATTACAAATTAATCTATTTTAAATGGTAGCAGAACGTTTTGTATTTCTGAGAAGATTTATAATTATATGAATTGAAGAAATCAAAAATGAAAATATTGATATGAGTAGCGAAAAACGGTTAAGTGATAACAAACTGCGTCACCTTAAGTTCAAGGTTTATAAGGAAAGGCTAATCCTCCTTAATGTTAATCGGTCCCTAAGACAACAACGAAAGTTCTAGTTGATGGGCAATAATTTGTCATTATATTTTAAAGTGACAAAATACAAACTTTACCTTTAATGAGTATTAAAGGTTTCTTAGTATTTTCAGGAAATAGCTTAAAATAATACCGTACCCTAAACCGACACAGGTGAACATATTTAGTAAATTAAGGTGCTTGAGTTAATTGTATTGAAGGAACTCGGCAAAATGACTCCGTAACTTCGGGATAAGGAGTAGCTTTTTTAGGTCTAAGTCTAAAAAAGCTGTCACAAAATCGAGGACAGCGACTGTTTAATAAAAACACAGGTCTCTGCAAATTTGAAAAAAGAAGTATAGAGACTGACGCCTGCCCGGTGCTGCAAGCTTAATAGAAAAAGTTTTGGCTTTGACTTTAACCCCCAGTAAACGGCGGCTGTAACTCTGACGGTCCAAAGGTAGCGAAATTCCTTGGCATTTAATTGGTGTCCCGCATGAATGGCGTAACGACTGTCCTACTGTCTCCAATACAATCTCAGTGAAATTGAAATGTCTGTGAAGATGCAGACTACTCGCGGCTAGACGGAAAGACCCTGTGCACCTTTACTATAGTTATAAATTGTAATAAAACTTTTTTTGTGTAGTATACGTGGCAAGTTTTTACTAGGTCATAGCGCAAGCTATTAACCTAAACGCAAATGAAATACCACTCTTGAAAATTTTTGTTACTCATACTTTTAAAACAGTTTGTAATGGGTAGTTTGACTGGGGCGGTCGCCTCCTAAAAAGTAACGGAGGCGTACGAAGGCAAGCTCAAATTGAAAGAACCAATTGAAGAGCATAATAGTACATTGTTTGCTTGACTGAAAGATTGACAGATCGAACAGGGATGAAAATCGGTTATAGTGATCCGATGACTCTGAGTGGAAAAGGTCATCGCTCAACGGATAAAAGGTACGCCAGGGATAACAGGCTAATCATTCTTTAGAGACCCTATCGATGGAGTGGTTTGGCACCTCGATGTTGGATTATCGCATCCTGGAGCTGTAAGTGGTTCCAAGGGTTTGGCTGTTCGCCAAGAAAGGCGGTACATGATCTGAGTTTAGAACGTTGTAAAACAGTTTGGTCCCTATCTACCGCGGGTGTTGAAAATTGAAAGGAGTAGACCCTAGTACGAGAGGACCGGGAAAAGTAAATCTCTGGTGAATCGATTGTTATTAAAATAGCATTGTCGAGTAGCTATATTTGTAATAGATAATTGCTGAAAGCATCCAAATAAGAAACTAGCCTTGAAAAAAATTTTTAAAAAGTCGTAAAAGATTATTACGTGATAGGTTTAATGTGTAAGAGTTGTAAAACTTTTAGCTAATAAACACTAAAATTTAAATTGTTTAAGATTTAATAACGTTTTTCCTGATAAATAAAGGCGATAAGTTTTTATTAACAAAAATTAAAAGTAGTCATGTTATTGCAAATACTTTTTGTTCAATTTTTAATATAATTCAAGATTTAAATACAAACAAGTTTGAAATTTTATAAATAATTTCAAACAATTCAAAATGAGTTTGATCCTGGCTCAGGGTGAACGCTAATAATATGCTTTACACATGCGAGTTGTACGAAACTTTATCGTAGCGAACGGGTGAGGAAAACGCAATTTTTTATTTTTTATCCGATAAATCATTTGTCCGGTATAATTAATTAAACTTTGATATAATGGCGACGCTAATATTTTATATTAGATAACAAAGTTTAAGATAAAAATCTACCTTTTAATTCAAAATAAACTATACCTATTAAAATTTTTGATTTTTATAGGACAAACGTACGATGTATCTTATAGTAATATTGAATAATAAATTTACATTAAAAAGCTTTATCTATTGAGATTTTAATTCTGCATAAAGCGTTAAAAGATGAGTTTGTGTAAGATTAGGTTGTTGGTAAAAATAACAGTTTACCAAGCCTTTGATCTTTAGTTGGTCTTAGAGGACGTACAACCACACTGGAACTGAGACAAGGTCCAGGCTATTTTTGGCCAGCAGTGAGGAATATTGGACAATGAACGAAAGTTTGATCCAGCAATATTATGTGAATGATTGACGGCTAATTTTTGGTTGTAAAGTTCTTTCGTTAAAAATGATAATGACGTTAATTAAAGAAGTTTTAGTCCCGGCTAATCTCGTGCCAGCAGCCGCGGTAATACGGGAGGGGCAAGCGTTATCCGTAATTACTGGGCGTATAGAGTCCGTAGATCGTAATATAAGTTATATGTTAAAATTTAGAGCTTAACTTTAAAAAAAGATAAAATACTGTTTTACTTGAGTTAAATACAGAAAAGCAGAATTTCGTGTCAAGGAGTAAATTCCAAAAATACACGAAGGAATATCATTAGCGAAAGCGGCTTTTTAGTATAAACTGACATTGAGGGACGAAAGTGTAGGGAGCGAACAAGATTAGATACCTTGGTAGTCTACACTGTAAATTCTGAGTGCTGTAATTTAAGAATAATCTTAGATTTTTTAAGCTAACGCTATAAGCATTCCGCCTGAGGAGTATGATCGCAAGATTGGAACTCAAAGGAATTGACGGGAGCCTACAACGAGTGGTGGAGCATGTGGTTTAATGCGATAATCCGCGCAAAACCTTACCAACCCTTGACATATCGAAAAAAATTTGAATTGAAATTCTTTTTTTATTTTTAATCGAAATATTAATTTATTTTCCATACAGGTGTTGCACGACTGTCGTCAGCTCGTGTCGTGAGATGTTTGGTTCATTCCTTTTAACGAGCGCAACTCTTATTTTTAAGAATTTACTTTTTATTTTTAAAGTTACCCGCTTTTAACATAGGGTGACTTTAAAGATTTTGCTTTAAAAAAACTGTGAAGCTAATAATAAAATTTCAAAGGAAGGTAAGAATTAAGTCAAGTCACTGTGGCCCTTATGGGTTGGGCTACACACGTGCTACAATGAAAATGACAAAAAGTAACAAAAACCCTTTTAGTTAATCTTTAAAATTTTTCTTAGTTCGGATTGTAAACTGCAACTCGTTTACATGAAGGTGGAATCACAAGTAATCGCAAATCAGAACGTTGCGGTGAATACGTACCTTGGCTTTGTACACACCGCCCGTCACATGCAGAAAGTTAATTTTACTTGAAAATTAATTTCTTTTTTATTTTTTTACAAATAAAAAACATTAGTTCATTGAAAAATTAGCAATTTGGATGAAGTCGTAACAAGGTAGCTGTACGGGAACGTGTAGCTGGAACAAATGAAACACTTTAGCTGGAGGGCATTGGCAATAAAGATACTAATGTTTAGGGTTCGAATCCTTCTTTCATTGTTTAAATATAAACTGTATGATAGTTAATTCCCTTTTTTATTTTTTTTCTTCTATACTGCTTGTAAGTTCGTTAATGATCATTTTTAGCCAGAATTCAATTTACTCTGTTTTATTTTTAGTATTAAGTTTCGTTTCTTCGTCCAGTATTATATTTTTATTAGAGTGTGAATATATTTCACTGATTTTTATTTTGATATATGTCGGCGCTATCGCTGTCTTATTTTTGTTTGTGGTTATGATGTTAGACATAAAAACAATCTATTTAGCAAAAGATTCTTTAAAATACTTTCCGTTCGGAAGTTTTTTAGGTATTGTTTTTTTGAGCGAGATTTTGATAGTAGTTCCTACTCTTTTCGAATCAACTAATCCTTACAGCACAAATCTTTTATCGAACGAGTACTCAGACTGACTTCATAAACTAGATTATTTTACAGAAATTATATCTATTGGTCACCTACTTTATACAGATTACGTTATTCAATTTCTATTGTCAGGAAATATTTTATTATTAGCCACAATTGGGCCGGTAACTTTAGTTTTGGTGAGGTCTGTTGAAACAGCTAGAACCCAAATTACTTTCAAACAACTTTCCCGTACTTATGAATCTGTTCTATTTATTTATAGATAAAAATTAGCATTTATTTGCGCTAATACTGAATTTTTATCTTTTCATTATATGGTAGATCACCTACAAACAAGTTAACACTTAATTTAAGATCCGCTAACAACTGCTAGTTTTTTAAGCACCTGTTCGTAGACTATGCACTATACTTTGAATTTTTTTTTTAAGCACACTAGAACATTATATTCAACACAGAGAACTTTATGCATTTTTTTTCCAAAGCCTCAGTAAGATATGAATAATAAAACCCGTTTTAAATATTTGAAAACAAAACATAGTTGGCATTTAGTAGATCCCAGTCCGTGGCCACTAGTCGCTTCTTTAGGAGCATTTTTTATGACTTCAGGGGCAGTCCTATATATGAATAAATTTTTAGGAGGCGGTCAATTAGCATTAATAGGGTTTTTTATAGTACTATACGTTATGTATACTTGGTGGCGCGACATTGTTCGAGAAGCCACGTTTGAGGAACAACATACTGTATCCGTGCAACGAGGTTTGAGACTAGGAATGATTCTATTTATTGTCTCAGAAATTATGTTTTTTTTCGCATTTTTTTGAGCTTTTTTTCATTCTAGTCTATCACCAGTTTTTAACTTAGGCGGAATTTGGCCTCCCGAAGCCATCCAAACAATTCAAACTTCGGGAATTCCTTTAACGAATACATTTTTCCTTTTAAGTTCTGGTGCAACAGTTACCTGAGCACACCACGCAATAATAGTGCGAGCAAAAAAACAAGCTATTATCGCGTTATTATTTACGATACTCTTGGCGACAATCTTTACTCTATTGCAAGGTATGGAGTACGTAGATGCGCCATTTAACATTAACGATAGTGTCTTTGGCTCTTGTTTTTACATGGCGACAGGTTTTCATGGCTTTCATGTTTTCATTGGCACCTGTTGCTTAATAGTATCTCTTTTTCGAATCGTCTATAACCACTTTACAGCAACTCACCATTTCGGCTTTGAATCTGCTGCATGATACTGGCATTTCGTTGATGTCGTTTGGTTGTTTTTATTTATCACTGTTTATTGGTGGGGGGGTATTCATTAATTCATTTTAAGTTTTGACCTTTTTTCAGTCCTAGACAATTATGGACCCTTAAGTTTTTTGAAGGGAAATAGTTCAGTAGGCAGAACAATGGTTTTCAAAACCAAAGGTCAAGGGTTCAAATCCCTTTTTTCCTGAGATAGCATGTTTTTGTAATTAAAATGTATAGTTAAGTTCTCTGTTTTAGGCATCAAGAAATTAGCAAGCTTCTTATTATTTTTGGCGGCGATTTTATCAATCAGCAATAAGTTAGACTGTCAGTCAACGGAACAGAAGAGCCCTATAATTCTTAAGAAATTTATACGGATTAAATTGCGTAATTTCTACATTTTATTATATTCGAATACTAAAAATTATGTTTGGATCATTTTAGTTGACTAAAGGGTGGCAAAGTCGCAATTCGGTGTTTTAGAGCCCTTATTTGTAAGGCTTAAATTGACAAAAATCTTAATAATATAGGTAGTCATAACCGGTTAACGCGATCAAGGCAAGCATCACCTAGGTGATGAAACAGCTCGATTCTGTTTCGCGTTATAAAACAAAATGAATAATATAGATCGTATAGAACTAGATATCGAATTATTACATAGGGAGTTGGATATGGAATTCCATAGAGAATCCTTCCAACCTGTGCTGGAGGAACTCACTGCACAATTAAGTAACACAGTAGCGCTTGAACATTCTGCCATACATTTTGACCACATTATTCGCGAGGATCCAACTGACGTCACCCAATTGGATCCTAGCGATCTGCAAGCTTATTTATCCGAGCCTGCAAATCACCTTAGTATGTGGGAGACTGGCTCGGATACCCGTTTTTACGGGGGCGGAATGGATGAATTTACCTGTTCCCAGTGGGCCGCACATCGTCTTGATGAACTCAAACCCCGCTTGGGGTACGACTGGAGCAGGGATACTCTCATCCTAAACGAAGAGCGGGACCCCGAAGGCTGTA
>Ga0247833_1008697_pt1 | contig 10184 bp, 2 predicted proteins | sample LaCruzMarch2015__7_FD_187117 | JGI IMG/M metagenome (GOLD analysis project Ga0247833, IMG submission 187117) | Freshwater microbial communities from meromictic Lake La Cruz, Castile-La Mancha, Spain - LaCruzMarch2015_8m | ecosystem: Environmental > Aquatic > Freshwater > Lake | place: Spain...
GTCCGGGCTCGCCTCCTTGCGCCAGCTGACCGAGCCAGCGCATTCATCATCGGCGACATCGAAACGCGCCATCACGCTGCCATCGCCACCGTAGAGCGGTGCGAACAGCGGCACGCCCACGTCGGTCAAGCCAGTGCTGCTGGTGAAGGCCGCGCCATCGGCGGTGCGCCCCGTTGCGGTCACGGCACCTGCTGCATTCACGACCAGGGAGACGAAGCCACGGCCTTCGGGGATCAGCGTGGTGATGCCGCGTTGCAGTTCGTTGGTGACGATGCCTCCGTTGTAGCGCCCGGCAGTCTCCGTAGATGACCGATGCCGGTAGGCATGGAATAGCACACGCTGGCCGGTGGACGAAATCTGCAAATTTCCTGAGACACCTTGATCACTCGAGACTGTCAGACTGAGGAATGCAGACTCGGGATTGCCACCCAGCGACAGCGGCACGTCACTCGAGTAGAGCGTGTCATCGCTGGAATACGGGAACTTCCCGGTGAGCGGCCACGATTGCTTGCCCAAGGTCAAGCGGCCACTGAAGCCCGCCGAGCTGGTGGTGGTGAGTTGAAGAAAGCCACCCAGTTCCATATTCTCATCGGAGCGATCCAAGGTGCCGCTGAATTGTCCGACCAAAGCCGGGGCAAGCGCTTTCACCTCCAGCGGCACGGTTAGCACGGGACCTTTGCCCGCTGCATTCGTCGCCCAGAGTTTCACGCTGTAGGTTCCCGGCACGGTGGCAGCTCCTTCAATGGTGCCCGCATTCGCATTCAAGATCAGCCCTGGCGGCAAGTCTGATGCACCATAGCCCGAGGCGATGCCGTCCAGGGTGAGATCCATCGAAGTCAAGCCATGTGCCGTGACCGAGACCTCCCTGGGTCCGGTGACTACAGGTGCCCGCACGAAGGTGACATACAACAAATCACTCTGAGCTTCGGCACCGCCTGAGGTGAGGCGGCAATAAAAGCCAACCTGCTTCGCTTCAGGCGACGTGACCGTCATCGCGGCTTTGGTCTCATCGTCAAACGGCACGCCTTCCGAGAACCACTGGTATTTCAAATCTGGCCCGGCAGCACGAACCGAAAGGGTGTGAGGCTTGCCCACAGCAGCCTGCTCAGTGCCCTGCAGTGCGGGCTCGAAGACGCCGACGAGCAGCACGTCCTTCACCGTTGTTCCTGCAGCATTGGTCACTGTGAGGCTGTAGGTGCCCGCCACATTGAGCGAGCTGGCCACGACGAGGATCGAATCCGTGGTCGCTCCTTTGATTGGCACGCCGTTCTTCCGCCACTGATAGGTATTATCCGGCGGGTAAACTGGCTGCGGAGGCCACAATGGGATCGACTGCAGGCTGTTAGTGCCACTCCGCACTGGCAAGGGATGGAACGTGTAGGTGTCGCCCAGCGGCAGCATCATTGAATGAGGCATGATCCGCAGCTCGGGCTTGGTCACGCCCCAGCCAGCGATCGTCAGGTCCATCACCGTGATCGCCGGTGTGCCGGATTTCATGCGCAAGATCGCCGAGCGAACGCCGCTCGCTGTTGGCTTGAAAATCGCGCGATAGGTCGCCTTCGTCGTCGTTCGGCTCACGAGCGTCACAATGAAATCTGCCGCCGCAGAACCTCCCAGCACGAGGGCGAGAGTCGGCAGGGGGGCCGTCGCCGTCGTCACCTCAAAGGTCAGGCTGCTGGTCTTGCCCACCACTGCGGCAGGCAGGGCCAAGACCTGCCCGCCTTCCAGGGTCGTGTCTTGCCCAGAGGCCTTGACCAAGAGCAGACTGAGGTCTCCACGACCCACCAGAGCGACATCGAAAGACGGCAGCGTCACATCGCTGCTTGTCACGTGGAGCATGGCCGTGCGGATGCCATCGTCCAAGGGAGCAAAAGCGATTTCGACCGTGGTGCTCTGCCCAGCAGCAATCACTGCGGGTGGCGCGGCGACCAGCGAATACTCCGCCGCATGGGCACCCGTGAAGCCGATGTTCACTTGCTTCAAATCACTGCCGCCAGTGTTGCGCAGCACCAGAAACGCATGGCGGCTGTGAGTCAGCCCCAGCACCTCCAGGCGCTGCTCCAACGGCACATTGATGACGCCCTCCACCACTAGCTTGGGCTGGCCTTGGCCGGTGAGGGAGATGGAATAGTAGTCCTCATCCACGTCACTGCTGCGGATTCGCAGCGTGGCCTGATGCAGCGAAGCATCCGCCGCTGTGTGACTGATCGTGAGCGTCGTGCTGGCCCCCGGCACCAGCGAGGCGGGCACGTCCGACAGGGTGAAGGCATAGCCCGATCCGTCGAGGTAGGCGGACAGATTCAGCAACGGCCCCGCGCCGGTGTTCTTGATCGTGATGGTCTGCTGAGTTGGCGCAGGCCCGAAGGTCAAGGCGCCGCTGCCATTCGGCAAAGGCGCGCCCGCACTGTCCACGATCTCAATCTCCGGCGGCAGCACCCCCTCGGCGGTCAGCGCCACGTCGATGGGCGTGTCGCCTTGAATGCCGGAGCTGATGCGCACCTTCGCGCTGCGCGTGCCCAGGCCTTTCGGCGAGTAACGAATGCGAACGCTGGCCGTCACATAAGGCCTCAGCTCAATGGGGTTCAGCGGATCACGCAGTTCGAAGTCTCCCGCTCCATCGTCGAGAATCGTTGCCGAAAGCGCGGGCACGGTGGCAAAGGATTGGTTCGTGACGTAGATGACGCGCTCCAAACTGGAGTTCGCCGGCAGCGCGCCGAAGTCCACTGGCCCCGTGAGCGCGGGGTTGCTCTGGTGATCCACGCTGACGCGCAGCTGCGGTCCATGCTGGAAGCAAAGCAGGTGCTTGGCAGGATCAAAACCGGTGCCGATTTGGGACCAGCGCACCTCATCCAGATCACCCGTGAAAAGATCCGTGCCCGCCGGTGTGCCGCCAGCGGTGATGGCCCCGCCGCTGGCCGTCACGTAAGGAGTGGTGATACTGTCTCCAGCGGCTTGACCATTCACGTAAAGCGTCGCCACGCTCGCCTTCCGCACCAGAGCCACATGCACCCACTCGCCCGCCGTGAAGCTCGCCTCGCCCACATCCCCGGCGCCGCCGAGCCGACCCCGCAGCACGCCATCGACCTGATAAATGCCGAAGCCATTCGTGCCCGAGGTGCCGCAATAAACCAGGGCCTGCGTGCCTGTCGTCGTCTGCGGGCGTGCCCAGGCTTCCACTGCGAAGTTGTCCGGCAGAATCAGGGTCAGCCCCGAGGTGATCTTGCCCGTGCCGTCAAAATGCGCGCCCAGCTTGCTCTGGACTATGGTGGCCGCTGGCGTGCCCGCCACGTCCACGTAGGTAGGCGAGCCCGTGACGGTTTGCTGAACGTTGACGTTGATCGTGCCGCTGGCCGCGAAGGCGTCGAGCTTGGTCGCCGTGAGGGCCCCACCCGCTTGCGCACCCCCATCCGAATCCCCCAGCCGCCAACTGAACGCGAAATTCACCGGGCCAGAGGCGTTCGGGTTTGGGAAAATCGGCGGATTGACGATGATGGGGGTAGTCGGCGTGATCACCGGCCCAGGCCCAATAATCACTCCCGACCCCGGACCGCCGATCAAGACGAGGCGCAATTTCACAGCCACTTCAAAGCGCACGCCTCCGCTGTTAGCGTCAAAAATCAGTTTGCCGAAGCCAAAACCGTTGCTCGCCACCTGGACGGCCATGCTCTCCCCCGGTGCCAAGGACGTGGCAGGCAAGGTAGCCGACACGCCTGAAGTCGAAAGCGCCTGGAGATTCACCAAGTCAGCACCGCCGTCATTGGTCAGAATCAGTGTCGCCCCACTTGCCACCTGCGACGCCACTGGCGTGGGCACGCTGGGGTAAAACATAGAGTTCAGAGGTCGCACCTCGCCCACGCCGACCTCTTTGATCCGCAGCACGGGGCCGGTCACCTGGGACGTGGCCAGCAGCGAAATGGTAAAAGCACTTTCGTCCGCGTCATTGCTGGAGATCGTTAGCATGGCGGCCATGCTGCCCTTCACATTCGGGGCGAAGCTCACCACCAGCGGGGCTGTCGCCCCAGGGGCCAGCGAAGCTGGCAGCGCGTGGCTTACCACAAACGTGGCCCAGTCCCCCCCGGAAATGGCCGCGCCCAGGCTGGTAAGGGGCTCGTCGCCCGTGTTTTTGACGGCGAAAGTGATCGGCCGCACCTGGCCCGGCGCGCATGTGGGCGCGTCCACGTTGATCCAGGGTAGCAGCACCAAGCTTGTGCCTCGATAAGAGATCGGCTCCACGCCGCCCGTGCTGGTCAGCTCCTCACCTTCCCAACGCTGCACACTGATTTCCGGCGCTGCCTGAAGGCCTTGGGAGCCCAGGATAGCGCAAGCAAACCACGTTCGAAGTTTCAGCATAGGGCAGGCATTTTGCCACACCGCCCACCGGAGGCCCAGCTTTTTAGTCATGCTGGACTGGACCCATTCACCCATCACGGCGCAGGCAGCGGTAGGCCCGCCTGCACGCGGAAGAACAGATGCGGTGCCGCCGGTGCGCCCAGGGTGAAGCCTGCGGTGCCGCCCGTCAGCGGGCTGCCGACTGGCTGCCAGTCGCTCAGGTTGCTGCTGCAATAGACGGAGTAGACCCGGCGGTCGGTGCCAGTCCAATCCAGGTCCACGTCCCCAGTCGCGGGGTTGTAGGTGAAGCGCGTGACCTTCAGCCGCTCGGTGGCGCTGAAGGGGTTCGTGTCGGCAATGTATTCGTCCGCGTCGCTGACGCCGTCATGATCAAAGTCGCTGTTCGGGGTGCTGCCCAGCAGGGCGAGATTGCTGCCCAGGCCAGCGGAGACGGCGAGTTCCAGTTCCCAAGCATCGGGAATGCCATCGCCCGCGCCTGACGAACCACCGGCCACACTGTCGGCGTCGGCACCGGGATGAATCACGGTTTTCAAAGTGCCCAGGTCAATCCAGCCGCAGTTGGCGGAGTAAGCGTAGCCGCTCAGCGCGCCGGTGACGAGGTCCACGCGGGGCGGGGCGCCGATGGTAGGATCAAAGGAAATCCAGCCGATGTTCGCACCATACGCATAGCCGCTCAGCGCGCCCGCGCCGTCATGGTTCACACCGATGTCGCCGCCCGTCTGCGTGTAGCCAGTCGAGAGGGATGGCTTGCCATCACCGAGGTCGATCCAGCCGACATTCGCGGCATACACCTTGCCATGCGCCATGGTCGTTTCGATCACAGGAGCATCGGCGGCGAGCGGGTTCGTGCGCCAGTTCAGCCAGCCAAAATTCGCCGCGTAGGTGAAGCGATATGCGGGGGTGATGGTGCTGAATGAAGGGGAGGCGAGCACGGCCGAAACATCAACCCCAGCGCTCACGGCGTTGGCAGACATTCCTGCTAACGCGCCTGACATGTTCACAGCAACCGGCGTGGTGCGCTCCGTGGTCGTGCCATCGCCGATACTTCCTTCGTGATTCCCTCCCCACGCATAGAGTTCGCCGTCTGAGGTCAGAGCCAAGCTGTGGGTCGAACCTGCCGAAATGGCCGTCACGGATTTACCTGACAGCGCACCGCTCATGTCCGTCTCCACAGGTGAACGCGCGACGATGGTCGCAGAGCCGTCACCGAGCTGACTTAAACCGTTCTGCCCCCAACCAAAGACTGTGCCATCGGACGCAAGCGCCAGCGTGAAATCGTCACCGGCGCTGACGGCGACCATGGTCTTGGCCGACATGACGCCAGTGCTGCCGATAGCCACTGGGGAGCTTTCGCGAATCGCAGCAGAACCGTCCGCGAGTGTGCCGTTCACGTTGTATCCCCAGCCGACCACGATCCCTGTCGAAGTCACGGCGTGGCCGTGCACTGTCCCCATGCTAATGGCAGTCACGGTCTTGCCCAGCAGGATGCCGCTCGTAACCACCGCCCCCGGCACGTTGCTGTTTGTGTAGTTCCCCTGGCCGAGTTGCCCATTCGTGTTGTGGCCCCAGGTGAAGACAAGGCCGTCTGAGGTCAGCGCCGCAGAAAAGTCGGCACCTGCATCAATGGCGATGACTACTTTGGTCGCCAGCACCCCCGTGGTATCCACGGCGACAGGGGTCTTCCTCTGAAAGCCAGTGCCGTCACCGAGATTGCCATAAGTGTTCCCTCCCCAAGCGAAAACCAGACCGTCGGAACTCAGGGCGAGACTGAATTCAAATCCCGCAGATACAGCGACAATCGTCTTGCCAGACAGGACGCCGGACATGTCCACAGCCACGGGAGAGAGTCGCGTCGTCAAGGTGCCATCGCCAAGCTCACCTCGGCTGTTGCTACCCCAGGCATAGACCATGCCATCCGAAGTGACCGCCAGCGTGTGACTGCCGGAAGTCGATAGGGCCGTAACGGTTTTCCCTGCCATGACGCCTGACATATCCACGGCGCTTGGGGTCGATTGGTTCACGCTTGAGCCATTGCCCAGAGCGCCCGCCAGTCCCCAGCCCCAGGCAAACGGCTCGCTCGCGATTGAAGAGCGAACAGTGGAGGCCAGCAACAGAGCGATCAGCACCGAACAGAGCGCCGACTGTGGCAGCTGACGCCGACAAACGATGAGGTTCAAAATGGGATTCATGGTGGAGAGGCAGAGCGCGGTTCCGACGCGGGAGGATTACAGGCCGAGATTGGCGAAAGACGTCACGCCAACCGTGTTCGGCGTCTGTAGCGCGGCGATGCCGTTGGTGCCGGGCGCAGGCTGGATCGGGGCCAAGGTATTGCCGCGCAGCGTGTTGCGGATCACGTTGTTTTGATCACTGGCGACCTCAATGCCGTAGCGGCTGTTCCCCGAAGCACTGCATTGGTCGATGGTGTTGCCGTTGTTGCCGAAGAAGCCGGACAATTGGTTGTTCGAGGCCACGCAGTTGGTCAGACGGCAGTGGTCGCTGACATGGAAGCCCTTGCCCTGCGCGATCACGCCCATCGCGCCATTGTCGTCGGCTGTGCAATCCGTGAACAGGCAGCTGTGCGAGACATGGAAGCCATCACCATCATTGCCCTGGGCCACGCAGTTCACGAAGGTGGTGGCGTTCTTGTTGTATTGCGGGTCCATTACGGTCCAGGCCTCCGAAACGAAGCCGTGGTCCTGGCTGTCCCGGGCGGTCACATTGGCCAGCGTGCAGCCATTGCGCACATGCACACAAGAGTCACCACACTCCGAAGCAGCGCTGTTGTGCAGCGCGCTGCCCATGCCCAAGTCGAAGCCCGTGCTGCCACACATCCGCACCGCGCAGCCGCCCACGCTGCTGTGGTGATTGGTCACAATGCCGCAGCCTGCCACGCTCAAGACGGTGCAATCGACCACGCGCCCACTCTGATTCACCTGAATGCCGATGCCGCCAATGCCGCTGGCGCTGCACTGGGAAATGACGGTGGCGTCTGAGCCGTAGATGCCACTGTGCGTGCCCGGAGCGCCGGGGCTGCTCTGCGACCATGGCCCCCTCACTCGGGAACCAGCGATCTGACCGTTTCTGCCCACCTTGATGCCGTAGCCCGACACCTCAGAGACATCCACGCCGACCACCACGCTATCATCCGCCAGCACGACGCCCTGGGACCAGTTGCCCCGGACTCGGCCATTGATCACCTTCGTCCGGTGGTAAGTGATGACCGCACCCGTCGCGGAAATGGCGACCGGCCCAGTGATCGTGCCCACGTAGCGGACCTCAAAGCCGCCCAAGTCCAGCGTCACATTGTCGGAGCTGATGACGATGTTCTTGTCCAAGTTCTCCGTCAGGTAGTAGCGGCCTGGCGCCGTGAGATTGTAGTAGCCCAGGCTGCCGTTGAGATTGGCGTTGCTCGCGTCGCGGCTGGGGATGTGCTGGCCAGCGTCGATATGCATCAGCGTTTTCATCGACGGAATCGGCTGCAAGCTGGTGTTCAGCGCGCGCTCGCTGGGGTAGGAAAAGGTCGGCCCCGGCGGGGTCAACCGACCCTGGCCAAAAGCGATAGCGGGGAGCCAGAGGGCAAGGGCGACGAGGCCGCTCGATAGCAAAGACGTGGTGCTGCAGGTGGATTTGGTTTTCATGCGAAGGATGCGTTTGCATCCCTCCATGCACGAATGGCCCTCCGAGAGTTACAGCCCGCGCGCAAAAAAGTGTTCAGACACCCTACTTCGCCGGCGGCTCGCCCATCGCCTCCGCACGGTAGCGCAGCGTGCGCAAGCGCCGCACCTCAGCGGTCCGCGTCGGCAGTGGGCGTTGATTCACCTCGCTCAAGTAGTCTTCCATCGTCAGCTTCGACCACGGCGTCAGCACACGCAGCCCGGTGTGGGTAAACATCCAGCCCGCGAACTGCTGCCACTCATCATCCGAATCATCCGCGGGCGACAGTTGTCGGAGCGCGGCTAGGCCGGGATGATCCAGGGTCTCGATCGTGCCCTGCGGCGTCATGCGGCGGGACACATACTGGTCTGCCAGCGACAGGAACCAAGCCGGTGCAGGCGTGGCCGTGGCGGGCGCGATGTCATGCACAAAGACAACGCCGTGACCCACGGAGAAAGCCACGCGCGTGCCCCGATGATTCAGCGCCAGCGAGTTCCCCATGTTCGGCAGCTCGAAAGCCTGGCCGATCAATCCGCGCGCCTGCGTGTCGCCCACCACCACCCGCTTGCTCGCCGCACAGGCAAAGCGGGTGCCATCCCCACTGAAGGCCACCTGCCGGACGGGCGCGCCCAGGCGGAAAGCATCCGTCAGCGGCGTCAACCGGCTCGTTTCCCACACCACTGCCGTTCCATCCGTGGAGCCCGTGAGCAGGGCAGACCCGTCCGCATTGAAAGCCAGCGTGCGCACGCTGCTCTGGTGCAGAGGGGCCAACAGGCCGCGCGCATCCTCCCGCCCGTGCAGCAGACGCACATAGCCATTGCTCATGCCGTAGGCGATGGATTGCGCGCTGCCATGAACCGCGACGGAGGCCAGGCGCTCAGCCTCCGTCTCCATCATTCGTCCGTCGGCAGCCCACCACACCCGCACTCGGCAAGGGCGCAGCTCCGCTGGCGCAGTTGCCCACAGAGCCGCCAGCCCGTCCGCAGACACAGCGGCAAGCGCCCACGCCGTGCCTGGGCTGGCCGCCACGCGGGTGATGGCAGGCCCGCCATCCGTCGGCACTTCCAAAAGCGATCCATCCGCCAGCGCCGCTAGCACCCCGCCCGACGGGGCAGCCGCCATGGCCAGCGCCGGCACCGACCAGCGTGCAACCCCCACCGCGCTGGCCGAGTCGGTGTCCCACATGCCAGCGAGCCCCCGCCCGTGGGTTTCCACCAGCGTCTTGCCATCGGCGCAGAAGGTCGCCGCCGCCCGGCCTGCGCTTGCGACGGCGGCGGGACGCCCGCCATCGAGCACCACGCCGAGCACGGCATCCTGTGGGAGCATGAGCACTTCCAGCGCCTTGCCCAAATCACGCCGCACCGCCAGACACCGCCCCTGCGCACTCATGGCCACAAAGCGGGCGCGCTGCGGCTTGCGCACCGTCACGGCGCCCTCGCCCACCTGCCGCCACATGCGCACCGACGCATCCGCATTCACCACCAAGGCCCCATCCGCAGCCCGCGTCATCACCACCTGTTTCACCGTCCCTGCCGACTCCAGCGGTGGCTTGGCATCCGTCCGCGTGGCTAGATCAGTCCAGCGCACCCGCAGATCACGAGCACCGCCCGCCGAGAGCAGCACCGCCTTGCCCTGCGTGCTGCCCAGGGTCAATGCCGACACGGGGCCGTCGTGCAAGCGCGTGGCTGGCAGCTGCTCCTCCACACGCTGGCTGTAGCTCGCCACGTGGCCCAAGGCGTCCGCGGCGGCGACCACGGATGAGTTGCCCAGCGCCGCTAGCGCGGTGATTTCACCTGGCAGTTGCAGCAGCCGCTCATGCCGGTCCGCGGTGCCTACTTGCAGCCGCCAGACCTCCCCATTTTTGCAACCCGCGACGAGGAAGCGCTCCCGCGTGCTCAGCCGCAAATGCGACACCGCCGAGGTGAGCTGCGCGATGCGTTTGGGCGGCAGTTCTGGGTTGGTGCTCAGGAACCACACCGAGCCGTCCGCACAACCGATAGCCGCCAGCTCGGTCACCGTGATCACGGTCAGCGCCGTGACAGCGGCGGGGGCCGTCCAGTGCAAGACGTGGGTCAGATCGGCCACCTGCAGCAGCCGCACGCTCAGGTCTTCCTCCGCCACAGCGAGCACCTTGCCACTGGCCGCCAGTTCCAGCGCCATCACGCGCGCAGTAAGGGCGA
>Ga0247833_1008700_pt1 | contig 10181 bp, 7 predicted proteins | sample LaCruzMarch2015__7_FD_187117 | JGI IMG/M metagenome (GOLD analysis project Ga0247833, IMG submission 187117) | Freshwater microbial communities from meromictic Lake La Cruz, Castile-La Mancha, Spain - LaCruzMarch2015_8m | ecosystem: Environmental > Aquatic > Freshwater > Lake | place: Spain...
GCGCTTTTGCTCTGGGTCTGAAACGCCATTCAATTCATTCAAAAACAAATCGCCTGCGCGCACACCCACCACATTCAAACCAAGGTGCTCGTATTTTTGCAATACATCTTCAAACTCGTCTTTACGTAGCAAACCATTATCTACAAACACGCACAACAGATTTTTACCGATGGCTTTGTGCAGCAATAATGCTGCAACTGATGAATCCACGCCTCCGCTTAAACCCAACAACACATGCTCATCACCCAATAGCTTTTTCAGAGAGTCAATAGTTTCGGTTACAAACGAAGCGGGTGTCCAGCCATGTTTGCAGCCGCAGGTGTTAAACAAAAAGTTGTTGAGGATTTTGTGCCCTTCGGTGCTGTGATATACCTCCGGGTGAAACTGCAAAGCATATACCTGATTGGCAAAAGCATCCTTCTTTGAACGAAATGCTGCCACCACTTTTGAATCGCTTTCGGCAATCAACTCAAAGTTGTCGCCCACACTACGGATGGTGTCGCCATGACTCATCCACACCTGGCTGTAATTGCTGACTTCATTCATCAGCTTATCCCCTAAATCTGTAATTTCTAAATGCGCTCTGCCGTATTCGCGCTTATCGCTTTTTTCAACGTTGCCGCCATTTTGTTTTGCCAATAGTTGCGCGCCATAACAAACGCCCAACAAGGGTTTTGCGGCAATCAGCTTTGCGGTATCTACATAAGGTGCTTCGCTGTCATTTACGCTTGCTGGGCTGCCGCTAAGGATAATTCCCTTTACATCATCACCAATTTCGGGAATGTGGTTGTAAGGAACAATCTCGCAGTACACCTCGCTTTCGCGCACCCTGCGGGCAATAAGTTGGGTATATTGAGAACCAAAATCTACTATGAGAATCTTTTCGTGCATGGCCGCGAAACTATGGTATTCTTAAAAAGGTTTGATTACTAAATAAACATTATTCATATTCGCAGAAGCTATACAGCGTTGCAGGCTTCTCTTTCTCTCGCCTTTGTAATGTCGTAATCAAAGCGAACAACTAACACACTCCAACTTATAAAGATTGATTTTCAATCTATTCATCATTACATTACCAAAGAAAATTTATAACAGAAATGTTCTACAACACATCTAGGGAAGATTTGCTGATTCGTGAATATGGCAGACACGTTCAGCGCATTATTGCCCACGCGTTAGAAATTGAAGACCGCGAATACCGCAACAAGTTTGCGAATGAAATTATTGAACTGATGGGGCAGTTAAATCCGCATTTGCGCAATGTGGAGGACTTTAAACATAAACTTTGGGATCACCTTTTTATTATGAGCGATTTTAAATTGGATGTTGATTCTCCGTATCCTAAAAAAACGCGCGAGGATATTTTGCGCAAACCAGAGCGCTTGCCTTATCCAAAATCAAAAATTCGCTTTAAGCACTATGGTAAACACGTTGAGCAGTTGGTACAAAAAGCCAAGGCAACCGAAGATCCTGAAAAACGCGATGGCTTTGCACATACTATTGGAAATTACATGAAGCTAGTTTACCAAAACTGGAATAAAGAAAACGCCAATGACGATGTGATTAAGGACGATTTGCGTTTGTTGAGCGATGGAGAATTGAGTTTGGACAGAGAAGCGAACCTTAACATACTTTCGCGTGGTGGCTACAAGCCGCTGCCTGAGCAAAACAACAGACCAGGAGGTGGGCAAAACAAACACAAGCAAAGCAAACACAAATTCAAAAAGCCTTTCAAGAAGAATAATAACAATAACAGTAATAGATAATACGAGGGACGATATGAACTTCGTCCCCCGTCCTCTTGACCCAATTCATAAAATTCAAATTTACAAGATTGACTTTCCAAGATTTTAATTTAGACGCCAGCCTGATGGATGGCTTGTTGGCAATGAACTTTAAGCAGCCAACGCCTATTCAGCAACAGGCAATTCCAACTATTTTGGAGGGGCGCGATTTGATTGCTTGTGCACAAACCGGTACTGGTAAAACGGCTGCGTATTTGTTGCCTATTTTGCACAAAATCACACTATCCAACAGCCAAAATTTAAACACTTTAATCATTGCCCCAACGCGCGAACTTGCTTTGCAGATTGACCAGCAAATCGAAGCGCTTTCCTATTTTGTTTCGGTGAGTTCTATGGCAGTGTATGGCGGTGGCGATGGCATTACTTGGGAGCAGCAACGCAAGGCCCTGGTGCAGGGTAGCGACATTATCACTGCTACACCAGGCAGACTGATTCAAATGCTTACTTCGGGCAAAGTGGATATGAGTCACCTGAAACATTTGATTTTAGATGAAGCCGACAGAATGCTCGACATGGGTTTTTATGACGACATCCTTCGCATCATTAGTTTTCTGCCAAAAGAAAGACAAACACTGCTTTTTTCGGCAACCATGCCGCCTAAAATTCGTTTGCTGGCTTCGCGCATTTTGCAAAACCCAAGCGAGATAAACATTGCCATTTCTAAACCGGCAGAAGGTATCAACCAACAAGCTTACTTGGTATATGATGGGCAAAAAGAAAGACTGCTTGATAATATTTTAAAGCGCGAGGAGTTTCAATCCATCATAATTTTTGCGGGTACAAAAGAAGGTGTTAAAAAAATGGGCGCATCGCTTGCCCGCAGGGGTTTAAAGATTGCTGCTTTTCATTCGGATTTGGAGCAAAACGAACGCGAAGAAATCATGCGTCAGTTTAAAAACGGCAAGCTGCGAGTGTTGATTGGTACCGATATCCTTTCGCGCGGTATTGATGTGGAAGGCATTGACTTAGTGGTGAACTTTGATGTGCCTGCCGATGCCGAAGATTATGTGCATCGTATTGGCAGAACAGCCCGCGCAGCAAGCAAAGGAACTGCGATAACCTTTGTGAATGAAAAAGACCAGCGCAGACTTTCTTACATCGAAAAATTGATAGAAAAAGAAGTTCCAAAAATACCATTGCCGGAAGGCTTTGATGAAGGTCCTACATATCAACCCAACCTTAAACGACCCGATGAGCGCAGAAGCGGAGGCGGAAGCAATCGCGGAGGAAAAGGCAAGCCACCTTTCAGAGATAACAGAAGTAAATAGTCAATCCTCTACCTAACCATCACAACTTAATTCCTTTAGTGACTAATTTTTATAGTTTTAAAAACTGAAATAATTAGTCGATGAATAAGTTTTTAAAAGTTCTTGCCGGATTTGCGATTGTGTTGCTCTTACTTTTTGCTGGCGCAAAAATTTCTGGAAATGGTTATTTGATTAAAGGATTGTGGGCATCGTATTTGCATGGAAACAATTCTGCAACTATTGATGATGCTCGCTTTTTTGATACACACGAAATCAAGGCTACAAGTGAGGTTGCCGAGTGGCAATTGCACAACAACTATAATAAAACGCCTCTCTCCAAAACACTTACTGATATGTTAACCACTACACAAAGCGTTGCTTTCTTGGTGGTGAAAAACGACAGTATTTTTTCGGAAAATTATTGGGATGGATACTCAGAAAATTCTCAATCCAATTCGTTCTCAATGGCAAAAAGCATCACTACTATGTTGGCGCAAATAGCCATTCAGAAAGGTGTTTTTAAAGATTGGAATCAAAAGGTAAAAAACATTTTACCTGAAGTGAAAGGCGCACATGCCGATGAATTGGAGTTGTGGCATTTGAGCACAATGAGTTCGGGTATGGAGTGGGATGAAAAATACAAAGACCCTTTCAGCGTAACAGCTAAAGCATATTATGGTAAAGATGTGCGTAAACTGTTGTTGAGTTTACCGATAGTAGATGAGCCCGGCAAAAACTATAACTATCAAAGCGGTTCTACGCAACTACTGGGTCTTTGTCTGATGCAGGCTACCGGAAAGTCTTTAGCTACACTTGCTTCGGAATGGCTGTGGAAACCTTTGGGTGCAAAGAACGATGCCAAGTGGCACACTGATGAAGTTGGCACCGAGATGGCTTATTGCTGCTTCAATTCTAATGCACGCGACTTTGCCCGATTTGGTAAAATGATGTTGCACAAAGGCAATTGCAATGGCGCACAAATTCTTGATTCTGCTTTTGTAGAAATGGCGACTCAAGGCAAGTTGGTTCCTTACTACAGCTATTCGTTTTGGTTAGATGATTCGCACGGTACCAAAGTGTTTTACCTGCGCGGAATTTTAGGTCAATACATTATCAGCATTCCCGAATACAATACTGTTGTTGTTCGGCTTGGGCACAATCGCATTCCGCCAAAAGACGGAGAAAATCATACGGAAGATTTTCACGTGATTGTGGAAGAGGTTTTGAAGATGGTGAAAGGATAATTGGTTAAAACCCGCCTTCCCTTTTTGAATGGGCGACTCTGCCCTTCTTAAAAACCTGCCTTCCCTTGTTAATACCCTGACGCAATTTTTTCTGTTCTTCGGCAGTTAAGTGAATAGTTGTTTGGCATTCGGCTGAGCAACATGCATCAAACTTTTTGCGGCAATCATCACATTGAATAAAAAGCAGATGACAACCATCGTTTGCGCAGTTGTTGTGCGTGTCACACAGCTTGCCACATTGATGGCAGTGTGCAATCACTTCATCCGAAATGCGCTCGCCCAGTCTTTCATCAAACACAAAATTTTTCCCTTTGAATTTGTTTTCAAGTCCTTGGGCTTTTACCTGTCGGGCATATTCTATAATACCTCCTTCGAGCTGATATACTTTTTCAAAACCCTTGTGTTTGTAATAAGCACTTGCCTTTTCGCAGCGGATGCCTCCGGTGCAATACATCACAATGTTTTTGTCCTTATGCTCCTCCAAAATTTTTTCTACCACAGGCAATGCTTCTCTGAACGCATCCACATCTGGCAGTACAGCATTTTGAAAATGCCCCACTTCATGCTCATAGTGATTGCGCATATCTACAACAATGGTGTTGGGGTCTTCTGCAAGCTCATTAAACTCTTTTGCCTTGAGGTGAATGCCTTTATTAGTCACATCAAATGTTGCATCATTCAAACCATCGGCAACAATTTTTTCGCGCACTTTTATGTCTAAAGCAAAGAATGATTTTCCATCATCATCTACGGCTATGTTCAATCGAATACCATTCAGAAAATCAAAGCTATAGAGGTATGTTTTGAAGGCTTCAAAGTTTTGTTCGGGAATAGAAGTCTGTGCGTTGATGCCTTCATGCGCTACATAAATTCTGCCTAACAGTCCCAAGTCAACTAAATGCTTGTATAAAGTATTGCGGAACAAATCAGGATTCTCAATATGTGCATATTGATAGAAAGAAAGCGTGACGCGGGGCGTAGGGTCTTGTTGAATACGAGCTTTCAGCTCCTTACGGTTGTATTTGTTGTGCAATTGCATGTTGCAAACTATTATTTGATGAGACGCAAACTTAGCAGTTTCAATTTACTCAAGCATTGCCGGGCAAAGGATTTTCGTCAAGTGATTTTGATGCAGATTAAACCTGCCGTAAAAATATTTTGTTATTGAGTCTTAATTATTGTTATAGATTTAAGTCCGCATTGATGCCTGTTTATTGTTTATGCTAAACGTGATTGGTTATGGAAACAGGAGTTCTACACGCTTCGGTGGAAGCCGAAATTCGCGATTTACTAAAAAGTATTGTCGAGCTGAATGCCGCAAAAAACAAAGCCGCCTTTCCACTAATTGAACATGCTTTTTCGCTCGTTCAAAAATTAGATGATGATGTTTTAAAAGCCGAGGTGCTGCACGCCAAGGCACAATATCATTGCGAAACCAACAGCAATTACGATGCTTCCATTTCGCTTTTAGAAAAAGCCGTTAAAACTGCCGGAGAAGCTGCTCCGCTTGCTTTTTCCATAAAACTGAATGTTGCCATCGGCATTAATTACTACTACAAAGGCAATTTAGATATTGCCCTAAAGCATTACATCCGGGGTATTGAGCTTGCCGAAAAGCGCGCCCAAACCGCTGACCCAAATCCTGTGGGCTTGGCTTCTTTATATTACAATGTAGCTACCATTTTTTCGGGTAATGAGATGTTTGCCCTGCGCAAAGAATATCTTTCTAAAGCATTGAATCTTGCCAAAGAACACAGCAATAAATTTTTAGAGGAAAGAATTCTGAATGGGCTTGCGGGTGTGTTGCTGGAAGAGAAAAATTTTGATGAGGCATTTAGGCATCTTTTTGTTGCATTGAATATTGCAGAGCAGGTAAAAGACACGATTGGCTATGCCACGGTTATCAATAATATAGGTTTGGCTTTTGTAGAATCAGGCAGACATACCGAGGCAATTGATTATCTGTTGCAAGGGCTTGCCATTAAGCAGCAATCGGGCAACAAACAAGCTATTGCTCAGTCTTATGTGCATTTAGGTATTTGCTACAACAAAAGCAGCCGCCCTGCCGAGGCGATTCGCTACTTTAATCTTGCGATTGAATTGTTGAAGGAAATTGGTGCGGATAAAGACCAGTCAGACTGCTACTTAAACATTGCCGAGAGTTATGCTAGGCTTGGCGAGTACGACAAAGCTTACCGTTGTCAACTTCGATACGATAAACTGAGAGATGTTTTGTTCAACAGTAATAAGGCGTGTACAATTAGCGAAACCATTTCATCGTTTGAACTTTCGCGCAGCTACCACGAGACTGAGGCGCTGAAAAATCAATCGCTGAAAATAAGTGCTCTTGCTGAAAGATTGGAGCGCGGCAACAATGAGTTAAAGCAGTTTACTAACCTGGTGGCGCACGATTTTAAAGAGCCGTTACGCATGATTCGCGGGTATATTCAATTGATAAAAAAACACCTTAGCAGCAACCTGACTGCCGATGAAGCCGACTTGATTAAAGCTGCTGAAGCGGGTGTAAAGCAGATGGATTTGCTGCTGCATAGCCTGATGGAACTTGCCAAGCTGAATGCTAAACCGGTGATGACTCAGGTGGATCTGAATGAAATTTTATTGCAGGTCAAAATGAATCTTGCAGAAAAAATTGAAACAAGAAATGCGCTTGTGCTAGCTGAAGTGTTACCGATTGTTCAGGCAGATTACATTCAGATGGTGCAGTTATTTCAAAACCTTATTGGCAATGCCATTAAGTACAATGAAAACGAGCAACCTCAGGTAAAAATCTCAACTCAAAAGTTTGCCACTCATCTAAACATTGTTGTTGCTGACAATGGCATCGGCATTGACGAAACCTATCGTCAAAAAGTGTTTGAATTATTCCAAAGACTGCATTCAAAATACGAGTACAACGGCTCGGGCATCGGCCTTTCGATTTGCAAAAAAATTATGGATGGCCTTGAAGGCAAAATCTACATTCAAGACAGCGAACTGGGCGGTTGCGCTTTTGTGCTGGAGTTGCCTTGCTAATCCCTTTAGGATTTCCTTCAATTTCTTTTTGCGGAAAGTAAATGCATCTAAAACGCAACTGTCGTTTATTCTGACAAATGCTGCTCTACCCTTTCTAAACTGTAAGCGATTTTCTATTTGCTAAAACTGGTCGTTTTGCGTTAAATAATGTTTTTTTACCTACAGATTAGAACTATTAGTTTTAAAATTAAAATTAATCTTTTTAATTTTAGAAAACTTTATTTTATAGTTAGAAATGTAGTTTTTATAGTTGAAACAAAGATTTTTATCATTAAAAAGTTTATTTCTAATGGTAAAATCAATTATTTTATCATTACAATTATTTTTTTTATTGTTATAATAAGTAGTTATATTCTGTAGGTTTAAAACTAGAATGGCTTACCGGTAAACAGCCTTTTTAGTGAGCTTATTGATTTCTAAAAAGAAAAAAGCCCCTTGATAAAGGTAATAGTAGCTTAACCAAATTCGATTAGTATTACGCGCTTTTTTGCACTACGGTATGCCAAGAATTTTTTCGCTCATAGTTTTCGCTTTTGCTTTTTGTGGTCTTTTGGCACAACACAATATCATTCCGCAGCCGCTTTCGTTTAAAGCCAACAATGAAGTCTTTTTGTTGAATGAAAATGTTGGTTTTAAATCTTCGGTCAGCAATAGCGAAACAAACAACTTTTTGAAGCGTCAACTTGGCACAATTACGGGTTATTCTTTTCGAAATGAATCGAACAGGAATATTTGGTTGGTGCTGTTGCCGCATGATTCTTTGCGCAGCAGTGAGGGTTATTTTCTTTCGGTTAAAAAGGACAGCATTCTGATTCGGGCTTTTTCGGAAAAGGGTTTTGCATACGGTATTCAATCGCTGTTGATTTTATACGATAAAAACAAAAATGCCTTTTCGGGTTGCGAGATTTTTGATGAGCCGCAATATGCCTATCGCGCGATGCACCTGGATGTGTGCAGACATTTTTTTGGTAAAGAAGTGGTGAAGCAATACATCGGGTTGCTGGCTGCGCTGAAGATGAATACCCTGCATCTGCACCTGACGGATGATCAGGGCTGGCGTATAGAAATTAAAAAGTTTCCGAAGCTTACGGAGGTTGGTGCTTGGCGAACAGAAAAAGATGGCAGTCGCTATGGTGGCTTTTTTTCGCAGCAAGATTTGAAAGAGTTGGTGGCTTTTGCTGCGCAAAGGCAGGTGAATATTATTCCCGAAATTGAAATCCCCGGGCATTCTTCTGCGGCTATTGCGGCTTATCCTTTTTTGAGTTGTCACGGCAGGCAAATTGATGTGCCGAACACCTGGGGCATCAAGCGGGATATTTATTGTCCGACAGATTCTACCATTCAATTTTTAAAAAATGTGTTGGATGAGGTGTGCGAAATTTTTCCTTCGCCCTACATACATATTGGTGGTGATGAAGCACCCAAAGCACAATGGAGACAAAGTGATTTTGTGAGCAAACTAAAAACTGAAAAAGGTTTGAAAAATTTTGAAGCAGTTCAATATTATTTCATGAACGAAATTGAAAAGCACCTGGCAGCAAAAGGCAGGCGCGCCATTGGCTGGGGAGAGGCGATAAAAGGTGGTGTGAGTAAAGATATGATAGTGATGAGCTGGCTGAGTAAGGCTGCGGGCACCAAGGCAATGAAGCTTGGTAATGCTGCCATTATGGCTCCGCGTTTTTATTGCTATTTCGATTATCCGCAAAGCAGCAAAGACAAGCTGCACGCGATTTGGATGACGCAACTTCCTGTTAAAAAGGTTTATCGATTCATCCCCGCAGGGCGAAATTTTTTACAGGAAAATAAACACTTGCTTCTTGGTGGCGAAGCCACTGTGTGGACAGAATTTATTACCAACGAAAGGCAATTGCTGCATCAAGTGATGCCTAGGCTTGCTGCCATGAGCGAGGCTCTCTGGAGTAAGGAAAAAAACTATGAGGATTTTTTGAGGAGGATAGATAGTTTGAAATAACCTACGTGCGCTTGATTTCTGCGCCTAATGCATTCAATCTTCCATCAATATTTTGATAGCCCCGGTCTATCTGGTCAATGTTGTGAATGGTAGATTTTCCTTCGGCACTCATGGCTGCAATCAACAGCGAAACTCCTGCGCGAATGTCGGGCGATGTCATGGTGATACCGCGCAGCTTATATTCGCGATTGATGCCTATAACCGATGCGCGATGCGGGTCGCAAAGAATGATTTGCGCGCCCATGTCTATCAGTTTATCTACGAAGAACAAGCGGCTTTCAAACATTTTTTGATGAATCAACACACTGCCTTTTGCCTGTGTGGAAACCACTAAAACTATTGAAAGCAAATCGGGTGTGAATAAAGGCCAAGGACCATCAGCAACGGTCAAAACCGAGCCGTCAATAAAGCGTTGTATTTCGTATCGCTCTTGTGCAGGTATGTAAATATCGTCTCCCTGAATTTCCATTTCGATTCCAAGCTTTTGAAATACCGGAAGAATATTTCCGAGCATATCAATGCGGCAATTTTTGATGGTCAGTTCGCTTTGCGTCATAGCTGCCATACCTATGAATGAGCCAATCTCAATCATGTCGGGCAACATGGTGTGTGTGGTGCCGTTCATCCGCTCCACCCCTTCAATATAAAGCAGGTTTGAACCCACTCCAGAAATCTTTGCTCCCATGCGGTTCAACATAGAGCATAACTGTTGCAAATAAGGCTCGCATGCTGCGTTGAAGATGGTTGTTTTTCCCTTTGCCATCACTGCCGTCATTAAAATGTTTGCCGTGCCGGTTACGGATGGTTCGTCCAACAATATATAATCACCCTGAAGGTTGTCTGCCTCAACACTGTAGAAACTTTCGTTGCTGTCATAATT
>Ga0247833_1008709_pt1 | contig 10175 bp, 8 predicted proteins | sample LaCruzMarch2015__7_FD_187117 | JGI IMG/M metagenome (GOLD analysis project Ga0247833, IMG submission 187117) | Freshwater microbial communities from meromictic Lake La Cruz, Castile-La Mancha, Spain - LaCruzMarch2015_8m | ecosystem: Environmental > Aquatic > Freshwater > Lake | place: Spain...
GTCCCAGGCTGCCCCCTGGGTGGCATCGGCGTGAATCAGCCAGCCCGCGGCAGCCAGTTTCGCCATGCGCTCAGGGTGTTCGCGAATCCCCGTCTGCCCGCACACGGTCGTCGCGGTCAAGATCCGCAGCCTGGGCGACGCGGGGAGCGACTGGAGGGATGCGACATCGACCATGCCCGTGGCGACCAGTGGCAACTCGACGACCTGCCAGCCTGAGTCAGAGAGTTCGGCGGCCGCGGAGCGGAGGCTCGAGTGATCGCGGGCCGAGATCGCAACGGTGCCGCCAACCCGCCCCGAGCTGGCGAGTTGGGCGAGGCCCGAGACACCCAGCCGGTTGGCCTCGGTCGCCCCGCTGGTCAACACCAGCCTGTCGCGCACCACACCGGCCCCCCGCCCCCCGAGGGTCTCGAGAATCTGCTCCCGGGCGTCTTCGAGGATGCGCTTCGCGGCCCTGCCCGCCGCGTGAGGGCTCGAGGGATTGGCATACGCTGCCGCCGCCGCGGCTTCCATGGCGGCCGCGACCTCGGGGTCAAGCGGCGTGGCCGCCGCATGGTCCAGGTAAACGAGCTCGGGCGGCGATCGCGAAGCTGGCATGGCCGGTCTGGGCTGGGCCTGAGCGGGCGAACCGGTCCGCTAACCCCGAGTGGCCCCGGGGTCGGCCAGGAACGCAGCGATCCGGTCGAGGCCACACACGAGCTGCTCATCGGCGGCGGCGAAGCTCATCCGCACGTGGCCCTCGGCCCCAAAGGCGCTGCCGGCCACGAGCGCCACCTGCTGCCGCTCGAGGAGCGCTTCGCACCACTGGGCGCTGGTCGTGATCCCGGCCGAGCGGGCCGCGGCCAACGGCGCGCGGATGTCGAAGAAGGCATAGAAGGCGCCGCCCACGTCGGGCAGGCGGACGCCCGGTAGCGATCGCAGCCGGGCGGCGACCAGGTCACGCCGCTTCTGGAAGACGTCCCGCATTGTCGCCACGCAGTCTTGCGGGCCGGTCAGGGCGGCCAGCGCCGCATGCTGGCTGATGCTCGAGGGGTTGCTCGTCTCCTGGCTCTGGAGATTGCCGATCGCCTTCGAGAGCGGCTCCGGGGCGATCGTCCAGCCGATCCGCCAGCCGGTCATGGAGTAGGTCTTGCTGACACCGGCCACGACGACGGTGCGCTGCTCGAGGTCTGGCCGGAGCGTCGGGAAGGAGGGACTGCTCCGTCCATCGAACACCAACTGGTCGTAGATCTCGTCGGCCACCACGGCCAGGTCGGCCTCGATCGCCACGTCGGCCAGGGCTGCGAGCTCCTCGGGCCGGTAAACCACGCCGGTGGGATTGCTCGGCGAGCAGACCAGGAGCATCCGGGTTTTGGGCGTGAGGGCCGCCCGGAGGGCTTCGGGCCGGAGCTTGAAGTCGTCGTCGATGCTCGTCTCCACGAGCACCGGCCGGGCTCCGGTGAGCTTCACGAGTTCGGCGTAGCTGACCCAGAAGGGGGCCGGCACGACCACCTCGTCGCCCTCAGCCAGCAGCGCGGTGAACACATTATGGAGGGCATGCTTGGCTCCGCTCGAGACCACGACCTGGGCGGGAGTCACGACCAGGCCAGTGCGACGCGTGTAGTCTTCAGCCACGGCCTTGCGGAGGGCGGGAATACCGGCAGCCGGAGTGTATTTCGTAAACCCGGCGGCAATCGCCGCCTGCCCGGCTCGGCAGATGTGCTCGGGCGTGGGGAAGTCGGGTTCACCGACCGAGAGGTCGATCACGTCGCGGCCGGCGGCCTTTAAGGCCCCGGCCCGGGCAGCCATGGCCAGGGTGGCGGACGGTTCCAGGGCCGCCATGCGGCCGGCCAGTTTCAACCTCGCGGGCTCCATAGCAAAGTTCTGCGAAAGAAGGCTGAAGAAGAAGTTGGGCGAACAAGGTTGGGGAAAAAGTCTGGCGAGCCCGTCGCGCGGGAAAGAATGAAGAGGCTGTTGGGAACCAGGACAAGGTGGACCGCGTGCGGCAACCGCGCCCCGGCTGCCTTAACCCGGCCAAATCGTGGCCTGATCTTACCACCGCACGGCCGCTTTTACAGCCGCCCACAGCCGGCCTCCAGGAGTTGGGTGGGCCACACCATCTGCGGCAAGATCTGCGGCGAGATCTGCAGCACCATGCGCGGCCAGGTCCTCGACGACCCAGGCGCGATTGGTGGAGCGGGCGCGACCCGCTGGCGAATCGGCTGCCTGTGGTTCGCGCCGTACGTGAACAGCCCGCTGGGTGTCGGTGAGCAGGACATCGTCATCCAGATGGCGATGCTTCATGACTGGATCGCGAGTCGCGCTCCGGCGCCAGTCAGGAAAAAATCTGATTTTTTCCCTTGACAGTTTTTGTGGCCATCCTCGACAACTCTTGTCATCGACAACGTGCGAGCTGAGTGATCACGCTCGTGTGACGTCGAAACGTCGCCTGCTCCCTTCCCATGACCATCCGGGGGATCAGGCGTGAGATGCGTGTCAGGATGTTCATGGCAAGGAGCCAGTTCCATGGCCAAGAAGAAGAAGAAGGCTGCCAAGAAGGTCGCCAAGAAGAAGAAGGGCCACGGCTGAGCCTTCCGTGCCGGGAAGCCCTCCGGGGTGACTTCGGCACGGACGCTCTCGCCACGGGACCCCGTTCGCGGGAGCCCGTCGGGTCGGTGAAACGACCCATCCCTTCGCTTCGGCCTTCTTCCGGCGACCGGCCTTCGGGCTGATCGACGGGGTGGGGTCGGGGCGTCTACGCTCAGACGAGAAAGGCCGGCCCGGGCCCTTGGGCGCCCGGGCCGGCCTGATTTCGTTTCCGTCCGGCGAGACGGCCTGGGCGACCCCGAGCATGCGTCACCCCTGGCGCACGCGGCGTGCCGCGAGGATACGCTCGGAGCAGATGTCGAACCCCCCTTCCCCATCGAATCCCGCCGCCGGCTTTCTGTTCTGCGCTTGCCAGGGGGGCGCCGAGGCGGCGCTCAAGGCGCGGATGGCCGAGGTGCTCCCGGCCTCCAAGCCGGCCGCCTGGCGGCGCGGGATTGTGAGCTTCAAGCTCCCGCCTGCGGATGGTTTGTCTCCCGCTCCCGAGCTTCCGGCCAACCTGCTCGAGCGACTCGTCTTCGCCCGCACGGTGGCACACTCGCTGGGTCAGGTCGCCGGCGCTGATCCGGCGGCGCTCACCACGGCCGTGATCGAGCTTGCCGGCGGCACGGGTTTCGCGGATGTCCACGTCTGGCCGCGGCAGTTCGAGCCCGGGCCGCGCGGGGCCGAGGACGTCGCCGCGGCGGCTCTGGCGCGGCAGATGGTGCTGGCCGCCTGCGGCCTCGGCGGCGACCTCGATCCGGCGGCCCGCGCCGGCGACCGGGTGCTCGACGTGGTGCTCGACACGGTGGATCGCTGGTGGGTGGGTTGGCACACCGCGTCGGAACCGGCGACCCGCTGGCCGGGCGGCATCTATCCGCCGGCTACCGGGCCACTTCCCGAGACAGTGGTCTCGCGGGCCTGGCTCAAGCTCGGCGAGGCGGTCGCGACCTTCGGCATCGAGTGGGGGCTAGGGGCGCGGGTGGTCGAGCTGGGTTGCGCGCCCGGCGGCGCCTGCCAGCGACTCCTGGAGGCGGGGCTCGACGTGGTGGGTGTCGATCCGGCGCTGGTCGATCCGGCGCTCGCCGCCCAGCCACGGTTCACCCAGTGGCGGATGCGGGCCCGCGAGGTGCCGCTGCGGCGATTCGCCGACGTCGAATGGCTGGTGGCCGACATGAACATCGATCCCACCAGCACGCTGGAGAGCCTGAAACGCGTCGCCACCGCCGCGACCCCGAAGCTCAAGGGGATCGTCGCCACCTTCAAGATTCCCGACTGGTCGCGGGTGGCCGAGCTGCCCGCTTGGCTGGCCGCGTTTCGTGACTGGGGCTTTGAGCCGCGGGCCAGGCAGCTCTCGAGCGGCGGCCGGGAAGTCTGTGTGGTGGCGAGGCGGACCAGGCCCGCGCCGGGCGGGCCGGCGGCGTTCAAAGCTCCCCGCGCCAGACCTCGGCCGGCGGAGTGAGGCTGCCCGACGCGACGAGCCGCCTGCCCGCGGGCGTGTCGACGATTAGCCGGCCGTCGGAGGCGATGCCGCGGCAGGTACCCACCAGCTCGGTGTCACCCACATACACGGTGACGGCCTGGTGCGTCAGCGCACACAGCGGCCGGTAGCGAGCGCCGAGCCCGGCTGGGTCACGGGCAACGTCGGCCAAGAGCGCGAGCAGGCGGGGCACCAACGCCTCGAGCAGTCGCTGCCGGGGCAGCGATCGGCCGGCGAGGTCGGGCACGGTCGCGACGCGGGAGGCGATGGCGGCCGGTGCGTCGGCCGCCGAGCCGGTCGTGTTGACTCCGATCCCGAAGATCGCCCGGCCCCCCGCCGCGGCCTCGACCAGGATGCCGGCGAGCTTGCGGCCGGCGACCTCGACGTCGTTGGGCCAGCGAACCAGTGGCTTGATCTCAGGCTCCAGCTCGCGAATCGACTCGGCCACGGCGACCCCGCAGGCCAGCGACCAGGCTGGCGGCGGCTGGCTCGAACCGCCGTCGACCGCCACGACGATGCTGACTGCAAGACTGCCGGGCGGCTGCCACCAGCGTGCGCCCCGCTGGCCGCGGCCGGCCAGTTGCCGATCGGCACCGACCGCGCAGGGCAGCCTCCAGGCGGGGTCGGCGGCGACCTCGCGGGCGCGATCCATGGTCGAGGTCGTCTCTGCGAGCCACTCGCACCCGGCCAGGAGCCCGGGCCCGACGAGGGCGACGGGGTCGAGCGGGTCGAATAGGTTCGCGGAGTGTGACTGGTGAGGAGGCAAGCTGGGCGACTCGAGCGGACTGGGGTCGGGCAGCGCCGCAAAGCGGCGGGCTGAGCGTCCCGAGCGCCTCGTTGGTCTTCGTTGACCACGGCCACAGTCAACTCCGCCGAACTGGGTTTTACCGCTTGCTTCGCTGCTTTGCCGCGCGGTACTTCCTGCCGGCTCCGGGGGCGTTTTCCGGGGCGGTCGTGGCGCTGGCGTGCCGCGACAGGTTTTTCGTTCATCGGCGGGCCTGCGCGGCCTGCAGGTTAGGCATGCGGCATGGCCTCATCGCTGCGGATCATCGGAGTCATGGTCGCGTGCGCCGCCCTGCCGGCGGTTGCCCGGGGTCAGACCTCGTCGCTGCCGCCGCCGGCCGCCTCGTCGCTCGATCGGCTGGCGCAAGCGCCGTCACTCGCGGCGCCGCCGCCGGCATGGGATCCCTACGCGCCCCAGGCGGCCCAGCTCATGCCGCAGCCCCCCCCCGGCACGTCATCCTGGGCACCCTCGGCGATCGGCGGCCAGCCCGGCTATCCGGGCTACTCCCCGGCCGCGCCATCGCTCGTGCCCCCCGGCACACAGCCTCCGCCGGGAACGCTCACGCCTGCCGGCTATCCGGCCCCGAGCAGTGCGTTCCAGCAGAACGTGCAGCAGACGTACTCCCAGACGATGCATGTCTTCCAGGGTGTGCGGGGCAGCTGGGCCTACCTGCTCGGTGACGGCCAGGGAACGAATGTCGGCGTCAACGAGCTCGACACGACCGCCACCTTCGCGCTGCCCTTCTTCCACAACTCACCGGTCAACGTCAACCACGCGCCCCTGCTGATCACGCCCGGCTTCGGCCTCCAGCTCTGGGACGGCCCCCAGACGTCGAGCACGCTCCTGGCCGACCTGCCCCCCAACACCTACGACGTGTTCCTCGACACGGCCTGGAACCCGAAGTTTACGCCGGTGTTCGGGGCCGAGCTCGGAATCCGCGTCGGCATCTACACCAACTGGGACGTGCTCGTCTGGGAGAGCTGGCGGCTGATGGGCCGCGCGATCGGCACGCTCCAGATGACGCCCACGATGCAGGGCAAGGTGGGCATCGTGTACCTCGATCGCAACCAGGTGAAGCTTCTGCCGGCGGTGGGCATGACGTGGACCCCGAATGCCGACGCCCGCTACGACATCTTCTTCCCCTCGCCGCGGGCCGCGAAGCGGTTTGGTGCGACCGGCCGCCACGACTGGTGGGGCTACGTCTCGGGTGAATACGGCGGCGGCGCCTGGACCTTCCGCCGCAGCACGTCGCTGTACAACATGATCACCGGCTTCGACTACAACGACATTCGCATCGCCCTGGGTACGGAATGGGTGCCGAAGTCGGACACGGGCTTCGCCGGCAACTTCGAGGTGGGCTACGTCTTCTACCGGCAGCTCTTCTACGTGCAGGGGCCGCCGCAGATCCAGGACCTGCCCGACACGATCATGTTCCGGCTCGGCCTAGCCTACTGACTTCAGGGCTGCAGGGGCATCCATGCCCCCTGCAGCCCTGCCGGGCCTCCGCCCGGCGGCCGCACCTCCGGGCGGCCGTGCTCGTGCGTCCGATGTGAAGTGGTGACTCCCATGCGCGGATTTCAGTCGAGCCGGACAACGATCACCCGCGGTGTCTGGGCAGCGGCGGCCCAGACTTTTCGCTTGAGGTGGCTGCTGGTGCTCATGGTGGCGATGTCACTCGGCATGGTGGCCCACGGCGACGAGGCGGTTGTGCCGCTGCCGCCGGTGGAGGCGTCGTTCTTCGAGCGGATCCGCCTGGCGGCGCTCGGCGACCCGCAGGATCTCACCGAGCCCTTGTTGCTCGACGACGTGGCCCCGCCGGGCCAGCCGCGCCAGGAGTTCGAGCCCCCCGCCGGCCGCAAGCTGCCCCCCGGAGCCAAGCCGGGAGCGCTTCAGCAGGCAATCTTCACCGTCACCGAACTACCCCGGCTGGGCGACAACGGCCTCGGCCTCACCACGCTCGACACGAGCCTCACGATCGGCTTGCCCGCGCCCACGGTCAACTCGCCCTTGCTCGTCACCACCGGCTTCGGCACCACCTTCGTCGATGAGGTTCCCGGGCCGATGGACCCGGGCCTGCCGGCGCAGCTCTACGACGCCTTCATCCAGGCCCGCTGGCTCACCAAGATCGGCGAGCGGTTCGGCGCCGATCTGGCCGTCGCGCCGGGCTGGTACAGCGATTTCGTCAACGACACCTCCGAGGCCTTCCGGGTCACGGGCCACGGTTTTGGGGCCTGGGAGGCGACGGAAAACCTTCGGGTCGTGGCGGGCGTGATCTACCTCGATCGCCGCGACGTCAATCTCCTGCCCGCCGGCGGCCTGCTCTGGACGCCATCCGACGACCAGCGGCACGAGCTCATCTTCCCCCGCCCTCGGCTCGCCTGGCGGGTGGCCGAGAGCCGCCGCGCGGCCCAGTGGGTCTATCTCGCTGGCGAGTTCGGCGGCAACCAGTGGGCCGTCCAGCGGGACAGCGGGGCCGACGACGTGGTCGTCTACCACGACTATCGGCTCCTCGTCGGCTGGGAGCGGCGGCCGGCCGATTTGGGCGCGAGCTGGCGACTCGAGACCGGCTGGGTGACCGGCCGGCTGGTGGAGTACTACGTCACCGACACCGCGGATTACCGCCCGGCCGACACGTTTCTGGTGCGCTGGGGTGTCTGGTACTGACTGCACCGCAGCCACTCCATCCCTGGCCATTGCTGCCGTGCCGGACCTCCGGACCTCCGGGCGGCCGTGCTCGTGCGCGGCCTGAGGTGGCCAGTGGGATCAGACGATTCACCCCCCACCCGCAGATCCCCGTCGCTACCATTCGGCGGAGAGCCGCTCCATACTTCGTGCTCCTGAGCCGCGTCCAAGCTCCCGGGAGAATCCCTGATGCTCGCCCCCATGTCCGGTGACTTTGCCAGCCGCCTCGCCGAGGCGGCGCGGTTCTACGACTACCGCTCCGCCTCCAATCCGCTCGCCGACGGCACGCTGCCGCCGATCCCGGGCGTTCGGTTCCCGGCAGCGCTCCATGAGGGGGGCCCGACGCGGACGACCCCGCTCGACGCGAGCGCCCGGCTGCTGTGCGCCGGGCCGGCCACGGCGCCCGGGCTGTGCGCCAACTTCGTGCACGTCCGGCCTGGCGACTGCCACTTCACCGACGCCAACGCCACGAGCCAGCTGTTCTTCGTGATGCGGGGCCAGGGCTCGACGCGGCTCGGGGGCGACGAGGAGTTCGCCTGGCAGGCGGGGGATCTGTTCACGCTGCCCGCCGGGAGCCGGGCCCGGCATGCGGCCACGGCCGACGCGGCCCTGTACTGGGTGCACGACGAGCCGCTCTTACGCTACCTCGGCGTGCAGGCCACGCTGCCGCAGTTTCCCGCCACGCTCTACCGCCGGGACGAGACACAGCAGGCGCTCGAGGCGGTGATCGCCGATCCCTCGAGCGCGACTGCCAACCGACTCTCGGTGCTCCTGGGCAACCGGGCCCTCCCCCAGACCATGACGATCACCCACGTCGTGTGGGCGATGTTCGGAATCCTGCCGGTCGCCGCCGTGCAAGCGCCCCACCGGCACCAGTCGGTGGCCGTCGATCTCGTCGTGGACGCCAAGCCCGGCTGCTACACCATGGTCGGCAGCCGGCTCGACGATCAGGGCCGGATCGCCGCCGGCGAACGCTTCGACTGGGAGCCCCACTCGGTGTTCGTCACGCCCCCGGGCCTCTGGCACTCGCACCACAACGAGTCGGGCCACCCGGCCCACATCCTTCCGATCCAGGACGCGGGGCTGCACACGTTCCTGCGGACACTCGACATCCGCTTCTCCCGGTCGCGGGCCGGCGACGCCGAGGTGGTGGCGAGCGCGTCCTAGCAGGCGCGCCGGAGCGCTGCCCGGGGGTGTCCAGCGGGAATCTGTCCGGCGAACGGGCCACGCTTGCCGCGATTCCCGCCCGCCGCTTGACCCGCGTGCCACCACTCCAAAAAAGTTGCCCGCGCCGGGAAGGCCGCGGGCAACGCTTCGCCGTCGGGTGAGGTCGTGGCCCGTGGGTCATCACGGCGTGACCAGTTCGGACGACGAGTTGCTGTCGGCTCCCCGGCGGCAAGGGATCGGTGGTGGCGGGCCTCGGCCCATCGGACCTCATGGCCACCAAGCGGGGCGACCTCACCTGGCAGTTTCGCCAACTCGACCCCGTGGTCGTCGCCCTCAGGCGGCCCGGCGGGTCGGCCGGGTGACGGCGGCCAGGGTGAGCTCGTCGTCGGCGTCACGGGCGGCGGGGTTTGCCTGCAGGCCGATCAGCCGGGAGACAAAGACGGCCATGTAGAACTGCCCGAACACCGCCTCCAGCCACACCAGCCAGCGGGCGGTGGCCGAGGCGGGCACGATGTCGCCGTAGCCCACGGTCGTGAGCGTCACGAACGAGTAGTAGGTGAACACACCCGCGGCGGCCAGCGGGTCGGTGCCGGCGTCGACGTGGTAGCGGTGGAAGTCGATCGCGAAGGAGCCGGGCGCGAGCCGCTCCAGCAGCGTGAACACATTGGCCCAGCACATCCCGAACAGCACGAACACGCAGAGCGCGCCGCAGACCATGTCGAACACGATCTGCTTGGCCGCCAAGACATCGACCAGGATCAGCATCCCCACGGTCATGATCGGCACGATGAAGGTCGCCGCTCGGGCCACGGCCCAGAACCAGGACTGGTCGCCCGGGATGTCGCCTGCGAGGAAGGTCGCCCCCAGCGTGATGATCCCGGGGATGACCAGTGGTACTCCGAGGGCGAGCATCCGCCGGCCCCCGAGGGCCGCCACGGCCCCCAAAAACACGATCTGCTCTGCCACCATCGCCACGAGTTCGGCTTTCGGGTGCCCCTCGGTCACCACCGAGAGCACCGGCAGGAGCAACAGGTGCACCAGCAAGATCGCGTATCGACCGAAGTGTGGTTGGCGGACGAACTTGGCCAGTTCGCGCCACGGGTTGATGTCGGAAAGCATGCGGGGACGGTAGCGGGGTCAGGCCTGGTCGGGGGAGAGCAGTTGGGGCGTTTTCCGCGGAAACTGCCGGACTTAAGTCCACTCCCGCGTGAACTATGCTTTTCGTGGTGTGGCTGGCCGAACGCTCCGGCCTCGGCTCCCGCGCCGGCTCCCGTCACCCTCTTTTCCCACCCCTCCCCACCTTTCCCCGGTGCCTTTCATGCCCCACGTGTCCGTCATCCCGGCCCTGCTCGTGATCGTGTCGCTGCTTGCCGCCCGCCCGCTGGGGGCCGACGAGCCGGCCGCCGACACCAAGCCCGAGAAGGCCCCGCCCGCCAAGCAGTCGGTGGCGACGCTGCCCGATTCCAGCCAGCCGCCGGTGCTCACCGAGCACGCGATCATGAT
>Ga0247833_1008713_pt1 | contig 10171 bp, 8 predicted proteins | sample LaCruzMarch2015__7_FD_187117 | JGI IMG/M metagenome (GOLD analysis project Ga0247833, IMG submission 187117) | Freshwater microbial communities from meromictic Lake La Cruz, Castile-La Mancha, Spain - LaCruzMarch2015_8m | ecosystem: Environmental > Aquatic > Freshwater > Lake | place: Spain...
CGAGCTTGCGACGCTTCTGGGACGATGCAGACGCCGTGCTGAGATTGGTTGGCCGCCCCTGGCTGCGGGATCAAGCAAACGTTTCGTATCCGGGCTAAACTCCGATTAAATAGTCAGGATGGTATGACACGAACACGCAATACGAGTGGACCGCAGGAGCCGATTTCACCCTCACACGCCGCACTTCACTGATCACGCAATACCACTCGCAGTTCGGCTTCGGTGCCGGCGTGCTCATCCGCTTTTGATGGCATCCGCCATCAACAAACCCAAACCCAAACCCAAACAAGACCATGAAAACCAAACTGACCCACCTCTTCACCGCCTCCCTGCTCTGCCTCACCCTCGCCGCATGCAGCACCTCGGCGCCTGGCACCGCCGCTGAAAAAGCCAAGCCCTACCCGCTGAAGGTCTGCATCGTCAGCGGCAATGACCTCGACAGCATGGGCGGCCCGATCACGAAGGTCCACGAAGGCCAAGAGATCAAATTCTGCTGCAAGCCCTGCATCAAGAAGTTCGACGCGAACCCGGCCAAGTATCTGGGCAAGCTGAAGTAGCCTTTGTCACACACGCACCACGGCCTTCACCACGCCGCTGGTGGGCTCGATCCATTCCGCCATCGCGCTGGGCAGTTCATCGAACTCGGCGCGGTGGCTGATCCAGGCGTGGGTGTTGATCTTGCCTTCTTCAATGAGCGACAGGATGCGGGCGAAGTCGGCTGCGACGGCATTGCGCGAGGCAAGCAGGGTGAGTTCGCGGCGATGGAAGAGTGGGTCATCCAGTAGCACCGGTTCCTTGGTGATGCCGACGTAGACGACCTTGCCGGTGAACCGGGCGAAGCGAAAGGCGGTACCCATGCTGCCTGCGTGGCCCGTCGCATCGAACACGATCTGCGCGCTGGCTTCATCGGGGGCAACGCTGAGCACGTGCACGTCTGGCCAAGTGCGCTGCACGAAGGCGCGGCGGGTTTCATTGAGTTCCAAGATGGACACCTGGGCTCCGGCGAGGCGGGCGAACTCCAGCACGGTGAGGCCAATGGGGCCGGCCCCGATGATGAGCACGGTGTCGGCGGCGGTGACCTGGGCGCGGTGCACGGCATGGCAGCCGATGCCGAGCATTTCGACGAGGGCGAGCTGCTCGTAGCTGAGGCGGTTGTTGGCATGCAGCTTGTTAGCCGGAAGGAGGAGTCGTTCGCACATGCCGCCATCGCAGTGGACGCCGAGCACGTGCAGGGTCTCGCAGCAGTTGGTGCGGCCCTGCTGGCAGGCGTGGCAGTGGCTGCAGTTCAGGTAGGGCTCCACGCTGCATTTGTCGCCGGGCTGCACGTTGCTGACGCCTGCCCCAATGGCGATGACTTCCACACCTAGCTCATGCCCGAGGATGCGCGGATACTCGATGAAGGGCATCTTGCCGAGGTAGCCGCTGTAGTCGGTGCCGCAGATGCCGATGGCGTGGATGCGGACGAGGGCCTCACCTGCCGCTGGGGCCGCGGGGTCGGCCAGCGTGATGGGCGTGAGGGTCTGGGGCGCGGAGAGTTGAAGGGCCTTCATGCCGCATGGCTAAGCGAGTGAGACGCGGCGGGCAAGGCGCAGTGATAGGCCGTCGGTGCGTTGGCGCTACAGCTTGATCTGTGGCGGGGTCTTCGTCTGCTCGAAGGCGTCCCACCCTTGCTTGAGCTTCTGCCAGAAGTCATGCCACGGGCTGTCTTTCTCCTTGGCCAGACGCCTGGCCGTCATGCGGAAGGGGAAGCAATGCACGGGCACGGTGCTCTGCCCGGCGCTGAGTGCGGCATCGACGATGAGGTAGATCTCTTCAATGATCGGGTCGGTCATGGCGAAGCAGCCGATGGAGACATTCTTCCCATGCACCATGATGAGGCTGCCGGTGCGGCCGAGGGCGCGGTCGTAGGCGTTGGGGTAGCCGATGTTGAAGCTCAGGTGGTAGGTGCTGGCCGGGTTCATGAGCTGGCGCGTGGTGGCGTAGAAGCCCTCGGGCGCTTGGAAATCGCCCTGCTTGGTCTTGGGTCCCAGTCTGCCTGAAAAGGCGGCGATGCGGTAGGTCTGGTAGAGCTTGTAAGTCAGCTCGGACTTGGGTTTCAGCCACAGCTCCAGCTCGAAGTCTTCCTTCATGACACGAATGAAGACCTCGTCGCCCAAGGCGAGGTCCTTGGCCTTGAGCGCGGCTTTGACATCCGCATCGCGCCGTTGGTGGAGGTTGGCGAGTCGTTGCTCGCCGCTCAGGGTTTGCCAGTGGGAGGGGGCGGGTTCAGCGGACATGAGATGGCTGGCGATGAAAGTGCCGAGGATAGCGATGAAAGCAGAGTTCATGGAATCACAGGAGACTCCAATAGATCAGGCAACCTGCAACTGTGACGACGACCCCGCCCAAGATTTGCGACCTGGGCTCGTCGGGTGTCCAGCCGGATTGGCCCAAAGTGGCTACCCACGCCGTCAACATGCCGATGACTCCGAGGACGAATTGAACAATGCTCCAGATGTAATCCCAATATAAGGCATCCAATGCGCAGACGAACGCGCGGCCGAGCCAGCGCAGGATGGTGATGAGGGGACCTTCGTCGAGTGGCATAGGCGCGGCGATCTTGCCGAAATCCGTGCGCGAGGGAACTGCAATTTCCAGCCGACTTTGGAAGGGCGCTCACACCATCTTCAGTGCCTGCGCCAGCAGCACGGCGAGCACCACGGTGACCACGAAGGCCCCGGTCAGGATCGCGGCCAGATCATCATCTTCCCAGGTGCCCTTGCCCCGCGTCAGCAGGTCCTCCACCTTGCACCCGAGCCGACCAAAGGTGTGGGGAATGATGTCGCCATTGTCCAGGGTGGAGAGGATTTGCTTGGAGGTGGAGAGCAGTTGGGCGACGATCTTCATGGGGAAGATGGATGTGGAGCTGCTGAGTGTGTCAGCAGATCGTGGGCAAATGCCATCGGAAATTTGTGAAGAGGAGGCCAGCGGTTCTTGGGGCACTCGCGTGAGCATTGCGTCCGCAGCTAGGTCCGGGGCCTCTGTTTGTGAGTGCCGAACACCTGTGCCTTTCAGCAACGAAAGTTCTCGGTGAGTCTCAAGCCACGCCATACCCGCCTTCGTGGGCGCGGGTGACGAGTTCGGCCGTGTTGCGGGCGGCAAATTTGGCCATGAGGTGGTTGCGGTGCGTTTCGGCGGTGCGGGGGCTCATGCCGAGTGCTTCGGCGATTTCTTTGGCGCTTTGGCCTTGGATGAGGAGGCGCAGCACCTCGCGTTCGCGGTCGCTGACGGGCGTGGAGGCGAGTGCCTGGCGCAACGCGGCGCGGTCAATGGCGTGGCTGAGGAAAAGCTCGCCGCGCAGGGCGTGATCGACGGCGGTGCGCAGCTCGGTGAAGGCGCTGTCTTTGATGACAAAGCCGCTTACACCGGCGCGGATAGCATCGGCCACGAGCATGGGTTTGCCATAGCTGGTGAGCAGCAGGCAGCGCACAGGCAGGGCAAGGCGTGTGACCTCGCGCACGATGTCGAGTCCGCTCATGCCGGGCAGCGAATGGTCGAGCACGGCGAGCTGGGGCTGGTGCTGTTGCAGCTGCGGGATGACCTGCGCACCATCGCCGGTCTCGGCGATGACTTGCAGCGCGGAGTCTTGCTGGAGGAGGAGTTTGAGGCCTTCGCGGAGGAGCTGGTGATCATCGGCGAGGAGCAGTCGGGCGGGAGTCATGGCGATGGAGGGAGCGGGATGTCCACGCGGATGCAGGTGCCGCCGCCGGGCGTGGAGGTGATGTCAAAACGGCCACCCGCGAGGCGCACGCGATCCTGCATGAAGCGCAGGCCGAGTCGCGTGGTGTCGGCGCCGGGATCAAAGCCGCGTCCGTCGTCGCGAATGACGAGATGCAGGCCTTCGGCATCCTGCGTGGCGATGAGATGGATCGTTTCGGCCTGCGCATGACGCCGTGCATTGCCCAGCGCCTCCTGCGCCACTCGGTAAATCGTGTCCGCGAGGCGCGGTGGTGGTTCGGAGGTCAGCTCGACCTGTGCCTGCACTTGCGGGCCGCTTTCGAGCACGAGCGCCTGGAGCGCGGCGGCGAGGCTGCCTGCTTCACGCAGATGCACGGGCTGCAGGTCCTCGGCGAGCGCACGCACATCGGTCACCGCTTTGCGCAGGCCATCGGCGAGCGGCTGGCTGAGCTCCGTGGAGCCAGCGGGCATGGCTTTGAGCATCTCCGCACGCAAAAGGAGCGCCTGAAGGTCCTGCGCGAGGCCGTCATGCAGATCATGGCCGATGCGCCGACGCTCCTCCTCATGCCCCTGGAGCACGCGTTGCTGGAGTTCGTCCGTCTGCTGGCGCAGGCGGCGGTAGTGACGCAGGCTGGAGACTCCGGCCAAGGTGATGAAGGCGGGCATGGTCAGATCCGCGATGGAGACGGGCAGCGTGGCGTAGCGCAGAAGCGGCGTCATTTGCGCCACGAGTTCCAGTCCGCCGAAAAGGAGCAGCACGAGCGATAGGGCGAGTCGCATTGAGGCTCCCTCTACTCGGCGGCGGACATCAAGCAGAGCGTGCCCGATGCCGCAGAGCCAGGCGATGACGGCGTAGAGCTGAAAAGCGGGAAGCAGCGAGTAGATACGGCCCTGCTCATACTCGTGATGAGCGTGCAAGACGAGCACCAGACAGCCGAGCACAAGCCAGTCTGTCCATGCGGTAAGCGGTCGCTTTTTGAAGCCGCCGACCATGCGGTAACACAACCATGGCAGCAAAAGCAGTGCCCAAGCAAAGGGCGCGGCCAGCCAGGCCCAGAGCTGCGGACAATCACGCACGCCCTGCATCTGTGCCGCGACAGAGATCATCCAAGCCAGTCCCAGCACTGCACCACGGCGGCAAAACACGCGGTCTGTGGCTCCGAGCACGCGCAACGCGAGGAGCACGAGGCTCCACACGCCGCAGAGTGAGAGGATGGCGAGCCGTGCCATGTCACTGAGCGCCTCGCTGGTCCGCTGCGCCCGATACGCGGCGGCGACCTCATACACGCCGATGTGCGCCCCGCCGAACCAGCCCGCCGCGCCGACGTAGTTCCGCACTCGGATGGCCAGGACGTTTTCGAGATCGCCGTGCAGCAGACCGGTGGGAATTACCGCGAGATGCACACGACCTGAACTTGGCACCACGCTTTCTGAATCGGTGAAGTATTGCTCGCGACTTGTGGGCAGCTTCAGCGGTCCGTAGCCGCCCACGTGACGTCCATTCACAAAAACCTCCGACACATTGCCCACATGCCCAATGACCACCGCGAGCGATTGCGTGGCCTGCGCTGGTGAAACGCGAAATCGGGCCCGATACCAGCCCTGACCGCCCCAGCGCGGCCCGCCATAGTGCTGCCACGCCGGGCCGAGGCGCACCTGCTGCCACGCATGATCGTCAAAGTCCTCCGCAGCCCATTCCACGCGGTTTCCTGGCGAAAAGCGGACCTCCTCGGGCAATGAAACGAGCGGGGGATGCGGGTCAAAACGCTGCCGCGTGCAGCCAGCGCCCATCAGCGCCAGCACGAAGGCGGCGCGGAGGATATGGCGATGAAAACGCAGAGGCATGAAGCAGCATAAACGGCAGGGTGGGCATTTCGCATCACAAACCTGATCGTGACAGGATGAAGAAGGCTTCATCCTGTCACTTCGCAGATCTCACAGCCCGCCAAGCTCAGCGTAACCCGAGAGGATGGGCGCTTCATATTCTTCCTGACCGGAGGTCGGTAGCTGCGGCAGCGTGAAGAAGCCCACGGCGCTGCCGAGCCGAGGGATGGCAAGCGCGTTCCACTGAGCCGTGCGGACGAGCGGTGAGCCAGAGACGGTGTCGGTCAGCTTGAAAACACCCGAGCACTGGCCGGTGGAGGCGTTGATCACACAGGTGACTTGTCCTGGGTTCGATGGGAAGGAGACGACGTTGCTGTTGGAAACGACTACGAGCTGCTCGAACTCTTGCGAGGCTGCAGGTAGAAAGGAGGCATCCTCCACATGAGCTTCATCAAAAAGCAGAGACCCATTGGTCAGACCCGCAACGGACGCGGTAAGGTTCAGAATGGGGCGTCCGACGGGTGCCGTGTAGCGACCACCCGCAATGGTGCGATCATGCAGAGGAATGCCGTTGCGGTAGTTCCTGGAGAACCCAGGGCGCTTCATCCAGCTCACCGTGCCGTCGATTTGATCCAGGGTGGCGGTGGCCGTGGAGATCGCGGCCGTGCCGCTGATGGAACCCGCATACTCGGGCAGGCTTGAGTTCAGAATGGTATGCAACGCAAAGGTTCCGGCGGAGCTGAGGTGACTCGCGGAAGTAAATGAAGCGCCGTCAGCCGTGCGTCCCACACACAGGACAGTGCCAGTAGTCGCGACTGCCGTCGTGAAGTAACACGCCCCTTGAGGCATGGTGGGATTTGCCGCCGTGCCCATGAAGGCTTCGGGTGTGGGCATGGCGGAATGGAAGCTGCCAGTGCGGGGGAATCGTGTGGTCGTGGACCATGGATTCCGCCAGCCCGTGATCGTGATGGGACTGACACTGCCGCCAACCATGAGGCTGCCGGTAAGAGCGCCCGTGTCGGGTTGAACTGAAAAGGAAAACGACAGCGGCGCACCGTTGCGATCTACAATGAAGCTTCCAGTCGGACTGGCAGTATTGAGTGTTTCGAGCTGCCCGGTCATGGCAATTTGCTCGGTCTCCAGCCGCAGCTGGCCTGCGAAGGAGGCATTGGCCGTGATGTCCAGCGTGAAGGAGCCGCCGTGGTTGTAGAGTTCGTTGGCCGAATCATCCGATCGGCTGATCAAGCCGGTGTAGCGCCCTGCGGTGCCGGTTAACAGCGGAGCCACAGACCACGGCACGGTGATCTGGCTGGAGCCCACCGCGTTCTGCGCGCGAATGGTCATGATGCCGATACCGTTCGCCGTCGGTTTGCCAAAGACGCTGCCGTTGGCTTGCAGGGAGAGTCCCGCAGGCATACCCGTCACCGTGAGTGTGTAAGGCGGTTGAGTCACCGTGAGATTCAAGCTCACGCTGCTGCCGACGCGCCAGGATTGTGCGCCGGGCGAGGTGATGGCTGGCACGGCGGACTGCACGGTGATGGTGGTGATGCCCGTGTCTTTGGTGACGCCATTGAGGGTGCAACGGCAGAAGTAGTCGCCTGCGTCACCCGAATTGATCTTGGTGATCTTCAGGGTCTTGGTCGTTGCGCCTGTGATGGAGCGCAGGGCGATCGTCTGGTTGGCCAAAGGCGAGCCATCCTTGAACCACTGAAAGGTGGCCATCACACCCGATGGATAGGTGACTGGAGCCGGGAGGTTCATGATGCCATTGAGCGCCGCACCACGCTGTGCGGAGGCCGTGTCCATTACCGCGACCTTCACGGTGCTGGAGACCGCGCGCACACGATTGGTGGCGGTCAAGGTATAGTCCCCCACGTCTGCAACCGTGAGGGAAGGAAGGACAAGGGATTGGTTCACCTGCCCAGCGCGGACTGACGTGCCCTTTTTCCATGACAGACTGGGAGCGGGGGTGCCTGTGACCGTGGCGATCAGAGTCGCACTGCTGCCCAGCGTGCCAAACACGAATGGATTGGCAAAAGTGACGGTGGGTGCCGCAGCTGGATAGCCAGTGCCTTGCAAGCGCAGCGGGAAGGTGCCGACATTCGGGTCATCGGACAGGATGTTGAGCACATTGGTGAAGTCGCCACCCGCAGTCGGTGCGAAAGACACACTGAAGATTCGGCTCTGTCCAGGTGCGAGGGTGGAAACGCCCAACTGCTGACTGATGCGGAAGGGGGCGCCTGATGTGGCCATCTCTGTCCGCAGTGTGGTGAAGGGGGCATTGCCCACATTTCTCACCAGGTAGTTGTAGGTGCGTGTCACCCCAACATCAGCCGTGCCAAAATCCACCAAGCTGTCGCTGATGACCTGAAAGCGACCGCGCTCCACCCGAAGCTGGGGCTCCGCCACCACATCCACTGTAGGCCATTCTGTGGTGGAAATATTGCTCAGTTCATTGTCGATCAAGCTCAGGAGAGCGAGGCTGTAGCGGGTCGTGTTGCCATCAATGTCATTGGCATCCCCCTTTTTGGAGAGGATGACACTGTAATTGACCACGTTGCTTTGAGCACTCGGATCCAGATCTCCCATCTGCCTGGCCAAAGCAGATGTGCCTCGGAGTGAGCCTGTGTGATACGTGTTGGTCGGCGCTGTGAGAAGTGCTCCTCCATGGCCCACACTGCGATACTTCATGAAGCGCAGGAAGGTGAGTGGGGTGGTTACGACTCCTCCCTGACCGGTGCGGGTCTCCAGGCAGAAGCCGCCATAAGAATAGGGAACATTGGGACCTGTAGGATCAAAGACGTTTTGGCGGGCGCGCAAGTCTTGATACCAAGGCTCACGAGGAAGGCGATTCTCAAACAACGAGGCTCCCATGGTGAAGTCCTCCGCATTGACTCCGTATCCCCGCAACACCATGTCATAGACATACTCCTGCACGGACCGTCCTGTCAGTTCTTCCAGCACCTGGCCCAGAGCCAGGTAGCCCGCGTTGGAATAGTCGTCGACAGTTCCAGGAGCATTGGTCAGAGAATACGACATGTATATGAAGCGAAGCATGTCCCTGGCGCTTGGTGGTGAATCCACATTCAGCCAGTCCGCCGCCTGAACCTCAAGGTAGGTCGGGTCCGGGCTGCTGTTGTCGCGCATACCGCTCTTGTGCTCAATGAGATGGCCGACAGTGATCGCAAAGTATCGCGCATCGGCCACGGTGTCACTCGACAGGTCAAGGATGCCGTCGGGCGACAACTGCGGGTGGCGGAACACTCTCGCATTCAAGGTCAAACCACTTTCGATGATCGCCTCTCTCACCGCTGCTGCGACGAGTGGCTTGGTCAGACTGCCCACCCGCATGATCACATTGGGCACCACGGGTGTGGTTGCCTCTTTGTCCATCCAGCCAAAGCTGCGGTAGTAAACCACTTTGCCATTTCGGCTGACAGCCAGGGTGCCGGTGCGAATGGTGTTGTCCGACATGAACTGGGTCATTAGATCATCCAGCATGGCGAGCTTGGGCACCCTTGTGCCACGCTGCGGGATGTCCTCCGGCTCGAAAGGATCATCAGGTTCAAGGTCGGCACGCACCGCCGAAGCGGACAGACCGAGCACGAGACAACCAAGCGCAATGACTTTGGCGAAGTAGCTATGAGTGTGTTTCATGGATGGGGATGGATTGAGCCTCCATGCACAAAGGGCGCAGAGGCTTCCCAAAGGTCGGCCTGCCGACAGTCATCACAATGCACCGCGCCTCCGTAAAACTACGGAGGCATGTAGTGGCAGAGTGGGGCCGGGCGTCTGTGGCAATGCTGGGCAAGGAATGGCCCTGAGCAGCGTTTGAATGAATCTACTTTCATCCCCATGACCACTCGTCGCCGCTTTCTTCAAACCACTGCCTCCACCCTCTTCGCTGCGCCTTATGTGACCTCGGGTCTGCGCGCGGCCTCGCCCAATGGCAAGCTGCGCCATGCGGCCTTTGGTGCGTCGGGCATGTCGCACAGCGACTACACAGCCATGTCGAATCATCCCATGTGGGAACTGGTCGCGGTGTGCGATGTGGACACGCGGAACTTCGACCGTGCGCGGAAGCTCTTCCCCAATGTGAAGTGCTATCAGGACTGGCGCGAGCTGTTGGACAAGGAAGGCGGCAACATCGACAGCGTGAACGTGTCCGTGCCCGATCACATGCATGGCAGCATCGGCATGAAGGCCTTGGAAATGGGCAAGCACATGTATGGGCAGAAGCCGCTGGCGCAGAACCTTTGGGAGTGCCGCCAGCTCATGCTCAAGGCACGCGAGAAGGGCGTGATGACGCAGATGGGCATCCAGATCAGCAGCGACTTCACCGAGCGCTACGCGGTCGAGTTCATCCGCACGGGTGTCATCGGCAAGGTCAAGGAAGCCCACACCTTCTCCAACAAGAAGTGGGGTGACATGGACCCCGTGCCCACACAGATCGACGAGATCCCCGAGGGCCTGGATTGGAAGACCTGGCTCGGGCCTGCCACTGATCGTCCCTTTATCAAAGGCTACTACCACCCAGGCAACTGGCGCAAGCGTCGCGACTTCGGCACTGGCACCCTCGGCGACATGGGCTGCCACATGTTCAGCGGCTGGTTCCGCGCGCTCGATCTCG
>Ga0247833_1008718_pt1 | contig 10164 bp, 5 predicted proteins | sample LaCruzMarch2015__7_FD_187117 | JGI IMG/M metagenome (GOLD analysis project Ga0247833, IMG submission 187117) | Freshwater microbial communities from meromictic Lake La Cruz, Castile-La Mancha, Spain - LaCruzMarch2015_8m | ecosystem: Environmental > Aquatic > Freshwater > Lake | place: Spain...
GCTCATGCGCGGCGGAATGGTCCCGGTCGGCTCGGAGAGCCGACCCTACCCTTGATTGGTAGGGCCTGGCGTCCCTGCCGGGCCGGGTTGCTTTCTCCGGGCGCTCATGCGCGGCGGAATGGTCGCGGTCGGCTCGGAGAGCCGACCCTACCCTTGATTGGTGGGTCGGGTTGCGTTTCGATCCTAGGCTCGGCTTGACACCTGCTGACTCGGCGTCTGATTTTGCGTGCCGTGATTCGTCCCAAGCGCCGACAACTCCCGCACGAGGTCCCTCCATGGGTCGAGGACGGTGCCTGCTACTTCCTGACGATCTGCGCGGGCAACCGCTCCGGCGGGGTTCTGCTGTCTTGCGCCGATGTCCTACTCTCGGCGGCAAGGCACTATCACGAGCATGGTCGTTGGTTCTTGCGCCTGTTTGTGCTCATGCCGGACCACGTCCATCTTCTGGCGCATTTCCCGCAGGAGCCGGGGCTGCGGCAAATCGTCAATGCGTGGAAGCGTTTCACGGCGCGACATGGTGGGTTTTCGTGGCAAAGGGACTTTTTCGAGCACCGGCTCAGGCACGATGAGAGCTTCGACGAGAAGGCCAGTTACGTGCGCATGAACCCCGTCCGCGCAGGACTGTGCGCCTCTTGGGAGGACTGGCCGCATCGGTGGCCGCAGGATTGAGGGGAGGATCGCGGTCGGCTCGGAGAGCCGACCCTACCCTTGAATGGTAGGGCCTGGCGTCCCTGCCGGGCCGGGTTGCTTTCTCCGGGCGCTCATGCGCGGCTGGAATGGTCCCGGTCGGCTCGGAGAGCCGACCCTACCCTTGATTGGTAGGGCCGCCGGAAAAGAGAACCCCGCGCCGGGGCGCGGGGTTCCGTGATTCTGTGACCTGATTTACGGCTGCAGGATCGCGTCGAGGCGGAGGAACTGGCTGTTGTTCGTGCGCGGGACGCTGAAGATCTGCCGCTCGGTGCCCGCCGGGACGCCCGACTGGTCGCCCGGGATGGTCATGGTCACACCGTTGGTGCTCCAAGAGCCGAGGCTCAGGTTCGTGATGCCTTCTCCGAAGACATCCAGATTCGGATCGTTGGTCCGCACGATGGCCGTGATCGACAGGTTGCTGCTGGTCACCGCGGTCTGGGACGCAATGCCGTCGTCTGCCGTCGGGCTGGTCGCGCCGCCAATGGCGTATTTGCCGACGTTGGCCGCGTTGGTCGGTCCGCCGGCCACCCAGGTGGTGAAGCCGCCGCCGGCACCGCTGACTGTGCCGGTCACGGCGATGTTCTGATCCGTGGCTCCGGTGCTGGCGAGGTTGACCTGCCCGGCGGGGTTGCCGATCGGGGCGGTGGCCGCGATGCGGACATAGACCGGCGTGGACGAGACCGTGCCGCCGCTCTGGACCAGGGTGACCGAGGAGCTGAAGCTCGAATCATCCAAGCTGACCTCGTAGTCGGTCGGGGCCGTGACCGTGATGTCATCGGTCAAGTCCGTGCCGCTGGCATTGAAGCTCTGCGAGGCCGAGGCATTGCCCACGGTCGTGCTGAAGGCCGAGAGGCTGCCGGTAATGCCGATGGACGGGGTCGGGATGGCTGAGGTGCTCACCAGCACGTCGGCCATACCGATACGGCGCGAGGAGCCAAGGTTGACTAGGTCACGGTCGCACTCCCAAGTCAGCGTGAAGTTCGCGCCGTTGGGGATGCTCAAGCCAGAGATCGCCGTGGTCTTCAACTCATCGACGCCGGATTCCGTGGTGTAGCCCAAGGCCAGCACTTCGCTGCCATCGATCTTCACCGTCCAAGCGGGGAAGCGGGTGTTGTCGGTCTGGGTCACGCGGCCAAGATATTGCACATCGAGGTCGGTGATGGTGCTCCCCGTGTTGTTGACCAAGCGCAGAGTTACAGTCAGGACGCCGGTGCCACTCGTGTGCGTGTAGCCGAGGACTCCGGGGTTGCTTTCATTGCCATAGAATCCGCCGGTGGAGGCGGCCGAAGTCCAATCGCCGACGTAGCCTTGAACGCTGCCGCTGGAGATGGCCGTCCACTCGCCGGGCAGACCAGCAACGCCGGTGAAGGCGTCGAAGTCATAGGAGTAGCTGCCGGTGAAGGAAGCCGGCGGGGCCAAGGTGGTGAAGGTCAGAACCGGCGAATAAGTTGTGCCCTCGGCATTCGTTGCGTAGGCCTTGATGCTGTAGCCGGTCTGGGCGGCCAAACCCGTGAGCGAAGCGTTCATCAGGCCGATCGTGGGTGAGGGATCGACAATGTTTGCCACTCCGGTGCCACCGATGGTGGGGTCGTTGTTGACCGTTGTTTCCGCGTAAACGAAGCCGCGAGCCGTGATCGGGGAACCGCCATCGGACGTCACGTCCGCACTGACATCAGCCGTGGTTTCTCCGATCGTCACAGCCGGGACCGCCAAGGATCCGACGGAAGGAGGCAGGAGCGAGGCTCCAACGGATATTTCAAAGTCTCCGATGCCAATCTGGCGCGACGATCCAGAGCCCGCGAGGCCGCGGTCGGAGGTCCAGATGATTTGGAAGATATCGTTAACCGGAATGGAAAGACCCGTAACGGACGCGGTCTTGGGTTCATTCGCGGCACTGGCCGTGCTGTAAGCAAGTGAAGCTGCGGGGGAACCATCCACGGTAACCGTGTAAGCCGGAGTCCGGCCCTCGGAGGATCTCTCGACCATGCCCATGTAGCTGACCGTTAGTTCGGTGATTTCAGCGCCGGTTTCGTTCCTAAGCGTAAGAACTTGCTGCAACGTGCCGGTCGAGGTGGTGTGCTGGTAACCGAATACGCTGGCGTTACCGCGACTGCCAGAACTGGTGCCCGTTCCCCAATCACCACCGTAGGTCGTGACCGGTCCGACGAGTGACCATCCCAGCGGCAGGGTCAACGCGTCGGTGAAGGCAGAGAAGTCCTGCGTGTAGCCGCCCGAAGGAAGGGGGGCAAAAGGAACGTCAATATTCATCACCGTGATGACACCCGGCACCGCAGCGAAGCCGGCCGCCGAGGGCGTCACGGTCACGTTGGTGTTGCCGTCGATGATGTTATCCAGCGGCGCCTCGATATCGAAGGTGGCGAAGATTTCACCATTGGTGACGGTCACGGAGGGCGGCACGATGAGGTCAGCCGGGCTCGATGAAACCAAATCGACCACGACGTTGGAGGTCGCAAGCTCGCTCAAGGTCACGAAGCCCTCGCCGGTCGCACCCTCGTTGATGGAACCGGAGGAGAAACTGACCGTCACGCTCGGGATGACAAAGTCGCTACTGCTGAAGGCCGTGCCGTTGGCGGTCGCGACGGAAATCGGCCCGGTGGTCGCCCCGACGGGCACCGTGGCGCTAAGGTTGGTGGTGGTGACATTGGAGAAGGTTGCGGCAACACCGTTGAAAGCCACGTTCGTCGTGCCGGTGAAGTTTGAGCCGCCGATGGTGACGTCCGTTCCGACGGGGCCGCTCGTCGGGGTGAAGTCGGTGACGACCGGGGCGGACGGCAAGGGGGACGACAGGGTGATGGAAAAGTCGTCGATGCCCAAGCCTTGGGCATTCGTGGGCCCGCCAACGCCCGCATAGGTCCAGCGGACGTAGTAGGTGCCGCCGTTGGGGATGCTGAGACCGGTGATGGTGACCGATTTGGCGATCGAGGTGGGCGGGTTGAAGATCGTGGTGTTGGCCGCATCGGCCGCGTAGGATTGGTTCCCGCCCGTGGCCGCGGTGGCGGCGGCGGAGGTGCTGCCGTGGAAAAACGTCCAGTCGAAGGCCCTGCTCCCGGAGCGATACTTCTCGTAGTTCCAAGTGACTGTGATCGAGTCCACGGTGGCACCCGTGTTGTTGACGAACGCGTAAATGATGCTGCGCGGCGAGGAGTAGCTGCCGGAGGTCAGGAAGCCCAAGGCCCGGTCGGTCGAACTCGCGGTGACCCCGTCGGCGAAGTTGTAGAAGCCGCCGGCTGATGTTCCGTTCAACACGCCCGTGCCAGTCGTCCCAGCCGCCCGCGTGGTGGCTGTATCGCCGGAAGCCCAATCCGGGCCCATTTTCCACCCCGTGGGCAATGTGGCGGTGGCGCTTGACCCCAAGCCGCTGAAATTTTGTGTCACGGCAACGCCGGCGGTCGGGATGCTTTCCTGGCCTTGTGCAAAGGTCGTGGCGCAGAGCAAGGCGACGGCGGCGAGCGAGCGGAAGGGGCGATGGGAGTTCATAGGGATGATGATTTGTTGACGGGGCGAAGGTTGGGGCGGTCGAACAACCCCGGCACGGTGGCTGCTTTTGGCCAGCCCGGCAACCGTTTCCTGCCAATGTGACGAAATTGTTGCGCCCGACAGTGAAGGGCGGCGGGCTCTGTCGGAGGGGATTCTCGCTGGATTTGCGATCCGGGGGGAGCGCGGGCGCCCTCGCCTGCCGTCAGCGGCGCCCCCGCCGCTGACACCGTCTTGGCCACCTCACACCATTTGGTGAGTCTCCATCATGGGAATGTGGCGGGCGAGGCGCCCGCCACGACGCGCGTGGGCGCACGTGCTCCCCACTTTCTACTGCTCCGCGCTTTGCGCGCTGCCCGCACGTGTGGGACGAGGGCGCCCCACATCCTTGAGGGGCCGGGAGATGCAAGGACCTGGCCCGCCCTCGGGCCATTGGCGTGTTGAGCCCTCGCGATGGGGACATCGCGATCCACCGGGTTGTGGCGGAAGCGGTCTTTGCCTGCAGGCTTTGCGTCGCCGCGTGATCCTGCCATTTATTGAGCCATGGACGGCAGAGAAATCACGACCTATCTGGAGAACCTGTCGGACGCCCTAGCCAACCGCGGGGTGGTCGGCGAGATCGTGCTCTACGGCGGCGCGGCCATGGTGCTGGCGCACCAGGCCCGACTGAGCACCAAGGACGTCGATGCCGTTTTTCTTCCGAAGAGCACGGTTTACGAAGCCGCCGCGGAAGTCACGCGGGACCACGGGGCCCCGGATGGCTGGCTGAATGACGCGGTGAAGGGCTTTGTCAGCGAGAAAAACGACACCCTGCCGCTCTTGGACTGGCCGAACCTGAAGGTTTACGTGGCGGCGCCGGAATACCTGCTGGCCATGAAATGCCTGAGCATGCGCCTGGGCCGCGATGACACCGATCTGGGCGACATCCGATTCCTCATGGACCGGCTCGGCTTGCGGCGCCCCGACGATGTGCTCCGCCTGGTCGAGAGCTACTACCCGGGAAACCGGATCCAACCGAAAACACGGTTTGCCATCGAGGAACTTTGCCAGCATCTTCCGGAGCGATGAGTGCGCCCTGTCTCACGATCAAAGATTTGAGCCGCCGCTGGAACAACGAGATCCGGCGCGGGCTGGTGCCGTCCTTCGGACTTTTCGGGGATTTGCTTGATGATTTCCGCCAACGCTGCCGCACCTCGGAGGAAAAACTGGTGCTGGTCGGCGAAGCGCCCGAGTGGATTGAGTCCGCCGCCCATGCCGAGGTGAATGCCTATCTTGCCTCGGTGGCCGAAACCCTCTGCCGGGAGGCATCCCTCACCCCGCCTGCGTGGACGGAGTCCCCACGATGCTATCTGGCGCGCCCATGGTTTGCCGGTGGTCTGGAGAGCCTCAAGGCCATCCTGCTGGCCGAGAGTCCGGTGGCTTTCCGCCGCCGCAACCTCTTCGTTTCGGCCAATGCTTTGAGCCGGGCCTGAGAATTGCGTGGTTGTCCCCACGTCGGGTGGATCGTAATGTCCCCATCGCGATGGCGCCGCCCAAGGAGATGGCCCGCCCCCGGGCCATTTGATAGGTGGCGCGCTGCGCGCGGTGCCTGCAGGTGTGGGACGGGGGCGTCCCACCTCCTTGGATCGCGATGTCCTCACCGCGATGAGAACGTTCCGCGCTCTGCGCGCTGCTCACACGTGTGGGACGAGGGCGTCCCAACTCCTTGAGGGGGCCGGAGATTCAAGGACGTGGCCCGCCGCCCTCGGGCCGCTGGGGTGTTGAGCCATCGCGATGGGGACATCGCGATCCACCTTGGGCCTCAGCTTTGTGGCACGGCAGGCGCGGTGGCGGGAGCCGGGGCGGGAGCAGGCGGCGGCGCTGCCTGGCTGCCCCCCGACTGCGCCTGCTTGAGTTTCCGCTCCAACTCCTGCTTTTTCGCTTCGAGCTTGGCCCGGTTGCCTTCCTCGCCAGGTTGGTTCATTTGCACGAGGATCTGGCCAAGCTCGTGCTCCAATTCCAAGCGGGCCAAGCCTCGCTGGCGGGCCACCTCGTCGACGGGAGCCATGTCCTGCGGGATGGGCGGCAACTCCGCCGGGGTGGGAGGAACCCCGCCCTCGATCACCCTCGGGCGCATGCGGCCACGGGTGTCAGCACCGAGAACAACGTAGCCGCTGGAGATGGTTGAGAAGTCGAGCTCGGCGGAGGACTGGGCCGGCGCCCCGCCATCAGGCGCGAGGACTTTGACCACCATGCCGGTGGTTTTCGGCTGAACCTTGATCTCCTGAATGCTGTCGGGCGCGATTTTGAATTCTTTGTCCGCAGCGAGCGTGACCGTGGACGTGCGGCCTTGGGCGAAGTTGAGCACGCGGAGGGGACGGTCGGGGGCGTTCGGCGCGGACGGACCGTCCGGGAACAGCTTGAGCTCCCATTTGGAACCGGCCTTCCAAGTCACCACGGTGTATTGGCGGTCGCCGGCCAGCGCGGCTGTGCCGGTGGCGAGAACCTGGTCGCCAGCCTTGATCTCAATCGTCGAGTTGCCGGGTTTGATCTCCCGGTAACCGGGATTCATCTGGCGTTGGCCAGTGCTGGCGGCGAAGACCACCGGAGCTTCCGCGGCCTCGGCCTTGATCTCGATCGAAGCGGCCTCGGCTTCGCCGGCGGGGAAAATCCATGCACGGAGGAGCGAGACCGGTGGCGGGGTGGCGGCTGGCGCTTGGGCCAGGACTGCAGCAGGGGCTAGGAGCGAAACAAAAATGCAAAGCGCCGTGACAGCGGTGCGTCTAGTCATAGGTCGAGGAGATGATGCGGGTGGTGTAGTTGGTGGGCGGGGAGAAGCGCTGGTTGACACCCGCGACGCTGGCCGGATTGAAGGCGTCGTTGGTGGCGGCGGCGGAAATGAACTGCGGAGTCATCTCAAAGGTGCTTCTCACGCGGGCGGTGCCGAGGACATTCGTGGCGATCGGGGCGCCGGAAGCGTTGGTCGGGATCTGCAAGGCTTGGCCGATGGCGTAAACGGTGAAGACGCTGCCGCGGGTGGTGATCATTTCGATCGAGCGGCGCACCAGCTCTTCGCGGCCGCGGTCAAACGCGTTCGACATCACGGCTCCGCTCGCCACCGAGCCGGAAGCCGCGGAATTAAGCACGGTCAATTCGCTGATCTCGCCCCGCTCCCAGAATGGGTTGAGGGCATTGGTTAGCCCGCCTGCGGCACCATTGGTGAGGCGGCTGATTACATTGGTAACGACATTGGTGATGTTGGCCGGGCGACCGGCAATGCTGGAGGCGCCATCGGGGCCAGCCGGCAGGAAAGTGAGCCCGAAGAAGGCGGCCCGCAAAGCGGCCCCGTTGTCGCGCAATGCGCCGTTCGGGTTGATCAGGCCGGGAATGGCGATGTTGGTGTTAGTTGTCGCAGTGAAGATGTCCGCCAAACGCCACGAGGTCCAAGTCCGGCTCGCATTTGTCTGACTCGGGGCGGCATACCATGGGCTGGAGGCGTTGGTCAACTCGGGCTGGCCGACGCGGAGCGTCCGACCTCCCCCGCGGGCCCGGGCAGGAACCTGCCCGCTGGTGATGAAGGGCCGGGCGGGGTCGGTGATATGCCCGAGTTCGCCAATGGTTTCCATGCGGCCGTTGCGAATGACCAGCGGGGCGTTGGAGGCGCTGGCGTTGATGCTCGAGACGTCCGCCCACTTGGTCGGCACGGTGTAGTTCGCGTTGGGCGCGCCGACGGTGCTCTTAGCCGGAACCGACCCGTTGGCCAAACCGCTGACGTAAAAGCGGGTCTGGTTGTCATTGGTCGTGCCACCGATGGAATCAAAGACCAGAAACTCAAGCTGCTCATTGAGCGCCCGGGGGTCGCCTTCCGTGGGCGAAGGGGTGCCGGTTGTGGTGGAGTTCCCGCGCAAAGATCCGCCCCGCACAAAGTCGTTGTTGCCAGGTCCAAAGCCGTTGATTCCATCGACAAAGACTTGGTCGTCGACCATGAGGCGCATGGCGGACCCTCCCCCAGACTGCGCAATGGGCAGGCCGACAAAGCTTTCGAGCAACCCTTGGTCATTGCCAAGGATCACCGCGCTTTCATAGTCCGTGGCGCCCGTGCTGCGCGCCTTCATGGTTACGTGGAAAAAGCGGTTGAAGTTGGTCAGTCGCGTTGCCAGCGTGCTCGTTTGATTGGTAAAGTCGCGCGTTTGGCCGGTGAAAATGCGATCGGCATCCGGCGTCGGCAGCGAGAAGATATTGGCCGCGTTGGCCGGATTGATCAGAACTTCGGTGGCCCCGATATTGATGTTACCCGGCTGGGCGGTGGTCAGCACGGTGACTCGACCGGCGGGGAAGGTTATGCCCGCGGGAATGGGAATGTCGCTGGAGGCACGGTCTTCGTCCGCCAACGCGCCGACAATGTTGACCCCATAGCCCGGCTGGTCGAGGATTTTGAGGAAGGCATTATTAGTCAGAACGATGTCTTTGGTCCCCGGGTTCCAAAACTCAAAATAGTGGTCGAACCAGATGGTGTAATTGGCCACGGGGTCGGGCGGAGGAGCATTGGTGTTGAATCCGTAGGGCGACATCCGCCGGATCCGGGCATGGATCACATATTCCTGAAGTCGCGGCGTGTTCTCCACGCCCATGGCAGCCACGGAATTGGTGCCGTCGAGGCCGCCGCCCAGCGCGGCGATGGCATTGGACGGACGCCCCGTGACAAGGCTGAACGAGGCGTCGTTGCTGATCACGGTGGGTTGGTCGTCGGCGTCAAGGTAGTCGTAAATGTTGGCCGCGATTTTTTGCAGGTAGATGCCCGCGTGGTCGGGGGTCACGGCGCTGGCGTTGTTGATGCCGGGGACGTTGTTGGCCAGGCGGTAGAAGCGCTGCCCGAAGAGCGGGGCGGCGTTGGTGTTGGTGATGGCGAGGAGGAGGCGCCTGAGGCCGTTGGTTTTGTTCGCGTCGTTGGTGACGGTGCTGAGATTGAACCGCTTGAACCCGCCGCGCGTGAGATCGAGGCCGGCGGAGTTGGCGGTGGTGAGGAAGCGTAATTCGGCGGCAGACGCGGCGCTGGTCAGAGCGGCGGCGACGGCGGCCGAGCCGGCGGTGGGGAAGAAATTCGTGTTGGTCCCGCGGTCGGCCACCACGGCTGCGGCGTTCGCATTGCGCACGGCGGCAGTGCTGGCGCTCTGCCACGAGCCGTCGAGCCGAAGGTCGCCGGGACCCACGTTGGTGCTTACCCCCCGGGCGCCGTTGGTGGCCGTGTTGACATTGACCTTGAAGCTCTCGTCCTCGACCCAATAAGCGTAACGCGCGACGGCCGGGTTCGTGGCGTTGGTCGGGCCGGGACTCCGGCCGATGTAAATCCACTGGGCCGCCGCGATCGGGGCGCCGGGATTGGTCATGGAGCGCGTGCCGATGAAGGCCTCGGGCTGGCTGGCGTTGGTCGCGTTGAGGTTGACCATGAGGGGATCGGTCGGGGCGAAGGGTAGATTGGTCAGGTTGGCCACGGGCACACCATCCGTGTTGGTGCTGGAGACGAGCGGAAAGCCGATGAAGGCGACCTCCGCGCCAAACTGCGCCGGACGCGCCGGGGTATTCGGCGTGGCCACATTGCTGCGGGCGTAAAGCACGGTGGCCTCGTTGTTGGTCCCGCTGGCGGGTCCTCCGCCGATGTTCTGCCAGACCGTGACCGAGTCGGGGTAGCGGGTGATCAACTGCGCCAACTGACCCCGAGCCACGGCCACGCCGGCATCAGCGGCCAACTGCGCCCGATAGGATCCGGAGGTGCTGCGCGAGGAGAGTTGATCCATCGAGGTGCTCTGCATGAACGCCACCGCCACGACGGCGAGGACGGTGAGGACAATGAGGGTGGTGACCAGCACGGCACCCTGGGGTTCTTGGCGGCGGGGGCGTGATTTCATCAGGGTTTGGGCAGAGCCACGCGGAAACCAAAGTATCCCACGGTGCGCATCTGTTTGCAAACAGATGCGCACCGTGGGATACTTTGGTTTCCGC
>Ga0247833_1008723_pt1 | contig 10163 bp, 12 predicted proteins | sample LaCruzMarch2015__7_FD_187117 | JGI IMG/M metagenome (GOLD analysis project Ga0247833, IMG submission 187117) | Freshwater microbial communities from meromictic Lake La Cruz, Castile-La Mancha, Spain - LaCruzMarch2015_8m | ecosystem: Environmental > Aquatic > Freshwater > Lake | place: Spain...
CATTCTGATACTCTCTTTGGGTCTGAAGTGTAATCCAACCCAAGATATGCCAACATCTCCACAGCCTCTTTGCAACACGTATTCACCCACGTGTGTTTATTGTGTCCTAGTTTCTCCAATGCAATGGTGTATGCTGTACGCAGATACATACAAGTCTTTCTAAACAAAAATATTTGTTTAGTTGTTAATGGCTTCTTCTCAATATCAGTAATAAACCGTGTGTATCCATCTTCGGACCTTTGTACCTCACTGAGAAGTCTTATACACATTGTCCCCATTCTTATAGCTGAAACCAAAAAGCTTAGCCGCCTCTGGTGACTCCCAATAAATTGATACATTCGAATCAACGTCGGAACTAAATACACCAACACATTGTCATCATCATTATGCCTGCATGGTGTTATTTCAGCTACTGTTCTTGTTGAGTCATCGACATTAGTATTGTTCTGTGGTGCCACTCTTGCTGGTGTGATTATCACCGTTGTGTTTGTTGCGTTGTCTCCCCGAGTATTAACTCCCCATCTCTGAATTCTTCCTACATGCACGTCAATGATATCACGGACTGACGCTGGATCGGCAGGCGGTTTACCATTGATGTGCCGATAGAAATATGGCACCTTCCTTTGTTGTCCCGAGTCATATGGACATGACATTTGGAATTGTTGAATGAATATACCCATATCATTCTGGGTTCCACATTGAGAAGCATGACTTGAGATGGCACGATTGAAGGTCTCACGCGAGAAGCCAATGGTGTTAATAACATCAGGGTAGCGTGCACTAATTACCCTGACCCAAGTCTCGTCACAAATCCAGTTGTCTTGGTACTTCTCAATAGCAGTAGACAAATTTATGTAGCACCGACGAATGATATCCCAGTTCTTCACCATGTTATATTCCCACCATCCTAAATGGATTAATCCAATCTATAGGCGCGGGGGGTGCATATAAGTCTTAAGGATGGGACTATCAATATTGGTGGAGGATCGGCTCCGGTCATTCGTACCATGGTCGGCCCGAATTTGCTAGACGCCTCGCGGGAGGTGCTGTTTTTTCAAATCGGGCCCATTCTGTTTTTACAATACTACGAGTCGGGTAACAACTTGTTTTTTCTCTTCTAGCTACTTCCTAGCTACTTCCTAGCTACTTCTGGGCTTATCGTCGCGTTGGTCGCCGTGGTGGAATTTGACGGCCGCCGATAATACCATCGGATAGTGCATTGTCTTGCGCTTCTTTTGGTACCCAGTTTTAGTCTGTAGCTCGCGTGTGTGTGGAGAATCGTCCATTCTCCCGTCGTCAGTGGGAAAATCGGGGCTTTTTGGCTGTGTCAGGGTAAACGTTGTGGGAACGCTATTGATGGCGTATTGGCTGTGTCGGGAGGCAGTTATTGGTCATCATCTTGTCGCAATGATGTTCTGGTGTGTGTGCTGCGTGTATGCTAAGCTACGTCGCTTGTGTTGAATGAACTTACACACATCAGGCGAGATGAGGAAACAGGTCTTTCGGTCAGATATTTGTATTATCCTAAATATAATTTCGGTTAATAATATTGTTACGTTGCACTATTATGATTATGATACATGAATCTACCTTAGAATACGCCATCAATAGCGCTCCCACAACGTTTACACCCCAACACAGCCAAAAAGCCCCGATTTTCCCACTGACGACGGGAGAATGGACGATTCTCCACACACACGCGAGCTACAGACTAAAACTGGGTACCAAAAGAAGCGCAAGACAATGCACTATCCGATGGTATTATCGGCGGCCGTCAAATTCCACCACGGCGACCAACGCGACGATAAGCCCAGAAGTAGCTAGGAAGTAGCTAGGAAGTAGCTAGAAGAGAAAAAACAAGTTGTTACCCGACTCGTAGTAACGCCAAGACTTTATGAGGAATGAGCTACGAGGCAGAGAGGCCAATCACTTCATTGTACATACGATCTTTGATACGATTGTTCCGGACCAGCCCACCCTGCCAAAATTAATACTTAAGCCCCCCCAGCAAAAGAAAATCTAATGGGTGCGAATGTTCCAAAAGCCAGTAAGCCTAAGGCTCAATCAATATTCAGAATGTGGGATCTTGACACTGGTGCAGATCGGTCTTCGCCAATGCCGCCAGGTCTTTGTTCCACCCCATCCCAAGGTTGGTTGGTGGCATCAGAATAATTAACAACAACAACATTAACAAGAAGGAAAAGGGAAAGCTGGTATTTGCATTGCTATCTTTCATTGGTGCTGCATCGCTATTACGACTGGTACCGTCAGAGACGCTACGGAGCCACAAATATTACCCATTCTCTGGAGAGACTGTAATAAAATTATTAGTCAATTCAACGACAGAATCAAATAACAAGAACAATACGAACGCGTACGACACCCAAAGTAATTGGTTTGGAAATAGAATATTTAATCGTGATGAACACGATCGACCCACACCCCTCTCAGTCCTGACCCGGTCTGAGCATGCCTTCAACACGCACTGTCCACCCGAATTGCGACCTGTCGGGGACTCTATTCTTCCCACCAATATTACGCATTTTGGTCGATTGATACCGAGGGTCCTCCATTTCACCTTCAAGAGTAGGTGCGTTCCCATGAATACAATGCTTCACTTACGGAAATGGTATTTCCCATTTCCCCCATCACTCCGTCTACTTCCATGACGATGACGCGGTGGACGCTCTCATGTCCCAGCCCTGGATCGACCGCGTGTTTCGGGCAGGACGGGTTCATCCCAACGAAACCTCCAATTGCTCCTGGGAGCATGGGTATCCTCCCAATGTGCCCCCCAGACAAGTCATCAACAAATGCGTCACAAGTGGAGCGACAAAGGCAGATCTCTGGCGATACGCCTTGCTCTACCGATATGGGGGGATCTACAGCGATATTGATAATTCTCCGACTGGATTCAACGGCGAAACGATCAAAAGACACGATGATTTCTTCGGGACGATCGAAAAGTTGGGAATTTTGGGGCAGTACTTCCTGGCAAGTTCTCCTCTAGACATCCTTACCTGAGACACATAATGAATGATGCCTTGGATCATTTGAGAATGTCGGAGAATGTCATGGATAATCTCCCAGAGAAGTGGACCGGACCCGGAGCCGTGAAACGTGGCTTTTGTTTCTTTATGGAGGCGGCGAATGTAACCAATGATGGGTACATCAGTTCTGGGGTGTATGTGGGTGATGAAAACCGATCAGTGACTGTGGTGGGGAGCAAAAATCGTGAGAAGGAGTATATCGACAGAAATGGTTTGGGGAATCAGAAGGAGGAGCTGTACAAGGCATTGAATGTGTCTCATTTTTTACATGTTAGGAAACAAAATCCAAAAGAGAAAGATGTTGTTTCATGTGAGGAGCATCTCAACAGGACTCAGGAGAATCCAAACAAGAAAGCAAACTTTATCATCGTTGAAGGAAGATATGTTGACGCAGATGCCACTGTTTAACTACGATAAGAATTGGGCTAGTCACAACAAATTTCAGCTGACCTAGTGGAGTGTATGCCAATGTTCTATCCTTGATTGATCGGATGAAGAATGATGCACCGTTCTCAGCGCTCAGGCAGAAAGTACCAGCATCGAAGCAACGCTGGTTCTAGATTGAGATTGTCGTGAGTAATACAGCGAATTCATGATCGAAAGAGTGAATTTCAATTGGAAGTTCAATGGAATTCTTAAGAATGGGCCAGCAAATTCAAATAAAGAATGGACCAACAAATGAAGGCACAACAAGAAAGATGGGTTACGAATTGAATGGAGAATGGGGCATAGTGGTTGGGACGACAGACGTGAGATGCACGCCTCTGACGATTGTATGAATTGTGTGTCGCTAAACATGATGCAGGGAGGGAAAATAACAATTGACGCGGGAAAAAGCTACGCTTTGAATTACATGATGCCACAACCGTGGTGAGGAAGCAGTGGTACTGATTGACGAAGTTGCTAGCCACGAGCAAGCATTTTCACTGTCCTGATAATACAATATTATCACCAAGGAGGTTTCATCGGTGTTTGAACGGATTGTTGCAGAGCGTGAAGTAGCCAATCTGTAAATTTGCTTGAGTTCAAGACATGCTTCTGTTGATTGTTGATTGTTACATAAAAAATTATAATGGGAAACGAACAGAAAAAGAACATTGCTGTTATATATGCTATTTGTGTAATATTGCATAAGTAATTAATTAGGAGTATAGCTACTATCTATTGCATGGTACATCAACTATGCGCCCATCCACATGAACCTGAAGCCGTGTTATTCCATCTTGATTGGCAATTACTGTTCCTTGTCCAGTAATGCCCCCCTCATCTCTGCTGCTCCTACTGCTACTATTACCAACATTGATTGGGAAAGTAAGCTGTACACGCGATCTTGTTTGTCCATTGACCATTGTGGATGTATATGATCTAGAGTAAATCTTACCCAGTGTTATGTTCTCTCCTCCACCTCTTCCACCTCCTCCGAGGGCATCTCTGATTACCGGGTCAGCAAGAAGACACCGCCGTGCATCGGAAAGTAGTACTCTTGTTACACGCTCCTCCTCACTCGTGTTTGACGTGGACGACGACGTGGATGTTTTGTCCGTAAAAAGATCGGTGAACCCATCCATCATTTGTTTGACTAATGGTTTTTTATCTTGTCGTGTCGTGACCAAACGATCGTTCTTACGTCGTCGTTGTTGTACTGTCTCTGACTTTTGCTGTTGTAATTGTTCATTTCGTATCATATCATTGTCACTATCCATTTGCAATCGATTTAAACTATTCTGTTGCTGGTGTCGGGACTGAGACGGTGGCGTCGGTACCCGACGTATTTGTCCAAATGTAGTACTCTTAGTCTCAAATAACTGATCCTGTCTCTCTTTGTAATAATTGTCGCCGATAGACATATCATTATTTGTTCCGTATTGTTGCGGACGGTTGCGATCAAATGCAATATCACGTCCGTACTGCTGCAGCTGTTGTTTGCCTCGTCGTCGAAAATCGGTCTCATCAACTCCTCGTCTCCCTACAGAAAAAGCCGATGACGAAATAAGCGACGATGACGATGCATCATCCCTTTGCCAACGATTGAGATTTTTCTTATTACTGCTATCCCCGATTTGTCCCGATCGACTCCGATTAAATGCAATCTCACGACCACTATTCACGAGTTGTCCTGGTGACCGACTATCACCTCCTGTTCTCATAAAATCATCAGTATCTTGCCATCTACTACCACGAAATGAAGTGGACCTATCAGACTGTTGTCCACTTTGATCCCACCTATCATATGATGATGATCTACTACCATCGGCATCACCACGACCATTGTAGGAGGTATAGTCGTAATAATCCTCCTCGTCGTCCAGGTCAACATCGTATTCACGTCCACTACGATCACGTATCGGTCCACGTCGAAATTTTTCACTGTTGGAACCACCATCCCGACGAAAATTGTCTGTATACAATTCTCCAACGATGCGGGATGATGACGGTGATGCTTCATTCTTGCGGCGGATCAATTGCGACAGTGGAGGTCCACGACGAGGATATCTCGATTTCCTTATTTGTGCATATCCATCGTCGTATTGCTGTTGTTGTCGCATATCAAAGTCATAGCTGCTATCCCTATCGAGATATGGTCTATTGTTGTAATATCCATCCTCGATACCTGATCCTACTCCTCCTTCTAAACTGCCAACATCGTTGTAATCATCTCTATAGTCGAACTCTTGATTCTGAGACCATTCTCGACTTTGGTTAATTCTTCCCTCGCGATAATCACGCCGTCCCTCCTCCCTCATTTGCCGATCGTACAAATCATAATCCCCGCCGGTTGATGATGTCGTCATAGTTGTGACGTCGGGAGTAGGACGATGCGTTCGCCCATCGTAGTCATCATCTCCCCGTGGCTTACCAACAGAGAACGGTCGAGCATCATCCTCCCATCGACGATTATTATTACCCATACTCGAATCGTCGGGAGATCGATTGAAGATTGTGCGCGAGTATCGATCCTTCCTGCTCACGTACAAAGGAGCAAAGACGCGCATTGGTATCATGTTAGGTGGGAATGCGAATGACGCTAATCGATAATCATGATTTGAGGCAGCGTCCATCCGGCGGAAGGATGATGATGATGCATTCGTCGATATAATTGCTAGTGCAATAATTATGAAGGCGATTTCAACGCCATGGCCATGATCTGACATCAATCACGAGATATTCTACCATATCTATTTCCTCTTTCCTCCGTGGCCGTTGGATTGGGGGGGCGGGGAAAGTGTGTCGTCTCTCCTCCCTCACCCCTCACACACACCTGCCTCTCGCCTCATGTGGGATGATGAAGCGGTGTGTTACTTGTGCCTTGATGGGGGAGTCGACGAAGCTGGTCAGCCATTGCGACGCGACTGTGCATGTCGAGGAACAGATGCTGGATTTGTCCACCTCGCCTGCCTTACGAAATATGCAGCAGCCAAGAATAAGCAGGCTTATGATATGAATGAATTCACTAAGCCTTGGTTGTATTGCCCAAGTTGTAACCAAGTATACCAGAACGAACTTGGAATCGATATCGCGACTGAGTTTGTTTCGTTTGTTCGAAGGCAGTATCCAGACGATACACGGATGCAGGTGGAAGCTCTTTATGTGAAACTGTATACACTCAATTCGATGCTCGACAGGTTGCAACCTATGCAAAAGAGAGAAGCAGGAGTTACTGCAAATGTACTGCTTTTCTTGATTGATAGGATGAAAGAACATGCACCGCGGCTGCATAGGCGGTACTCCCAAATAGAAGCGTTCGCATACGGCGCCCATGGCCATATTGCTCTTGAAGAGGAAACGGAGGAGGGTGCAAGACGGGCGGTGGTTTACTTTGAAAGAAAAATGGAGTCGAGTAAAGAAATTGGTGAAGATGAGGGTGTCGCAAATGCAAAGAGTAATATAGCTATTGCAAAGTCAAAGTACCATGATGGAAGGAATATTAAGAAAGAGGTCGCGAAGGCATCCCAAGAATTGTACAAATTGCGTGTCTCCAAATATGGCGAAGAGAGTGAATACGCAATTCTTGCAGGTAAAGATTACGCTGCTGCTCTCCAAAACGCCAACTGTAGTTATGAGGCAAGGGAACTGTCGACAAAATTCCTAGCCACTAGCAAACAAGTCCTCGGTCCTAATCATAGTACCACAAGGGCGGTTGAACATACGCTCATGCAGATCATTGTTATCACTTTTATTAAATCATCTTCATCTGTATTTGTCTGAGTCACATATGATACTCCCCCAAAACAGCCCACAATAAATACATACCATTCCCTCCTAGCATTCACACGTACCACCAGCACCTCCAAAAGCCCGAGCGAAGCCGTTTTCATTGATAATACAGTGTATTAGCAGTCCAATGTTAATAGGGCCTGCCTTGAGCTTCAGGTGATGCCATGTACTCAATCTCTTCCGGTGTCGAAATCCTACCAAGGGATACATTTCTCTTCGGGAAGCGACCAAATTTTTGAATTACCCCAAGATGGCCCTGAATATGTTCGGAGTCACCGCCGGGCTGTTTGCTGTTCCATTCTTGAATGTCAATACTTTCTGAATGAAGTAATGGCATTTTGAGAAATGTCAATTCCTGTTTATCTAAATTATTTGCCATACCTGATGTAATGGTCTTCATGGCAAGATCCCCCGCACGGTCATCATTTATAAAGGCACGACCATCACCCCGCCATAGAACACGTGAGAATTGATCCCAAACTATAATCAAGGCAAGTATCGAACGTATCCCCCCAGCTTGCCATTTCTTCGCGAGTGTGTCATTGGATGGAGGCGACAAAGCCGTCCACGTTGGTGCAAACTTGACCCGGATTTCATCATCAGTTTCCTTACGTCCATACCAGTGACGTATCTTTCGTTCCTCTTCCGTGCCACTGAACCAGTAGGACAAAATTTCTTCTGGTGTGCAAACAACACCTGTACCACCATCACATTCACTGACGAAAGAGGACACACTCATCCTTGCTTTGCCGCTATGCCAGGTTGAGAATCGAATCGAACTGGAAAGACTTGAAATGAATTGCATGCAAGTTGTTTGTGGGTGGGGATTTGTGCATGGGGCAGTTGTTAGGTGTTAGGATTAGGGTTAAATCATTACTGCCCCGTGCGCAGGTGTCCAGTATGGGTACTAACATCGACATATCGCTGATCAGATGCCACAGGGAGGAGGCGCTAGTGGTGGCGGCGGTATAGGCCCCGGACCGAATCATAGCAATGGAAACAACAATTCCTCAATGGCGGCGTGGATGAATCAAACGAACAACAACAGCACGAACCAACAACACGCCTGAATAATAACAACATGATCAACGGCTCCGGCGGGAGTAGCATGAATCAACAATTCCAACATCAGGCAGCTAATAGTCTTGGTGGTCAAACAGCCCCTCCCGTGACGATGCATCAGGCTCGGCAGCTACATCAACAGCAGGAACAAATGATGCAGCTTCAGCAACGCTTGAATTTTCAATATCAGCCCCAGCAGAATCAACGCGGAGAGGGTGGCGCGTTATCCCCACAGCAACATACTCAGCAACAGGCTCAAATACAACAACGACCGCAGCAACAGCAACAATCGTTTCAATGGAGCACCCAGCAACAATTGCAACAACAGATGCGGAATGTCATGAATTCCGCGGGTATCAATAACACCGTGCCGGGTGGATATTCTGCTGGGGGAGGGCAAGTACCTCAATCGTCACCATCGTCAAAGCAAGTTATGGAATTTCAAATGCAGCAACAACGTGAGTAACTTTGGTCCTTTTTTGCGTAGCATCATACCCCACCTGTAAGGGGGTTGACTCTGGGGTAGGAGTATTGGTGGACTTTGTTCCAGTCGCTGTACTAATGATTTGTTTATTGTTTTAATTCACACGAAAGATGTCAACTTAAAGCAGCAACAACAACAAATACCATCGAAGCAACAAATAATGCTCGAGGAGCAGAAGAAACAGTATTCCCATCAGCTTCAGCAGAATCTCCTGGCTCAACAGCAGCAGCAGCAGCAGTTGAGTAAAAATCAGAGCCATCAACAGATGCAACAGCAACAACAACTGCAACAACAGATACAGATTCAGCAGCAACAACATCAGCAACAACAACAATGTCAGCAACAACAACAACAACGTCAGCAGCAGCAACAACTACAACTACAAAATCAGAAGCAGCAGCAACAACAACAACAACAACTAGAGATTCAGCAACAGCAAGCACTGGCTTCAACACAATTGCTAAAACATCTGTACAATCGATCCGGGGAAGCATCCAATCAACAGTCTAATAGTCGGTCATCCTTATTGCATGTGGTTGGAGCCAGGGGTAGTGTCACCGGGATGGCACCAATAGCCCCATCTACCTCCACACCGTCAAAGACACATGTAAACAATCCTCACACTTCGTCGTCAACTTTTATGAAGCATCAGAATCATTCAACCAAAGCCTCTAGCAAAACTCAATTATCATCTTCGCCGACGTTTCTTCTGGCTGGTAACAACTTCAGGGGAGAGAATCCACCATTATTATCAGGAGGCGACGCAAATAACAATAATTTTTCAAACAACTACTACAATAACTATTCTCAATATTTGACGGCCACCATTGATCAACAACAACAGTCGGGTATACCAACACAGCAATTGCTTTCGTATCAAGGATTAGGAGAGAAGCGAGTAGCAGCACTTTCATTTGGTTTCACCAATTTTGCCGCCAATACCATGGCTCCCGCAACAAGCGTCATCCAACCATGTAATGCTGCTTCTTTCGCGGCCACGAGGGCAAGTAGTAGTAAAGTCGTTAAACCAACACGTACACCCACTGCAAAGCAACATACCTCCAAAATGACATACGAGGAGGTTGCATCACTTGCGAAGGCATGTACTACCGAGGAACAGATACTATTCGTTGCACGACAGGCCACGGGCCCGGGTACGACGAATGGATTTGTGAAATGTACTTCAACGATGATGAAACTTAAGAAACAGAAGATACGGGATTATAATACCAAGCAGCAGAAGGCGGCAACAAATACTGCTGCTACCACTACTACTGCATCGTTAGCTGGAAATATCGCTGGGGAAAGAGCTACTTCTACAATCGAGGATGAGGACATTGAAGAAAAGATGA
>Ga0247833_1008727_pt1 | contig 10160 bp, 9 predicted proteins | sample LaCruzMarch2015__7_FD_187117 | JGI IMG/M metagenome (GOLD analysis project Ga0247833, IMG submission 187117) | Freshwater microbial communities from meromictic Lake La Cruz, Castile-La Mancha, Spain - LaCruzMarch2015_8m | ecosystem: Environmental > Aquatic > Freshwater > Lake | place: Spain...
CACACGATTCGTAGCAGAAGAGGCCGGTACTGTCCTGCTTCTTCGCTTCGAATAATGAATGTCTTTTATCCCGTCATTATTGCTTAATTTAGGCAGATGCGCTGTCGAAAAATAGGGGGAAGCTCATCCCTCTCCCCCCGCTCATCCTGCTCCTTAATTGTGACATTATCATATGCCTTTAATTCTTCTTTACTCCATTGGTACTTATCTGCCTCAATAAAAGCGGTTTTCAAGCCTTCATCTTCGTTGGCAAAATCGGGTATGACGTGCAATTCCTCTGAATGCTTGATGAAATAAGTCCACTTGTCAATTGGTGTTTCCAATTTGTGCATTTCCTTCGTAAACTTGGGCAATTCGATGAATGAGAACTGAATATCTTTCAACAAATGCTCGTTGGTCACCTTGTTCATGATCAAGTATGGTGGCCTTTTCTCCTGCGATGCGTGGGAACTGGTAGGGGTTAGCGATCGTGACACTAACCACTTGGTGATCCCCCTTTAACTCCAAAGAAGCGTTCAAAAACGAGATGAGCGGAGCCGTCTTTTGCTCGTTACCGAAAATCTTTCGGAAGGCGATATCGTTTTTTATATCAGCGAATTGCATTGATTGAACCTTTTTGCAAAGTTATAATAATCAGGCAAAAGTAACAAATTTAAACACAATTAGTTTTTTTCCGGTTTCGCCCAACTACTGCTATCCCCCCATCAATTTTTCCCGGCCGCCGCCAACAACTTTCGCGCAAAAGCAATCTCCTCGCGGATGGGCGCATAGGTGGGCTGCAATGCGTCTTGATCCAACTGTTTCAGCACCTGCTCATATTCTCCACGGCTCAACATCACTTCGTATTGAAACAAATGGGTGCGGCGGTATTCCCTGAACAGCACTTCATGATCCGGTTTGGGGCGCAACTTCACGTACACCCACGCGCACAATACGCCGCAAAGCATTGCGCCCATGGCCACCAACGTGAGGGTGCGTATCCCGAAACCCCCTTTCTGAATGCGCAGGGCCGCGTAATCGCTTTCCATTTTATTGACCTGTTTGCGCAAATCATCGCATTGGGCTTGCAAAGATTCCGTTTCGAGGACATACTTTTGCGATCGGGTCTCGGCCTCTTTCAATGCCAGCTCCAAAGTGGAAACGCCTGCCAGCAGTTGTTCCAATACCGCCTTGGTGGGGTTGTTTCCTTCGGGTGTGTTTTCCATGCTTCATGCGTGCTGTAAACGCCGAACAAAGATACTGAATGACGATGAAAATAGACATATTAGCCGTGGGGATTCACCCCGATGACATTGAGCTCAGCTGCTCGGGTACGCTGCTGCACCACGCCGCGCTGGGCAAATCGTTCGGGCTGCTCGATTTGAGCCGCGGTGAATTGGGCACCCGGGGCACCGCCGAAATCCGCGCCGCCGAAGCCGCCGCATCCGCACACCTCCTCGGTGCAGCCTTTCGGGAGCAATTGCAAGTGCCCGACGGTTTTTTCACCCTCACCCCCGAACACTGGCTGCCCGTCGTGCAGGTGCTGCGGCGGTACAAACCCGACGTGGTGTTGTGTAATGCGCCCGACGACCGGCATCCTGATCATGCCCGCGCAGCCCGGTTGGTGTTGGAGGCCTGTTTTTACGCCGGACTCGAAAAAATAGAGACGACGGAAATAAACGGAACCCCGCAAACCAAGTGGCGCCCACAGGCCGTTTACCATTATATTCAGGACAAACAACTGAATCCCGATTTTATTGTCGATATTACACCGTACATGAACCAAAAAATGGAATCCATTCTCGCTTTTCGCTCCCAGTTCTGGGATCCCGACAGCACGGAGCCCACTACACCCATCTCGGGTGTGGAATTTTTGGAATTCATGAAAGCCAAAAACAGGGTTTACGGCCGTCCCATCATGGCCGAATTTGCCGAAGGATTTATTTTTTCAAGGACGCCCGGCGTCCACAACTTATTTGACCTAATTTAATAAACCATGCGTAGAATACTCATTATTCTTGGTGTTTTCCTCTTCCTGCTCATCGGAGCAGCCTTAGCCATTCCCTACTTTTTTGAAGACCGGATCGTTGCTGAAGTCAAAAAAGCAGCCAACGCCAACCTCAATGCCACCCTCGATTTTAAAGACGTCAGCATTTCGCTCTTCCGGCATTTTCCTCAATTGTCCGTTGGCCTCGACAGCCTGTCCATGACCGGTAAAGACGCGTTTGAAGGCATCCGATTGCTCCAGTGCCAGCGCCTCGATGTAGCCGTCAACCTCTGGTCGGCTATTTTCAGCGATCAGGTGGCCATCAAAGGTCTGTATCTGAAAAAGCCGGACCTGCGGGTGTTCGTTTTGTCTGACGGACGCGCCAATTACGACATCACCAAGCCCGCCGCGCCCGGAAGCAGCACTTCCACCACTTCCGGCGGCCGCATGAAACTGGAACACTACGAAATCAGCGATGGCAATATCCTGTATGAAGACCGCACCATGGACTTGCGCGCCGACCTGCGCGGGGTGAACCACGAAGGCAATGGCGAATTTACCGCCGATGTGTTTGACGTGCAGGCCAACACGCGCGTGGCAGAAACCACCGTCAACTACGGCGGCATCAATTATCTGAAAAAAGCAAAAATAGACTGGCAAACCGTGGTGAACGCCAATATGCCAAAAATGCGGTTCGCCATTCAGGAAAACGAGATGAAAATCAATGCTTTTGATCTGAGCATGAGCGGATGGGTAGAAACGCCCGACAATGGCGACATCAATATGGAACTCACCTTTGGTACACCTGAGAACAGCCTGAAAAGCCTGCTCTCGCTCGTCCCGGGCGCTTACACCAAAGATTTTGACGGGGTAAAGGCCGACGGTTCGGTTCAATTTGCAGGCTTTGTAAACGGTACGTACAACGAAAAAAAGTACCCGAAATTCAAAATCGCTACAAAGGTGGACAATGGCAGCGTCCAATATCCGGGCATGCCCATGAGCATCAAAAAAGTGGAAATGGACGCCAGCGTGGAAAATACGAGCACCGACCTGAGCAACCTGACCGTCAGCATCCCCAATTTTAACCTCAATGTCGGCTCTAGCCCGCTGGAAGGTTATTTTTACCTGAAAAATCCGACTACCGACCCCGCCATCAACACCAAAATTAAAGGCAAGCTCAACCTGCGCGACCTGAAAAATGCCGTACCAATGGAAGATGTGCAGGAACTCAGCGGCATGCTCGACGCAGACGTACTGGTGAATGCCACCTTGAGCCAACTCGAAAAACAACAGTATGAAGATGCCAAAATGCAAGGACACTTCAAACTGAACAGTTTTAAATACCTGGCCAAAGGCACACCGCCAGTGGAGATCAGCGCGCTCGACGCCAGCCTCTCTCCCCAAAAACTTGACCTCCGCCGCTTCGACATGAAATACGGCAAGAGCGACTTCCGGGCCAACGGGGCCATCGACAATGTGTTGGCGTATTTCTCCACCAACAAAACCATGACGGGTGCCATGAACCTCCGCTCTACCAACATCGATGCGAATGAACTCATGGGCACCAGCAGCACGACCACCACGGAAACCAAACCCAGTGATGCCCCGGCGACCACGGAAAAGGCGTTTGACCGTTGGGATTTTAAAGTGGACGCACTTGTAGACAACCTCAAATACGAAACATACACTTTGCGCAACCTTGGCCTGAGGGGCCATTTTACCCCCAACAAATGGCTGATCGACGAATACGCACTCAAAACGGGCGCCAGCGACCTGAACGGCAGCGGCCAGTTGCTTAATGTTTGGGCATATATGTTTGACCAGCAAACGGTGTCGGGAAACCTGAAGGTCAATTCCAACTACTTCGACCTCAACCCTTTTATGACACCCCTCACGCCAACGGCACCCGTAAAAGCGTCGACCCCACCAGCTCCGCCTGCAGTATTCCTGGTGCCCAAAAACGTGAATGTGCAGGTGGATGCTGACATGAAACAGGTCAAATACACCACGTACAACATTCAAAACCTGAACGGTTCCTTCTCGGTGCACGACCAGGCGGCGGCCATAAAAGATGTGACGGCCGATATTTTTGGCGCACAAGTGGCCATGAAAGGTGCTTATGAAACCTCCAATCCGGCCAAACCGCTGTTCGATTTGGATTTTGCCCTCAAAAACATGGGTTTCAAAGAGGCTTTTGCCGCGTTCTCTACCGCCAAATCCTTTGCGCCCATCATGCAGTACATTGATGGCAAATTCAACACAGCCCTGACCATGAGCGGTACCATGGGCAAAGACATGACGCCCGAGTTAACCACACTCAACGCCGCCGGTGGTTTGCAAACACTCAATGCTGTGGTCAACAATGTAAAACCACTTACCGAAATCGGCAACAAGCTCAACATCGACGCGCTCAAACGCATGGAGTTGAAGGATTTCAAAACCTGGTTCGAAATCAAAGACGGCAAGGTGACGGTCAAGCCTTTTAACATGCAGGTGAAAGACATCGCCATGCAGGTGGCTGGCACACACGGACTCAACCAGGATATGAATTACCAGATCACCACCAAAGTGCCACGCAAAACCTTAGAGCAAAATGCAGTGGGTGCCGCAGCCAGCGGAGGCTTGAATTTCATTACCCAACAAGCCCAAAAAGCGGGGGTAAACATTCAACAGGGCGAATTCATCAACGTGCGCTTTGACCTGACCGGCAACCTCACCAACCCCAAAGTGAATATGAAAGTGCTGGGCTCCGACGGCGAAAGCACCATCCAGGATCAGGCCGAAAATACCGCCCAGGCCGCCATAGACGACGCAAAAGACAAAGCCCAGGCCGAATTGGATAAAGCCAAAGACCAGGCCCAAAAAGAAATTGACCGCGCAACAGACAGCCTGCAACGCGAAGCCCAACGCAAAATGGATCAACTCAAAAAAGAGGCCGAACAAAAGGTGAAAGACGAAGTGGGTAAAGTAATCGGCAAAGAAGCAGGCGATGATTTAAGCCAAAAAGCAGCCGACGAAATCGGGAAAAAAGCAGAAGACGCCATGGGAGATAAAGGGAAAAAAGCCGTAGACGACGCCAAGAAAAAGTTGGAGGAGTGGGATCCGTTCAAAAAGAAAAAAAATTAAAATCCATGCCTTTAGTAGAACCTTTATCGCCAGAACACGACCCCGAGGTGGCAGAATTGGCCGTTTTTTTCAATGAAACGCTCGGCTTTTGCCCTAACAGTGTACTGACCATGCAACGACGCCCCCACATCGCCAAAGCGTTTATCCAGCTCAACAAGGCCGTGATGCAAAACGACGGCCGCGTAAGCAGCGATCTCAAGCGTTTGATTGGTTACATCGCCAGCATGTCGGCTGGTTGCCAATATTGTCAGGCACACACCATTCGGGCAGCCGAACGCTACGGTGCCAGTATAGACAAATTAGAACACATCTGGGATTTTCGTACCCATCCGGCCTTTGACGAGGCCGAACGGGCAGCCCTGGAATTTGCCCTTGCGGCATCCGCCATTCCAAATGCAGTGGATGACGACATTTCGGCGAATCTTCGGTTGCACTGGGACGATGGAGAGGTGGTGGAGATACTCGGTGTTATTGCGCTTTTTGGATACCTCAACCGTTGGAACGACAGCATGGGCACTACCCTGGAGACACCTGCACGCGAAAGTGGCATGGCGTATCTGATGGGTTATGGCTGGACGGGCGGGAAGCACGTGTAGGCCGGGTTCCCAGCGTCAACCTTCCCCGACGAGTATCCAATTGCCATCCGTATCGATGGCTTTGGATCGTGGAAATACCTGTTTAAACACATCCTGGTAAAACCGCTCCGTGGGCACACTGTTGCCGTCGTGGTTGTGCAGCCGATTGAACAGGAGCATGCCGCCGGGATTAAGCAGTGTAGCACAGGTTTGCAGAAATTCCAGGGTCTCGAACGAAGAGGGAACAAGATCGTCCTGAAAAATATCTATGGCGATGAGGTCGTACGTTTCTGCGCACAGTTCGACAAAAACGGCTGCGTCGGCGGCGATGATGTCGATTGGACTATTGAGCCGGGACAGGGAATAGCGGTTGGCCAAATCGGCCACGGCTTCGTCTATTTCCACTGCGGTGAACGCGTATTGGCAGCCAAAATGCTTTTCGAGCATGTAAGGTATGCTCCCTAAGCCTAATCCGAGCAAAAGGGCATCGTGATACGGTTTGTCTGTAATGTGCAGTTTTTCGAAAGCGATGCGGAAGTTGCGGTACAAATCGTCCCAGGAATAAATAGCATTTCCGCTCAGCAACTGAAGCCGTCCGCGGTATAGCACAACCGCGAGGTTCGGGTTCAGGTCAGACGAACTTGTTTCCAGGGTGAGCGGGAAGAGGTAGCTGCACCATTTTTTCCAGAAAGTCAGCATGCGTTATTCCTCGTCGTCGAAATACACCTTGTAGAATTTTTTCCCTTTGTCATCGTCGAAACCGCGCTCGATGAGGTCTCGACGGCCGTGCACATAGATGTGGAAGTTTTGATCGAGTTTGAGCACACTTTTCAGCACTTTAAACTCTTTTTTAACGGCTTGCTGGTTGATGTCGAACTTTTCCTCAAGGGGCGCGGCGTAGGCTTTGGTGTATGTGTCTTTGAAATCGAGGAAAGCCTGTTGTTGTTCCGGTTCTTCGAACATGGTTTTGGTAAAATCCTCGAGTTCAAACTCCTCGTTTTCTTTAAAATAGAGGCCGGATCGATACAACAGGTCGAGCTGATCCGTGCGGTCGAGACCTTGCGGCAGCTTGTCGTTGATGAATTCGCCAGCCAGGCTGATGTAGTGTCGGGTGTGGAAATAATTGTCTTCAATGGGGCGCAGGCGCAGGAAAGCATCTTTCCAGAACGACCGTTCGCCGCGCTTGGAAACGGTGTCCACAGCGCAAATGCGGTATCCTTCCGCCTCGTCGAGCTGAAACACCAGCGCGGCGGTGTCTGGTTTTCCCAGGGAAATGCCCTCAAGCACATTGAGCTGGAAGGCTTCGGCACCGCGGTCAATTTTGAAATAGGATTCTTTGTCCTGTACCTTCCACAGGGCGATGGCGTTTACGGTTTCGCCCTGGAGGATGACGTCTTCGAAGTGGGCAATGAAAAACTCTCCCCCTTTTACTTTGGGCTGGTCGGCGTGTTCGTACAGTTGCTGGGCCAGTTGCGCCGCTGTTTCGGCAAGGGATTCCGGATTTTCAAACACGGTGTGGCAGGCTTGAAAAAGCTGGTGGTGGCTTACGTCTTCCTCGTGGTGGAAGTAAAAGAACTCCTCTGTTTTTTCAAACGGTTTGAGAAGCGCATGGGTGAGCATTTCCTGGGCCACGTCGTTCAAGGGCACCAGGGTGTGTTTGGGGATGCCGACGCCCTCGTAACGGCTTTTGTTGCCCACCCAGGTGAGGGCAAGTCGGGTAAGTCTGGCAATAGACAGATCGAGCATAACAGGTATTACTTAAGCTGCAAAAGTAGGCAGTAATTATGGAATAGACGGGGTTGAGATGCTTTGGACTGCACTACCTTTGTCGGAAATGCGGATAGCTGTCAACACCCGGTTCTTGTTGCCCGGTAAATTAGAGGGTCTTGGGTGGTATACCCATGAAGTCGTTCGGCGCATGGTATTGGCGCATCCGGAAGACGAGTTTGTGTTCCTGTTTGACCGGCCTTATGATTCACAGTTTGTGTATGCCGACAATGTGACGCCGGTGGTGGTGCCTCCACCTGCACGCCATCCGGTGTTGTGGTACGCCTGGTTTGATTGGGCTGTACCGTTGGTCTTGAAGCGGTATAAACCTGATGTGTTTTTTTCGCCCGATGGATATTGCAGTTTGCGGAGTACGGTGCCTGTGGTGATGACGCTGCATGATGTCATTCCATTGCACCAGGCGCATCAAATCCCCTGGACACCAAGGATTTACTATCAACATTTTTTACCTCGTTTTGTGCAGCGGGCAGACCATATTTTTACCGTTTCGGAGCATGTGAAACGCGATATTGTACAAACCTGTGCCGTTTCTCCTGAGCGTATTTCGGTGGCTTATAACGGCGTCCGATGTGGTTTTCTGCCTATTGCCATGGAGCAACAGCAAATCATCCGGACTACATTTTCGCAGGGCAAACCATATTTTTTGTACACGGGTTCCATTCACCCCCGCAAGAACGTAGATGTGCTGATCAGGGCGTTTGATGCCTTTAAAATGGCAACAGACACCGATGTTCAATTGATTATAGCGGGCCGTTTTGCATGGCAAGTGGGGGCGGTCAAGTCTGCCTTTGAATCAGCCGTACACCGCAACGCCATACACTTTTTGGGGTATGTGCCGGATGATGATTTGCCCGGATTGTATGCCGCTGCAGTGGCTATGGTCAATTTGTCGGGCGATGAAGGTTTTGGTTTGCCCCTGGTGGAGGCCATGGCCTGTGGCACGTCTGTAGTGGCTTCGGACATTCCGGTTTTTCGGGAGGTGGGTGGCGATGCTGTTTTGTTGGTTGATTATCATCATATTGAACAGGTGTCCAACGGATTGCAACGCGTATTGAATGAACCTTTATTGCGTGCGCAATTGATCAGCAAAGGGTTGACGCGTACGGCTTTGTTCAGTTGGGATGATGCTGCGCAAAGTATTTTTACAGGGTTACATCGGTTGTCTGATAAGCAATAGCATTTTGATCATGCATAAAGGAGAACATGACAATCCGTATACTGACGCCAGGGAATATTACAATACCCGTTCCGCTCAATTTGTAAAAGACTACTTGTATGGAAATCAACGGGTGGTTGCTGCAATCAAGTTCGCAATAGGACAGATCGGGCACAGATCACCAACTCACCGATTGTTGGACATTGGATGTGGTTTAGGATGGACGACCTTTGAGGTGGCGCGTCATTTCCCGAACGCCGAAGCACAGGGAATCGATATGAGTGACAAACTGATTGACCTTGCACAACGGCTTTTTCATTTACCCAATCTCACCTACAATAAAGTAGATGTGCTTGGCCCTGACGTGCTGCCATGTATGGAGGAAAAGTATGACGCTATATTATTGATTGATGTATATGAACACATACCCGAAGCACTTCGACCTGTTTTTTTCGACAGGATGAATAGCATGTTATCGGAAAGCGGAATCATCATCATGACTATTCCAAGCCCTGAACATCAAACGCATTTATACGCAAAACAACCTGATGATCTACAACCGGTAGACGAGGTGGTAACCCTTAGGGATGTGTTGATTTTTGCGGATAATATGGGTTCTAAACTTCACCATTATTCCCATCAGAACATCTGGAGCACCCATGATTACGTGCACATTGCACTGACCAGAGCGCAGGCTACCGAAAGTTACCAGCGGAGTGTACGTGTGCGAACAGAAATGCCATTGAAGCGAATGATCAGCGTCTGGCGGTACGCCTTCGAGTATGCTCCGCCTGTCACTGAAATGGTAATTCGGTTACACCAAAAAATCACCAAACGACCGCCCTTTAAATGAAAAAAACAAGGGTAGTTTTACATCTGTTTGACACCTATTTGCCCTCAACGCTCATTTGGGTAGATCAATTATTGGAAAATGCATTAGAGGAAGTCTGGGTTGGGGCACCATGGATAACAGACGGTTCCTACATTAAATCGAAGAGACGTCTTTTCATCCATCCAGTACAAAAACTGTTGATCAAAAAATTGCCAGATGAGTTTAGTTTTAAATATAAATATTTGTTTTTAAGCTATTTAGAACGTATTTTTGGACTGTATGGCTTTTATTTACACAAAACACTCCTGCGCCAAAAACCGGATATTCTCCATGCGCATTTTGGAACAGTGGGTTGCCTGTATGCCTCGTTGTCGCGCCATATTAATCGGCCACTTGTGGTGAGTTTTTACGGATTTGACTATACCAAAGTGTTACAGCTAAAACCGGCTTTTCACGAACAATACAAGCAGTTGTTTGAGCAGGCAGCCGCAGTCATTTCATGCAGCCGGGATGAAGGGGTTCGCCGCTTGGAGGCCTTGGGTTGTCCAAAACACAAAATATTCCATGTCAGTCCGGCCATTGACATCACTCAATACCCTTGTCAATTCAAGCATAAAGCTGCCAATACTTTAAAATTGGTTCAGGTAGCCACATTAACGCCTAAAAAAGGCCATAAAACGACACTGGAAGCTTTAGCAATTGCAGTTAAACGTTGTC
>Ga0247833_1008734_pt1 | contig 10150 bp, 1 predicted proteins | sample LaCruzMarch2015__7_FD_187117 | JGI IMG/M metagenome (GOLD analysis project Ga0247833, IMG submission 187117) | Freshwater microbial communities from meromictic Lake La Cruz, Castile-La Mancha, Spain - LaCruzMarch2015_8m | ecosystem: Environmental > Aquatic > Freshwater > Lake | place: Spain...
CACAACCACAAGTATATAATGTTGCTAGAAATGATTCCATAATTATGATATTGTATTTACAATTGTTAAATTGTTAAATTAATGTAAATAAAAGTAATATTTACATTAATTTTTTTTTTTTTTTTTTGAAATTAGTTTTATAGAAATTTTCATCCACTGGCAAACTCGCAGAATACACTGATGGCAATATCACAATTCGTCACCATCTCGGTATTACTTTGCATGCAGCCGACTTCTCGCAGACGTGCTTTCAACTTTGCTTCGTCGGTTTTTATGTCCGTCGAGAAATAACACTGAATTCGAGGAGATCCGAACGTCGAGTATCTCGATTTCAACTTCTTCACGTCGGTATTCTTCGTGCGTCCAATCTTACCGCGATCAGTCACCACGGTGTCCCTCACAAAATAAATCATCCCAGAGCCTTCGCAATCATCATCATCATCATCATCATCATCAAATTGTTTGTCATCTGCGAGTTTTATCATAGCATTCCTCTGACGCTTCACCGTGGCAGAAAGCTCGTCAATTTCCGCGCGTAACTCCGCAAATATATCATCCGTTTTTGATACATCCTTTTTCGCCATGACATCTTTCACGTCCATAGCAAGATAATCTTCTTTCAGAACGAATTCGACATTTTTTTTTTCCATTATTTTTGATTTACATTTTATGGTTCTGCAATGCTTACTCGCCAGGTTGGTGTTAGTGGTTTCGTATCCACACTCACAAGTATACAACATGCCCTTTATGAATTTTACCATTTATCATTATGGCGATATGTTAATATTAAATTATTAACTCAAGGTGTATACCATGCCAATACAGCACACTGGTATACACGTGTGCCAAATCATGTGGTATAAATGGTCATTCTGGCATGTCGATATGATATCCTCGTATCGACAAACCATATGAATAACAAATATCAAAAATTACACGATAGGAATATCTGCTGTGAAATACAAGCTATATAACGCGCTGCTGGTTAGCGGTAAGAATGCGCTTCCAATTGTCGTAATGTTGGCACTCAACCCTCCTGCCGACCAATTAGCAAATTTAATGTTGCCCGAATCGTAAGCAAGAACCACACCTGAAGAGCGATTTCCAGTTCCTGTACTTAGTGTGGCTTGCCCGATAGGTATCTCCAAGACATCACCGACCGTTGCCAGACCGGTTGTCGCCGTGTCTATCCGATACCCGGCCGGCATGGCGAACAAGTATTCGCCCGACCCTGCAGATGCCCCGGTCGTTGCTGTTTGGTTGTAGAACCCTTTGATGCTCATCATCTTGCCGGTTAGAGACCAAACATAATGCCGCGTTGCCGAAGTTGCGGATGTCGGTGCGGATCCCGACGACCCGAAGTCCCACGAGGTCACCTTCGTCCACCCGCCCTGTGATACGATCGGTTTGGAGTTTATGGAAATAATATTTAGGAATGTTCCCATGTCAGCCCGAAGTTGTTCGCCAGTGCCTGCGACTACGAACGTCGCCATTTTCAGTCGATAACCCTTAGTCACGGAAGGAGTGATTATAATATCCAGACCAGGGCCCAAACTGTTTGTACTTGTTGCACTCGGCGATGATGTTTCTGCCGCTGGACCAATTTGAAGTCCGGAAACGCTTTCGACCAATCTGTATCCATACACATAGTTAACCGATGCTTGGAAGGCTACCTGTGCAGTGATACGATACGTGACCCCAGCCTCCAATGTAAAGACACCAGTGGTAGAGTTATACGTGATGTCGCTGTTTTCTCTTACCAGATTCATAATGACGTTGACGTCGGACCATGTTCCAGATGAAATAGTTTGATTAGTCGAACGTCCGGCCGACAAGTACCGCGAGGACTCGACTAGACCAGTCAACAGCGCACCGTTTCCGCTATAATATTGAGCCGTAACATTGCCTGCCTCCATCAGGACATTTGCAATATTTGCACTGTTTGCTAGGACGTTGCCCGCCTCCATCCGCACGTTTCCAACGCTGGCAAAATCACCGATCACATTGCCCAGGAAGAAGGGTGCTACGACATTGCCGAGAACATTAATTTGCCCGCTTGCGGATACGTTGCCTCCGTTCATCTGCACGTTTCCAACGCTGGCAAAATCACCGATCATATTGCCCAGGAAGAAGGGTGCTACGACATTGCCGAGAACATTAATTTGCCCGCTTGCGGATACGTTGCCTCCGTTCATCTGCACGTTTCCAACGCTGGCAAAATCACCGATCATATTGCCCAGGAAGAAGGGTGCTACGACATTGCCGAGAACATTAATTTGCCCGCTTGCGGATACGTTGCCTCCGTTCATCTGCACGTTCCCTATGTTTGCAGTGATAACATTGGCGTAGTCGCCGATGAGGTTACCTCTGATATCGAGAGATTGAACACCGGATAATATCACTCCTTCGAGCAGCGATCCGTTACCACGGAAGAAGGGTGCCACGACATTACCGAGAACATTGATTTGTCCACTGGCGAATATGTTGCCTCCGTTCATCTGCACGTTTCCAACACTGGCAAAATCACCGATCACGTTGCCCAGGAAGATCGGTGCTACGACGTTACCGAGAACATTAATTTGTCCACTGGCGGTTACGTTGCCTCCCATGAAACGCGTGTTTCCGATGTTTCCCCATACTACATTAGCATACTCACCGGTGAGGTTTCCGGTGACGTCCGCAAATATTGCGTTGGGGATAGAAGCTTCATCAACTCCGGATGCGAAGGCGATGTTTCCGAAATAATACTCACTAAACACGTTACCAACGACGTTTATGTTTCCTCCAACAGACAGATTTTGATTGAGTATTATATTTCCCGACACGTTCACATTGCCTCTGACAGATACTTGAGCTGTTGACCCAGAAGTCCCAAAGGTTGTGTTTTGCTGGACGAAAACGCCCCGGAAGTTTCCTATGAGGTAATCGGAAGACTGTGCCACCGATGAATTCGAGTATTGTCCTAATATGATCGAAGCACCTGTCGTCGGGGGGTTATATAATCTCACGGTTTGCCCTCCGGAGAACGCTCCCAGACCAGCTCGAGAAGTTTCGGAAGAATAATACTCCACCATATGATTCGGAGGTTCGCTCCATCGTATTGGTCCTCTCGCGGCTACATTCCCCAGAATCGTTAGATTTCCAGCACGTAGGTTTCCAATATTGACATCTCCAGTTAAGTTTCCACTGTATGCTAATATATTTCCCGCTTCCATTCTCACGTTTCCTATGTTTGCAAATGCTCCAATAACGTTACCCAGGAAGAAGGGTGCCACTACATTTCCGAGTGTGTTTATTTGTCCACTGACCTGTACATTGCCTCCCACGAAATGAGTATTTCCGATGTTTCCAGTGATAACGTTTGCATAGTCACCGATGAGGTTGCCTCTGATATCGAGAAATTGAACACCGGATGGTATCACTCCTTCGAGCAACGCACCGTTTCCACGGAAGAATGGTGCCCATATGTTTCCGAGGGCTACGACCTGTCCGCTGACGTTGACTTGACCACTTACCGACACGTTGCCTCCCACAATCCGCACGTTTCCGATGTTTCCAGTGACGACGTTGGCGTAGTCGCCGATAAGGTTGCCTCGAATGTCGCCGACGAGGAAAGGTGCCACCACATTTCCGAGTGTGTTTATTTGTCCACTGATCGCGACGTTGCCTCCCACAAACCGAGTATTTCCGATATTTCCAGTGATAACGTTTGCATAGTCGCCGATGAGGTTACCTCTGATATCAAGAGATTGAACACCCGAAGGTATCACTCCTTCGAGCAGTGCACCGTTCCCACGGAAGAATGGCGCCCATATATTCCCGAGGGCCACGACTTGTCCACTTACATTGACTTGTCCACTTACTGACACATTGCCTCCCACGATACGAACGTTTCCTATGTTTCCAGTGTCCGATATCACATTGCCCACGAAGAACAGGGACACGATGTTGCCAAGAACATTAACCTGACCGCTGACTGCAACGTTGCCTCCAACCATCCGCGTATTTCCTATATTACCGGTATTCGATAATACGTTACCGAGGAAGAAGTGTGATACGACGTTTCCGAGTGCAACAATTTGTCCACTGGCCTCGACATTTCCCCCCGACATCCTCACGTTTCCTACGTTTCCGGTGTTCGATATCACATTGCCCACGAAGAAGCGAGATACAATGTTTCCAAGGACATTAACTTGACCACTGACCGCTACATTGCCTCCCACAAACCGCGTATTTCCAATATTTCCAATGATTCCTACAACGTTATCCATACTTACCGTATTGCCAATGAGGTTCCCGGTAATATCAATATTCCCGGTATCCGGCAGACCGGTATTCCACCCACTACCAAGCTGGACGATGTTCAAGAACGTTCCGACATCGGACCGTATTTGTTCGCCAGAACCTGCTGTCATACCCACTACAGTTCTCAGACGATAAGTCGTGGTCGTCGAAGGAGTTACTATGATATCAAGAACAGGAGCGGGAGTATTGGAAGATGCGAGAGACGGTGGCAACGTTTCCGACGATGGGCCAATTTGAACACCAGTGGTGCTGTTGACTAGTCTGAAGGCATAGAAGTAGTTGGACGCCGCTTGCCATCCTAATTGCGCAGTAATGCGATACGTGACACCGCCCTCGAGCGTAAATATGCCGGTGGTGGTATCATACGTGATACCGGCACTCTCGCGAACCGAATTCATAATGATGGGCGTGTTGGACCAGTTTCCAGACGGGATGGTTTGATTTGTAGCCCGCACTGCCGCCAAGTATCTAGCAGGAGGAGTGATGCCTTCTAGGAACGCCCCATTTCCTCTAAAATAGCCATTGGTTATGATGTCTCCATTTGCCACCACGTTCCCAGGTGACACCACGTTTCCAACGATGTCAATGTTTGCGTTTCGTGGCAAGGACGAAGTCACTCCAGAAAGCAATGCTCCATTTCCGAAGTAAGTATTAGCGAATACATTACCTTCCAATATCAGGACATTGCTGATATTTCCGGTGTCTGCGGTGATACTTCCTCCTGACATCGTGACGCTTCCGATGGTTCCGGCGGCGGCTGTTACATTTCCGGAGGCAGACACGTTTCCGTTTACATCAATGTTGGCACTCGGCGAAAATTCAGAGATTACGCCTGTTAGCAATGCGCCATTACCGAGGAAATATCCAGCGGTTGCATTTCCGGTGACGTTTACCTGGCCAGCTACGATGACATTACCGGGAGCAGACACGTTTCCGATTATATCAATATTGGCAACCAAGGGGAGTGTGGTAACTACACCTTCAAGTAGCGCACCGTTGCCGAAGAAGTAGCTACCAGTCACGTTCCCAGTGACATTCACCTGCCCGGCGACTATGACATTTCCTGCGGCCGTCACGTTACCTCTAATATCGAGGTTGGCAACCGATGGGAGTGTGGTAGCAACCCCTTCTAATAGCGCGCCGTTACCAAAGAAATATCCACCGATGACGTTTCCGGTGACGTTTACTTGACCAGCCACGATGACGTTACCAGGAGCGGTCACGTTACCAACGATGTCAATGTTTGCCACAGATGGAAGTGCGGTTGCTACGCCTTCAAGTAGTGCACCGTTGCCGCGGAAGTAACTCGCTGTGACATTCCCTGTCACATTTACTTGACCCGCGACGATCACGTTACCAGGAGCAGTTACGTTACCGATGACATCTGCTCTTATTGACGATGGGATAGAAGCTTTCGCACCTCCCGTTGCGAATGCGATGTTTCCATAGTAATAATTAGCAGACACATTTCCACGTGCGTTGACCTGACCAGTGGTGTTTATACTGGATATTACGTTTAGATTGGACGTTATGTTACCAGTGATTGATACGTTATTACTAAATAACACAAGACCTGATAGAGAAACTTGCCTATAAGCAATGATTGCTCCGTTAGCAACAATCGTTCCGTTCTGGGTCAACGTACCGTTACAGGTAGCCCCTGCTCCTAAAGTGACAGTTGATGTTGTGGTAAGAGACGTGGCGATGAGGGAAGAAGATACTGTTAGTACGTTCAGGTTTCCGATACCACCTCTAAATCTGGTGCAAGATACGTTGGACGCGTCTACATTTCCAAAGGCCCTGACATTGCCTGTTAAATCATAGGCCACTCGTCCTGCTGTGAGAGTTGCTTTATTTTCGTTCAAATAAGCCAACGCATCGCTCACGTGTTGTGACGTGGTAGCAGTACCTACGTTTGCGGATAGTTGGATATATGAATCGAGATAATCGTCGGGGAACGCCGTCACCGCACCCGATCTTCCAAAGACGGTGGTCACGGGGAAATTCACTCCAGTGAATTCGAGCCAGCTCTCGTCGACGTTTACGGGGAGTGCCGTGAGCAGATACTGCTTGAGGTCATCTTCTTGTGTCACGAGTGTTCCCTCCGGTACATTGAGCGCCAGACGAACTGCGGTATTCGCAACATTTCCTTGCGGAATCAGCGTGAGACCACGTAGATTTAGGAAATATCCATTACCAATGAAATAATCGGCATCTACATTTCCTGTGACATTCGTAGTTCCCACAACGTTCAAATTATTGCCTGCGGTGATATTCTGCACAGATACACTTGTCCCGATTAGATTTCCAAATATATCTATATTTGCCGTCTCAGGGAACGCGGATGCTGACAACCCCGTTATCTGCGACCCATCGCCAATAAAGGACGATGCGGTTATTATATTGCCACCGGAAAATACTTCATCTTGGACCACGATATTACCGGCAATAACGTTACCAACGAGGATTGATGCAACAATATTTCCGTCTGCAGTGATATTACCTCCCAACAGTATGATATTTCCAATGTTTCCAGAGATTGATGTTATATCACTTGCTATGATATTACCATCCGATAAGATAACATTTCCTATATTTCCGACAGTTGCTACGATACTACCATCTAACAAAATAACATTTCCGACGTTTCCAATTGGTGCTATAATTTGATCAACGTTGGCATATGCACCAATAACATTACCTTTGATATCAATGTTTGCAACCGAAGGAAGCGTTGTGACTACACCTTCAAGTAGCGCACCATTGCCGAAGAAATATCCTGCAGCGACGTTTCCGACGACGTTCACTTGACCAGCGACGATGACATTGCCAGGAGCGACGACGTTTCCGCGAATGTCGATGTTTGCAACCGAAGGGAGTGTGGTAGCTACGCCTTCGAGTAGCGCACCGTTGCCGAAGAAATATCCTGCAGCGACGTTCCCGGTCACATTCACTTGCCCGGCCACGATGACATTACCAGGAGCAGTCACGTTACCCCTGATGTCGATGTTGGCAACCGATGGCAACGCGGTCGCCACGCCTTCGAGTAGCGCACCGTTGCCGAAGAAATATCCGGCAGATACGTTTCCGGTGACATTTACCTGTCCAGCGACGATGACATTACCAGGAGCGGTCACGTTACCGCGAATGTCGATGTTGGCAACCGAAGGGAGTGTAGCAGTTACACCTTCCAGCAACGCGCCGTTACCGAAGAAATATCCTGCTGCAACGTTTCCGGTGACATTTACCTGTCCAGCGACGATGACGTTACCAGGAGCGGTCACGTTACCAACGATGTCAATGTTTGCCACAGATGGAAGTGCGGTTGCTACGCCTTCAAGTAGTGCACCGTTGCCGCGGAAGTAACTCGCTGTGACATTCCCTGTCACATTTACTTGACCCGCGACGATCACGTTACCAGGAGCAGTTACGTTACCGGTGACATCTGCGAATATCGCCGATGGGATCGATGCTTCTGCACCGCCCGTAGCGAATGCGATGTTACCAAAGTAATAATCGGCGGTGACGTTTCCTGTGACATCCAGCTTACCAGCGACAGATACATTACCAGGAGCCGTTACGTTACCGCGAATGTCGATATTGGCAACCGAGGGAAGTGTGGTAGATACACCTTCGAGCAACGCGCCGTTACCGAAGAAATACCCGGCTGTCACGTTTCCTGTAACGTTTACTTGTCCGGCGACGATGACATTACCAGGGGCGGTCACGTTACCACGGATATCAATGTTGGCAGTCGAGGGGAGTTCTTTTAATACACCTTCGAGTAGCGCACCATTGCCTAGGAAATATCCGGCTGCAACGTTTCCGACGACGTTTACTTGACCACTCACGGCGACGTTACCTCCCGCAAAGCGAGTGTTACCAACGTTTCCGATGATTGCTATGACATTACCGTTGACATCGCCGATGACGTTACCAATGAAATACTCCGCCGTGATATTACCTCCCACAACATTCGCCTTAGTTGTTTGCAAGGTCTGCAATGCCTCGGCCAGAGAGTTTCCAACGGGAGTCGCGCCAACGTTCGCGGACAACTCGATGAACGCGTCGGTGTAATCTCCGTAATTCGCCAGAACATCTCCAGTGCGCCCGAACACGGTGTTAACCGGGAAGTTCGCACCGCCAAACTGAAGCCAGTTAATGTCTACATTTGATGGTTGCGCAGTGAGAATATATGAGTTTCCATTGTCTACTTGCGTAACGTATGTGCCTACCGGGGCAGCTCCTCCGCCGATCGCCAAACGTTGTTCCTCGTCCGCAACATATCCCTGGGGAATCAAGAGATACCCGTTGAGGTTCTGTTGCGCAATGTACCCGTTGGCGTTTAACGCTACGAGATTTCCGGCGGTGCCCACGCCACTCGTTGATATCACGATGGATGTAGAATCCGCGGTTCCAACATTGAGATATTGGCCCGCCGTGATCCCCAGATTACTCGTAGAAATCGTCGTTCCTGCGGCAGTGTAAGATGGTATTATTCCTTCTAGTAGTGCACCATTACCGAGGAAGTATCCTGCTGCGACATTTCCAGTGACGTTCACTTGACCAGCCACGATGACATTACCAGGAGCAGTCACGTTACCCCTGATGTCTATGTTGGCAACCGAGGGAAGTGCGGTCGCCACGCCTTCCAGAAGAGCACCATTACCGAGGAAGTATCCTGCTGCGACATTTCCAGTGACGTTCACTTGACCAGCCACGATGACATTACCAGGAGCAGTCACGTTACCCCTGATGTCTATGTTGGCAACCGAGGGAAGTGCGGTCGCCACGCCTTCCAGAAGAGCACCATTGCCGAGGAAGTATCTACCAACGACATTTCCAGTGACGTTTACCTGACCAGCGACGATCACATTTCCGGGAGCAGACACATTGCCAGTGACGTCCGCGAATATCGCAGAAGGAATAGAAGCTTCTGCACCTCCAGACGCAAATGCGATGTTACCGAAGTAATAGTCGGCGGTGACGTTCCCGATGACATCAAGCTTACCGGCGACAGAGACATTGCCGGGAGCAGTCACGTTACCACGAATGTCGATATTGGCAACCGATGGGAGTGTAGTAGAGATACCTTCGAGTAGCGCACCGTTTCCGAGGAAATATCCGGCAGCAACGTTTCCGGTCACATTTACTTGACCAGCAACAGAGACATTACCAGGAGCCGTTACGTTACCACGAATGTCAATGTTGGCGACAGAGGGCAGTGCAGTAGAGATACCTTCCAGCAGGGCGCCATTACCGAGGAAATATCCTGCAGTCACGTTCCCGGTCACATTCACCTGCCCTGCGACGATCACATTACCAGGGGCCGTCACGTTACCAGTGACGTCTGCAAATATCGCCGATGGGATCGATGCTTCAGCACCTCCAGATGCGAATGCGATGTTACCGAAGTAATAGTCGGCGGTGACGTTTCCGGTGACATCAAGCTTACCGGCGACAGAGACATTGCCGGGAGCCGTCACGTTACCACGAATGTCGATGTTGGCGACCGAGGGAAGTGTGGTGGAGATACCTTCCAGCAGGGCACCGTTGCCGAGGAAGTATCCGGCAGCAACGTTTCCGGTCACATTTACTTGACCAGCGACGATGACATTACCGGGGGCGATAACGTTACCCCTGATGTCAATGTTGGCAATCGAGGGAAGTGAAGTCGCTACACCTTCTAAAAGGGCGCCATTACCGAGGAAGTAACTGGCAGTCACGTTCCCGGTCACATTCACCTGCCCTGCGACGATCACATTACCAGGGGCCGTCACGTTACCAGTGACGTCTGCAAATATCGCCGATGGGATCGATGCTTCAGCACCTCCAGATGCGAATG
>Ga0247833_1008738_pt1 | contig 10149 bp, 3 predicted proteins | sample LaCruzMarch2015__7_FD_187117 | JGI IMG/M metagenome (GOLD analysis project Ga0247833, IMG submission 187117) | Freshwater microbial communities from meromictic Lake La Cruz, Castile-La Mancha, Spain - LaCruzMarch2015_8m | ecosystem: Environmental > Aquatic > Freshwater > Lake | place: Spain...
AACCCACTCGGAGATCAAAACATCAGCCCACACCGCGATGAAAAAGGCGCAGCGCGAACCCGCGCTCGCGGCTCACCCGGCCAGCATCGGAGATAGCCCCGCGTCAGTGTGAATAGGACGGGTTAGATCACTCGACGCACGAAGCTTGGGGTTGCCGCAGTCGGTTCTAGATCGACTTGTGACGGCCGAGATGGTCAAGCTTGAGGGAACCACGACCCGTCAGAGGAACTACCTAAGCGTCACCCCCGAAGACTGGGTCCGTTCGGGGTTGGAGGCATATATCAGCCTCAGGCAAAACGACGCTCCAACTGCCGCCGATCAAGCATATTCTCGGCTAAAGCTCGCGTCCCTCATGCGCAGATTGGGCGGCCTCGTTGCGGCGTATGCCGACCAGCGCCTGGGAAGAACTGAGGACGGCAGGCGGTGGTCGCCGATCCCCCTTCTAGTTCAAGTCCTCCTTGCGCGCTCCTGGCTTCGCGGAGCCGTGAGCCCTACTGCCCCGTGGTCGGAGCAATTGCGCTCTCTGCTTTCCGACGAGGATGTGGGCGAGGGAGACCGCGGGGTCAGATCATTGCCGTGGCAGGATTGGCTAAAGGATACCGATCCTTGGCAGGCACGGCTGCGCGCTGAGTTGCGTCGAGCAATGGACCTCTCCTTGGGGGAGGGACAAGGAATCGCCGATCTGTCGGTCGCGTCAGTGGCCATGCGCCATTTGCAGCAGGAGTTTCGCTTTCAGCTTGCCCCCAAGGACGCTGCGGACACGTTAGTGGCAGAGTACGATGCGGTGCGAAGACTCGCCGGCTCAGAATACGCCCTCTCTCGGCTATGTCAGGTCGAAAAGTCTCAACTCACGGACCGCGGGCAGCGACTAGCAAGCTTGTTGGGCGGTAGATCCATTGCCGAGCACTTGGCTCAGGTTGATCAGGTGATCAGTGAGGTATCCGCTCAAATCCCGGAGGTTGCCCCTGAGAGGGTGAGCGACTGGAAGAAGGCCTACACAAGGGGTCAAACAAGACTCGTGGGCGATGCACCGGGGCGAGTAGAGTCCTTCATAATCAGTCTTGAGGACCCGGCGGTTCTTGCTCTTGAGCGATCCAGCCAGCTGGCTTGGTTGGCTGCGTCACCGGCTCGCGATTTGGAAGAATTTCTGGGCATCGCGACGACCGGCGAACAGGTCTTGGACCTCCTGCTCAAGAGCGCTCGCGATTTGATCGGTAGTGGTGGAGGTGGATCCCTAGAGGCGGTCAGGAGCGTCGGACGCAGCATACGCGAGGCGCTGGGCAAGCAGCGGCCGACAGGGCAGGAACCCAATGACTGACACATTGCAGGAGTTGCAGTCAGTTCTGCCTTCACTTGGACCCGCCGTGGAGCGGCGAAAGCTGGGCCAGTATCTTTCCCGCATAACCGTGGTATTGCGAGGAGCTCCGGCCGAGATTGAGCGTCTGGATGCGCTGCTGGAAACTTGCGGTGTCATCGGCTTCCCTACTCCGGACCTCGCAGAGTTGCGCGAAGTGGCTGGCGAGGCTGCCGAGGCACTTCAGACGGCGGACGACGCGGATCGGCTTCGTACAGCCCAAGACGTCTATGAGGAGTTGCTAAAGGTCATTTCCAGGACCGGCAGCCTAGCCGCTCGCCACTGGAGGAACGACTTAGTAGAGAAGAATTATCGTCCGCTCATCTCGTTCGGCGAGATGCTCGAAAATGTCGAGAACCTGGCGGAGCTTGGCCGAGGCATGCGGGAATGCGGTCAAGAAGCTATTGACAGCACACACATCACTAAGTTGCCCGAGCTGCGGGACGCAGTGAAGCGCCTAGAACGCCGGTTTGCCGAGGTTCAGGCGGAGAGGTCAGTGAAAGTTGGCGCAATTCCGGCCGTGGGCGAATTCCTCAGCGCGGTTGGGGAGCGGCGGGCGACATTGGCCCTTCTCACGCCCAGTGTCCTCGAGTGGCTTGAGCAAAACGGCGCGCTCGAGAATTTCAAGGTCATTTCATGACGGCTGCCACGACAGAAATTGGGCGAGAAGGCGCCGGCTTGTCGACGTCTCCACTAAGCCGTCTGACATCATTTCGCTCGGTTGGTGCACGCACGCCGCGCACCCATCGATGCATAGTCGGGAATGCAGGCGGAACACTTGTTCCGCCAGCCGGCCCTCTGCGCTGAGGCTTTCGTCCTGAACAGAGCCTTGTATTCCGCCGTACGCCCGTAAGAGCCGTCCGGTAACAGTAGTGGGTTCTTGGACAGCCTCATCTACCGCGGTGCTTGTCAGCTCCCAGACGGTCGGGGCACGGCCAAGATGCCGAGCCAGGCGATCGTCGACCTCCCGGATTGTCATGGCGATGTCGTAAAGAGCGAACCGTTCAAGCTCTACGTTCTCTTGCCCAAACAGCAAGCGCAGGGCGGTATGCGGGATCGGCTCTCCAGGCCCAAGACCCAAATCCGCAGCAAGAACATTCAGTGAGGCAAGATCGTTGGGGTCTAAGGCACGCCAAGCTGCGTGTTGTTCCGTTCGACTGAGTAATCTGCGGACGATAGCGTCTTCGCGTGCGTTCGGACAGTCGACAAGATATCCGTCAACCCAATGCGAAGCGGCCTTTTCGAGTTTGTCCACGAATGACCGCGTTGTGCCATCGCCGAACGCTCCGGCCTCGCAAATGGTGATGACCATGTCCGTTACCTGTGAAAACATCAGGGGTAGCTGAACATGGACAACGACCTGACGCTCATCTCCTTGGCCGAGATGGACGAACAGCTCTTTCAGGCGATTGGCCAAGGAATGAATGACGGCGCTTTGTAGGTACCGGGTAAAAGTGTCGGCCTGTTTCCCCGCCGACGTCGCGGCTTGAAAGACGTGTTGAAAGGCCTGACCGGAAAGGTTGTTTGCAACTCTCGCTACCCTCGCGGCGGTCAGAAGCGGGTGCCGAGATAACCAACGTGCCCGCGTATCCTCAAGAATCTGGGCCAGGCCGGCCGCGCTCCAGAATCGCGACAAGTGGTTCAGCCGCTTGTTGAGCTCGGGGTCTGCAGTTGCAGCGACTAGCAGTTCCGCTACGCGATGCGCGTCAAAGGAATTGATGCCGGCCGATTGGGCGCCGTTTTCGATGAGGAAGCGCAGCATTTGCGACTGATGCCACTGTCTTGCTGGCGCGTCGTCCGCCAATCGCTCGCGTTCTTGATCGGCAAATGCTCGAACTCGAGGCGCATCCAGAACATATTGAATGCCTTCAGACTGCACGTGATATCCGTGCAGCATTGGACGGCCGTCCTCTGGAGACGTGAATATCTGAGAGAACGCCACCGACTGGCTCGGCGGTCCCTCCATATTTACCTCCGCGTCGGCACCCCAATAGACCCGCGCCATAGCAAGCCCGGTTTCCTTGCCCCCGACGCCGTCGCCAAGAAAGGCGTCAACCCGTTCGAGCCAGGGAAGGGGTGCGGGTCCCCTGAGGTGCGTCGCCCGTCCGACTGTTGCCTTGACAATCGGAAACCCCCGCAGAAATCCGCGGGCATCATCTCGAACCCGCTCTCGCTCGTGGTCATTCCCTTGTACACGCGCAACCGCAGTGGGAGTCATCGGGGGTACGGCCCAATCAGACTGCCATCCCGCCCCGTGCTTCCTCCCTAGCGTCTCGAGCGTGACGCGGCCGGGCCGGAAATAGTCCGGAGATAGATTCGTCAGCCGAGGTCGCGCTTGGTCCGGAAGCCGAGTGAGCCATGCTTCTGCGTCGTGGCCGAAGGGGCGGCGCTTCACCCCGTGCGCATAGTCCTCGTCAGAAAACCAGGGCGCACTTCCGTTCACCGGAGGGCGCCAATAGACAGCGACGGGATCATAGCGACGGCTCGCATTCCCCGGGGCCGCAAGTGCCAGCGATAGGGCAACGTCTTCTGACCGGGGGGTCTCCGTTCCCGTGGCAACAAGTACGCTTGGAAGATTGATCGTCTCAAAGAGTAGATCTGGAGCCCAGGCCATTCGCTTTCGGAGGTCCGAGAGGTATCTCGCAGGGGGCCCGGCTGGGCTGCTCTCGAGGGCCTTCTGGAAGAAGTCGCCGATGCTGTCTTGATCGAACTCTCGCCATGGTTCCGGACCAAATACCGCTGTCGCGAGTTCCTTAGCCGCTGCAAATGCGGCGGAGGATGGGTGCTCAAGATCGATAGGGTCATCGTGCCGGTAGTGGTGTCGCGAAAGGCCGTCAAGGATGGTCGCGACGAGTTGGCCTCGTCGCACGAAGTGGTTGTCGGGGTTGAGCGGGGTGTCGTAGTTCGCCGGCGAGATCATTTCTGCTGGGCGGCGGAACCACCATGTGTCCCGGCTGCTATACAACGACAAGGTGACGCCCGTAGTCGGCCGATCGTCGGCCCCGCGACCTCCTCTGCCCTTTCGTTGGATAAAGCTTGCAAGCGTACGTGGCGCGTAGTGCTGGTAAACAAGTGAGATATCGGGATCATCGTATCCCACCTCGAGGGACGACGTCGTGAAGATGACGTCGGAGTCTTTGAGCAGCCCGTCCACCCGCCCTGACGTCCCCGAGAAGATTGGCTGTGGAGCAACGCGCAGGGGGCGGCCCGTGGCGGACGCGCCGTCGCTCTGAACTTGATAGCGATCAGTCGCGGCAAACAGCCAGCATTCGCCGTCCGCGAAGAGATCACACCCCACCGGATTGTTGCAGCAGGCAGCGCGTGGCGAGCCGGTAACTGGGTCATCAGGGTAGAGTCGCGTCCGATAGGCTGACAAGTTCTTAGTCGATTCAGCATCATCGTAGGCGGCGTGGAGTCGCCGCAACTTGTCGACCGAGTCGAGAAAGACCAAGCTCCGATAGCCGCCAGCTTGACCCTTCCTTCGCCTCATCCCATGCGCGAGAGTCATCACGGACTGGATTGTGGTGGAGTTGCCGGCGACGTCCTTTCCCCGTGACTCAACCTCCGGTTGCACAAAATAGAAGTACTCGCGGCCCCTCGGATTTGGCACTCGCTCTTGCGGCAGCGGCGCCAGTAGAGCGACATTGTCCCGGGCAATCAAGCGCCCCCAAGCGCGGACCGGATCCCCGAGTGTGGCGCTCATTCCGACCGCCAGCATGGGCGTTCCTACGCGATTGTTGATTGCGGCTCGGGCTGCCATCCGCCTGAGGGCAAGCCCCACTTGGGCGCCGTGGATATGGGAATACAGATGGATTTCGTCCGCGAGCAGCGCGCGAGGCGCAGCGAAATCAGGATCATCTCCAAACAAGCGTCCGTACCGAGGATCATGCAGCCACTGGTGCAGGGAATCGGTGGTCGGCAGGAATAGCGCGGGCGGCTGCTCGCGGAGCCGTTCTTTCGAGCCAATCCACCCACTATATTTCCATGTGCAGTCGGTGCATGAGAGTTCGTCGGCTCCGTCGATCCCAGCGCCGCGGTGCAGCAATACGCTTCCTCCGCAGGACGGACAGCCGAACAGGGGAAATGCGAACGTATCTGCTCCCAGCGCCGCCCAACCCGCGCTCCTATCCCAGTCCATCAAATTGCCGAACTGCCCAGGAACCTGGCTCACCTGCAGGCCCAACGTCAGCGTGGGCATGCCAGGCTGTCGGCTGAGGGCCGAAAGGTAACCCGCGAGGCGCTGCGCCTGATTGGTCGCCAGCCGGATGCGGGGATAAGTCATTATGGCACGTACGCCACGAATCCCTGCCAGCACGTCAGCCGTAGCTCCCGCTATCAGCGGCAGTGCGGCGGCCTCGGTCTTTCCCGAGCCGGTATCTGCGGCAATTACAAATGCGTTGTCGGGGCCGGCATGCCATGCCGTTCCTATCCGAGCCAGACTGCGCGCCTGAAACGCTGCTAGTTTTGCATCAGCCCCCCAAAGCCCGCGAAGTGCCTCATACAGGCCTTCAAGCGCGCGCCGATGCTCCTCGGGGCTGTTCTCCGCGGCAACCCCGAACGCATCTTCTAGTTGATCGAGCCGGGCCGGCTTGTCGCGATTTCGCAACTCTACCTTTAAGCTACGCACTAGGTACGGCCGTTGGCCCGCGTCGTCTCGCTGGAAGCGTTGTTTTACCTGACGCACCTCTCGGGCGAGTTCGCCCATTCGACTGCGCGCGCGCCCTTCGTCGTCCAGCAACACCCAGCCATGCGAAGACAGACGCAGCAGAGAATGTAGCGTCGCCGTGCGCTGAAAGGCGTTGGCGTCGGCGAGGGTCGCGGTCGAAGTCCAGCCTTCGAAAACGCCAAAGTTGATCCTCGATGCCTCGAGGTCTTCGAGCGCATTGAGGACTCCGAAGTCTTCATCTGTCAGCGGCTGGAGTTCCTCCGCCGGCGGCGCATGTTCGTCGCGAGGAGGCCTTGCACCCAACCACTCGACGGTCAACTGTTGGCCGCCGGTGCTGAGCGAGACCAGTCCTTGCTCCCTGAGCTTCTGGAGCACCGGATGGAAGAGGTCGCGACCCTGGCCATCCATCCATGCAAAGCGATCGCGCACTCGCGAATAGAAGGGGGGAAGGCGTCCCTGTCGCAGTTGGTTTACAACCTCCTCCAGCCGCGAGCGGACCGTATCAATATCGATCGGAAACACATTTCGACGAGGATCGAAAGGACGCGCCACCCAGAAGTCGCTGAACTCGGGGTTCGGTTGCGTCAGGGCAATGTGACCCATCGCGTGTAGCCGGGCCAAATCGGGCAACAGCGACTCGCGGGTTGCCAACCGCTGGGCCAAATCCTTGAGAGTCGCTGTCCCGTAGGAAGAGTTGCTCGCGGACCGGACCACTGCATCGAGCACGTCCGCCAAATGCGGTGTAAGAACCAGAGCAGGCGCTTCTGTCTCCCCCCCTTCCTTCGTCGTGAAGTCCAACAGTTCTGGGGGGCCATCAAACCCGAGAAGGCGGATTTGGACATTCACGTCGGTCCCGGTGGGATCGCGCAGCGATACGTCCCCACTGGGCGCCGTGCTGAAAACGAACTCCCTGAGTATTTCAGCTTTGTCCATTGCCTCCTGATCGCCGGGGACCGCGTCAAGTAGGCGCCGACTAACGAGCACGATCAGCTTGGTCTTGGCCCGCGTGGCCGCCACGTTTAGCCGCTCGGGAGCAAAGATGAAGTCGGCTTCGGCGAGTGCAAACTCGGCGTCGGCGACGCAGTAAGACATGATAACGGCGTCGCGCTCCTTACCCTGGATGCGGTCCACTGTTTCGACGAATGAGCCGGCGCGCAGCCGCTCTGGAAGAGCGGAGCGAATTGCAGCATTCTGCGCGCGATGCGGGCTGACGACTGCGAGTTGCTCCTGCCATAGTGCGGGCTGGTATGCCCCGCCGAGTTTCGCACCGATCATCCGGTCGGCGAGCAGCGCGGCGACCCTTGCGGCGACTGTAGCTTCGAAGGGATTTTTGGTCGCGGCCGGCGGCCCGTCATGGAGCAGGACGGCGATGGGCCAATCGGGATCGAGGACCGTCTGTTCCCATCGCTCTAGGCCGTCGCGCCATGTGTGGATGAGCTTGATCTTGTCGCTGGCGACGGCGGAGGAATACTTGCCCGCGTAAAACTTCCGCTCGGGAAACGCAGCCAGCGGCCCATTCAGACGAAAGGTTGTGTCGAGAGCGAATTCCGGAACTTGGCTGGACTTCAGGAAGGCATAGAGCGAGCCTCCCAGTTCACGCTGCCCTAGTTTTATGTCCCGACCCGCTCGAATAGGGGGAAGCTGCTGATCGTCCCCTGCTATGACTATCCGCCCGTCTTGCTTGAGCCCGCCCAATGCCATCAGGCCTTGGCCCAGCACGACCTGCGAGGCTTCGTCTATGCAAACGAGATCGAACAAGTCGGCAGTGAAACCGTCCCCGTTCGCCTCGGGGCGTTGCATCATTCTGTACAGTGACCATACCGAGCCACCCATGACCACGGCGGGGGGCTGAAGGTCCGCCAATGCATTGGCGGCCTCCGTTCCGTACAACGTTGGCCTGTGTCGTACTAAGGGAGAAAGTCCGGCCGCCGGGCCTGCCCCAACGAAGTGCGTCGCGAAGGCGTCTGGAGCGTACTTCGCCGCCCGCTTGGCGACGCCGTCCAGGACATTTCCGATTGCATTGCGCGTGAAACCGCTGACGAAAATACGTGCCGTCATCCCGCGTGCGACCCGAGCCTGAACATAGCCGAGGATGAGCCAGGAAAGCAGGTGTGTCTTCCCCGTGCCGGGTGGACCGAGCACCAGGCCAACTCGCGCATTTGCCAGTCCCGTCCAGGCAGCCACCTGCGCCGCTACAAGTTCCTGCTCACCAGCGGCCTTGAGCGCGGGTTGCGCAAACAGTTCCAGGCCCGCCAGCCAAATATCAGGGTCAGAAGCTGCCGCCGCGAAAGTGCTCGGATTGCGCAGAAAGCTCAGGAGTTGGTCGCGCACCGTCATGGCGTTTGCCCCGCCGCAAGATTGGCCAGAAATGCGGCCGCTCTCAGGGTGTTGGTGTCCTTGAATGAGCGATCCACAAACCAACCGCCATTCGCAGTTGTGCGCATCAGGTCCTGGAAAAGGCTGCCGCGATAGACGGTGTCGGAGACCTCAACTTGAACCTGATCTCTTCGATCTTCGTAGCCTGGGCCTTTAGGGCGGATGCGGCACTCGATGAGAGGCCAGAGCCCAGGGTTTAGGCGAAGATCGGGAGAGTCATCATGCAGAATGAGGTCGAAATCGCCCGGGCCGAGTTCGCTGTCTCTGCTGGCGTCGGGAACTGTGAATAGCAGGATATGCGAGGGGCCAAACCTCCATTGCTTCGTGAGCGTCAGGCCGGCCAAGCTCCTGCCACTGTCTCTCCTCCGTGCACTCGGCTGGGCAAGACCGATCAAGGCGTCCAGCAGGCCGGCGCGATTCTCCAAGAGCTCGCACGCCAAAAGTACGTCCAGGTCAGCGGCGTTGAGCGGATTGAAGGTGGCTTGGAAACGGAACGGCTTCTTAGCCAGACGAAGCAATGGACGGCCGGCCGCGGTTGCAACGGAGTTCTCTTTGAAGAGCCATGTAACTACCCCTTGCAAGCCAGAGAGGCGAGCAGCGACGTCCACTAATATCGCTGAGGAAGGGACGGCGGTCTCGCTGAGTTCGCGGAGGGGACGGATCACATCTATTGAAAGCAGAGACGAAAAGGGTCGCGCGAACGCAGGATCGGGTTGGTAAGGACTCTTCGCCCCGACCGCGGCCAACGCCTGACTGGTTTGACGAAGGTCATATGCCACCGTCACAGGCAGCGCATAGAGCTGTTCAAGAACGCTACGGATCGCCGTCGCCGGCAAGTGGTGCACCCCGCGGAACTCTGGTTCCGGGACAACGTCCTCGGGCGGAAACAGACGCACCAAATGGAGCAAGCCGGCCCTGATGATTTCGTTGTCGAGATGCCTCCCGATTGCTCGCTGAAGGTTGGCCGCCTCCGCGGGTTCATAGAAGAAAATGTGAGCATAAGCAGCGCTCGGAGAACCGGCAGGTATGGCGCCGTTCGCTTGGTCGATCTCGGTCAGGTCGAGGATTAGGGCGCTGAGGACTCGGATAATCACGTCGGCTTCGTCAGCCAGACTGCCGCTTGCAGGCACATCGATGTTTTCGTTGTGTATGACGCCGTCCTGTATCCGGCGATATCCAATTGCAGCTATTCGATCATCAACAGGATCGTGGTCCACTGATAGGAGTAGCATTGCATCGGCGCGAGGAGGCATGAGGAATGTATGCTCCTCATCGGTTCGCAAAACTGTGCCAGATGAGAGCGCTCGCGCCCTTGCCGCGAGAACGACGGCCCGACGGCTCAGTGACCAGCCAATACCAGGAGCGCCAGCAAGACCCGCGGCAGCTGCAAGGTCAGTGACCGATCGGATCTTTAGCCGATGCAGCGCGCGTTTGCCTTCGTGGGTCAGGCCTGGGACGGCCGAGACATCGCGTCGATCGGGGGGAAGCTCGGGAGAAATGCTCTTGGAACAGTGACCGAGATACTCGCACTGCTCGCACTTAAAATATAAGTGGAAGAAGGTTTGGTCGACACCGGGACCGAGTTTTTTTGCTCCAATGCCAGGCAAAACATCATGGCAAAACTCGTCGACCAACCTGAGGTACGGGGCCAGTGTGCGCATTCCACGGCATCCGGCCATCCATTCCACGAGCATCCGGCCGGCCGTTCCATGAACATCCAGCCACCCTCGTGAGGGGCCTGCAGGGCTCCTCT
>Ga0247833_1008747_pt1 | contig 10144 bp, 9 predicted proteins | sample LaCruzMarch2015__7_FD_187117 | JGI IMG/M metagenome (GOLD analysis project Ga0247833, IMG submission 187117) | Freshwater microbial communities from meromictic Lake La Cruz, Castile-La Mancha, Spain - LaCruzMarch2015_8m | ecosystem: Environmental > Aquatic > Freshwater > Lake | place: Spain...
AAGGGGTGTGTCGGCCACCTTCATCCTTGGAGAGCACATACACCTCAGCAGTGAACTTCTTGTGCGGAGTCACCGAGCCTGGCTTAGCGATAACCTGACCGCGCTCGATGTCGTTCTTCTTGGTGCCGCGAAGCAGCAAGCCAACGTTGTCACCCGCACGACCTTCGTCGAGGAGCTTGCGGAACATTTCGATGTCCGTGACGGTGGTCTTGACGGTTGGGCGGATGCCGATGATTTCGACTTCTGACATCTTTTTGACGATACCGCGCTCGACGCGACCGGTGCAGACCGTGCCCCGACCTTCAATAGCGAACACGTCTTCCACCGGCATCAGGAAGTCCTGATCGATTGGGCGCTCTGGAAGAGGAATGTAGGCATCCACTGCGTCCATGAGCTTCAGAATGTTCGCTTCGTGGGTAGGATCACCTTCGAGAGCCTTGAGGGCGGAACCCATGACGATTGGAATATCATCACCTGGGAAGTCATACTTGCTGAGCAGGTCGCGAATTTCCATCTCCACAAGCTCTAGCAGATCAGCGTCAGCCATGTCCACCTTGTTCATGAACACCACGAGAGCAGGCACGCCCACCTGGCGGGCGAGCAGGATGTGCTCACGTGTCTGTGGCATTGGACCGTCAGCGGAGGAAACCACTAAGATGCCACCATCCATCTGGGCAGCACCGGTGATCATGTTCTTCACATAGTCAGCGTGTCCAGGGCAGTCGACATGCGCATAGTGACGCTTTTCGGTCTCATATTCCACGTGAGCGGTGTTGATCGTGATGCCGCGCTCTTTCTCTTCAGGAGCAGCGTCGATCTGATCATAAGCACGCGCCTGAGCGAAGCCCTTCTTCGAAAGAACGGTCGTGATCGCGGCGGTGAGGGTGGTCTTGCCGTGGTCAACGTGGCCGATCGTGCCGATGTTGACGTGCGGCTTGTTGCGTTGGAATGCTTCTTTAGCCATTGTCTTGAGTGGTTATGATGTGCGCTTGGGACGTTACGGTGATTTACTTTTGGGACTGAGATGTCTGTGCGGATTCCAGGCGACTGGAGCTCTTGATCGGACTTGAACCGATGACCTCGTCCTTACCAAGGACGTGCTCTACCAACTGAGCTACAAGAGCGATGTCACTGGGATACTGGTAAGGCATCCAAGCCTTTCTAACAAACTCCGTGGCGGGCATTTCAAGACGATCAAGTCAAGCTTTAACGCACCCAGGGATTTGTGAAAAAGTGGGCAGCAAAGTAACGGGCACCCCCTGTGTGTCAAAGCTTTTTTCAAGTTTGAAAATGAAGTGACCAAGCTTCCGACGCACTGATCAAAAACAACGGGGTCACATCAACCCTTTTCCCTTGGTTTCAGGCGCGAAGCGCACCAGCACCACGCCCGCCAAATAGATGATGCACAGCACAGAGTAGGCGCTCGCGGCCTTGGAGAATGCAGGCGTTGTCGCATCGCCGAAGAGCCCTACCAAGTTTGCGATTTGAAGGCCGCCAATGGCTGCGATGACCCGTCCAACGTTGAAACAGAACCCCTGCCCTGTGGCTCGCACGCTCGTCGGGAAAAGCTCCGGCAGATAGAGCGGGAAGAACCCGTAGAAGGTCGCTGTGAGGCCACCCATGAGGAAGGCAGTGACGAAAAACTGGGTGCCAATCGTGTCATTGAGCTGGTAAAACGCCAGCGCTGAGCCCATGGCAAGCAGACAACACCAGACATAGGTGGTGCGGCGGCCGAGGATGTCGCCGATCACCGGTGTAATCAGGGTCAAAAGGATCGCGCCCAGCGAAGTGGCGATTTGCGTGTATTCCTTCGGATGCGCACAAACGGAGCCTGTCGCCTTGGCCAAGTCGATCGACCACTTCGGAGCTTGCTGTGCTGCCCCCCAAGTGCCAAGCAAGGCAATTCCCGCCAGTCCAGCTCCGATGGCCATGTTTTTGAGCACCATGCCCCGATCCAGCATGGTGAAGTTGCCTGCGGCCATCGACCTTCCCAGATAACGACGCACCGGGAATAGATACCCCCAGAACACCGCAACCATGCCCACCACCGTGATCGCGGTCGCCATCAAAGAGGTGATACCCCAGCCAATACCGATCGGAGACCATGCCGTAATGATAATGAGTGCCACGGTGCCACCCAGCAGCACACCTAGCAGGTCGGAGTTACTCCAGTGTGAGGTGGCACCCGATGCCTTCTCTTTTTCCCACTTGTCACTCTCAGGGACAAATATCCGAATCAAAAAGATCAGCAAGGCTGGCAGCGCTCCTGTCACCATGAGGAAGCGCCAGCCGCCATTCGCGAACCACGAATCTGCCATGGCCTCCGTGGCTCCCATCGACAACGCAAACCCTTTCATTTGCGCCAGGAAGCTGACCAATCCAAGACTCAGCAGCGCCACCAGCAGATAGCCCACATTCGCCGCAGCACCGATCAGACCGGCAATCCAGGCACGGTTGCCGGAAGTCCACAGCTCATTCACCAGCGCCACGCCCAACGCCCACTCCCCGCCCATGCCGAGGGAGGCAACGAACCGCAGCCCAGCCACATGCCAAGCCTCCGTGGCAAATCCGCACAGGCCGGTGAAAATCGCATACGTGAAAATGCTAAAGCTCATCGCCCGCACTCGGCCGATTCGATCACCCAGCCAGCCGAACAACACTCCCCCTGTCGCAGCCCCCACCAGGAAGGTAGCGATGATCACGTTGAACCAGTTCAGCACCAGTGGGCTTGAGGGATCCACTTTTAACAAGTCCGCTAGCGCTGGAGAGCCGATCAATGGGAACAAGCCCATTTCAAAACCATCAAACAACCAACCGAGGAAGGCGGCTGCGAGGGCCATATTACGAGAACGAGAGGAATGAGAGTCGGGCATCGGGACGTCAACGTGCGGAGATATCTCGCTTGTTCAAGCAACAAGGGTTCAATTGCAATTCGACCCAAGTGCCTTCAGCAACAAGGTAGGTATTTTATCGTTAACTCACCCCACTTTTGCTCGGCAGCGTCCCCCATACCTCCCCATGAAACGCCTATCCCTACTGTCGCTCGTTCTGGTCCTCGCCAACTGCGCTGTTCAACCCGGAAGCACTCCCGGTAGCCCTCCGCCCAGCGTGTGGGGCATGCCGCAGATTATCAATGTCTCCGCTTACGACCCGAAGGAGCGTCAACGCGATGGGGTTGGCTTCTCAGAGCACGACGTCTCCGCTTTACGGGCAGATGGGGCGATCGCCCTGATCGCACGAGCTGGCAAGGGCGGAAATCTCGATGAGAAATGCGCCAACTTCATAACCTCAGCCGATCGTGCGAGCATGCTGCCAGGCTTGTATTACCGCGTGCAGCGGCATGTGGATGCCGTGGCGCAGGCAGATCAGTTCGTGAACCGCGCCTTGTCGCTGGCCCGCAGCCGCTCATGGAATGCGCAGGCACTGCTGCTCTGCGGCGACTTTGACGGCGACCTCTCTGTCTCGGCTATTCTGCGTTTTACGGATCGCGTGGAGAGCCGCACGGGCGTGGTGCCAGTGGCCTATCTGGAGAACAGCACCCAGCTCAAGCAAGCCCTCAGCAGCGCTGACCCTTCATCCAAGGCCAAGCTGCGGCGCATGCCCTACTGGCTTTCCCTCTACGCACACGACAGCGGCGCGGGGCCAGTGTATCCCGCTCCAAGCCACCCCAGTGGCCTGGTGAATCAGTATCGCGTATGGTCCGACTGGGCCCTGTGGCAATATGGAGGTGTCGACTGGCAAGGCGGGCGCTCACGGCCCAAGGTTTACAATCACGGCGGCTATCGTTTCCCGCTCTACTTCGGCAATCTCGACCGGCCGGTGGAACGTAATGTTTTCCGTGGTTCACAAGCTTCGTTAGAGACGTTTTGGCAGCAACATGGGCTCAGACTTCCCTGAACATGAATGACCAATTCGAGGCTCAAACTCGCGCCGATTGCCTAGCGTGGCTGATGCAGCATCATCAGCGCGCCAACGTCGTGTGGCTGGTGACGTTTAAAAGGCCAGCGGCCTGCCGCATCTGTCTTACAACGATGCCGTGGAGGCTCTCGAAGTCCCGGTGGATCTTGAAGCCTCCTTTCAAGCGCACTCCGGTTCCGCTGCGAACTTCCACGCCTTTCCAATTTCCGTGAAGCTCGGCATTCTGGAGTGGATCGTGCAGGCGAAGAAGCCTGAGACACGCAAAAAGCGTCTCGCAGAAACCTCCAGCCTCGCCGCGAAGAACGAGCGGGCGAATCAGTGGCGAAGGACTTGATTCATCGTCGTTATTGCCCTGCTGGGTCAATGACTGCGCGTCGCCCTCGTGCGGGCTTCATACGTTTCGCTTCGCCATCAGCCCGAGGAAGTCTTCCTGGCTAATGATGGGCGACTGACAGCGGACGATGCCGCGCCCCAGATCACAGAGCATGTCGCCACGACCGAGAAGGGCCTCGCCACCGGATTCACCGAGCACAATGCGAGAGTTCGTGTCCTTGACGACGCGCAGGCAAACCTTCATCGGCAGATTGGCACTGATGAGGCCCGTAACAATCGTGCGGTCCGGCCGCTGCGTCGCGAGAATCAAGTGAATGCCTGCCGCCCGCCCTTTCGCTGCGATGCGCGCCACGAGAGTCTCGAACTCACGCCGCTCAGCCTTGCCGCTGAGGATCAGATCGGCAAACTCATCAAAGACGATGACGCGCACCGGCATGTCCGTGTGCCCCTTGGCCAGCCGTTCCTGCAAGTTCATCACCTTCTCGGAGGCGAGGCGCTGATAGCGCTGCTCCATCTCCTCCACCGCCTGCCGCAGCAGGATCAATGCGTCGTCCAGCGTGGTCAGAACCGGGTTCGCCAACCAAGGTGAACCCGTGATGCCGCCAAAGGTGAGCACCTTGGGGTCTACGATGGAAAACTGGAGAGCGCTCGGCGAATTGCGAGCCACTAGGGATGCCACGACAGACTTCAAAAACTCGCTCTTGCCGCTGCCCGACGTGCCCCCTACCAGCAGATGGCAAGTGTTCGGGTTTGCGAGATCTGCCACCACCGTTTCACCCGTGACCGAGATCCCCACTGGGAAGGCGCTGACCTGGCGAGACTCCGGTAACTCGCCGCTTTTCATGATGTCTGCCCAATGAACGGACAGAGGGCGAGGCCTTGGCACGTCCACGGTCACGTGCCCAGGTGCAGCGTCGATGATGGGCACCTCCTGCAAGGCGAGAGCCACCTGCAAATCTTTGGCGCGGGCAGCCAGCGCAACGACACGAACACCTGCGGCCGGTTGCAGACGAAAACGCAAGATCTGCGGTGCCGCCACGCAGTCCATGACCTCCACTGCCAAGTTGAAGCTGGCATAGGTTTGCTCGATTTTTGTGGCGATGCTCGCTCCATCACTGGCATCGCTCTGAAGCGGTCGGCGCTCGGTCGCTACGTCGGGCTTGGCAGGCTCGCCAGTGGCCGCAAGTGGCTCATCGCCGAGTGATTTCAACTTCTCCCAGAGCGGACGGAGCTTCGCATGCACGAAGTCGAGCGCCTTCTTCTTTGTAAACGGAATATCCCCAGCGATAGACTCCTCCAGCAGCGTGCGGGCCGCGTGAATCTGGGCCGTCTCCTCGACCGAGAACACATAAATCTCCAGGTAGTGGCCCCGTGCGGCTTCCAGTTGCTGACGCACAGCGGCCCACGTGCGGGCAGGAATAACAGGCAACTCGGGCGTGCGCAGCATGATGACGCGGATAGCGAGATTGCGATGATCAATCTCCCAGGCTCGGTTCGCGATAGCGCTCCAGCGGCGCGCATTGGCACCACCTTCAAAGCCGAAGAGCCGGACTTTCGTCTCCCACTGCCAGCGGACCGTGAAATAGCTCGTTTCCTCATGCCGTGCCACCGTCAGCCCACACTGCCCATGTGCGGCCTCATGCACCAGCCACCAGAGCATCTCCGCATTGAAGCGGCAAAGTTCAGACCCGGGCTCCTGATGACGCTGCACCAGGGCACTGAAGCGCTCCTGCAAACTCAAGCCCTCCGCCGTGCGCGTTTCTTCGTCGTCCCAGCGCTTGCTTGCCGCACGTAGCACAGACCGAGCCGCCATCTGAGAGCGCCCTTGGAACACCCCTTCCAACCACGCATCGCCCAGGCTCTGCGCCTGCGGGAAATTCAGAGTCTCCGAGGCAGCGAGACGCATCTCGATCAAGCTGCGTGCCTGCTTGAAGTCGATGCCTTCGAGACTGATCGCAGGCTCGCGGAAACGCTGCTGCTGAGCCTCTTGGAATTGCTTCTTGATGCAGCTGTCCCAGGGCACCAGGTTAGACGTGACCACGGTTAGCTGATTGGGCACCTCGGCGAGCAGAAACTCGGTCACGTTCGAGAAGGCCTTGGCCAGCGCCGGGTTATCTGCATACGCGTCCGTCTGGTCAAAACAGAAGACAAAGGGCCGGTAGTAGCTGGCCAGACAGCCCAGCGCGACAAGGCGGCGACGGCACACTTCGTTGTCATCCTCCTGCTGGGCCACATCGCCCGCGCTCAGACCGATCATCTGCCGCATGTCGTCATCAATCGGCACCGCCGAAATCCAATCCATGCACGCATTGCGAAGATCGAGATGGTGACGCTTGAGCACCAGGGTGAAGAGGATGCGCAGCCAGGCTAGGCACTCGCGCGCGGGAAGTCCCGTCCGTGCCAACTCACGAGCCAGTTCGTCATAGCGCTGCGGGATGATGACACGCAGCCAGTCGCTCCACGTGTGCTCGCGCGCCATCAGGCCAAAGGCATCCAGCGGATGGCGGCGCAGGAAAGCGACCGCCGCATTGACATCCTCCGCAGGCAGTGAGCCACTCTCAATCAACCCCGCCACCAGATGCGTTAGCACGCCGCAGGCAAAGGCGTCCAGCTGTGTCGGCACCGGGGTCTTGCCTGCTCGACTGCTATCTTCCAGGTAATTGAGTTCCTGTACGGTGCGATGGAGCAGCGAATGCCAGCACGCTTCAGAAGAAACGAAGGGGCGCAAGTAGACCAGCGTGGCGCTTCTACGCAGCTGCTTGAAGAGCCGTGCGATAAGATGGCTTTTGCCATAACCCGGCTCAACCGAAAGCACAAGCTGAGCCTTCAGCGGCTGCGTTTGCAGGCGCGGCAGCGGAGCCGCCACCAGTGTTTCAAAAGCCTCGGTCAACTCACTCAGCGCACGGTCGTTCAGGCCTGCCACGGAGGCTGCCTCGCGTCGTGGATCGGTGGTGATGTCGTCAAGGAACGGGTTCGGCATGGCAGTGCGGACTGACTTACTCTTGCTTCATGCGAACAAACAGATACGGCTCATTCTGAACAAGAATGGCAGCAGCTCGGGCCGCCGGGCTAGCAAAGGACCAATCACCCTTACCAGGAATGAAGACGCCCTGCTCACAGAGCTGCTGCACGAGAGGCTTGATGTCATCCGCCGAGCAAGCTAGCGCCTCCTGTAACCGGGCAATCTCGATATCCGGCATGCGGCGCTGCACCCGCACGGCGCGGTAGGCCTCGACCACCTTTAAAAGGTTCACCTCTGACTCCCCTTCTGCTGTTGATTCGGGCTCAACGGTAGCTTCCCCTTCCAAAGGACCAGCTTCCGCCAACCACTCCCGCAAGGCTGGCAAATAGGTGTAAAAGGCCTTCGTCCCGTCGGTCAGCTTGATGAGCAGACGCTGCTGCTCTAGCAAGCGCAGGCACGTTTGAACCGCAGGCTCCTTAACCACCAATCCCTTCAGCAACTCCGACTGAATCTTCGCCCGGGTGAAAAGGCGTCCGCGCCGCTGCTCGGGCAGCACACGCCGCAGCACTTCGTCGGCTTTCTCCTCCGCCGTCATCTCCACCGGCCTCTGCCCTTCCAGCCAGTAGCGCACCACCTTGCCTTTCCGCTGTTCCTGAATCCCACCGCTCGCCAACAAATCGGCTAACTGTGCCAGACGCTCCGCTTTCAAAGCCGCCTTCTTGGTGTCAACAAGCTTGCTGGAGGCGATTCCTGCGGCACCCGCAGCGCGAAGCTGCTCCAGCACCCATGGCTTGAATGCGTCCGGCTCCTGCGGCGATAGTGGGTGCGTCTCATTCATAGCGGGAGTGTCTTGTCTCCTAGCGTATCTCCCGCAATCCTCAAGCAACGTGTCTATTTTGATTGTCAGCACGGTGTTACATCCATGTAAAACTGCGTTCACAACCTGGACCTAGCAATCCGCGGGCCAGGACGCGCGGCTTCAGGCAACCCTGTACTTGTTCGGAACCGTGGCAGCGAAGGTCAGGGAAGCAGCAGCGCAAGTTTCGCCAGCAGCGCGCTTGAAGTGACAGGCATTTGCCTGAAAGAATCAGCCCATGCAAAACCACCCAGACCTTGACGCCAAGGCAGACCGAACGTCGGACCGCCGACGCTTTCTCAGTCGGGCTGCAAGTGCCGTGGCTCTTGCCAGCGCCGGCTTGAATCAACTCGTCGACGCAGGACAACCCGCCGCTTTGCCAGCCTTTTTCAACCCGCGCCTGTTCACCTTCCTTGGTGGCGACAAAGGCACCTGGAGAGTCATCGCTCGCAAAACCGTGGTCGGCACGCCACTGCCCGATGTGAAGCGCGTGGATATCATCAACGGTAGTCTGGATGAATTGCCCGAAAGTGCCGCCTGGATGCTGCGCGGCGTGACCAGCAATGAGCGCTATGTAACGCGCCCCGAAAAAGACCAGCTAGCCGCCAAGCAAGTCTCCATCGGCCGCCCCGAAGCGACCCACGCCGCGCTGATACCCATCCGGAAAAATGCGCAGTGGTGGGCCATGACGCAGGACGAGCGACGCGCTATCTTTGAAGAGCGCTCCCATCATGTGAAGACCGGCCTGAAGTATTTGCCTGCCATCGCCCGCCGCCTGCATCACTGCCGCGACCTGGGCGAGCGCCAACCCTTCGATTTCATCACGCTCTTCGACTACACTAAAGAAGACTCGGCGTCTTTTGAAGACATGGTGGCAGAACTGCGCTCTTCCGAGGAATGGAAGTATGTCGATCGCGAGATCGACATACGCTTGATACGGGATGGTCTGTAGCCAAGCGCGCACCGCCGCAGCATGCGATCAACTCACCAGTTCCACGCAGGAGCGCTCGGCTTCACTCAGGTAGCAGCCAAGATCGGAACTCCAGAGACCACCTTCCTCGCTGTAGGCAGCGCGAGTGCGAAAGCCACTGCCGCAGACGCTGAACCAGCGATAGCTCGCGCGAGGGCCGACCATTCGGGCCTGGCGGTCGCCCTGGCTGAGCTTACCGATGGAGCGGATGTCGCTGAGAGTCATCGCGAGGCTTCATTTTGGCAGTGGCTCACCGCCCGACAGCAGGAGCGAGGGCACTTGATACGCAGACAGATCGTCGATCACGTTCTCCATCTCGGGCCAAGTCAGCTCGCCCGGGTAGCTCAAGGCGTTCGAGTCGGAGTAGCAGTGCACGCAGCGGAGGTTGCAAGTGAGAGTGATGTTCCAGACCGTGATGGGCTTGCGTGTGCTGGCCGTGTGACCGCCGGGATGGCCAGGGTGACGACCCATGCCATAGCGCAGCGAGTCAGTGTGTTGAGCGGCTCCAGTCCAGAGTTTGGTGATGTTGACCATGCAGTGAGTAGGTTGCCCCTACACAACGCGAAAACCGAACCTGCGACCACATTCCACGTGTTGAACGCTGCCCCGATCTTGTGCCAGAGCGCAGGTTCGGTGGCACCTTCAGCAAAAGCTTGAAGGGTTCCCCATTGCTGACAGCGTTTGGTTTCTCATGAAATGGATCATCCTTCTCAGCCAGCTCGCCATCTTTTCCTTTCTTCATGCCGAGCAAGTCGGCCCATGGAATCTTGATGCGCTCAAAAGCACTGTGCCCACGATGACGTGGCTGCGGCAGGATCAACCGGTGCACTCGCTGACGTATGCCGGTGAGAAGTATCAAGATCATGACACCGAAGTCTTTGCCTTTTACGCATCGCCGATCACGCTCGGTGAAGCGAAGCCCGACGCCAAGTTTCCCGGCGTGGTGCTCATTCATGGCGGTGGCGGCACGGCTTTCGCCGAATGGGCGCATCTCTGGGCCAAGCGCGGCTACGCAGCCATCGCGATGGACCTGAGTGGCTCGCGTCCGCCGGAGCCGACTTTCGACGCTAAGGGCGTCGCCAAACGCAAACCTAACGACATCACA
>Ga0247833_1008753_pt1 | contig 10138 bp, 7 predicted proteins | sample LaCruzMarch2015__7_FD_187117 | JGI IMG/M metagenome (GOLD analysis project Ga0247833, IMG submission 187117) | Freshwater microbial communities from meromictic Lake La Cruz, Castile-La Mancha, Spain - LaCruzMarch2015_8m | ecosystem: Environmental > Aquatic > Freshwater > Lake | place: Spain...
AGAGACAGACAGAGAGAGCAATAAGGGCTGCCGGGCTTTAGGAGTACCTCCAAAAGAATAATTTGTATTTGGCCAGACCCCTCTTTTACGATACCACATGAAAATATTTACCAAAATTCCCAGCTCTTTACTATATTTACGTAAATATACATTGTACATGGCAATTTTGTGTAGGTACGTACGAGTTGGTAATTTACTTGGTAATTTGGCCATAACTCTTCCCACAACGTTTACCCTGACACAGCCGATAAAACCCGATTTTCCCAATCTCGACGACGTGAGAATGGACGAATCTCAGCACACACGTGTGCTCTAGACTAAAACAGGGTACCAAAAGAAGCGCAAGACAATGCACTATCCGATGGTATTAGCGGCGGCCGTCAAATTCTACCACGGCAACCAACAGGACGACAATGGGATATATCTCACGGCAAGAGGGATATTTCCCGACGAAAAAACGGAGACAATTGATCTGGAGACTGTAGTACTACGTGAAAATATTTACCAAAATTCCCAGGTCTTTTTACTATATTTACGTAGATACTACGATTGTAAAGGGCAATTTTGTGTAGGTGCAGTTTGATATGACGAAAAACTGCATTGTATCCACGATGATTGCCCATACGATGCGCTTACACACTGCGTATATGCGTTCTTGTTTTGGCTGCTGAACGGGTGGTTGAGGATCCTGTTGATACTTTCGATTGACCGCCAGAGGTCACATCCCTCTCCAAACAGACACCAGAGCAATGCACAGAAGGTGGATATGTTCTGCCGGAGCTCCGTTAAGTTGCCAGGTGGGCTTCTGACCACCCTGTTGCTGGTCTGCCTGGTGACCTCGAAGAAAGTTGCGTTATTTTTTGTTTCCGCCCATATATCTTCATTCCTCCTTAAATCCTCGAGGGCCTCCGAGGTGGGTGCCCTGCAGATGAGGATCGATATTCCCCTTTCGGCCGACGAATACAGGGCTGTGCTGTCGCCTGGATTGAACTTGAGGGCAATCCACTCGTCGATGGTCTTGTTGTCAAAATACACGTGCTCATCGATTACGCACCTGTTTTGTTCAGCCCACATCAGCATATTCTTCTTGATCATCCGACGAAGATAGTCGTAGTTTACGACCTTTGTGACTTTGGCCAGCTGCCAGAACTCCTTAATCCACCTCACGTCGGACACCCCGTGAAAGCCTAACAGAGTCGCCATGTGGTCTGGGGTGTAGGGTTTAGCGTCGTCGCTCGATCCCGCGTTGCTTGCCTGTGTGGGGCTACTTCGTGCCACACTTTGCATTGCTCTCCCAACTCCCCTCCCTACCTCCGCGGCGATAATGCCGGACATATTTTTCATGGCCTGCATTCCTCCCGTCATACCGTGGCTTGTTGCCTCAGGACGTTTTCCCATTGTTGCGTCAAGCCGGTCTGCAAACCATTGGTGGATGAGCTCATCATTTGTTATGATGGCGTTCGTCGTGAACGCGATATGTGACTTGGGTTTTGCTGTACCCTGTCCTCCATCCGTCTGGGCTGCCACCGTTAGCCATTTCTTGACTAATCCCCAGTCGTCCCCATTGTCGAGGTCCGTGTCGGGGCTTGCGAGGTGTTGCTCGATCGCCGCCAGCAGTTCATGGGGCATTACTGGCCCGTTGAAGGTTTGATATAGTTGTGCGGCTCGGAGCGGCAACGCTATCATCCGTGGCACGTGTAATTCCACCTTTGCCGCATCCCCTTGCTGGGGATCCCGTAACTTCCCATATTGGGACCTGTTGTCGGCATACCATTCTTGCACGGCTTCAGGGTCGTCGAGGACATTGCACTTAGTCCATTCGAATGCACTCTTAGGAGGCAACTCCACTGCAATGCAATCCCGCGTTTCTTTCCGGTCCCCAATGAAGAGGACAATCTTGCCATGGAAGGTCGCTATATCCGTAGCCGTGGAGTAAATAGTGGCCATAGAGTGGCCCAGTACTATAAACGCCTCCCCCGGTTGCATAAAGGCGAAGAATTGGAGGTTGGGTAGGGACGTGGCTTCCACTTTAAATGTGGCCAGCTTTGCTGTCTCCCCCTTTGTTTCCTTCTGCCAACGTAGGTTGCGGGCCGTACTCGCATCTGTCATAGTATGCTGTAGTCGCGCGAGTGCCGATGCAATACCCGACCACTCCTTGGGGGGGGTGGCCTTAGTTCCCCCTATCGGTGGCGCATTTGTTATGCCCGCCTGTCCCCCCGGTTGGTTTCCCGCAGCTCCTTGGTGTGCTGGTAGCCCTTGTGGGACCGCCCCTGCATTATTAGTTCCTGCTGGGGCGCCTAGATTTTCTGGCACGTCTTGGTTGCGTTGCCTTGGTGGGCCCTGGCCGTGCCCCATTCCATCCCCCCACGGTTGCCCTTGCCTAGCTGGTTGGGCCACACGTCGGGTCTCGTGGTTGGACGGGTGCCCATACTATCAGGTTGGGGATTGCCTCCCGGTTGGAACATTGCCCGCTTGCGTGACTCATAATCCTCGTAGTCACCTTCGGCGTCGTAATTATTATTATTTGTTGTGGTACGTTGAGCGTACCCTCCCCTTTGGGATCCCATACCCTCGTAGCTATTATCAGCTGGGATACGTTGACCGTGGCCCCGTGGGACCCCCTCGCCCGCGAAGTCGTATTCTTGCTCATCGACTTCGTCCGGGAAGGACGGCCAACGGCTTTCGCCTTGGTTGGTCGTCCCCCTTTCGTCTTGACCCTGACGCTCGCTGTTTCCAGCCCGTCCCCCGAAGGGATTGAAATTGTTAATCCATCCTCCCCCGCTCATCGTGGGTTAGTCTAGTGTTCTTTTTCCTCTAGAGATGCTTAAACTACTAACTAAGGCGCTGCCGCGACCATTTCATCGCGGTGCCTCTTGCCGGAGAATGAGAGTCTCCTGGAAAAAGGCACTTCCCGCACTCTCGTCTGGCCCTCACCACAATACTCTATGTTCGAATTTGCTTCAACTTTCTTGAACCTGGGCACTTTCTCATGTACGTGGGTACAACTTCACGGCAAAAGTTCGTAGACCTGGTCAGCATCATTAATGATAGAGACATGCTACAGTGCCGATGAATTCGAGCTTGAGGAGACTGTCCTTGGCGCAGCCCCCATTGGTGTACACTGCGTCGATGCATCATCATACGGTGGAGTCATCCTATGGGCGAATCGTACCGAATTGAATTTCCTCGGGTTCACTACAATTGACGAGTACGTCGGACGATGTGTCTCATCATCGTCCGCGGGAGTTATATTGCCAGATGATAGAACGCTTTACGAGGAGATACTCCGCCGTGTAACGACCGGGAATGCCATTAAGGAATTAATGGTCCGTTTTGTCACTCGATCAGGTGCGACAGTTCATCTATTGTTGGACTGTGATGGAATTGCCATAAAGAGACGAGGAGGCGCCGAGTCATCATCGGCACCACCTTCGTACTACTATCGATTCTTCACTCGTGATGATACTGCAAGGCGAATTCAGGAAATGAGATCCAATGTTTCGTTCCATGAAACGAACCGTTCTCTTCGAATGCTTGATGACTTTATGAATCGGAGTTTGCAACAAATACGTACACCATTTGAACTCATAAAACGTGCATGTAAATTAGTGGCCGAGAACATTGAGGACATTGATGAGGTTGTACGTAAGAATTCTGCGGCGGCATATTCATTCTTGATCAACATTGTGAGTAATGGAAATTTTAATAATGTCGCACCAGCTCTTACTTCCTTGAGAACCATCGGTGGTGCCAACAACAATACTATCCCCAACAACAATAATAATAACCACAACAACATCAGCAGCATCATTGGTAATAATACAACAATGCCCATAGACAATGCAGTGTCGAATGTACTGAACTTCACAGCACCATTAACTACGGCTCTTGAGGCTACATCCGAGGCACGATTGGTTGTTAAACTTGCCAAAACTCTTACCACGGATGCATTAGCACTCGTTGATGATATTACTGATCTTTGTAGTTTCGATCAAGGACGAGTACTGCTAGTTGAGAAGGAAGCTATTAAGATACGTGACATTTGTGTCGAGGCTTTGAATATTGTATCCTCCTCATTGTCCATTACAACGATGGGTGGAGCTGGTAGTGTAGAAGAAGAATTGCCGATGGTTGACATTATATTTGACGTTCAAGACGGATCGCCGGGGAGGGTTATTACTGATCGTGGTGTGCTACAACGTTGTCTTGCTATTTTGCTAAATTTTGCCGTTGATGCTGCTGCCAATGCAGCAACGACAACTGAAGTAGGTAGAGGGAAGGTTATATTATCCATCCAAGAGGCGTCAACTAGTGCGTGTAAGGTTTCGGTATTTTACACTAATTCCCCAGATGGAGGAAGTGGAGGAAAGAATATTAGCGTTGGTAGTGAACCACTGGGGGAGGCCTCGGCTTTTGCTTCAGCCTACGCAACCTCGTCTTCGAACGCAAGTAGTATGGGTGGCTCTGGCAGTGACATGAATCATTTCCGACCATCGATCAGTGTAAAAGGAATCAGCGACGATGCTAACTTTTCCATGAGGTTCTCCCCTGCTGTTGATGGAGTCGGCATAACACAGCCGAATGAGGATCCAGAACTGCTGCAAAAATATCACACATTGACTCAGGGTAGCACATCTTTGATGCGTCGGATTAAGCTGAAGGAGAGCTTATACACCGGAATGACAGGATGCCGTCGTGACAAGCTGCGAATTGGCATGGATTTATTGCATCACTTAGTCGGGGCTCAGATGAGTGACTTGCGGTGCGAAATCGTGAGCGAAGAACAACAGCATGGTGGGGGGATAGAACCATCAACGATGACGAAATTCTGGTTCCTTCTTCCAATTAGCATTGATTTTCCAGACCGTCTACCTGCCGAGCAATTTATCGTCAAGGATGGATTGCATACCGCGAAATCACCACACCTGTTGTCCAACTCTCTCCCAACTAGGTCTTCCGAAGTGGTGCAACAACCACTACATAAGAGGGTAAAACTTTCTCATCAACCCATTTCGTCGCTATCATTAGCGTCAACTTCCGAGCCATTGGTCTCACTCAAATCAAACAATCAGGCTTTGACTGGGCAGTACCCCGGCGTCGCACCAGGAGCTAGACCTCTCGTCCTTGTCGTTGAGGACACAGACGTAAGCGCATCCCTATTGTGCATGCACTTACGAAAGCTTAACTGCACATCCCATCGCGCCGAGAATGGTGAGGTGGCAATAGAAATGCTGCGATCAGCTCCAGCACCAAATATGTACAGCCTAATATTGATGGACCTTAGGATGCCGGTTTTGGATGTGAGTTTTATTTTCTTCCTCATTCCATGGCATTTTTAGATTCATTCCTTGAGCTGTTACTCATGTCATGAGTTTTGTTTATATGTATTTCCATCATCCGTAGGGATTTGAGGCAACCAAGATTATCAAGTCAAGTAATGCGGGTAATATACCAGTTGTTGCTTTGACAGGTGAATCGTCGGAGGAGATCAGGCAACAATGTGACAAGCTTGGATTCGAAGACTTTTGCACAAAACCTTTGAAACGACAGCAACTAGAGGATCTTCTCTTTAATTTTGTACCTGGCTACACAAAAAATATCGTGACAAGACAAGCGGACTAAAGCTCAAAATACACATGACTAACACAAAATATAGATCAATTATCGCGCGACAAAGCTCAGATTTCGACCATCGTAGACTTCTTAGACTTGGGCGATTTACTTTTGGACATCTTCAAGAAGCTGATGATTCCCTTCTTCTTCTTCTTCATTGCATCAGGCTTTGCGATTGGTTTCGCCTTTTCAAGCGGTACATCTACCTTATTTGGGAGGTGCACGTTGGGCGGTAAATCACTGGTGTTTGTAACCTTTGCTGTTATTTCACTTGAATGAACCTCCTCATGCGAAACAATATCAATGCCCTTTAACGATTCCTCAGTAAACAAAAATGGACGTGACCCTAACCCTAACTCCGAAGAAGTGTATGATCCTAGCTCGGATGGAGAATCAGGAGCTGACTCGCCAATAATATGATCTTCACGTTCGTCACTTGTTCCTCTGTACAAGAGATAGCCTTGGCTTGGTTGTGGACGAGACTCTAAGCCAGTGACCTTGTGCAAAGCGTCCAAGTCCACAGATTTGTCCATATCATCAAGAGAGCCGGTTGACAAAGATTTGACAAACTGTGTCTGCGCTGTGTTTGGAGAGTTTCCTTCCAACATCATTGTGAAATCCAACGTTTCTTTCATTGATGATTGTTTCGCCTTCTCCTGTGGCGAATACATATCGATTTGACTTGTATCGACTATAGTTTGATTGACGTTGATTTCTCGTGGTGGGGCAATTTCATACGCAAAGGTTGACGCAGACGTTCCTCGACTATCGTCAACATGCAGTGTGGCGTCTACCTCTGGTAAGATCGCGCTTAGTTGCAAGGATCTACCATGTTGTTGGAATTCGTCTCCACCGATTGAACCGATTTCTCCAGACCACGCTGATGATGGGATTGCTTCACAAACTTCAGTTTGCGCTTGATTACGCTGTACGATCAAGGACTCTTTCAATAGCTCCTTGATTTTTTCGCCAATCAAATTTGCTAGAGCATCATTGTTATTGGACTCTTGTAACGATAATTGGAGTTGGATTACATGCCCTATCTCATCTTGTGACTTCCGAGCGATTGCGGTGAGCTCTTCAAACTTCGACTCGATGCCAGTAAAACTACGCTCAGCAATCTCCACAGGACGTGGTGGTGGCATGATGACAAGTGCTGCGTTGTTGGGAACTTCGTACGAGTCGAGATTACGCAACTCGTCGTTCAATTCATTGCCCTTGTAATACAAAGATTGCTTCGCGAGGTCATCATGATTGATTTGTCCGTAGAGTAAGAGCAAGCTAACGGCATCACTCTTTAGCTGCTGAATTGAGATCGATCCATGAACATTCATTTCTAGATGAATGCCATTTGTGTATGAAACGATGTGCAAACGAATAGTACCGTCGCTCGTAGGAGGATGATTATTCATTTCGGTCAAGATGTCATTACAATTAGGTAATGCATCATCATCTGCGAACCAAAGATTTTCGTTCACAACTTTATCATTCGTGGCTGCTGTCGTATTTCTCTTCGTCGCGAGGAGAGAGAACGCGTTATCCTCGAAGAATGACGTTCTTTTCTTTACTGTTGCACGAGGCTCCTGCGCTGGGTAGCGAGATGAAGGGTTGATGTGACGATTAGGATCCAACTGGCCAGCCCAAAACAGCTCATCCTTCAATGTGGCTATTTCCTCATCTTTCTTAAATAGTCTCAGAGTAAGATTATCAATCTCCTTCTTCTGCAATGAGAATTGTTCTGTCATGCTATTGAGATTAGCAGAGAGCTGGTAATGTCTCGAATCTATGACGTTGCTGCGTGGATGGACTTGTATTAACCCAGCATTCTCTCCGTTAGGAGCAGTTACCATCGCTCCTTCGTTAATCATCGTGGGTCTTGAGACCTTATCTATTTTCAAACATGACGGGTTGTCTTGTCTTTTTCTGGCGGCAGGTCCCACTCGCGTCTTCTCTCCTTCCTCCATGCATCATGCTGACCCTCCTAGTCATCGCCATCGGCACCATCATTGCCAACAGTAGGCAATGCTCTGCATTCGCACCAATCTCATCATCTTCGTCTCCTCGTAGTGCTGTGACGACGTCATTGTCCTCTACCACCACGGAATTGAACATGATCAATCTTAACATGTTCGCCAACCTATTTAATGGAGGAGGAGGAGGAGGAGCGGACACTGCGACCATCACCGATACTGTATACTTTGACGTTACCGCGGGTGGGAAATCGTTGGGTCGGATCGAATTCGGCTTATATGGCGACGCGGTCCCGAAAACGGCCAAGAATTTCGAGGCATTATGTACGGGCGAAAAGGGGTATGGGTATGAAGGGTCCATCTTCCATCGGATCATCCCCGGCTTCATGTGCCAGGGTGGAGATTTTACCAACTTTAATGGGACGGGTGGGAAGTCGATTTATGGTCGGACATTCGATGATGAGAATTTTACCATTCGGCATGGTGGTGAAGGTACGCTGTAAGTACTATCATCTATATTTTAGCGTATACGCTTACGACTCTACGACGACCTAAACATCATTGAGATGCGCATTTTTTTTCAGGTCAATGGCGAATGCAGGACCGAATACGAATGGAAGCCAGTTCTTCATTTGTACTGCAGACACTCCATGGCTTGATGGGAAGCACACTGTTTTCGGCAAGGTGACGAAAGGTTTGGATATCCTTCCTAAGATGGAGGGGTTAGGGAGCGGGAGTGGTAAGACATCTATGGAGGTAAAAATCTCTAGCTGTGGAAAGCTTTGATTATTTATATTATGACTTAATTATATGGAATTTTGCGCAACTAACTCTAATTAGCTGAAGCTGACAGTGTCTCAAGTGAACGAAGTTACGTTAGAAATTTATTTTGACCTCTCTATTGTCTGTTATCAGGATGTTTAGATGCCGAGATATTTCCACGACAATTCAACGCCTTGTTTTTGTTTTCGTGTAAATAATCAACTACCTACTTTCGACTACCTCAATTATTGCCTCTAATGCAGCCTCTGTGGCAAATGAATCGACGATGCCTTTGGATGTATCCTCCATTATGATTAGCGAACTATTCTCCGTCGTAGCAAGAGTACGAATACTTTCCGAGGTAACGCTAGGAAGGTATGCCGCAATGCATGCCATGGCCAATTCAATATCATTATCATCATCGCATAGAAAGTAGGCGTTAGTTTTCAATGATACGGGAACCGGTGGTAGTTGACTGCCGCTGCTATCAGTCGTTTCACTTCTTATTCTTTCGTGTTCTTCTTCGCCTCCAACAATGTCAATACAATCGTCGTCAACGTTATTGCTTCTCGTACTCAAGAATTTATGCATTAGGTACTCGGCACAATTCCTTTTCCCGCTCATGGCAGGATAAACATCCACACAACCAAGATTGGTACTACGACCAAGATCATTTGATATTATCATCCTCTGCCGATGGCGTTGGTTGTTGTCATTGTTGGTGATACCATCACCACCACCGGAACGACAACAATCTGCAATAAAATTGTCAAAGTTTTGTATTAAATCATCATTCGTTTGTTGTTTCCTATTAATGCGAAACGATGTTGCATATCCCTCGGTATCGATGATATATCCTCGGTCTATTAATGATCGTGCACATTCCCATAATCTTCCACGACGTCGTTCATCGATGACAACATTATCATTCAATTGAGCAAGATTATTCGTCTCGAGTATGATGTCGTCGTAGCCGTCGGGTCCGGCAGAATCATCTTGCGACATGCGATCTCTCCAATCCATATCCTCGACTAATGCAAACGGTATGTCGTACCCCGGAGGCATGTTCGGGTACGATATTGGATGCACAATATGGTCCTCCTCTGCCTTATCCTCCTTCTCGCTCATCGGTGGTGCTGCCGCCGTCGTCGTCGTCGTCGATATCGTTCTCCTTCGAGGATAAAAAATCCGTCCTCCGCTTTCGCTGACGTACGCATCCGCACGAGGCAGGTAGGGCAATCGCTGGAACAGCGTCGTCGTTCTCATCCCGCTGATCAGCACCAGCGGCACGCGACGAGCGAGGATGGTATCCGCGTCGTCGATGCCGCCGCCGCCGCCACGTTCTCCGTTTCGCAGTCGATGACAAAGCGCGAGCGTGCGCATCGATAACGCGCCCCGAGCGCCGGTCTTGCTCGGGGGCAAATGAACGAGTGGTGGCGACGAAGACTCGTCGTCCTCGTCGCCGGGCGGCAGGACGGCAGTAGCACCGCTCGCGGGGTAGTGGACCAAGGTGCCGTCCACGTCGCTGAACACGATACGTTCGTACCGCGATGTAGTCGACGATACAGTCGATACGACCATCCACGGTAGTAGTGGTAGGAGACGAGTGCACACTGAGAGTATGTGACTGCTCGAAGCCCGAGAGGATGTGACTCCCAGCATAGGAGGACGACGAGACCACGACGACCCACCAGACGATGATGGAAGTCACAAGGAAGAAAGAGTGCCTGGCTCAGGGTACGTACGTACCTACATACTAACTCACGTTTGCGACATGGCGGCATCAATACAAT
>Ga0247833_1008754_pt1 | contig 10135 bp, 2 predicted proteins | sample LaCruzMarch2015__7_FD_187117 | JGI IMG/M metagenome (GOLD analysis project Ga0247833, IMG submission 187117) | Freshwater microbial communities from meromictic Lake La Cruz, Castile-La Mancha, Spain - LaCruzMarch2015_8m | ecosystem: Environmental > Aquatic > Freshwater > Lake | place: Spain...
TATTGTTGTAGTCGTTCTTCAACGTCAGCATCGGACAGTTGTCTGTCGCGCTGGCTGGATCGAATTCCGTACCTACTGTTGTGTATGAGCACTCGTCAACATCGTTCGAACGTACAGGGTTGATGTTCAAGCAGTTAAGGGCAGGAGCCTCGTTATCTTCAACCGTAACGTCGAACAGGCATAAGCTGTGGTTGCCTGCACCGTCTTCGATGCGGTAGATGACCGTAGTCAAACCTTTGTTAAAGGTGTTGCCAGATGCATCGCCAAAGCCAAAGCCAGTTGTCGCTTTCAGCAGGCTGTAGCTAATGCTTGGGTTAGGGCAGTTATCAAAAATCCACTGTGGGTTAATTTTATCTACCACTGCCGTACAAACACCTGGTGCGGTGTTTACCGTTACCGGATTCGGGCAAGTGATGTCCGGGATTTGCATGTCCATTACCTGTACGGTAAATTCGCAAGTAGCCGTGTTGTTGCCTGCGTCTGTTCCAGTGTACACCACTGTTGTAGTACCCAATGGGAAGACAGCGCCGGAAGCCAGACCGCTTGTCAAAGCAACTGTAGCACCGGGGCAATCGTCTGTGATGGTCGGGCTAGAGTAGGTTACTACGGCGCTGCACTTGTCAACGTCGTTGCCAACAACTACACTTGGCGGGCAAACTACGACAGGATCAATGTCGTCAGAGATCGTCACCGGTACGTCACACGTTTTCACGTTGCCGTCGTCGTCAGAAGCATAAACCGTGATGGTGGTTGAACCGCCATTGATGTTGCCAAAAGCCACACCGGCACCTGGATTCTGCCACATGGTTACGCTGTTGTCGCAGTTGTCGGCTTCGTCAGCAATGCCTGTAACAACATCCGGAACTACGTCGAGGCAGCTGCTGACCGTGATCGGAGCCGGGCAAGTGAACGTAGGAGCCTCTTTGTCCTGTACAGTAACGGTGAAGATACATACGCGGAAATCGAGCGACTTGTTTGGATCACCGTCTTTTTCGATGATTTTATACAATACGGTGGTGGTTCCTTTGGGGAAATCAAAACCGTATGGTGGCAGGCCTTGACCCAATACCGGTGGTGCCAGGTTAGGCATGCTCCACTCGAGGCGTGGGGAAGGGCAGTTGTCTTTAAATACAATTGGATCAAGCTGGTTGTTTGGCACTTTACCCGTGCAAACACCAGCTGTAGTATTTACTGTAACTGCGGCTGGGCAAGTGATGTCAGGAATTTGCTCGTCCAACATGGTTACCGTAAAGGCGCAAGTCACGGTTTTGCCGCTGTTGTCCGTTGCCTCATAGGCTACGTTATACGGAACAAAGCTTACCGGGAAGAAGGTGCCGCTTGGGCTGCCTTGCGTTTGGGTAACTGTAAGTGGAATGCTGTCGCAGTCATCTACTACGATTGGTGTATTCCAGTATACAAAACCGCCACACTGATCTACATCGTTGTGTGCAACGATGTTGGCTGGGCAGTTCAGGAACTGTGGGTCTTCTACGTCGTCGGCCGTGATGGTGAATACTTCATCATCCGTACAAACACCAGTTGCTGTTGTAAATGTACCTACAACCGTAACGGTGATTACTTTTTCGGTCAACGGAGCCGTAAATGAAGGGATTTCAGGATCAGCACCGCTGGCGTTGCCGTCGGCGTATGTGCCGAAAGGCAGGTCGCCGGTTGCCGTCCAGGAATAGTTTGCGTTGATCGTAGTTGGCAGGGCGCTCAGTTCAATGGCGTCTACCTCTTCGTTTGTACAAACAACGATGTTTGGCAGTTCCGTCAGTGTTAAAGTAGCACCGGGTGCAACGAACTTGATCAAGCTGTTGGCACAACCGTTTTCGTCGGTTACCACCAAAGTATAAAAACCGTCGGCAAGACCAGAAGCCACGTCAGTCTTCAGCAATGAGTTCTGAATGTCGCGGAAAGGTACACCTACTGGCAAAATGCCTGCATACCACTGGTAGTCGTGCAGGTTCAGCGCAGGGATGTTGGTGATGGTGGCTTCGATGCTGCCGTCGTTGGCCCCATCGCAAGACTCATCGGTCACTTCCATGGTAAATGCAGGAGAATCCAGCACCGTCAGTTGCACTACCGAAATGGCAAAGCAGCCTGTGGTGGTATTCTGCAAACGTGCCCAGAGGTTGGTGCTTTGGCTCAGGTATGGAACGCCTTTGTCCAAAGCACTTGTACCCAGTTCAGCATCTTGCAGCGATTCATGATACGAAACGGTAAAAGTTCCGATGATAGGCAAACCAAGATCATTGCCATAGAACACCTCGCTGTCGGCTTGATTCAGGTCGAAAAGACCGAAATTCGGATCAAGCGATACAGGGCATTCCTGGATGTCGGCGTTGTTGGCCTGCACATCAGGATGAACCGTAATGTCGAATGTTTCCGTATCGGTGCAAGTACCCACTGTAGCAGAAACGGTCACCGTACGGGTACGGCTTGTCAGTCCGCCTTGAGCAACAAACGAAGGAATTTCCGGATCTGCGCCGGTGTCGTTGCCATCAGCCAGGCCGATGTTTTGGGGGGCAGAAACTACCCAGCTATACACTACTGCCGGATTGAGCGGAGTAGAGCTCAACTCTATTGCAGGCACAACGTCGTTGGCACAAACCGTAATATCGGCTAAAGCGTCAACAGACAAAGCAGGACCAGCGAGTACTTCTTTGAGCAGCGTGTTTGAACAGCCATTCTCGTCTGTAACAACCAGCGTATAAAATCCATCTGCCAAGCCAGTAGCTACGTCTGTTTTCAACAGCGTATTCTGGATGTCGCGGAAAGGAGTACCTACTGGCAAAATGCCGGTATACCATTCGTAGTCGAAAAGATTCAGCGCATTTATATTAGTGATGGTGGCTTCGATGCTGCCGTCGTCGGCACCATCGCAAGTTTCGTCCGTCACATCCATAGTGAATGCAGGCACATCCAATACCGTCAGTTGCACCAGCGAAATGCCGAAACAACCAGTCGTGGTGTTTTCCAAACGAGCCCAAACATTCTTCGTTTCGGAGATGTAAGGAAGCGCTGTATTGATGGCACCAGTACCTAACTCCGCATCCGATAGCGAATTGTGGTACGTGATATCGAAATTACCGGCAGGGATATTCAAGCCGCGTACTTCGGCATCGGCATCGTCAAGGTCGAATATCGCAGTTGTTGGATCAATCACAATAGGGCAAGCCTGAAGGTCGGCATTGTTGGCCTGCACATCAGGATGAACCGTAATGTCGAATGTTTCCGTATCGGTGCAAGTACCTACGGTAGCAGAAACGGTCACCGTACGGGTGCGGCTTGTCAGTCCGCCTTCAGCAACAAACGAAGGAATTTCCGGATCAGCGCCGGTATCGTTGCCATCAGCCAGGCCGATGTTTTGGGGGGCAGAAACTACCCAGCTATACACTACTGCCGGATTGAGCGGAGTAGAGCTCAACTCTATTGCAGGCACAACGTCGTTGGCACAAACCGTAATATCGGCTAAAGCGTCAACAGACAAAGCAGGACCAGCGAGTACTTCTTTGAGCAGCGTGTTTGAACAGCCATTCTCGTCTGTAACAACCAGCGTATAAAATCCATCTGCCAAGCCAGTAGCTACGTCTGTTTTCAACAGCGTATTCTGGATGTCGCGGAAAGGAGTACCTACTGGCAAAATGCCGGTATACCATTCGTAGTCGAAAAGATTCAGCGCATTTATATTAGTGATGGTGGCTTCGATGCTGCCGTCGTCGGCACCATCGCAAGTTTCGTCCGTCACATCCATAGTGAATGCAGGCACATCCAATACCGTCAGTTGCACCAGCGAAATGCCGAAACAACCAGTCGTGGTGTTTTCCAAACGAGCCCAAACATTCTTCGTTTCGGAGATGTAAGGAAGCGCTGTATTGATGGCACCAGTACCTAACTCCGCATCCGATAGCGAATTGTGGTACGTGATATCGAAATTACCGGCAGGGATATTCAAGCCGCGTACTTCGGCATCGGCATCGTCAAGGTCGAATATCGCAGTTGTTGGATCAATCACAATAGGGCAAGCCTGAAGGTCGGCATTGTTGGCCTGCACATCAGGATGAACTGTGATTGTAAATACCTCGGGAGAATTTGCAGCGCAAACTCCGTCAACAGCAGTAACGGTCACTGTGCGCGTGCGGGCAAGCAGACCGCCTTGGGCAGTAAACGAAGGAATCTCCGGATCAGCTCCGGTTGCGTTGCCGTTGGCCAAACCGATAAACGGGTTCAAAATATTTACGCCAGGCGTAACCGTCCAGGTATATACAACTGACGAACTATTGGGTATCGAACTGAGTTCGATGGCGGGTACTTGGTCGTTGCCACAAACCGTGATGTCGGGAAGGGCCGTAATGGTCAGGCCCGGGTCAACAGAGGCCAGTTCAAAAACGACACCTTCTGTGATGCCGATGTCATTAAAGTTCATGTCGATGGCAGACAAGGCGGTAGGGTTACCGGTGATGTCCACATTGGGTGAGCCGCTCAATACCTTCATTTGAAGGTTGATGACCACAAACCCGTCGGGCATGGTTGACAAGTCACCGCTCCAGCTGTACGTAAGTTCGCCAGTGCCCACATTGAGGGCATTGATGACCGTTTCAGCGGGCACGGTGATGGCGTTGGCCGTGTGGCTAACGTATTGCAACTCTGCCGGATCCCAGTTCAAGCTGTACGAAATGGCGTACAGGTCTGCGAAGGTGTTGGCATCGTCATCTCCGCCTACAATCACATCGATCGAGATCGTTTGATTGCAGGTAGCAGAGGCGGGGCCGGTAACGCTTAGCTCTAACTGCGCCATCGTTATGGTACTGACAAACATTGTCAGCATCAAAGACAGTGCAGCAGCCAAGCCTTTCCGGGGAGCGATGGCTGTCCCGGTGTTCGCCGGAAGCCAAGGCCTCAAATGGTAGGATTGGTGTAATTGACTTTTCATGCCCAAGGGAAATTTAAAGGCTTACTAATGGTTAAAAAAAGAGGAGATTTATACAGCAAATTTGTGTGTGCAGAAACAAAAAAACCGACTTGTTGTGCTTTTCGGGAAAGCATAACAAGTCGGTTTTTTAAACGACGAAGAGGAAGCACTGTCGTACGACAGCCTTCCAGTATTTGAAGTAGAGCAAAAGCGTTCAGAGTCCTAAAAACAATGCCCTCACAACCTAACCCAGTAAACCTGTGATCAGCAGGTGCAATCATGGGGAGTAACTTTTATGAGATGTATAATACGGACGAGAAGTAAACCTCTCAGGGATTAAAAGATTATTGAAATCGGCTTGAATACGAGATTCAGATGCAAATGTAGTTCATTCGTGGTAAATCAGAAAAAAGTTAGTCGAAATTTTTCCACTTTTTTTTAACATGACTGTGGACACCGCTTAAAAGCAGTCAAACTGCCCCTAATGAACTGTTGCTAATGACAAAGGTGCACTATTTTTTTCGTTGTGCGTTTTCCTCCCGCATTTAACTCCACATGAAGTACCCCACAAGGTATGTTGTCCGGCAACATCCACACCTGTGGGCCCGCGCTGACCTGCTCAACAACCTGCCCGCACAACGCACCACCGGCATCATACACCTGTAAAACGGCTGGACCAGGCTGGTCTGCAAAGAAGGATACCGAGGCATGTTCAGTGTAAGGGTTGGGCCACGTTTGGAGCGTATGGTCGGCCTCTGCAGCCTGTTGTCGCTCCGACAATTCGGCTGTATACCGCAGCATCACCAACCGCGGGATGAGGTAGTCATCGTAAGCGCGCGGGATCAAAATGGAGCCGTCTAATACCAAATGGTCACTCAAGCGCGAAGCTGATTTTTTGACCACCAGTGTCAGGCGAAAAAGCACCGTTCTGTCTGGCAAAAACAGCCCCTGGATGTCCGAAAACAAACAGTTGATATTGCCCTTGTCTATCTGGAAAAGCCCAAAGTCGGATAATTGCAAATAAACCCCCGGATCCACGGCGACACTTTGAAATTTCAGGAACGAGGTGTCAAATTTTAAGGCAAACTGGTAGGCCGAAATACTGATAAAATTGGAGACCACGAATTCTATGCGCATGGTGTCGCCTGCATTTAACGCCCTGTCTTTGGCCGACAGGATGAACGGTATTACGGGGTATTCTGGTCGTACAACTGGATCGTTTGTGCTGGTCTGGCGGGCCTGTTTGAGCATTTCACCGAATTCAGACGGTGGTTTTTGGCCGAAAAGGCCGGTTACTGCAAAACAAAAAAGCGCTGAAAGCGCCAAGGCAGTAAACAGTGTTGTGGAGAACCAAACGTATTGAAAGCGCTTCATAAATATCGGTTTTTGAAATTACAGCACAAAGCAACAAAAAATGGGCCATACCCACAAATGAGTAATGGCCCATCTTTTAAAAATAAATCAATGTACCGAGAGTATCTCTCTGGGCACTTGAATTTTCAGTACGGTATTCTATTTGGCGACCACTTTAACGGTGCGCACACCATCAGCGGTTTTCAACTCAATCATCATCAGGCCTGTGGCATTGTCAAAAGACACTGGCACGTCGTTGATGCCTGCAGGGAAGAAGCTGTTTTGTACCCGTACAAGGCGACCGGTGGCGTCGAACAGGCTGATGCTGGCGTCACCTGCCTTAGCCATGTTGAACTGCACGATGGTGCGGTCGGTAGCAGGGTTTGGACGCACGGTGAGGTAGAGTGCTTCGGCACCCGGTTCAGGGTTGGAGGTCGTAGCGCCGAACGCCAGTACAAGCGGCTGGGCAAGCAACTCGTTGGTGTATGCGCGCGGCAGGAGTTCGTCTTCGTTCAAACGCATCACTTCGCTCAATTTAAGGCCACTTTGCAGTGCCTCAAAACGAAGGGTGAAGTGTTGTACTCCTTCGGGGAAAGAAACGCCGTTGACGCGGGCCATAACGGCACGCAATTTACCTTCAGCAGCGTTTAAAGTACCGAAGTCGTCTTCTGTTACCGAACCGTTAGAGGCGGTTTCAAGACCGACGAAGCGCATTGCGTTTTGGTCAAAATCAAGGGCACACTGGAAAGCGGCGATGTCGACAAAACCTTCGATGCTGACGTCTACGCGCACTTCACTGCCAGCTGCGAGCATCTGGTCGGCCATGCGGAGTACGAAGGGCGTTTGCTGGTCGGGGCGCATCAATGGATCAGAATCGCCGGTAACGTCGCCGATTTTGATGCCGTAAAAGTCATTGCCAATAGATGGGACAAAAGGCATCACGACAATGTCTAACTTTTCAGGAAATGTCCAGAAAGCGTTCATTGGGTTGTTAACTGCTGGCGGGAACACCCACGTTGTGGGCACAAAGCGCCATGAGTTTGGAAATAGACCTTCTGCTGTGGCGTTGCCTTTCAGCGCTTGCTGGATGATGGCGGCGTCGGCGGTGGTGATGTTATTGCTCTTGTTTACGTCGGCTGCGATCCAGAAATAAGGTGGCGTGAGCAGCGGGTTACCCGTGAGGTGTTTTTGGATGCGGGTTACGTCGGCTGCGGTTACACCATTGTATTTCTTTTTAACCGGTGGAGGCAGGGCTACGGGCGTCAAGGTGAAGTTGGTACCCATATCAGGCAGCAAGAAGTAGTTGCCGTCATTGTCAGTGGTGTCCCTTTTATTGTCGTCAATGGTCAGTATGACCTCAATGCTGTCTACACCGGTAGTACCGGTAGGCGCTACAATGCTGTGGATGATTTTTCCGGTAATGGCAATTGGGGTACAATTCATCACGGGCATGCCTGCTGGCGGAGCAGCGTCGAGCCAGGGACAAAATTCTACATTGGTTGAAACAGGAGCGCCGGTACCAGCACCTTCTCCGCTGGGGCCTCCAAGACCGTCTCCCCAGTAGTTGTTTTGGGCGTCTACTTCAGTAGCTGAAAGATTCTGTACGCCGAATGTCGTCCCGGAAAAGGAGTTTTTACCATCGCAATCTACGATTCCCGCGGTGTTTCTAATCAATACGTCAGTAAGGTTTACCGCGTCATCCCCGAAAAAGTTATTGGTAACGGTTCCGGCACCTTCATTGGCAAAACGAACACCTACCTGACAGGCGTCGATACAGTTATCGTCAATCAAAGCATTGGCTTTCACGCGGATTTCGATGCCGAAACCCTGGCCCCCCGGTACGTTGAATATGCGGTTTGTTTTGATCTCAATGCCATTCTGAACAGACGCGCAGTCAGGCGCGTTTTTCATAAGCTCAATGCCAACTTCCTTGATATTCAGAATGTAGTTGTTGTTTACTACAAGGTTATTGTAGCACTCTTCTACACGGATGCCGTAATCAGCGTCGATATCGGCACCGTTGGCTACAAAACCACTGGTGATGGTGTCGTTATCTCCGTTCAGGGTAAGGCCAGCGATGGTCACATCACTTGCTTCTACAGTGATGAGGTTTCCGCCAACTTCCGTAGGAAAGATCACTGCAGCAGAAGAGGGGAAAGCGGCGCAAGGGTCGAGTGCGGCATTAGGGCCCAGCACGACAACGGATTTGTCAATTGTTACTTGCTCGGGGTAGTTGCCTTCTGCTACAAAGATGCTGTCTCCGGCGTTGGAATACAATATGGCTGTTGTGATGCAAAGGGTTTTGTTGCCCGGTAAGGGGTACTGTGGCGTGGCTGGTGGTGCCGGGATAGGCAGGGGTGCCAGATTGTCATCCACGTATTTATTGCCGGTGGCAATTTCGTTGATGAACACGTCCTGCTTAGGGGAAAGGCCTGCAGCGATGAGGCTTGCGGCGCACTCGTAGGCGTCGGTCAGGTTTTGAACGTACGCTTTGTTGTCTAATGTAGAGCCTACGTAAAACGGCAATTCGGCAGGGGAGCCGCTGGTGGGTTCATACGACACGCCCGTGATGGTGCCGTCAGTAGCTTGCTCGTACAGGGCCACAAAGTCTTGAATATCCACTGCACCGGTAATGGTAACGCCGCTTACACCAGCAGTACAAAACAGTCCGGATGAGAAAATGCCGATGCCGCCCGAAAAAGGTGCCAGGGAAGAGAACTTGTTCTCGCCGTCGGTAGTGATGCCGTCAATGGTTACGTTATCGCAGTCGGTGATGGATACTGCGTTACCGCCGTTGCTGTTGGAAGTGATGTTGTTCAGCATCACATTGTCTACGCAGGTAATGGCAAAACCGGAACCGCCGCAGTCTTGAACCGTGACATTTTGTATGGTCAGGTTATCGGCACCGGGTGCCGTAATGATGCCAAATGTGCCCGCGCTTTTCAACTGGAAACGAAACAGTACCACATCCGGGGCTGTCACCTGTAATCCAAAGTTTGGCGAGGTAGATGTGATCATTCTTCCGCCAGCAGATTGGCCAAAGATGGTCAATGGCTTATTGACCACAATAAGCCCTTCTGTAATGTTCGAGTTGATGCGAATGGTGTCGCCAGCGGTTGCGGCATCAATGGCCGCCTGCAAGGTCATATAGTTTGCAGGGATGGAGATGTTCGTCACTTGTTGAGCATGCATTGTCACAGCAAACCCCAAGATGACAGCGAAACTGCAAATATGTGCAGCGAAGCGTACAGATTTTTTCATTTTTATGCCTTTTGGTGCTTAAGGGGGCTACCCTCTGGTTTAAGTTATTAATTGTTGCTTGTTAAACATGAGTATGATTCTAACTACCCTCGCATTCAGCGGGGAAGACAGAACTATGCAGTCCAAGTGATATTTGGGCACGCTCAAATGAGCGTACAACACAATATCAAAAATCGGTCGGAAAGTGGCTCAACGAGAGCCCAAAAGGCGAGAAAAAGACAACTTAGCTTCATAAGGCTTTTTTTCTCACAAGATTATACGGATGAAAAATGGATTAACCTTTTTAGGTGATACAAAAGTATTGGCTTTTTTTGGAGTTACTACTCTATTGAAGATTAATTTTTGTTTCGTTTGTCGAAAAAGTTGTAAGTCGACAAAAAAAGAGCCACACAACCGCGTGGGTTATGTGGCTCAGGCACTTTTTTTGGCGACTAAAGTCGCTGGTCGCTATTCTTGCGGCGACTAAAGTCGCCGGTACGCTTCTTTTTCGGCGACTGAAGTCGCCGGTACACTATTCTTTTGTCTGGATCATCGACTTCACAGCGCTGTCGGTCGAGGTTTCCACCTTGTAGTACAGCACTCCGGTGGTGTTCACCAGCGCGCGAT
>Ga0247833_1008755_pt1 | contig 10135 bp, 8 predicted proteins | sample LaCruzMarch2015__7_FD_187117 | JGI IMG/M metagenome (GOLD analysis project Ga0247833, IMG submission 187117) | Freshwater microbial communities from meromictic Lake La Cruz, Castile-La Mancha, Spain - LaCruzMarch2015_8m | ecosystem: Environmental > Aquatic > Freshwater > Lake | place: Spain...
AGCGAGGAATGAGACCAAAATGAATGACCCTTTCATCAGCATAAGGCAATTTTAAAGTGGCAGCTTTTATTGGATCAACATCTCCTATTAAATCGGCAATACTAACGTCGGGGGTAGCTAATTTTTCGACATATCGGTCCCTTCTGTGAAGCCAGGTTACAGGCGTTTCATCTCCCATTTCAGCCACTAAATCTCTGGCAAATCTGGAAAGCGGTTGCATGGGATCGTCATTTAACTCACTTCCTGCAACGATAGGAATATATTCATCTAACAAATTTACTAACAAACGCGCCATTCTGGTTTTGGCTTGTCCTCTTAATCCGAGGAACAAGACATGGTGTCTGGAAAGAATAGCTCTCTCCAAATCAGGAATTACCGTATTCTCAAAACCAAGGATTCCAGCAAGGATAGGTTCACCCTTTTGCAACCTTGATCTAAGATTTCTGCGTAATTCATCTTTTATAGAAATAGGTTGATACCCTGTCGATTTTAATTGCCCTAATGTGGAAGCCCTCATGTTTTACATTTTTTTAGGAAACATTGAAAAATGAAATTTGTTTATCCAAAAGTAAAACACGAGGGATTAATCTACTTCTACAACCTGTTTATTTCAATCTAAGATTAACAGAAAATCCAGACATCTTATTAACCAAAGTCAATAAATCAGGAGCCACATTTTTAGCATTAGCATCACTTGGATAATTAAAATACAATACCAATGTGGCTGATTGACCAGGCGCGAAAGTATATCCAAAGAAATTCATACCTGCCTGTTGGGCATCAACCATTGGGGCTGGATTTCCATTTGCATCTAAGACTGTGGGGTTATTGGTGAATCCTGTTTCACTCAGTGATCTTTTCAATTTTGAACCATTCAAGATTTGAACACTTACAGCGAATCCTAATCCTGTTTTATCCGAGTAATCCATTTTAACTACCTTAAAACTCCAATCATTATTTTGCGCTACCGAACCTAAAGGAGTGCCAGCATTTACTTTTAGTTGAGCAGGAGTAAAGGAAGAAGCAGCAGCTTTCGTAGAGGTTATAACGGGTATGGGCCAGGTTGCTGCCAATTGTAGAATAGCTGGATCTACCTGAGAAGGGTCAATGCCTGTAAGAAAAATATTTGGCCGCGGAGGTGTTTGATTTCTACCGGTTATAGTAAAAAGGATTCTGTCCCTTTCATGTAAAATGGCTCCACTAAATAATAAGGAGGCACCATAGCCTGTTGCCTGAGCTATGTGTGCAGGAAGAATAATACCCAAAACCAAATTAAGTTGAGGTTTAATCTCTCTCTCAATCCGACTTGCAATCTCCTGTTGAATCTTTGGACGCATAGCTGCACTAATAAAAGCCGGTAGAAGTGTCAAATCGATATTTCCTGTTACATTAGTGGTCATAGCATCCGCTACAGGCCTTCCATTTTCAAGTTTAAGTCGAAAGCTAATATCTACTTGAATGGCTGTGGCTGTGACATTAGGCCAAATCCCACTTGTAGTTATTAATCTGTTGCCTGATTCTGGACTGAGCGTGATAGAAAAACGAAATAAACCTTCCCTGTAAACTAATGTTGGCATACCTGAATTACGAATAGGGCTTAAGGTACAGGTAATACCTGGACCCACTACAAAAGGTGGAACTGAAATGGGTCTGGAAATAAATAGACCATTGGGGAGTCTGATTTGAATGCGACCACTGGTAGAAGTTAATTCTACTGATGTGGAAGTAAGTGTTGGCCCTAATAATCGTTGTAGTTGATCATTGGTCAATACAAATTCACCTTCTGCTTTTCCAATGAAACTGGAAAAAAGGAATAAAAACAGGCTAAAAACTAATCCAAACTGACTGTTTTTGCAAAAAGCATTTTTAAAAAATTTCATAGACATATTGATTTAATAATGAATGAATGAGAAATACAATCAATTATGTCATTTGTCTGGGAAAATGTTCCGTATGAAATGGTAAAAAAACATGGATTAAATAAAATGTTATTAAAGTTAGCTTTTTATTTGATTATATTCGCTTTAAAGAATTAAAAAAATGGGCAAATACCTCTTTTTACTCTTACTTTTTGTATCCCTTAAATTGAATGGACAAATCGTAGGGCCTGAAAATGGCACCCTAATCATAGTGGGAGGTGGGAAATTATCTGATACTATTCTATTGGCTTTCATTGAAGCCTCAGGGGGCAAGGAGGCACCTATTTTAGTCATACCAACCGCTTTAGGACAACCTAACTACGCAGAAAATGAAGGTGATTTCTTAAGAAAATTAGGTGCCAAAAATGTAAAGGTCTGGCATACTTACGATAAGTTGGTGGCCAATACAGATAGTTTTGCTAATCAAATTAAAATGGCAAAGGGCATTTGGTTTACAGGAGGAAGACAATGGCGATTAGTGGATGCTTATGAGGGGACTGCCTCGGAAAAAGCATTTTGGGAGGTTTTGGAAAATAATGGTGTCATTGCCGGTACTTCTGCCGGAGCGTCCATACAAGGTGATTACCTGATTAGAGGAGATACGAAAAATAATACCATCCTTATGGGCGACCATGAAAAGGGTTTTGCCTTTTTAAAAAATGTCGTCATTGACCAACATGTTTTAGCAAGAAACAGGTCTTTTGATTTGCCAAAAGTATTAGAAAAATTCCCCTCCTATCTGGGTATTGGTTTGGACGAAAACACAGCTATTGTCGTTAAAAAGGATACATTCAGGGTCATTGGTGATAGTTATGTTCTTATGTATGATAAAAGTACCGAAAACCCTTTTTATCTCCTAAAAAAAGGAGAACAGTACGATTTACAAAAAAGACAGATTTTAACCCTGAAAAATTAAAAAAATGATGTTTTCAATACATATTCGTCCACTTTTATGGTCCATTATTCTCACTTTTTTATTTCTTGAGACCAATGGTCAGGAATTTAGAATACATAGTCACAATGATTATTTGCGACATCTTCCTTTTTGGGAAGCTGCTTCAGCCAAAGCCATGTCCATTGAAGTAGATGTCATCCTGCTGAGAGACACATTGTTTGTAGCGCATGAAAAGGAATCTATTACATCGAACAGGACCTTTGAAAATATGTATCTGGAACCTTTAAGGCTAAGTTCTGCCATGTCCTTTTCCTTAAACCCTTCATTACAACTGTTGGTAGATTGTAAAACGGAGGCCAACGCTACCCTTGCGTTAATTATTAAAAAATGTGAAATTTACAAGAAATTCCTATACCATCCTGAAACGGGAAAAGGGGTGAAAGTCATAATTTCTGGAAACAGACCTCCTGCTTCAGATTACAATAACAGCCCACCGTATTTATTTTTTGATCACCAATCCATTGATGATTTGGACAAAATATCTTTTGAGAAAATTGGTATGGTCTCCCTTCCATTTTACAAGTTTGTCAGATGGAATGGGAAAGATACCATACCAGCTGTGGAAAAAGAAAAAGTGTTGAAAATAACACAATCAGTTCATAAATATAAGGTCCCTTTCCGTTTTTGGGCAACACCTGACACTCCGGAGGCATGGAAAATGTTACCTGAACTTGGCATTGATTTCATCAATACCGACCAGCCAATCCGGGTTTCGGAATATTTAAAAACTAATTCAAAACAACCTACTTCTCAGCAGAAATGAGGTATTTACCTCCTGGTTTAGTATTCAACGTCATATTAAACGACGTTTTACCTTGCCAGATCGAGGTTGCTGTTGGCTTATGAATGATTGGTAAACCAGGACTAACCCATTGAAATAAAGGATTTGAATCCACACCCACCGTGTTTTCAGCCTTATCAGCACATATAACTTGCTCATTGGTTCTGACTTTAATTAATCCGCCCAATGAACTATAAATTTTTGCCATTTTTAGTTTACCATTTTCCCATTCCATATCCACCGTTACACCACCTCTGGCTTTCAGACCTGTTACTTTACCAGTATGCCATTCAGTGGGCAAGGCAGGCAAAAGATGTATTTCACCTTCATGACTTTGAACCAGCATTTCAGCTATTCCAGCGGTAGCTCCAAAATTCCCATCGATTTGAAAAGGAGGATGAGCATCAAATAGATTGGGATAAGTACCTCCACCACTCATGTTGGCACCGTCCACCCTTACCAGTTTAAACAAATTAGATAAAATATTTAACGCCTTATCTCCGTCTTTCAACCGAGCCCATATATTCACTTTCCAGCCCATAGACCAACCAGTGGCCTCATCCCCTCTCCTATCCAACACTTTTTTTACCGCTGACATCAACTCAGGTGTATGTTTCTCATTTATCTGATCCCCTGGATACAAAGGATACAGATGTGAAAAATGTCTGTGCTGCACCTCACTGTCCTGAAAGTCAATTTGCCATTCCTGGAGCTGGCCATATTGGCCGATTTGATAAGGCAACAGATCTTTTAATTTATCCTTAACTTCAATATCGTCAGCTATTTTCAACACACGGCAAGCCTGTAAATATCTGTCTAACGTTTCTCTAATGATAGCCATATCCATGGTGGGACCCTGGCTAAAAGTAGCTCTTTTATTACCATCATAAATAAAATCATGTTCCGGAGAATGCCCTACAGGTGTCACCCAATTCCCCGACTTATTTTTAAAAAGCCAATCATTATAAAACAAAGTGGCTCCTTTTAAAAGAGGAAAAACCTCATTACGTAGAAAAATTAAATCCCCAGTAAACAAATATCTTTCCCAAAGATGACTGGTTAACCAACCCGCTGCCATGGGCCAAAAGGAACAATTACATTTATCAACAGGCTCAGCATGTCGCCAGATATCCATATTATGGTGAGCAACCCAACCTTTAGCATCGTACATATTTTTTGCCGTTTTCTCCCCATTGACAGCTAACTCTTTAATGGCGGTAAAAAATGGTTCATGGCATTCTGATAAATTAGTTAATTCGGCAGGCCAATAATTCATTTGGGCATTAATATTGATCGTATAGGCACCATTCCAGGGAGGAACCATTAATTCGTTCCAGATACCTTGTAAATTAAGAGGTTGGCCGCCAGGTCTGGACCCGGAAATCATTAGATATCTTCCAAATTGAAAATACAACGACACAAAGGAAGGATCTTTACCATTTGAAAAAAGTTCAATTCTTTTGTCCGTTGGAAGTAAAGATTGTTTAGTCTTTGCGGCAAGATTTAAAGACACTCTATGAAATAAGGACTTATAATCCCTTTCCTGTCTGCTTTTCAGCGAATCATAAGAAACATTTTTAACTTTTGAAAAATACCGATGTAAAATAGAGTCCATATTCAGCCCATGAATAGCGGGACTTTTATCAAATCCATTGAAATTAGTCGTAGCAGAGAGAATAACTATGATGTCCTTCGCATTGTCCACTTGAATATAATCCTCATGATAATTAACTGTCCCACCAACGTTTCTGACTTCAAGTCTCATTTCAAAAGACAGACCTTCCCCTGATTCTTTCAGGTCATATAAAATTCTATTGGCATTGGGTCGAAGATTTCCAAATTCGTCATATACCTCCGGATATTTGTACTGGTCATTTATACTTTCAACCATGGAAAATTCCCTTCGCAAGGCAAAGGAGGGAGCTTTTCCTTCCAAACGAAGGAAATTATCCTTTAAAGATAGTGTTTCAGTGGGTTTATGAGGGGTAGATAGATAAAGTTTGCAGTGTAACAGCTCTTCATCCAATGCTTCCAATCTAAAAACCATGACATGATCTGGATAACTTGCAAAATAAGTGTGTTTAAATCTGTTATCACCTACTTTATACTGTGTGACCACCGAGGCATCATTTAGATTCAAGGTTCGGCTATAATCCTTTACTTGTTGGGAATCACGTTTAAAGTCCATCCATAAGTCAGCCATAGGTTGAAACATTTGATGATTCCTTCCCAGCCATTCCTTACTTATAATTTTTTGAGCGTCTATAAATTTTTGCTGATCGATGAGTTGGGTTACTGAATCTAAATATTTACCCACCTTTATATTATCAAATGTTTTTAGTGGATCACCGGAATACAAGGTGCCCTCATTCAACTGAATTCTTTCCCGAATGACATCGCCAAAGACCATCGCACCCATAAAACCATTGCCCATCGGTATGGCTTCATTCCAACGTTTTGCAGGTTGGTCATAACGAATAATCAAATCGTCTGATGGTGATTGACTAAATACGTTAGTGGGAGAAAAAGCAATTAAAACAGTGAAGATGGCAAAAAAGGGATGTTTCATAATTTATTTAGTATTGAGGGGAGATATTTTAAAAAGATAAACACCATGATGAGGAATACGTAATATTTTTTTACCTTCCCAAGGTCCCAAATCTTCCTGTCGCCATAAATCTCTGACACTAACGGGACCATTGATTTGCAAATCTTTCAAATCTAATGTTATGTTCAACACTTGTTCGTCCCCCCAACGGAAATATTCGTGTGGAATATTTCCAAGAGGATTGGCGTTAAAAATACCCACGGCAAAGGAACCGTCCTCCAGTGGTTTTTTCCAGATTTGATAATTATTTTCCAGTTTAATTAGGGATGCCGGTTTACCAAGCGGATCCTGATTTACCTCAATAACCTCCATATTGGTCAATAAATTAAGGGTAAATGCATCCAGTTGATCCATGGGACAACCAATTAGCAAAGGAGCGGCCAACAAACAGTGCATAGAAAAATGGCTATATTGCTCATCGGGAGTAAGTCGCGTTGGATGCATGGGTGAACCTGTAGTTACATTTCCGATAACCAACATATCAGGATCAATCCAATGCCCAGGTCCTCCAAAAGGAGTCCATTCTGCCAGTTTGAAAGTAGAAAGATACACCGACGTCCAGGAATCCCTGATATCAGGTCCTGATCTGAAAACATTAGTTAATCGTGCCCAATGTTTTACATTATTTAAAGGAGCAGAATTTGAAATACTATAGATAATATCTCTATTTACCTTGTTTAAGGCATTTCTCATTCTCTCGGCAGAAGAAACTTCAATGCGCCAATCATATTTTAAATAATCTACGCCCCATTTTGCCCATTGTCTGGCATCTTGTTCCTCAAATCTATATTTACCAATATATCGAAAATTTCGTTTATTTAAGCGCACCTCATCTGAATAAAAACCATTTTCCTCATTAGAAGAACCCCCAGGAAAACCAGCATAACTGCTAATCCAGGGAGAAGAATAAACACCAACTTTTAGACCCCAACCATGCAGGGTATCAATCATTTTATCAAAAGAAGGAAATTTTTCATTCGCAAGTAATCCACCAAATTCACCCCCCCGTAGACCTTGCCAGGCATCATCAATATTTATATAATGCCATCCATAATCTATTAATCTGTTATTTAATAAAGCCTTGGAAGAAGCAATAACCTTTTGCTGATCAATTTCTCTGGCCCAGGAATTCCAGCCATTCCAACCCATAGGCGGAGTTAAAGAGATGGTATCAGAAATTTTAAAAACCACTTTTTGTTTATGACTACCCAAAGAATTTTGGGCGACTAATTCAACGGAAAAAATACCATTTTTATGAACCGCACCAGTAATATGCCCAGTCAGAGAATCTAACTTCAAACCTTCTGGTAAATGAAGAGCTTTAAAAACCATAGGTTTTTTCCCTGTTGCTGCAATGAAATACATGAAAGGATTACCAGGTTTTGCGCCGAAAATCTTAGGAGAATTAATTTTAGGCAAAGACGAAGACGCAGGAGTCAATAAATATTTTTCGCCATCATTAGGGATGGTTTTAGGATAATCAGCCTGATTTACCGTAATGGAAGCATTTGCCCATGCGCCAATATTTTTTGGATACCCTGCCCCTTTTCCTAATACTAACAAGCCCAATCTTCTTACCCCTTCAATGGATACATCAACCACTTTAGGCTTATCCTCAGGTAACATTTCACCGCTATCAAATATAATTTTCCTGTCGGCCAATACATAAAACCGAAGTGGAACAGAATCATTCCCCATATCATCAACACCCACTTCCGCAGAGAAACGCACTCCCTTTTCATTAAGTAAAAAAGCCATTACACTGGTTGATTCTAAACCAATACCCTTTTTATATTTAATGCCACTTATTGTGATTGGGATTCCCTTTTGATTTACATTAGTAACAACTGATTGAATGCCATCTGAAAAGGTTTTTATAGGCAATTCATCCAGAAACTTCGTAAGGTTTTGAGCATAAATGTTTCTTGTAAAAAGGAAGAACAATAAAAATATAGGTAACTTGTACATGCGTTGCATTTTAAAAATATTTCTTAAAATTAAAAAATATGAGCACAATGTCTTACTCAAAAGTCATTTTAAAATACTTAGCCTTCATCATTTTTATATTCATACACAAAGAAATACAAGCTCAAAGTAAATTAGAAGTTGGAGAAAGGATAAATGGACCAGCGAATATACGGGACACCGTCAATGGAAATGTACTATTCAGCTTAAATGACGGTGTTTTAATTGAAACATCCCCCACAATAAATAAATGGGTAAAAATAGGGGTTTATGTAAAACTAACAGGTAAACAAATTGAAGCCTTCAAACTTGAAAAAAACATCCCCTTAATAAATGAAGATGGAAAAACTATTGGAAAAACGATTAGTCCGGTAGAAATATCTATGATTGAAGAAGAAATAGGATACATAGAAGCATATACTCATCAGGATAATATAAATATGGCATTTAATCCCGAAGTACAATTAATGAAAATATTAGCCTTGGGAAATTACCAGAAAAAAGCCCTTGAACCTTACATGAAAAAATTCGGATTTACAGAATATCAGGAAGATAATCAGTTAAAATTTACACAATATTTCATCTATGAAAGTACGGTGGTAGATTTATCCCCTTTAGACAGAATTACCCTATTGTTTGATAAACAGAATTTAGCAGGCTATTTTCATACCAGAAATATGGTAGTAAAAGGCTTTAAAACACACGATTTGATTCGGGGTCATAAATTAAGTATTCTGGAAACCATGGCAAATCAGGAGGTAAAAAGCCTTAAACAAAAAAGGAATGCCTATTATAATTCAGTGGATTAAATAACATAGGAAACAGTCAAAAACCTCTAAATGTAAAATATTTCATACATTTATTAATATATAATTTACATTTTGTAAAAAATATTTTACATTTGATAAAAAAACAAATGAAGAACTATTTATTTCCGTCCAGAATTAAAAAAATCTCTGGATTGATTTTTTACCTAACCACTATGATTGGCGCAGTGATCTATATTTCAGATATCAATATGGATGATATAATCAGAATAAAAGTACCTGCCCTTATAAACGACCCATTTTTTACAAATCAAAGAGGGATATGGATTGAGAATGGCATTTTTGACGAACTCATCACCGTAGTATTAATTTTATCAGGCATCATACATTCATTTTCAAAAGAAAAAATGGAGGATGAATACATTTCCAGCATCCGGTTACAGGCATTGACCTGGTCAATTTATGTAAACTATGGTTTAGTATTATTGGCCACCCTTTTAATATTTGGCATGGCCTATTTTCATGTAATGATCATTCATTTATTCTCCTTAATCATCCTTTTTAACCTTCGCTTTCAATATAAATTAAGAGCCTACTACAAAATAAGCAACGATGAAGAATAGAATAAAAGTTTTACGGGCGGAACTTTCAATATCCCAGGATTATTTAGCGCAACAACTAGGGGTCAGCAGACAAACCATACATGCCATAGAAAACAATAAATACTCTCCATCCTTAACCTTAGGTATGAGCATTGCAAAATTATTTAACAAAACGGTGGAGGAAGTATTTCAAATGGAGGAAGAAACAGAGAAAGAGAAATAATTATAATTTATTTTTTAAGTACACCTAAGGCGGTAAAAAGCCAACCAAAAATTAAGAGTGAACCGCCAATGGGAGTTATTGGGCCTAAGAAAGGAATACTAATGTTGAGTATTGACTGGGTAGATAAAAGGTAAAGAGAACCTGAAAAAAGTAAGATACCTGTAAAAAAAAGGAACCCAGCTAGTTTGAACGATTTTTCTCCTTTTGGAAAAAGGGCACCTAAAAGACCTAAAACAATGAGCGCGAAGGCATGATAAAATTGATATTTAACCCCCGTTTCAAAATTATTAACCTCTTTAAGGGATAATAAAGGCT
>Ga0247833_1008764_pt1 | contig 10123 bp, 7 predicted proteins | sample LaCruzMarch2015__7_FD_187117 | JGI IMG/M metagenome (GOLD analysis project Ga0247833, IMG submission 187117) | Freshwater microbial communities from meromictic Lake La Cruz, Castile-La Mancha, Spain - LaCruzMarch2015_8m | ecosystem: Environmental > Aquatic > Freshwater > Lake | place: Spain...
ATAGGACATGGCTGGTCTGGCAACCGTTCACGATCTGAAAATCCTCAAGAGTGAAGGTGTCTCCTGTCTTCGTCAAAGCATCGGCGACGATGGTCACCCCGTTATTGAGAAGGATGAAAAGTTGCTGCTCGTCCGATTTGAGCGTCTCGTCTATCTCGACGTTCACTGGGTTATCACCTTGAAAATCCCGGACGTTGTCATAGAAAATCCCGCGCAGGATGTTTCCGGCGTCATCGGTTATCAGCTTGAGGAATTGCTCGAACGGTAAGAAGCCAAGATAGGACTCCTGGACCCCGGGAAGCGCTGGGAGTGTGACCTTGCTAAGGAACTCCACGCTCTTCGAGAATCTGTTCTTGGCGTTCGAATGCATGCGCTGGAGAGTTCGCGCATCCAGCGGGAGGAAATTGACGCTCTTGAAAATGTCGGTTTCCATGAGCCCATCGATTTCATGTTGGACCCTTGCCAAAAGCTTTGCGTCCTCCACCCACTTCCCCGTCGTGGCGTAGTACATCTTCACCGACGGGTTGCCGCGCTTAAAGAGGGCGCTCTTGGCATAGACCGATCTTACGAGGGCCTCCTTCTCTGCGACCCGTGCGTTTCGCGGGAATGCTGGCTTCGACGAGAAAAGGTCCTTCACACCAAAGAAAAAGCTGGAGATATCGGCGCCGGAGAAGTTCCCCCCCGACTTGGCTTGGCTGAAAATGAACTCGACCTCAAGGTACTTGTTGAGAGTGGCCAGATCGTCGACCTCCTCTGAATCTTCAACCAGTGCCCCGTTAACAATGACAGCTAAGCCGTCGATACCGAGGTCGTCTCCCCCTCCTGTATGAATTTCCTCGACGTCGAATTCTTCGCCGTACTCGTTCGAGACGACACAGAAATTCACGAAATGCTCGAAGAGGTCTGCCTCGGGCATTTTGGCTGACAGGCACTCTTCCGCCTGGAAGGTATTCATTAAGCTTTGTGTTACGAGATCCATTGCATGCACTGTGCGGTTGTAAATGACGTACAGGGTAAGCCTTCAGTCATCAAAGGGGTAACTAAGTCCATCAGGGATGGAATCAAATCTAACTTCGAGTTTAAATGCCCACCCACCGCTGTGGGCCTGTCTTTCTCGACTCGCCAGTACGTTTTGGTTTCCGTCTCCTGCCGATGCTGAAAATCAACTGCTTGATTAGTCCGCGCGTAACCAATTGATTTTTTTAGGCTTGAACCGCGACTCTTGCGGACTTCAGGCAATTTCCGGCGCTCGCTATCTTGGAGACTATCGGCCCGGAGAGAGCAAAAGTGGCGGATTTCTGGGCGCCCGGAAAAACCACGAAGTCCGCAGGAACCCTCGGGAACCCCAATGAACACGCGGGTTTAGGCAAAAAAAATCCAACCGTATGACCGGTTGGATTTGATATATGGTGGAGCTGGGGGGATTTGAACCCCCGTCCGCAAGCCATCTTCGAGCAGATCTACATGTTTAGTGGTCTGATTTGAGTCTCGCCACCTGTGTCGCGCAGCCACACGCTACCCAGGACGCCAGCACCCTATTGTCTCGCCCCCAACCAAGGTACCCGGTCAGGAGCCAGCCGATGTGAATAACCTTACAGCCTGGACATCAGGACCTTGCGGTCACGACACCCTTGCCCGGCCCACCGGCCTGCCGTTGTAAGGCTCACTGGTGTTTAAGCAGCGAGTGCGAAACGTTCGTCGTTTGCAGTTAGTTTGTTTGAATCTGTTTTACGAGCGCATTCAGCTCGACATGCACCACAGCGATTCCGTACCCACGTCGAAACCAGTGCAGCCCCTCACCGGTCATTTTAGGCCGGGGCCAGCAATTCCAAGAGACCGAGCGGAGATTTAATTGCCGCGTCCGCCCCCCACTGCAGGGGGTCGGCCACCTGCCCGAGATAACCATAGGTGGCGGCGACGGTCGACATGCCTGCGGCCCGCCCCGCCAGGATATCGCGGTGGTCGTCGCCCACATAAAGGCAATGGGACGGGTCCATTCCGATGCGCCGCGCTGCCTCCAGCAAGGGCGCCGGATGCGGCTTGGTGTGGGGCGTGGTGTCGCCGCACACCAGCACAGATGCCGTCGTGAACAGGTCGATGGCACGGGTCTGGGGCTCGGCATATCGGGCCGACTTGTTGGTCACCACGCCCCAGACCAGGCCCCGGCGCGACAGATCTGCCACCAGCGGCGCAACACCTTCGAACGGGCTGATGGTGTCCATCATGCAGCGCTCGTAATGGAAGAAAAACTCATCCTTCATGGCCGGGTAGTCGGCATGTTCAGGATCGATGCCGAATGCCACCGCCAGCATGCCACGCGCGCCGGAACCAGCGCGCGGACGGTAATGCGACGAGGCCAGCGGCGAAAGACCGCGCGCCACACGCATGCGGTCTGCGGCGGCACCCAGATCCGGCGCGCTGTCGACCAGGGTGCCGTCCAGATCGAACAGCACCGCCCGGACATGGGAAAACCGGGTCATGGCCTCAGGCGGCGGGTGTGGCCGGTCGCTGCGTCGCAAACAGATAGTTGACGCTGGTGTCGCCGTCGAGCCAGTAACGCCGGGTCAGCGGGTTGTACTGCATGCCGCGGGTATGGCGCAATTCCAGACCGGCATCGCGGCAGGCGCGGGCCAGTTCGCTGGGGCGGATCAGCTTGGCATAGGCATGGGTCCCGCGCGGAAGCAGGTTGAGGACGTACTCGGCGCCCACGATCGCGAAGACGAAGGACTTGGGGTTGCGGTTGATCGTCGAGAAGAACACCCAGCCGCCAGGCCGCACCAGCGTGGCACAGGCACGCACGATGGAGGCAGGGTCCGGCACATGCTCCAGCATTTCCATGCAGGTGACCACGTCGAAGGATCCGGGTTGCTCGGCAGCCAGCGTCTCGGCGCTGACCTCCCGGTACACCACGTTGGGGGTCTGCGCCTCCAGGGCATGCAACTGGGCGACCCGCAAGGATTTGGTGGCCAGGTCGATGCCCAGCACCTCGGCCCCCCGGCGTGCCATCGCATCGGCCAGGATGCCACCACCGCACCCCACATCGAGCACCTGTTTGCCTGGCATCGGGCACAGTTGCGCGATCCAGTCCAGCCGCAAGGGGTTGATCTCGTGCAGGGGGCGAAACTCGCTCTGCTTGTCCCACCAGCGGTGGGCCAGATCGGAGAATTTGGCCAGTTCGGCCGGATCGACATTGGAGGTGGTGGGCATGGCTGGATTATGCGCAGTTGGCAGGATCGGCGTGGCAACGCCGATCAAGACCAGGGGCCAGAAACAGGAAACCCCGCCGAAGCGGGGTTTCCGAGGGCCACCCAAGGTGGCCCGAATGCATCAGAGGCTGCTTAGCGGCGGGCGCGGGTGCCGACCACTTCAATTTCCACGCGGCGGTTCTTCGCGCGGCCTTCGGCGGTCTTGTTGTCAGCCACTGGCTGCTTCTCGCCTTTGCCTTCGGTGTACACGCGGTTGCGCTCGATGCCCTTCGACACCAGGTACGCCTTCACAGCTTCCGAGCGACGAACCGACAGAGCCTGGTTGTAGGCATCGGCACCCACGGAGTCGGTGTGGCCGACAGCGATCACGACTTCCAGGTTGATGCCCTTGACCTTGTCGACCAGGTCGTCGAGCTTGGCCTTGCCTTCGGGCTTCAGAACGGACTTGTCGAAGTCGAAGAAGGCGTCGGCCGCGTATGTCACCTTGGTGGCGGCCGGCGGCTGGGCAGCAGAAGCAGCAGGAGCAGCCGGACGGGCAGCGGGGGCGGCGGCCGCTGGCGCTGCGGGGCGCGCGGCCGGTGCGGCAGCAGCAGGGGCAGGGGCAGCAGGCCGGGCAGCAGGCGCTGGGGCCGGTGCCGGGGCAGCGGCGCGAGCAGGAGCGATGGCGCCATCACAGCCAGCGGCGGCGGTGGCCGGCGTCCAGAAGGAATCGCGCCAGCAAAGTTCGTTGGTGCCGTTCTTCCAGACCAGCTCGTTGGCGTTGTTGCGCCAGTTGTCGATCGATTGTGCGCCAGCCGCGGTGGCGAGTGCTGCCGTTGCGAACAACATTGCCACTTTGTTCAGTTTCTTCATATTTCTCCTCAGTGAGACAAAAACCGCAGCGGCGCTGCGAGGTGTTGAGAGCCCAAGGTGACCGCCACCTGAGGCATGCGATGTATTGTGCCATACACATTTGATGCCACAAGCATGGACAGGATCGGCGCTTGTAGGAGGAGATGCTGATCGGCCCGATGTGTTGCCCATTCACGACAGCAGCTTGCCCCTAAAATCGCACTTTCCGTCGAAAAGCCCCCGCATGACCCAGTTCGCCAAAGAAACCCTGCCTATCAGTCTCGAAGAGGAAATGCGGCGGAGCTACCTCGATTACGCCATGAGCGTGATCGTCGGGCGTGCGCTGCCCGATGCCCGGGACGGCCTCAAGCCGGTGCACCGACGGGTGCTGTTCGCGATGCACGAGCTCAACAACGACTGGAACCGCGCCTACAAGAAGTCGGCCCGTATCGTCGGTGACGTGATCGGCAAGTACCACCCCCACGGCGACCAGTCGGTCTACGACACCATCGTGCGCATGGCGCAGGATTTCTCGATGCGTCACATGCTGGTGGACGGCCAGGGCAACTTCGGCTCGGTCGACGGCGACAGCGCCGCCGCCATGCGCTACACCGAGATCCGCCTGGCCAAGATCGCCCACGAGATGCTGGCCGACATCGACAAGGAAACCGTCGACTTCGGGCCCAACTACGACGGCTCCGAGAAAGAGCCCCTGGTACTGCCGAGCAAGCTGCCCAATTTGCTGGTGAACGGCTCCGGCGGCATTGCGGTGGGCATGGCGACGAACATTCCGCCGCACAACCTCAACGAGGTGGTGGACGCCTGCCTGCACCTGCTCAGGCACCCCGCTGCGTCCATCGACGAGCTGATGGAGATCATCCCCGCGCCGGACTTCCCCACCGCCGGCATCATCTATGGCATCAACGGCGTGAAGGACGGTTACCGCACCGGCCGTGGCCGTGTCGTGATGCGGGCCAAGTGCCATTTCGAGGACATCGACCGGGGCCAGCGCCAGGCCATCATCGTCGACGAGCTCCCCTACCAGGTCAACAAGAAGACCCTGCAGGAGCGCATGGCCGAGCTGGTGCACGAGAAGAAGATCGAGGGCATCAGCCACATCCAGGACGAGAGCGACAAATCCGGCATGCGCCTGGTGATCGAGCTCAAGCGCGGCGAAGTGCCCGAGGTCGTGCTGAACAACCTGTACAAGCAGACCCAGCTGCAGGACACCTTCGGCATCAACATGGTGGCGCTGGTCAACGGCCAGCCCAAGCTGTGCAACCTGAAGGACATGATCGAGGTCTTCCTCGACCACCGGCGCGAGGTGGTCACGCGGCGAACGGTCTATAACCTGCGCAAGGCCCGCGAGCGCGGCCACGTGCTGGAAGGCCTGGCGGTGGCGCTGGCCAACATCGACGACTTCATCGCGATCATCCGCAACGCGCCCACCCCCCCGGTGGCCAAGGTCGAGCTGATGAGCCGCCCCTGGGACAGCAGGCTGGTGCGCGAGATGCTGACCCGCACCCGGGCCGATGGCGGCGTGGTGAATGCCGACGACTACCGCCCCGACGGCCTGGAGCGCGAATTCGGCATGGGCAGCGACGGTCTCTACCGCCTGTCCGAAACCCAGGCCCAGGAAATCCTGCAGATGCGTCTGCAGCGCCTGACCGGTCTTGAACAGGACAAGATCGTCGCAGAATACAAGGAAGTCATGGCCGAGATCGAGGACCTGCTCGACATCCTGGCCAAGCCGCAGCGGGTATCCGCCATCATCGGCGACGAGCTGAGTCATATCAAGCAGGAATTCGGCCAGACCAAGCTCGGCCTGCGCCGCAGCGAGATCGAGCACAGCTCCTACGACCTGAGCACCGAAGACCTGATCACGCCGACCGACATGGTCGTCACGCTGAGCCACAGTGGCTATATCAAGAGCCAGCCCTTGTCCGAATACAGGGCGCAGAAACGCGGAGGGCGTGGCAAGCAGGCCACCGCCACCAAGGAAGACGACTGGGTCGACCAGCTGTTCATCGCCAACACGCACGACTACATCCTGTGTTTCTCGAACCGCGGCCGGCTGTACTGGCTCAAGGTCTGGGAGGTGCCCCAGGGATCGCGCGGCTCGCGCGGACGCCCCATCGTGAACATGTTTCCGCTTCAGGACGGTGAAAAGATCACCGTGGTGCTCCCGCTCACCGGCGAGAACCGCAGTTTCCCGTCCGACCACTTCGTGTTCATGGCCACCAGCATGGGCACCGTCAAGAAGACCGCGCTCGACGAATTCAGCAATCCGCGCAAGGCTGGCATCATCGCCGTCGACCTGGATCCGGGCGACTTCCTGATCGGCGCCGCGCTGACCGACGGCGCCCACGACGTGATGCTGTTCTCCGACGGCGGCAAGGCCGTGCGCTTCGACGAGGACGACGTGCGTCCGATGGGCCGCACCGCGCGCGGCGTGCGCGGAATGATGCTCGATGATGGCCAGAGCGTGATCGCGATGCTGGTGGCCGAGGACGAAGCCCAGTCGGTGCTGACCGCCACCGAAAATGGGTACGGCAAACGCACCAGCATCACCGAATACACGCGCCACGGCCGCGGCACCAAGGGCATGATCGCCATCCAGCAGAGCGAGCGCAATGGCAAGGTGGTCGCCGCCACGCTGGTGCATGTCGATGACGAGATCATGCTCATCACCGACAAGGGCGTGCTGGTCCGCACCCGAGTCAGCGAGATCCGCGAACTCGGCCGCGCCACGCAGGGCGTCACTCTGATCGGGCTCGACGAAGGTTCCAAGCTCAGTGGCCTGCAGCGCATCGTCGAGAACGATGCCAATGTCGGCGAGGGTGATGATGCCGGCGACGGCGTCGGCGAATAGGCGGCCCGGCGCGTTGCACGGGCCCCACCAGGGCTGAACACGACCCCGACACTCCTGCGATGCAGCGACCCTACAACTTTTCTGCCGGCCCCGCCGCGATCGCCGAGGAAGTGCTGGCGCAGGCAGCGGCCGACATGCTCGACTGGCACGATTCCAGTGGCCGTTCCAGCGGCATGGGCGTGATGGAGATGAGCCACCGCGGCAAGGAGTTCATCGCGATCTACGAAGGCGCCGAAGCAGGGCTGCGCGAATTGCTGGCCATCCCGCCGGACTTCCGCATCCTGTTCATGCAGGGCGGCGGTCTGGGCGAGAACGCGATCGTGCCTCTGAATCTCTGCGCGCGCCGGGCCCATGCCCCGGCACAGGCCGATTTCGTCGTCACTGGGAGCTGGAGCCAGAAATCGCTGAAGGAGGCTGCCAGGTATTGCACGGCGAGGGTCGCCGCCAGCAATGCCGAAACCGCGCATACCACCCTTCCCCAGCCATCAAGCTGGCAGTTGCATCCGCAGTCCAGCTACGTGCATGTGTGCAGCAACGAGACCATCCATGGGGTGGAGTTCCACAGCCTGCCCGACCTGCGTGCGCTGGGCTGCGACGCGCCCCTGGTGATCGACTTCTCCTCGCATGTGGCCTCCCGCCCGGTGGACTGGACGCGCGTCGGCCTGGCCTTTGCCGGTGCCCAGAAGAATCTGGGGCCTGCCGGCCTGACAGTGGTGGTGGTGCGCGAAGACCTGATCGGCCATGCCCTGCCCATTTGCCCCAGCGCGTTCGACTACCGACTGGTGGCCGACAACCAGTCGATGTACAACACGCCGCCCACCTATGCCATCTACATCGCCGGCCTGGTGTTCGCATGGCTCAAGCGCCAGGGCGGCATTGCGGCCATGGAGGCGCGCAACATCGCCAAGGCCCGGCTGCTCTATGACACGATCGACCGCTCCGGCCTGTACGAGAACCGGGTCGCCGCGGACTGCCGCTCGCGCATGAATGTCCCCTTCTTCCTGAAGGACGAAAGCCGCAATGCGGCCTTCCTGGCCGGTGCCGCGAGCCGGGGCTTGTTGTCGCTCAAGGGGCACAAGTCCGTCGGCGGCATGCGGGCCAGCATCTACAACGCCATGCCACTGGCCGGTGTCCAGGCGCTGGCCGACTACATGCGAGAATTTGAGAAGACCAGCGCCTGACACGCCACGCGCAGCATCCACCAAGCCCATGACCAAGACCCTGCCAGAACTACGCCAGCACATCGACGCAGTCGATGCGCAGATGCTGGAACTCCTCAACCGGCGCGCCGCTCTCGCCAACGAGGTCGGCCACATCAAGCGCCAGGAAGGCTCGCCGGTGTTCCGGCCGGAACGCGAGGCCGCCGTGATCCGTGGCCTGCAGGAGCGCAACACCGGCCCGATCCGTTCCGCCAGCCTGGCGCCGATCTGGCGTGAAATCATGTCGGCCTGCCGCGCGCTCGAAGCGCCGCAGCGAGTCGCCTTCCTGGGCCCTGCCGGCACCTTCAGCGAACAGGCCACCTTCCAGTATTTCGGCTCCAGCATCGAACGGGTGCCGTGCAGCAGCATCGACGAGGTGTTCCGGGCGACCGCCTCCGGCAGCGCCGAATTCGGCGTGGTGCCGGTCGAAAACTCCACCGAGGGCGTGGTCTCGCGTTCGCTCGACCTGTTCCTCAACACGCCGCTGCAGGTGGTGGGCGAGACCAGCCTGCTGGTGCGCCACAACCTGCTGCGCCAATCCGATTCGCTCGCGGGCATCGAGGCCATCTACGCGCATCCGCAGGCGCTGGCGCAATGCCAGGGGTGGCTGAACAACCACCTGCCCGATGTGGAGCGCCGCACCGCATCGAGCAATGCCGAAGGCGCCCGCCTGGCCACCACCAACCCGGCCTGGGCCGCCATCGCCGGCGACCGTGCGGCCTCCGAGTTCGGCCTGCACATTGCCGCCCATGCCATCCAGGACGACGCCTTCAACCGCACCCGTTTTGCGGTGGTCTGCCTGCCCCACCAGATGCAGGCGCCCGCGCCCACCGGCCACGATTGCGTGAGCCTGATCGTATCGGTGCCCAACCGGCCAGGGGCCGTGCACGACCTGCTGGTCCCCCTCAAGCAGCATGGGGTGTCGATGACCCGCTTCGAATCCCGTCCGGCGCGCTCCGGCCAGTGGGAGTACTACTTCTACCTGGACATCCAGGGCCACACCTCGCAGCCCCATGTCGCGCAGGCACTCAGGGACCTGCAGGGCCTGTGCGCGTTCTACAAGGTGCTGGGTACCTACCCGGTCGGGGGACACTGATGTTCGAGCAACTCGGCCTGATCGGATGCGGCCTGATGGGCGGCTCGTTCGCGCTTGCGCTCAAGCGCGCCGGCCTGGTCAAGCGGGTGGTCGGCTACAGCAAGTCGCCCTCCACCACGGAGCGCGCCCGGCAGATGGGCGTCATCGATGTCGAGGCACCTTCTGCCCTGCTGGCGGTGTCGGGCGCCGACATCGTGCTGATCGCGGTGCCGGTCGCCTCGACCGAAGCCACCTTCAAGGCCATCAAGCACCTGGTCACCCCCAGCATGCTGATCATGGATGTCGGCTCCACCAAGCGCGATGTCATCGACGCGGCCCGGCGCGCGCTGCGCGAGCAGGTGGACTGCTTCGTGCCGGCGCATCCGATCGCCGGCAAGGAAGTGTCCGGCGTCGAGAACGCCGATGCCGACCTGTACATGGGCCGCCAGGTCGTGCTGACGCCCATTGACCGCACCAACCGGGTCCAGCTGCAAAAGGCGGTGGATGTCTGGTCGGCGCTTGGCTGCCGGGTGGTCACCATGAGCCCGGAGTCGCATGACGCTGCATTCGCCGCGGTGAGCCACCTGCCCCATCTGATCGCCTTCGCCCTCATGAATGCCATCTCGGGGCAGCCGCTGGGCAAGGACTTCCTGTCGCTCGCGGGGCCAGGCTTTCGCGACTTCACCCGCATCGCCGCGGCCGACCCCACGCTGTGGCGCGACGTGATGCTGTCCAACCGCGAGGAACTGCTCAACCAGTCGCGCATGTTCCAGCGCAACCTGCAATCGCTGGAACTGATGATCTCCAGCGGCAATGGCGAGGCGCTGCTCGAACAGATCGAAAACGCCAGTGCCACCCGCGCGAACTGTAGCATGTCCAGGCAGCAGAAGTAATGTTCGCCACCGCCTTCCTCGACATCCCGCCACTGGCCAGCGCGGGA
>Ga0247833_1008768_pt1 | contig 10119 bp, 11 predicted proteins | sample LaCruzMarch2015__7_FD_187117 | JGI IMG/M metagenome (GOLD analysis project Ga0247833, IMG submission 187117) | Freshwater microbial communities from meromictic Lake La Cruz, Castile-La Mancha, Spain - LaCruzMarch2015_8m | ecosystem: Environmental > Aquatic > Freshwater > Lake | place: Spain...
CATCAGGGGGCGCCAGAGACAGCGCCACAGCCTGCGCAACAGGCTGCGCAACAGGAGGCGCCCCATGCTGCGCATCAGGGGGCGCCAGAGGCAGCGCCACAGCCTGCGCAACAGGCTGCGCAACAGGAGGCGCCCCATGCTGCGCATCAGGGGGCGCCAGAGGAAGCGCCACAGCCTGCGCATAAGGCTGCACAGGAAGCGCCACAGGCTGCACAGGGGGCGCCCACAAGGCGCGGGCTGCGCGGGCTGCAGGGTCATCCACAGGAGGCTGCAGAGGATGGGCCACAGGCCACAGCCACATAGGCTGCGCAGCAGGAAGCGCCCCATGCTGCGCATCAGGGGGCGCCAGAGGCAGCGCCACAGCCTGCGCATCAGGCTGCGCAGCAGGAAGCGCCCCATGCTGCGCATCAGGGGGCGCCAGAGGCAGCGCCACAGCCTGCGCATCAGGCTGCGCAGCAGGCTGCGCAACAGGCGGGGCTTGGAGCTGCCCTTGGGCCGCACCTCCCCTGGGCGTCAGTGCCAAAAAAGAACGCGGGGGAAGGAGCGCACCTTCGCCCGCGCCTCCCAGTTGGACAACGCGGTCCTGTAGGGGGGGGGGGGGGAAGGGGAGGGCGCAACAATGTTAGTCGGATGTCGGGCATAGTGAGTGGGCAAGGTTGCACAAACTCCCAAAACTCACTTGGAGTTGCGCTGTATAGTTCACGAGGTGCGCAAGGCGGCTCTCTTCCATTTCCCTGATCGTTTGACGGAGGCCCACGTTCTCGAGGTGCTGCTGCTGCTGCTGCTGCTGCTGCTGAAGGATCAATGTCCTCATCATGCCCATGAGCTCCCCGGCGCCGCTGTCGGGGGGTGGGGTGGAGCCAGTTGCAGGGGCTGGCTGCGCCTGCGGGGCTGGCTGCGCCTGCGGGGCTGCCTGCGCCTGCGGGGCTGCCTGCGCCTGCGGGGCTGCCTGCGCCTGCGGGCGCGATGCCCTCCCTGCTACCATCGCTGCCGCCCCTGCATGAAAGCGCGCCGCATTCTCGAGCGCGCGCACCCTATCTGCTTCTGCCGCCGCCCTCTCACTCTGGAGCTTCGTCCAGCGCTGTACGTTCTCCACGTGCATGGAGCGCGCCGCGCCCCAGTTGCTGTCCTCAGTTTTCTCCGCCTGAATGGCAGCAAGCTTGGCCGCCTCGGCAAGCGGCGCAAGGGTAGCAAGCTCGGCGAAGTTGGCGCCGTCATACGCGGCTTTAACCTTGGCGGCTGCCTCGGTTTCCGCCATCACCGCGCGCTGAAGCTGCTCGCTATTCTCCGGGCGCGCATCAGGGAGCGCAGGGGGGGGGGCCGTGACAGTGGCGCTGAAGTCGTTCAGCGCTTTGTAGTAGTTGTGCTGCGCGTGGTATAGGTCAATGACCGGATTCTTCCCAGAGGGCGCCTATGTGTGTAGGGGGGTGGGGGGGCATGGTTGATCAATTATGGCGCACTGAATACTCCATCAATGCACCCTGCCCCATGAATGCATCCGCTAACCTTCGCGGGCGTGGATCCGGAGGGGGCCGCCACATGCGCAGATGCGGGGGCGGTGTCGGCGGTGCGCGATTTCTTGGCGGCAGGCGCCTGTGAGGGGGAGTGGGGCGCATTGTCGGATTGAAAACTTGTGAGTTGCGGCATCATGTATGTGACCTACCTTCTTCTGCGCCTTCCTCTTCTGACCTCCTCCCCCCGCGTCCGCCTGCTCGTCCTGCAGTAAAGGATGGCATTGTTGGATACTCAAGGGACCCCGCGCGCGCAACTCAAAGGGATACCGCGCGCGCAACTCAAAGGGATACCGCACGCACTCAATCAGTGCCTACCATTTCTGTGGCGATGACACAGAGTTTGTGGAAGCGCTCCGGCTGCTTCGCCGTGGGCGCCAGGCTGCCAGATCTCTTCGTGACGCGCTTGACCAGCAGCGCCATGCATTCGATGGCGGCCCTGAGCGCCACCGTGAGCTCCTCCGTCCTGTCCAGGGCACGGAAATCCTCCAGGGAGGGAATGTCGACCCCAGACGCGCAGATGGCGCTGTCAAACATCCTGGTGTCCCCCTTACGGCCGTCAACAGCAGCGGTGATGCAGTGCTTGAAGAAGTTCTTGCAGTTGTCCAGGTAGAAGGGGTTGCGGATGACACTGTTGAAGATGCTTGCCATCGGGTTCTTGGAAACAACTTTGATCTGCTCCCCCAGCGTTAGAGGGGACTGTGGAAGATAGAGGAATGGGGCACAAGTAAGAAAGGCGCAAGTAAGATATGCGCAAGCTAGGAAGATGCGCAACAATCTTCGCGTATTATCACCCACCGTGTGGCGGACATCCAGTCCTGAACGTATCAGGTGGTTTGTGAGGTCTTGTCTCAGCGCCGCGTTCGTGGTGTCAAATTCGCCAGTCTTCCTCGTGATGATACCCTCTCCCTCTGGAGGATCCTCGGTCAGTTCCACCTCCTCGATGTCCGAGTCTGAGGAAGAAGACAAGAAATGAAAAAAATTGCGCCCCATGCATGATCTGGGCGGGTGCACCCACCTCTGGGATTATCGCTGAGCTCCTGTTGGTCGTCCATATCGCTACGCGTTTGATATACGCGCGGCTGGAAGAGAGTCAGCAATGTCTCCGCGGCACGCAGGATCACAACGTTTGTGTGGGGGAATGTGGCGGGCTGACGACCCGCAGACGCGCATGGGGACCGGGGCGAATCTGGAAATAGTTTGCGTGCAATCCCAAGGTCGCAATATCGCGAGCGTTGTGCCGCCATGCAACTCCCCGGAAACGGCATTATCTGCAAGGGCAAGCCCCAAACACAACTTACACCACACCACACGGTAGTGTGTAAGCATGCAAGTGGAACCTTGCTTGCAAATTTCACCCACTCACATGCATGCATTCCGTCATGGTGGGGGTTGTGTGTGTGTGTGTGTGTGTGTGTGTGTGTGTGTGTGTCGGCACGTCATGGGGGTAAGCATGGTAAGCATCACACCACTACCCACACCGTGCTTGCAAACACATCCTTGCTGAAATTGGGCTTGAAGATGTAAGGGTTTTGTAGTTGTGCTTGTGGGGGATTGGGTTGGATTGGGTTGAGTACCTTGGGAAATTTGTGTGATTTCCCCTATGTAGGATGCATGGGACCCTTGAACTCCGAGCTTCATTGTCAGAATGCATGACACCTTCGTCCTAAGGTCCATCTATATGTACTTGAGCCTTCCCCCGCTTTGCATCGCCTGAATGTAAGAAATGGCTGCGTGCAAGGTCGATTAGTGCCGTACTGTCGGTCATACTTCGGTGGCCCTCGTGAAACTGTTCGGCGGGCCTCTAAATTTAATCGCGCTGAGTCTATTTGGGTTAATATGGGTCCTCTGAACTCGATGGCATCCTCGGCGCACCTGAAACTTACCCCGACCACCCTACGGCGCACCGCTAGTGCGCAATGTTGTATTGCGCACCGCTAGTTAGTGCGCATGTAGCCGTAGTTGCCACAGTTGGGTGTATTTTTGCCTACAAGAATAGGACTTGGCATTCAATGATGTTATAACAGTATTGCTTTAGTCGCGCCTTGTGCCTGGTCCCTGTTTTGACCCGCGCCGCTTTCGACCCCCGCCGCGCACCTATTTTCGCTGCGCATTTCCGCACATTCGCAAAATTTTTCGCTGCGCGGCCGCGAATAGCAGCCGATTGGTTGAAAATCTGTGGATTGAAAAATGCGGCATGTACTGTATTGAAATCTTACTTTTCCGTTGTGCATCTTTCCGCATGTGCGCGCCTATGATTCACAGTATGTACTTACCCCCTTCTGACTGAAAAGTGAAGTATTGCGCGTGTGTAGTAATAAGTGGGGCGCATCTATCTAGGGGGGGGCGCCCCTCCGCCCCGCCCCCGCCGTTAAGTCATTGCTGCTGCCTAGTATAGTGGTTCTCAGCCTGAGTCCCCCAGCGCATGTGCAGAGGGTTGAGGCATCCGTGGTTGCCACATGTGTGCAACAGCACCGCCGCCTCCCATGTTAATGGGCGCCTTGGCGATCCGCACATGGCCCAATAGACGAATCTGTGCGCGTATTCTCTGATGGCCCTTTGCCCTTTGCCTGGCGCGCAACACAAGTCCAGCTGTATGTAGCCACTCTTGACATCCGCTAGGCGGTGCAGCCTGATGCCGGTGGTGTTCCTGATGACGGCGGGGTCCAGGAACATGCACGCCGGCTCATTGCCGTCAACAGCATCCGCCAAAGGGAAGCGGAAGGCTTCCCACAAGGGCTGGATAGGCGCATGTGCGCCCTCGTACTCTGACCACCGGTTGCGCGCCCGTGGGTAGAGGCAAGCAGCCAATTTGTTGAGCACCGCTTGCACCTCCAACACGGGGTTGCCGCCTTGGTGGCCCCACAGCCGTCTGTGTTGGCCTGGCTGCATAGCGGCCCATATAGAGGGGGTGACGTCCGCCTCTGCCCATGTCCCACCCGGGGCTGACGGTAGTTCCACGAAGGCTGCAATGAGGGCCGGTAGAGCGCGCCTGGACACGGGGGCGTCGTTGTCAGACGGGTAGGGCGGGGGCGCTCGGAATATGCCCGCCTCGTCTCGTAGGCGCATCTCAGACTAGCGCGCCTACGGATAATGTGGCACGGAATGCAATCGTTAAACAGCAGTGGGGCACTCGTTATATGGCGGAATAGCATATAATTTCGAGGGGGGCTGGGGAGAGAGTGTTGCAAGGGAGCCACAAAGTTTCCTACCGATTGGTGAAGTGAGCGCCAACATATCGGACCCTCCAGTTGGCTAATGGATTGTCCTAAACCTTATTTATTAAGGGTTGCGCCTTGCGCCTTAAGCCAGAACTGACACGGCGCGGGGGAATTACGCGGGGGCGCAAATGGGTAACCGCCATCGACAACCGACAACTGCCACGGAGCATTGTCCAGCCCAAATATCTGCCTCATCCATCCATCGTTGTTTCAGTGATGGAGATCTGGACCGTCGATATCACGAGGGGGTTGGGCCTTACTCCAATGTCTTGCGACCTCATTCGCACGGTGGCCGTCACGGGCGCAAGATTTATGTTGTGGCCCCAAGTAAGCGAATTCATCAAGGGGATGGCGCGGTGATGATGATCCTGCACCCCCCTCACTTAAGTTGGCGATTGCGTATCTTTTTCTGTCTCTGCGCAGATCGTGCAGTTGTTGGGACGCGCGGACGCCACTCTGCGCGGCATGTGCGGGGTAGAGGGCGCAGCGGGGGGAATCATTATCTACAACATTGTGGAGCCAGAGCGCATGCAGCAGCTCAGGGACCTGGGCATGGTTGGGAGGCGCGCAAAGCAAGTCTCCACCGTGATGATGAAAGATGTCATCAAGCTCTGCAAGCACCTGGGCAACATGGATGCGCTTCTGGCGGACCTGAATGAGAAGTTTCACACAGCCAAGGCGCCCCCGCCTGTCCGCCACTCACCCAGCAGCTGGGGTCTGCCACAGCTGCTCAGCCCCACTCGCGAAACAGCTACTGCCTCAAGGGGGCTCCCCGCACTTGAGCACTCCGCCATGGTGGCCCCGCGCACCCGAGAACCCTCTCCACCGTGGCACAGCCGCGCACCTGCTTCTGCGCTGCGCAAAGGTGGCGCTTCTCCACCGATAACATCATTGCGCCTCACCATGATGGCGCCTATGCGGGAGCAGGAGCAGCATGCAGCAGCGCTTCCCCTCACCTATCCTCCTCCCCTCATCAGCGCCAAGAAGTATGTCTTCCCCTCCGAGCTGCCAGACGTGGTGCTACTCCCAGAGCAACAATCAGAGCGCTATGCGCTTGAGTTCCAGCCACTCAACCTGAGGCGGGAGGCGCAGCAGTTCCTAAACTGGTCATCCGCGCCCATCAACACAGAGCGAAGCGCCCGCTACACCAAGGCGGTGCAGTCCACCACCCTGGACAGGGTGCCCAACAAGCTGTGGGGCTTCCTGGGCTACACAGCGGGCTTCTACAACCTCAGCAGGGATAACATCAGCTTGCAGCTATATGCGAACCCCCGCTACATGGCGCGCTTCGTAGCCTACCTGAAGGCGCGGGATGTCGGCATTGGCTACATCCGGGCGCACATGGGAGTGGCGCGCAAGGTGAATGACTACCTGCAGTCTGGGGCGGAGGAGGGATCAGAGGTCCAGCTGCATGCCGCAAAGATGGACAAGTGGCTCATGACACTGGAGGCGCAGCTGGCAGCCTCTATTCAGCGGACCATCAAGAGCGGGGTGCCGGACATCCAAGTTACATGGCGCTGGGTCGAGGCGCTGTGTGAGGCCATGTTGGTCCAGGTGGACGCGGAGTTGCGCCGGAGTGACAGCATCAGCCACGCCACAGCCGTGCGGGTGCAGCAAGCAGTCTTGGCCGCCTTGGTCACGGGCTGCTACTGCCCGCCTTGCCGCCTACATGTCCTGCAGACCATGATCCACCCCAAGTTCAACGGGCGCCTGGCTTGTCTGGACAGGGATTGCATGAATGGAAGGGGCTGCATGGGCAACCACCTCCTCTTGGGCACCATAGCACCACCAGCGCACGAGGGCCAGGATGCGCACACCGAGGATGAGGAGGGGGCGGACCATGAGGAGGGTGCGAATGAGCAGCGCGGGGGTGGCAGCAGCAGCGCCATCAGCTGGTTGGGGGCGGCGGAGGCGGGGGGGAGCAAAAATAGCTGGGCCTACTTTGACTACGCTACCACAGAGATCAGCAACGTCATTGTGCACCACAAAAATGACAGGTGACACAAGGGCGCACATCTAACTGCTGACATGCGCACTTATTACACATACATGCGCACTTATAACACATACATGCGCATGTTTACATCTCACAGTGCTGGACAAGGGCGCACATCAACTGCTGACATGCGCACTTATTACACATACATGCGCATGTTTACATCTCACAGTGCTGGACAAGGGCGCACATCTAACTGCTGACATGCGCACTTATTACACATACATGCGCACGTATAACACATACATGCGCATGTTTACATCTCACAGTGCTGGACAAGGGCGCACATCAACTGCTGACATGCGCACTTATTACACATACATGCGCATGTTTACATCTCACAGTGCCGGACAAGGGCGCACATCTAACTGCTGACATGCGCACTTATTACACATACATGCGCATGTTTACATCTCAGAGTGTCGGTGCGCATGTGCTTACCCCCCCCCCTTAATCCATGTAGGCGGGGCGGCGCAGCGCCTCTGGAGTACACCTTCCCAAGCGGCCCCCTGACCAAACTCTTGTTGGTGCACATCAAGCAAGGCCACGAAATCCTGACTCAGACCAAGGGGGACTCCAAGATGGTGCGCCTCTTCGTGTCATCAAGGGGAAGCGCCTTCAAGGATCCGTCCAACTTCACCCAGTATTGGGAGATTCTCATGCGCCAAGTGGACACTATGGGCCAAGCGTACTTCGCCCCCAGCCTTGCAAGGACCATGTTTGTTGAGGACTACACAGGCGCCCATGGCGCGGAGCCAGAGTTCTGGGATGGATGCGCCGCCATCATGGGGAACACCCCCGCCCAATGGGGGGCAAGCTACAACCCCTCTAGGAAGCGCAGGGCAGCAGGGCAGGCAGTATCTTCCTTTCATGCATGGCGGTTCCCAGGCGCGGGTGTGGAGGGGGAGGATGAGGAGGATTGCGCAACTGAGTGATTGATATTGGAGAAGGATAGCGCGCTTCCTAGCGCCTCCTAGCGCTATACATGAATTCCAATGTAAAAAAGGAACCACCATCCTACACAGTACGTGCATCATAACCATTACATAAGCAAAGGGAAGTAGGCTCAATGCGCAAAACTAGTGGCGCCACAGACTGCACAGGGGGGCTGCGCAGGGTTCCAAGGTCCGAAAACACGCTCAAACGCCAAGGTCATCGCCCGCGCGCCTGCATCCTTGTGCTCCATGAACAGCTCAACAACCACATGAATAGGGTCCGGGACATCGTCTGGGACGCACCAGTGACGGGCTTGGTAATGATCAAGCTTCTGATTCCACCAAGAGTAGCTCTGCCTTAGCGCCTTCCTGAGTTCTGCCTCCGTTGGAATTGCGGTGTCCTCCAGCGGTATGTTCACGGTAAAGCGGCGCCCCACCCTGACATCGGCGTAGAGTTGCGCAAGTGAGGCAGCATCCATCCCCGCGTAATAGCTGCGCGTCTCTAGGGGAGGGAAAAGAACGCATGTTTGGCCGCTCCGAGCGCTGATGTCGTTGTAGAGCTGCTGTGTCCGCTCTGCCCTGGCCCATTCCTCCGGGGTGGGCACGGGGTCTGGTGATGGAGTCCCAGTTGGGCAGTACGCGGGGTGAAGCGAGACGCGGCGGACGCCGAATTGCCGCAGAGCTGCATACTTCATGGTATAGCTTGCGGTGTCCCCGCGCCAGGCGAAGTAGTCGTAGCCCGCCACCGTGGATGCGCGGCGCCATAACTGCGCATGGTATTCCGCCTGTTCCTTGTCGCCTGGGATAGGTGCGACTGTCTCATCAACGAGGAAGCGGTACTGGCCGGCAAACGCCTCAGCGCGCGTCTCGTAATGAGGGATGAAACGGCCGAGGCGCGCGGCGGCGAAGACCTTGGCCACCGATGATGCATCCATCGAGGCAGCAAAGCAGGCGGACACAACGTCTGCATGACGTATCAGTACCTCCTAAGACAAGAAGGGTGTATGCGCTTAGCACAGGTAGGGGTGGCGCGCTTAGAACAGAGGATGCGCGCCTATCATAGGGGATGCGCGCTAAGCACAGGGGATGCGCGCTTAGAAAAGGGGCGCTACTAGGCCGCACATATGAAGAAATCCCACCTGTCGCCCATGGCTTTGAATATCGTCGTGAACGAGACCAATCCAGAGCTGTTGCGCTTTCAGGCCACGCTCGAATTCAGCCGGTGTGTACTCCCAATCAGATCCGGGCAGGGTCGGCGCTCCATAAAGTCTCGGAAGTGCGCAGTCCTTTGGTTGTTCGACAAGGCGCGCAAGGATGATGATCATGCGCATGTTGGTGTTGCGCCCTTGTAACATTAAATTAGAATCTTACCGGATCCGCCCCTTTCTGCTCGATGAGCTCGTTTACGTCCGTTATCCACATGCGCTCCGTTCTCTTAGCCCGTTCGAGTTGCTCTTGGGTGGGCTTCTCCTCCTTCCAACCAGTGATCCCTTTGAGGTGAATGTTGGAGCACGTATTGAAGGGAGCGCGCATTGTATTGAGGGGGGGCGCCTTGTTACACAACGCAGCCTTAAATGGCGCATACAGGAACAAATCAGCAGAACAAAAACATGGCGCAAAGCGAAAAGACAAATGCGCAAAGGAAGTTACTAAGACCTCCTGCCCCTCCTGCCACCAGTTGCCCCGCCCCTCATCCTAGGACCTCCCGCCCCTGAGCCGCGCTGCGCGTGCTCGATGCTTCTCAGCTCAGCAACGCGCAAGCTGTTTCGGCGCCCAGGTTCTACGGGTGGAAAGAGCTGCGTCATTGGTGCGCCATCTTGGTGTTGCGTGTCAGGCATTAGGCTCAGGAGAGACTCCCCATCATCGTCCTCAACCCCTTCCTCCTCATCCTCCCCTTCTGACTCCTCACCCGAGGGAGCTTGGGTCGACGGCTCCGAGCCTGTGCTGCCTGAGGCCTGCGTGGGCGCGAGCCCACGAGGCTCCCTGGCCGCGCCAGCAGACCCCGCGCCAGCCGAGGGCGCAGGGTCCTCCTCCCCTTCCTCCCCCTCCCCTTCCTCCCCCTCCTCTTCCTCCCCCTCTCCTGCCTCCTCCTCCTCCTCTCCTGCCTCCTCTCCTTCCTCCTCAGGCTGCACAGGGGGCGCCACAGGTGGCGCCACAGGCTGCACAGGAGGCTGCGCAACAGGAGGCGCCCCATGCTGCGCATCAGGGGGCGCCAGAGGCAGCGCCACAGCCTGCGCAACAGGCTGCGCAACAGGAGGCGCCCCATGCTGCGCATCAGGGGGCGCCAGAGGCAGCGCCACAGCCTGCGCAACAGGCTGCGCAGCAGGAAGCGCCCCATGCTGCGCATCAGGGGGCGCCAGAGGCAGCGCCACAGCCTGCGCAACAGGCTGCGCAGCAGGAAGCGCCCCATGCTGCGCATCAGGGGGCGCCAGAGGCAGCGCCACAGCCTGCGCAAC
>Ga0247833_1008772_pt1 | contig 10115 bp, 9 predicted proteins | sample LaCruzMarch2015__7_FD_187117 | JGI IMG/M metagenome (GOLD analysis project Ga0247833, IMG submission 187117) | Freshwater microbial communities from meromictic Lake La Cruz, Castile-La Mancha, Spain - LaCruzMarch2015_8m | ecosystem: Environmental > Aquatic > Freshwater > Lake | place: Spain...
TAACTCATCGTAGTAGGGGCGATATTCATGGTCAAAGTCCATCGCCCGAAATTTAGCGGGAAAAAACAGCTAAATTGTCTACGTAAAGTACGTCCGGTGAACAAAGGGTTAACAAACATGATAGACGGGATCGAGAAAATGAGTTTTGTATGGGCATTTTCTTGCAAGTCGAATATTGGCAGAGATATCGAATGTTAAATAAGTATAAAAGAAGGCCCAATGATTTTCATTAAAATTAAATAGGAATTACTTAGTGCGCGCGTGACGCAAAACGACAGTGGAATCTAATAGTAATTGAGCAAAATTTTGAGGGAGAAAAATGAGGCCCCGTTGCGACGATGCGGCATCGGATTTCGAGTGCGGAAGGACTCGTTCGATCACTAAAGGGTCCTTCCAACCATAAAATTAGGAATTTATCGACTAGGGGTCGCGCTGAATTTGCCCTCAAATTGCGCATCGCATATTGACCCCAAACGTACTGTAGCCCGCTATGCACGCTTGAAATTTTCATTTTGGCGGGTTCAATTCACATCACGAGCAACAACAAAGAATATTATGGTCGTGCTAATCAAGGACGGTAACTTCATCGACGAACACGGTCGCATACTAAATCTCCGCGGAGTGAATCTCGGTGGGTCGTCCAAACTTCCAACCAACGCCGACGCATCGAATAATTGGTACTTGGATACGGCCTCCGCCAGGACGGCGAGCTTCGTCGATCGTCCGTTCCCGCTCCTGGACGCGCCCGAACACTTCAGTCGATTGCGCGCTTGTGGGTTCACGTTCTTGCGATTCGTCATCACCTGGGAGGCGATCGAACATGCCGGACCGGGCATGTACGATGTCGACTACTTGCACTACGTACGTGAAATATTGATGGTGGCACGCACGTATGGGATGTATATATATTTGGATCCGCATCAGGACGTATGGAGCCGGTGGACGGGCGGGAGCGGAGCACCGTTATGGACATTGGAGATGGTTGGATTCGATATCGAGAATTTTGCAACCTGCGAGGCGGCTATTGCACATCGTACTTTTGGTCAAGGGAATAGCACAATCGAAAGAATGAAAAGTAGTTCGAGTAATTCAAGTAGTAGTAGCAGTAGTAGCAGTAGTAGCAGTCCACCACCAATATTACCAAAGATGATATGGCCAACGAATACTTTCAAATTGGCATGTGCGACTATGTTTACTTTGTTTTGGGGCGGAGAAACATTCGCACCGCAATTTATGGTAGAAAATGATACTATTACTGTTGACGGGGGCGATGATGAGGATAACGAGGATGACGACGACAACGAGACCAACAAAAAGAAGAAGAAAATCAAGATCAATATACAAAAGTATCTCCAAACACATTACATTAATGCAATGGCAGAATTATTAAAACACCTTGCCGGGCTTGATAATATAGTTGGGATTGGGACTATGAATGAACCATCGTCGGGGTTTATTAATATTGCCGACTTATCATTGGGATATGCTCAGGCACCCTCGTCGCCCGATTCGTCAGAACATGGGATCGAATTACGACTAGGCATGCACCCCACTCCCTTCGAGGCCATGTGTTTAGGTGAAGGATATGTCCAAACAGTTGGAGAATGGTCTAATGGGTTTTATCAACACGTATTAAACAAGCCTACCAATTATGTTACCGTTGATCCCAAGGGTAAGAAGGTATGGAAGAACATTGGTGGATGTGTATGGAAACAGGCTGGTCTATGGCATATCAATCCTGAAACATCATCGCCGGAACTACTACAGCCTACGTACTTTGCTGGATATAACTTTGGACAAGATTTTTACTTACCCTTTGCACGTGAATATGCTACTGTTTTACGTAATGTATGGGATGTTGAAAAGTCCAAGAATAGTAAGAATAATAATGTTATGAAGGAGGATGATGGTAGTACCGAATTGTTACTCTCCTCATCGATGGATGGAGGTGGAGTTGGAGTAATTGCTTCTACTATTACTACTACTACTAAAACAACAACGCAGCAGCAACAACAACCACTATTGATATTTGTTGAACTCCCACCTTTAGAATTCACGACTACACCCTTCCCAAATATTCCTGCCTCATTTGATAGTGGAGGACTAACTAATGCAGTGAACGCAACACATTGGTATGACGGTATGACATTGTTTACACAGACATGGAAATCATACTTGTCAGTGGATGTACGTACTCGTCGTCCATTACTCGGTTATAGGAATATATTTAATGCACATGTTAGTCAGTTGGCACATATTAAACAATTGGGTGTCGAACGGATGGACAATGCTCCCACTCTTATAGGGGAATGTGGAATACCATATAATATGAATAATGGTGCATCCTATAATGATGTTGGACGACAAGGTCGTGGTGAAGAGGCATTCGGTCAACAGCTAGCCGCGATGAATCATACAATTAGCTGTTTGGAAGAGAATTTACTTTCCTTTACACTTTGGTGTTATACATCTGACAATACCAACGAAGACGGTGATTTATGGAATAGAGAAGACTTGAGTCTATATTGCAACGATCAACGACAAAAAGGATTAGATATGAATGGTCCATTATATATATATGATGGATTGCGTGCCCCAAGAGCATTTGCTAGGCCGTATGCACGGTGTATGACTAGTAAGCCACTTGTGAACAAGTTTGACATGTGGAATAGTATATTTGAATATCGCGGGGTAGATCACCTCCTCCCTGGGATGACGGAGTTGGAAACAGAAATTTTCGTACCAAAGTTATGGTGTTCTAAAGCAGTAGACATGAAGATAACTGCATCGGAAGATGGTCGGTATGAGTCGGAGGAGCATGATCATTATTTCATTGTGAAATATTTCTATTCAGGACTCAACGGGGAACATTGGATAAAGATACAGGGCCCACCGCATGTTTCGGGATCATCGTTTAAGATCTGTGGGGCAGTGCGGTAGCGGGGGCAACTTCAAAGAAAGGTGTTCACATAATGTAATGTTTGTGTATGTTACCATCGTTTAACATACAATTCTTCACTTCTTCTTATTCTTATCCTTCTTTACCTTCCGTTGAAACCGAGCCATACCATCCTCTTCCAATTGTAAATGTCCTCTCTTGAACAATGCCTCCTCAAACCTTGCCCTATTTGCCTTATGCTCATTCCAGAGACGGTACAGCTCCCTCGCTCGTTCGGCACGAGACGTGCCAAATTCGTCAGTGCCGTAAGCGACCATTTTGATCGCGAATCGAGGCTTGCCACCATCATCCAATCCCTCCGCCAACCCACTTGACGGTGTCCATTCCTTCGATAATTCCTCACGGAGGTCGACACTAAGATCGTCTAGCCCAATAGGTCCATCTGGATCCGGTACAAGATGTTCCATTACTAATCCCTCGAGGAAGAAAGGTGCGTACTTTTCAAGGAAGGCCTTGCGTTCCTTCATGGGTGCGTAATCATCAAGGATTGGACGAAGAGTTCCCATATTAACAATCTTATCAAGTTGTACGTCATAGGGGACTGATAATATGGCCTCTAACTCAGTTTGGAGTTTCTTATCCTCCTCCGTGGTTGTCGATGTTGATGCCGCCCAAAGCAAGTTCAATTTCTCCTCGGCCCGTGTACGATAATCCTTTAAGAATAGTTCAGCGTCAGTTTCGGAACCAATACTGCTCCAGAACTCCTTTGTTTTCTTGGCATCGATTGGACGTTCAGACAGGAGAGATAGGCGCGTTGCTTCCTTATCCACACTACTAGAGTCGGCATCTGGGTAGAGCGCGGTAATGTACAAATCGATCCATTGCTGTGTAAATGGTTGCGGAACATATGTGTATGAGTGGCGGTAGCGACAACAACACGTACAAAATAAAGATCGAAAAACAAATGGATACTTACATCAAACTCAGTCTTCCTATCAACGTCCCAAGACTCGTACGGACTTGACACATTCCTACTTCTCCAAATCTGCAACTCGTCCATGATCGCTGTCATCTTCACATCATTAATGCCATCTAGATCTTCCGCATCATTCTCTTCATCACTCTTTGTAGTATAATCAAACTTGAAATCGTCGTCATCAACATCGTCCATCCCTAGCGATGCTAGGAGTTCATCGATACTCTTTTCGGTTGCACTACCCTTCTTGGATAAATCTAAATCATCATCCAGATCACCCCGTAGCTCACCCTCTCCTGCGCTTCCACCACTCCCCCCTGACGACGTTACAAGTGTTTCAGGGAATAGTGCTCCTCGGACCATAACAATATCTCGCATCCTATCCAATAGACCACGTCGACTTTCTCCCCCCGGAAGTGTATTAATACCACCACTCTCAGTCGACGACGAAGCAATGGTGTATGCATCAGTCCCACCCCCCTCAAGTACACGTGACCATGTCTGTTCTGACATTTGTAATACCTCCCGTGCTATCCAATGATCTAATGCCGTGGCCGCACCAATTGTCCATTTGGTATATGGTACCGATGATAGCCGCGCGGACCATATATTGAGGGCACGTATAGCACGTGGCCGATCGTGTAGGATCGATGGAAGAGTCGTGGTATCATCCTTCTCCGTCGTTCCACCATCATTGCTCGTTTTCGTTGTGCTCCTCCCTCCACCAGCACCCCCTTCCCCCCCCTCCTCGTCGTCGTCGTCGTCGGTATTGATGGTGGTATCATTCCTCCATGACATGACATCTAAAGCAACCTCACGTCCTTTTTGACGATTGGTACGTGCCTCGTCACGTAATAAACTTTCAACTTTGGTAATACTATCCTTTTCAGTTATGGATGCGGAGTCATCCTGTATCATAACCTGCTGTTGTTTTAAAGCAAAGGCATATGCATTCTCCACTAATGTACTCTTCCGTCCCATGGCAGTATGTAGTGATGATGGTGGTGATGAGCCTTTCTTGGTTGCGGTAGTATGCTGCGTCCCAAGTAGTAGTTTATTATAATACTCTTCCTCTCGTCGTGATTGTGACGGTGATATACCCGACTTCATCCGTTCATCATGTCGACGTAAGTAGGACTTAACGAGTGCGTCCATGCTGGGTAACTCCTTGTGTATATTCATGTCGGATACATCCTCACCAAGTAGTCGACGTCGTTGCTCCTCCTTTTTTAGCTTTTCTAACCGACGACGTTTGTCGGCAATAATCTTCTTCCGGACACGTACCGGTGTCTTGGGCGGGGTTGGCAAGGGTGGATTCAGACTCAGTATCTCATACTGATGATTTATGATACGATAGTATATCATGACAAGGAGATGAAACGAAAAGCAGTAAAAATGATATTATGCACGAGTAATAATAGAAAACATCATAATGCTCTAGAGGATGCTAGAGCCGAAGAAACTCACCTCACTGGGATAATCAAGAATCCCCCGTCGTAACTTGATCCTCTCCTCACGTTCTCTCGGTGTTAAATATTCTTCCGGTTTGCCCTGTGGTACGTCATGCAACCCCAAATAATTTGGACGTGTACTTGGACTTTTATATGAGCCAGCCTTTACGGCTAGTTCGATGTACCGTACGACTGGCAAGCGACGTTTTAATATGGTGTTCATCCCACCGTGTGTCGAGGCCATTTTACTTAAGGCGGGGGTAGCGCGATACATCATGATATGATCTGAGAGAATATTCTATCAGTTTGTCAACTCCCCTCGTGGCGGACGCTAATTACTAAACCTACATACTTACCTTCAAAATTTGCATGACGTGATGATGAATCAAGGCATTGGTGGTTTAAAGCCGAGGGTGGGTCCTGTCAATGATCATTTAAGCATTGGTGTAAAGTAGGAAATTAGACCGGAGCCGACGGCAATGGTTAAGATTGGGTGGTTCCCTTCATCTAAAGCGCCCGTCAGGTATTATCTATCATCACCACCCTAATATGGCTTCAAGAAGAAGGAGCCCCGCAACATCCGAGGCGACCAACGAGGACCATGATAATGTTTTCCTCTACAAGATGGGCATGACGGTTACAAAAAATGTGACTCGCGTTCGCTGCGATAACTCGGTTCCGAGCATTTGTCTATATGCATTTAGTGATTGCAGAGGCCCTCGCCATTGCCGGCCCCTCTTTCTTCAGACTCAATCCTGCATGCCCTGCTAGGGCATCAACATGGTCCTTGAACTTGCTCGCGCAGTTCGGATCATCAACGTCGAAGGTAATCCTCTCAAAACCCGCCTTTGGCGCCTTGAATGAGCTCTTCTGGCTCCCATCGTGCGACTTCCTATTCTTCGGACAAAAAGGCAAGTTGACTTTTGGTTTTGTATCCACGATTGACAAGTTACTATCCACAACGGTCGATTCGTAGTACGATTACTATGGTTATTACTGTGCTAACTTAATTGATTATGTTGAAGCTACACGACGCTAGCCGTAGTGCTAGAGAGATGAGCTTGAAACGACAGATTGCTTCAGAGTAATCAATTAAGTTATGGCTACATCTAGCAAACAAGGTGCTCGTGTCAACGCCATTGCGCACAGGCAAGTGTGAGTCTTCGGCTGTGGAATGGGCGAGTGCACCTTTGGCCACTAAGTATGGACAAGCTGCACACAACGCTAAACACAGATTGAATGGGGTAAGTATCCATTCAATAACAATGAAATGCTAAAACAAGGGGACAAGAATTCGCCTGGCATCACCGAACTCCCGCCACAACTGGAACATGGAAAGAGACCTTCTTGGAATGGTCACTTCCCAACATAAAGTCCATTGCTAAAGATACATTCAGGAGTTGTGGTCTATTGAGAAACGTCTCAATCTCGTCAGCATCCAATTTGACGCAAGAGATGTATACACAGTCTTTCATTACCTTGTCAAACATGAGAGTTACTATTGATATGATATGCTCTTGATAATAACTCATCTCATGACACACAAGCTGAGGACAACACTTCACACCCAGATTTTTATCATCATGTTGCCCGACTTCCAGCGCACGGAAATCAACAAGACTGTATGGGAATGACACCTCTTCACATTTTAGCATGTTTCCCTGAAGGTCACAATGTTGAGATTTACAAGTGCATGGTTGAAAAGTATCCAAATGCTCTACTAATTAAAGATCAATGGGGTGACATTCCTCTATCATATGACTGTATGCTGAAGCATCCATTCGAGGTTATTAACTTTCTCTTCAAGACGCACAGACAAAGTGGGAGGCCATGCCCTTTGATTTTGGCGATTTGATTATGACGCTTGTCGAAAATGCTGTAACATCTACGGATTTTTTGCGGATTTTGATTTGGGCTCAGAGGGTCCACTTTCCTGACTTAAGAGTAGATTGGCAAGGGATTCTAAATGATCATGTCATAGATCAACTATCCAAAATTCCGTTAAGACTGTTTAGAGTCCTTGTTGAAGCAAGCGTGTCATCAAGATCCATTTGTATGAGTGAGGAACACCAATATATTGTTGATGCAAAGGTTTGGGAGATTCCAAAGGTGATCATGTCAATTGAAGATGAGATGGATGAGGACAAAGACGAAAACGATGAGACAAGTAGGATAAAGTTCTCACACTGCTGTGAAGAGATCCGTGACTTGGTCACAATTATGCTCGTCGTCAACATGAACATCTATTAGAGCCACTACAATTCTAGAGCTTGCACTTTGGAAGGCCTTACTCCTCCGCTCAAGTCATGACAAACAAGGGCTTACTCGTGTCGAGTGTCGGACAGATGCCGGACGCTGTGCTGAGGTGATAATTAAACTTGTGTTAACTTTCTTGTAATGGCTGAAAGCAAATAGACCGGATAATCTTGGCATTACCTTTTACTGAAACTTACACATCACACGCATTTATCATTTCTTTCCACTCCTCTCGCTCGCCAATGCCGCTGCCTTCCGTGCTCGTCTCTCTGCCTTCTTTCTTCGTCTCCTTTCCCCTCGCTTCCGCTCTCTGTGCTTAGCAACCAACTCATCAAATCCAATATCCATCAACTTCATCCGAGTTAACCGACTAGCCTTCGCAACTGGTCCGAGCAGTCGCACCGCCATGTCATCCGTAATCTCGGCACATTTGTCAAGTGACCGACCACTGATACGTTCAGCCTCGTGGACTAGGTCGACATCACTTTCACCCACAAGACTCACGGCACGTCCACGTCTACCGGCACGTGCAGTCCTACCAACACGATGGACATAGTCTACTGCCCTCCGTGGCAATTCAGCATTAATCACTAAATCTACTTCTGGTACGTCAAGACCTCGACTTGCCACGTCCGTTGCCACCAGAACACGTACACGTTGAGATTGGAATGTACCCAGAGATGCCAGTCGTCTATTCTGAGACAGGAGCGAATGCAATGCAACATTCCGTACCCCTAGTTCTTGTAATATTCCGGATATATGTGCACACCGTTCGCATGTGGGGGCAAAGATAATTGCCGAGCGAGCCTTAGGATGTCTCCTCCTCTTGCCATCTCCATCCTCATCTTCATCGTCATCATCGTTGTCCCCACCCATCAATTGGGAAATATCTGCATTCTTGACAGTACTATCATTCCAACCCGATGAAACCTCATCTTTCTTACTCCGTCCACCGTTGGTCATTAGTGTTCGTACCACGCAGAGTAGATAGGCCTCACGAACACGATTGGGCATGAAGACATACTCCTGACGTAGGCCCGCAGGGATGTTAGGCGTAGAGCCTCCATCATCTCCATCACTATCATCGTCGTCATCTATCTCCTCATCACACTTCTTACTCTTTTTTGTATTTGCATCCTTTTTCTCTTTCTCACCATTATCCCAGCTTCCATCTTCCCTCACAACGACCTTGTTTAGTGGCAAACGCCCAGCTCCTGCCCCAGCCATCCCCTCCAAACTCGCGAGTGAACGTGTCATGGTCGCGCTGAAGAGAAGTGTGCGACATCCAACCCGTCTACGTGGACGTCTCTCACCGGTATTGCCATCTGAAATCATAATTGTCGTACTCTGCATGAGACACTCAGCGACATCTCGTTCGAAACCAGATCTTGCACATAACAACCTATCAGCCTCATCAAGTACAACAAATTGTACCTTCGTTAAGTTCGGTCCATAGTACGTGGCGCTGCTCCCATCGCCTGCACCGGCTCTACAAAGTTCCGCAAGTCTACCTGGCGTGGCCACAACAAAGTTTGGTCGCTTGTCCAATTCGAGATTTTGACGTGTACTATCCTCCCCACCCACAACTAACGCAACAGTTGCATTCATCCCACCTCCACACCCGAGTGCATTGATTTGTTGTGTTATCTGCTTCGCCAATTCACGTGTTGGGGTTAGTATTAATGCAAATATGCCATAGGGATCGGTTGATAGGATATGAAGCAGCGGCAATGCAAATGCAGCCGTCTTGCCTGACCCAGTCGCCGACAGTACCAGGAGATGCCCGTCATTTTTGTTAAGTATACGTGGGATTATGGCACGTTGGACAGATGTGGGTTTTGTAAAGCCAAGTTTACGACATGTAGATACAAGGGATGGGGATAGGCCTAGGTCGGCAAATGTTGTTAGTGATGACGATGAAGAAGACGAGTTACGAATGGAAAGATTGGTCGATTGTTGTTCGATTCCACTCTCCGAATGTGAGAAATGACTGATATTACCACCACCGACAACGATGAGGTCATCGACCGAGACAGCGGGGTTTTCGATGGGCCGCTGGCGTTTGGGATTATTCTTTCGGAATAGGCTCGACATCGTGGCACGGTTTTGTGGACGTGAATGATCTTCCAACTTGGCGGGAAGAACGAGTAAGCGATGTAGGGACCCAAGCCGCCGGACACCCTGGGTTTGCAAAGCAGGGGGAGGATTTGTACTTCCCTACATGGCGGGTTCACACATTGCTTCCGATAAATCCTGGAGGACGTCGAATATTAAATTGGGTGATGCAGTGTATGCTGTGATACAACACTTTCAGGTGAATCCACCATCCATATTAGAAATAACAGATGCCAATTTAAGGAGACTGCAGGAGAGTTTAACAACCGGTTCTAGTAGTACTAGATCCTGCCAATCAGTATCTCTGAAGCCTTCGTTAATATCGCCGGTAGCTACAACGTCAGTGAGCAGTGGGAAAGCGCAGTCTTTCAGTTCCATCACAACTCCGGTAAGTGCAGTTAGTCCGGGCCCAGCTACT